>Ga0065721_10050984_pt1 | contig 16741 bp, 17 predicted proteins | sample Mesricmetagenome_FD_59108 | JGI IMG/M metagenome (GOLD analysis project Ga0065721, IMG submission 59108) | Mesophilic microbial community from rice straw/compost enrichment Sample: eDNA_1 v2 (version 2) | ecosystem: Engineered > Solid waste > Grass > Composting > Bioreactor | place: USA: Davis... | reverse complement strand
CGGCCCGGCGCGGGCGCGGGGGCCGAGGGCGCGGGAGCACCGCCGCGCGGACGGCGCAGCATCGCCTCGATGCGGGCGCGCAGCTCGCGCGGGCGGAACGGCTTCGTGACGTAGTCGTCGGCACCGGCCTCGAGGCCCTGGAGGGTGTCGATCTCCTCGCCGAGGGCCGTGAGCATGACGATGTAGGAGTCGGAGAACGCCCGGATGCGCTTCGCCGTCTCGAAGCCGTCGATGCCGGGCATGTTGACGTCGAGGGTGATGACCGTCGGGGAGACGGCGCGCACCGCCTCGATCCCGTCGTAGCCGTTGTCGCGGGCCGTGACCTCGAAACCGGCCTGGGTCAGCACCGTCTCGAGCAGGTGGCGGATGTCATCGTCGTCTTCGATGACGACGGCGCGGCGCGGGGGTTCCATGGTTCTGAATCGTAGGGCGGAACGGGCCTGTTTCCGGGCGCAACGCCGGAATCGTCACTCGGACTGGGGGGCGTGTCGCTTCGGCAGCCGGTCGGCGCCCCACCACGCGAGCGGGAGCAGTCCGGCCGCGATCGCGGCCTTGATCGCGCCGCCGATGAGGAACGGGAACAGACCCGCCTGCAGAGTCGTCATGAGGTCGAGCTGGAGCGCGACGGCGAGCCAGGGCAGACCGACCGCGAAGACGACGAGGGTGCCGGCGGCGAACGTGGCGAGGGCCTTGAGCACCTGGCGCTCCCACGCGCGCTCCGAGAGCCAGCCGACGAGCGCCGCCGCGACGACGAAGCCGACGATGTAGCCGCCGGTCGGGCCGAGCACGATGCCGAGACCCGACTCGAAGTCGCTGAAGACGGGGAGCCCGAGGATGCCGACCACGGCGTAGAGGCCGAGCGCGAGCGCGCCGCGCGCGGCGCCGAGGGTCGCCCCGACGAGGAGCACGGCGAGCGTCTGCCCCGTGATCGGCACCGGATACAGCGGCACGGCGACCTGTGCGAGCACCGCCGTCAGGGCCGCGCCCGCGGCGACGAGCACGACGTCGAGGGCGAGCGTGCGGCCGAAGACGCGGTCGGCGAGGACGAGTCGGGGAGCGGCGGGGGAGAGCGCGGACATGCGGTCGTGGTCCTTCGGTCGGCTGCGCGGTCGGGGCTGCGGCTAGACTAGCGGGCTGGCCCTGTCGGCCCGTTTGTCGACATCCTCACGATTCCCCGGCCCCGCTTTGAAGGCCGACGCCTGCCGAAAGGACTCCCGCGCGTGCTCGCCGTCTCCGACCTCGAGATCCGTGTGGGGGCGCGCCTGCTCATGGAGGACGTCTCCTTCCGCGTGGAGCGGGGCGACAAGATCGGCCTGGTCGGCCGCAACGGCGCGGGCAAGACGACGCTCACGAAGACCCTCGCCGGCGAGACGTTGCCGACGGCCGGCAAGATCGACCGCGTCGGCGAGATCGGCTATCTGCCACAGGATCCACGTTCGGGCGACCCCGAGGACACGGCGCGCACCCGCATCCTCGACGCCCGCGGCCTCGGCCGCCTCGTGATGGACATGCGCACGGCGACGGAGGAGATGGCGAGCCCCGACGAGAAGGTCAGCGCCGCGGCGATGGACCGCTACGCGCGGCTCGAGGACCGCTTCCTCGCCCTCGGCGGCTACGCGGCGGAGGCGGAGGCGGCATCCATCGCCTCCAACCTCGCGCTGCCCGACCGCATCCTCGACCAGCAGCTCAAGACGCTCTCCGGCGGTCAGCGCCGACGCATCGAGCTCGCGCGCATCCTGTTCTCGGGCGCCGAGACGATGATCCTCGACGAGCCCACCAACCACCTCGACGCCGACTCGGTCGTCTGGCTGCGCGAGTTCCTCAAGGGCTACTCCGGCGGCGTCATCGTCATCAGCCACGACGTCGACCTCGTCGAGGAGGTCGTCAACCGCGTCTTCTACCTCGACGCCAACCGTCAGGTGATCGACGTCTACAACATGGGCTGGAAGCACTACCTGCGCCAGCGCGAGGCCGACGAGGAGCGGCGCAAGAAGGAGCGCGTCAACGTCGAGAAGAAGGCGACCGCGCTGCAGCTGCAGGCGGCGCGGTTCGGTGCGAAGGCCTCGAAGGCGGCCGCGGCGCACCAGATGGTCGCGCGCGCCGAGAAGATGCTCGCGGGCCTCGAGGAGGTGCGCGCGGTCGACCGGGTCGCGAAGCTCCGGTTCCCCGAGCCCGCTCCGTGCGGCAAGACGCCACTCGCGGCGTCGGGCCTGTCGAAGGCTTACGGCTCGCTGGAGATCTTCACCGCCGTCGACCTCGCGATCGACCGCGGCTCGAAGGTCGTCGTGCTCGGGCTCAACGGCGCGGGTAAGACGACGCTCCTGCGCATCCTCGCGGGCGTCGACACGCCCGACACGGGGCGCGTCGAACCGGGCCACGGGCTGCGCATCGGGTACTACGCGCAGGAGCACGAGACGATCGACGTGAAGCGCTCGGTGCTCGAGAACATGCTCGCCGGATCCCCGCACCTCACGGCGACGGAGGCGCGGCGCGTGCTCGGGTCGTTCCTGTTCGCGGGCGACGACGCCGACAAGCCCGCGGGCGTGCTCTCCGGCGGCGAGAAGACGCGCCTCGCGCTCGCGATGATCGTCGTGTCCGGGGCGAACGTGCTGCTGCTCGACGAGCCGACGAACAACCTCGACCCCGCGAGCCGCGCGGAGATCCTCGGCGCCCTCGCGGGCTACACGGGCGCGGTCGTGCTCGTCTCGCACGACGAGGGCGCGGTGGAGGCGCTCAACCCCGAGCGCGTGCTCATCCTGCCCGACGGCGTCGAGGACCACTGGAACCCCGGATACGCCGACCTCATCGCGCTCGCGTAGCTGCGGCGACGGGCTTCAGCCCTGGGCGTCGAGCAGGGCGTCCTCGATCTCGGCGTCGCGCTCCCGACGCTTCGGCGGCACCTGCTCGCCCCGCGCCAGCTTGCGCTCCCGACGCACCGCCCAGGCGAGCCCGACGAACGCGAGCACCCCGAACGCGATCCACTGGAGCGCGTAGGAAAGGTGCGAGCCCTCGTCGAGGGAGGGACGGAAGTTCGGCAGGGGCGACTCGGCGACCCCGGGGTCCTCGGAGACGACGAGGCCGTACATCCCCGTGTAGACGGGCGCGTCGAGCGCGGCCGCGACGGTCGGCAGGTGGATGGTCGCGAGCTGTCCGGCGGGCGCGGTGCGTCCGGCGATCTCCGGCTCGCCGGCGCGGAGCCTCGCCACGACGACGACGTCTCCCGCGGGCGGCGCCGGCACGCTCGCGGGCGCCTCCGGGTCGTCGCCGGCGGGGATCCATCCGCGGTCGACGACGAACACGCGCCCGTCCTCCAGGAGGAGCGGCACGAGCACCTCGTAGCCGGCGAGGCCGTTGCGGGGCCGGTTGCGCACGAGCAGTTGCTCGTCGGCGAGGTAGGCGCCGCGCAGTTCGACCGGATGCCACTCCGCGGCGCGCGCCGGGTCGTCGACCTCGGGCACGAGGTCGTTCAGCGGGACCGGGGCGGCGTCGTAGTTGGCCTCGATGCGGTCGATGCGCTCGACGGCCTCGGCGCGACGGTTCCACTGCCACCAGGAGAGCAGGCCGCACGCGACCGCGAACACCACCGTGAGGGCGACGTAGCCGCCCCAACGCCGCAGACCGCTCACGAGGCGGCGTCCGGCACGAGGTCGGCGGGGGCGTCGAGTGCCGTCACCAGCACGGGGAACCCGCGCGTCGCGAGGTAGTCGCGCAGGGTGTCGCGGTGCGCATCGCACGCGAGCCAGACCTTCACGCGATCGGCGGTGTGGATGCGGGGGTTGCGCCAGTTGACGCGCCACGCGGCCGCGGCGGGGCAGCCCGCGGCGGAGCACTGCACGTCGGCGTCGGCCCCGATCACGACGCGCCCGTCATGACGACGGCGGACGCGGGACGATGCCGCCGGGACCCTCGACGGGCGCGCCGCGGCGTCGCGTCACTGCGTTCGCGAGCACGACGGCGACGTAGGGCAGGAAGACCGCGCCGAGAGCCGGGATCAGCAGCCACCATCCCGGCGTGACGACGCACGCGATGACGCACAGCGTGCGGATGCCCATCGTGAGGGCGTAGCGGCGCATCCGACCGGCCTGCTCGTCCGCCGGGGACGGAGGCAGGTCGGTGATCGCGACGGGTCGGTTGCGCATGGTCTCCCCTCCAGGCTACGCCCGTCGTCGCCGCGCGGCTGACGGCTCTGGCTAGGCTGGCGGAATGACCGCTCGCACCGTCCTCGTCACCGGCGGCAACCGTGGCATCGGCCACGCGATCGCCGCCGAATTCGTCGCTCAGGGCCACCGCGTCGCCGTGACGGCGCGCTCCGGGGAGGGCCCCGCGGGCACGCTCACCGTGCGCGCCGACGTGACCGACGGCGCGGCCCTCGACGCCGCGTTCGCCGAGGTCGAGGAGAAGCTCGGCGTCGTCGAGGTCGTCGTGGCGAACGCCGGCATCACGCGCGACACGCTCCTGCTGCGGATGAGCGACGACGACTTCGACACGGTCGTCGACACCAACCTCGGCGGCGCCTTCAAGGTCGTCAAGCGCGCCTCAAAGGGCATGCTCAAGGCCAAGTTCGGGCGCGTCATCCTCATCTCGAGCGTCGTCGGCCTCTTCGGCGGCCCGGGACAGGTCAACTACTCCTCGAGCAAGGCCGGCCTCGTCGGGATGGCGCGCTCGATCACGCGCGAGCTCGGTGGTCGCGGCATCACCGCGAACGTCGTCGCGCCCGGATTCATCGAGACCGACATGACGGCCGAGCTGCCCGAGCAGACGCAGGCCGACTACAAGAAGTCGATCCCCGCGGGGCGCTTCGCGACGCCGACCGAGGTCGCGCGCGTCGTCACCTGGCTCGCGGGCGACGACGCCGCCTACATCTCGGGCGCCGTCATCCCCGTCGACGGCGGCCTCGGCATGGGGCACTAGGCCCGGGGGAGACCCAGGGCCGGGAGCAGCATCGCGAGGTCGCGCTCGTCGAGCAAGACGTGGGCGAAGTCGCGCACGGGCGCCTTCGCGTCGAACCCGACGGCGAGACCGCACGCCGCCATCATCGGCAGGTCGTTGGCGCCGTCGCCGACCGCGACGGTCTGCGACATCGGGATGCCGGCCGCGTCGGCCCACTCGCGCAGGGCCTCGGCCTTCGCGGCGGCGTCGATCACGGGCGGCACGACGTCGCCCGTGAGGCACCCGTCGGCGACCGCGAGGCGGTTGGCGCGCCAGCGGTCCAGCCCGAGCTCGCGCGCGATCGGGTCGATGACCTCGTGGAACCCGCCCGAGACCACGGCCACCTCACCGCCCGCGGCGTGGACCCCCGCGATGAGCTCCGGCACGCCGCGCGTGACAGTGACCCGCGACCGCACGGCGTCGAACACGGATTCGGGGAGCCCGGCGAGGGTCGCGACGCGCTCGCGCAGGCTCTGCTCGAAGTCGAGCTCGCCGTTCATCGCCCGGAAGGTGATCTCGGCGACGAGGTCGGCCGAGCCCGCCTCCTCGGCGAGGAGCTCGATCACCTCGTCCTCGATGAGGGTCGAGTCGACGTCGAGCACCACGAGGAAGCGGGCCATGGAGCGAGGGAGCCTTTCGATCGAACCGCGCCCCCGGGTGGGCGCTACGGCGTGACGCGCACGCCCTTGCCGACGACGGTGATGCCCGAGTCGGTCACGGTGAAGCCGCGGAGGCGGTCGGCGTCGTGGTCGACGCCGACGGTGGCTCCCGCCTCGACGACGACGTCCTTGTCGAGGATAGCGCGCTGCACGACGGCCCCGTCCTCGATGCGCGCGCGGTCGAAGACGACCGAGTCGACGACCTTCGCGCCCGACCCGACGGTGCTCCACGGCCCGAGCACGCTGCGCTCGAGATGCCCGCCGGACACGACGCAGCCGAGGGCGACGATCGAGTCGATCGCGGTGCCCACGGCGTTCTGCCCATCGCGCACGAACTTCGCCGGCGGCGAGTTGAGCTGCTGACTGTAGATGGGCCACTGGCGGTTGTAGAGGTTGAACACCGGGAGGGCCGAGATGAGGTCCTGGTGGGCCTCGAAGAACGAGTCGATCGTCCCCACGTCGCGCCAGTAGTAGCGGTCGCGGTCGGTCGAGCCGGGCACCTCGTTGTGCTGGAGGTCGTAGACGTGCGCGGCGCCGCGCGCCACGAAGTCGGGCACGATGTCGCCGCCCATGTCGTGGTTGGAGTCGGGGCGGTCGCCGTCGCGCTGCACGGCGTCGATCAGCACGTCCGCGTCGAACACGTAGTTGCCCATCGAGGCGAGCACCTCGTCGGGGGAGTCGACGAGTCCCGTCGCCTTCTTCGGCTTCTCGTGGAAGGCCGCGATGCGCGTCGGGTCGTCGGGGTCGGTCTCGATGACGCCGAACTGGTCGGCGAGGGCGAGCGGCTGGCGGATGCCCGCGACCGTGACGCCCGCCCCGGAGGCGATGTGGGCATCCACCATCTGGCTGAAGTCCATGCGGTAGACGTGGTCGGCGCCGACCACGACGACGATGTCGGGCTTCTCGTCGCGCAGCAGGTTGAGGCTCTGCAGGATGGCGTCCGCCGATCCCGAGAACCAGCGCTTGCCGAGACGCTGCTGGGCGGGCACCGACGCCACGTAGGAGCCCAGGAGTCCCGAGAGGCGCCAGGTCTGCGACACGTGCCGGTCGAGGGAGTGCGACTTGTACTGGGTGAGCACGACGACCTGCCGCAGCCCCGAGTTGATGAGGTTCGACAGGGCGAAGTCGATGAGGCGGTAGCCGCCGCCGAACGGCACGGCGGGCTTCGCGCGATCGGCCGTGAGAGGCATGAGCCGCTTGCCCTCGCCGCCCGCGAGCACGATTCCGAACACCTTCTGCGCCGCCATGGGTCAACAGTAGGGCCGCGCCCGACCCGGTGTTGTAGCGTTCACAGAATGCGAGTCGACGTGGTAAGCCGGGAGTACCCGCCGGAGGTCTACGGAGGCGCCGGCGTGCATGTCGCGGAGCTCGTGGCGGCCCTGCGGCACGCACCGGGCGACGACGCCACCGAGGTCGTCGTGCGCTGCTTCGGGATGCCGCGCGACGAACCCGACGTGCACGCCTACCTCGTGCCGCCGCAGCTCACGACCGCCAACCCCGCCCTCGCCACCCTCGGCGTCGACCTGCAGATCGCGCAGGACGTCGCGGGCGCCGACCTCGTGCACTCGCACACCTGGTACGCGAACGGCGCGGGTCACCTCGCGAAACTCCTGCACGGCATCCCGCACGTCGTGACCGCCCACAGCCTCGAGCCGCTGCGCCCGTGGAAGGCCGAGCAGCTCGGCGGCGGCTACCGCATCTCGAGCGAGATCGAGCGCACCGCGTTCGAGGCGGCCGACGCCGTCATCGCGGTGAGCCACGGGATGCGCGCCGACATCCTGCGCTCCTACCCCGCGATCGACCCGGAGAAGGTGCGCGTCGTGCACAACGGGATCGACCTCGAGCGCTGGCAGCCCGTGAACGACCCCGACCTCGTGCGGTCGTTCGGCGTCGACCCGGACCGGCCCAGCGTCATCTTCGTCGGCCGCATCACGCGCCAGAAGGGCCTGCCCTACCTGCTCGCCGCCGCGCGGCTGCTGCCGCCCGAGGTGCAGCTGATCCTCTGCGCGGGCGCCCCCGACACCCCCGAGATCCTCGCCGAGGTGCAGGCGGGCGTCGCGGCGCTCCAGGCCGAGCGCACGGGCGTCGTGTGGATCGAGCGGCTCCTGTCGCAGCCCGAACTCGCGGCGCTGCTCTCCGCGTCGACGACGTTCGTCTGCCCGTCGGTGTACGAGCCGCTCGGCATCGTCAACCTCGAGGCGATGGCGTGCGGACTCCCCGTCGTCGGCACCGCGACGGGCGGCATCCCGGAGGTCGTCGCCGACGGCGTCACCGGCCGCCTCGTGCCGATCGAGCAGCTCGACGACGGCACCGGTACCCCCGTCGACCCCGGCCGCTTCGTCGCCGACCTCGCCGCCGCGCTCACCGCGGTCGTCGTCGACCCGGCCGCGGCGCGCGAGATGGGGCGCGCCGGCCGCCTGCGCGCCGAGGCCGAGTTCAGCTGGGCGGCGATCGCCGAGCGCACGCGCGCCATCTACGCCGAGCTCGTGCCCGGTCGGCCGTGAGCCGCGTCGCGAAGTAGGCTGGAGCCACCATGTCCCCGGTGCTCGAACTCTCGCAGGTCTCCGTCGTCCGAGGGGGCACTCGCATCCTCGGCTCCATCGACTGGGCCGTGCGCCCCGACGAGCGGTGGGTGATCCTCGGCCCGAACGGCGCCGGCAAGACGACGCTCCTGCAGATCGCCTCCGCGGCGATGCACCCGACGAGCGGCACCGCGACCCTGCTCGACGAGCGGCTCGGGGCGTCCGACGTGTTCGACCTGCGGCCTCGCATCGGCGTCGCGTCGTCGGCGATGGCGCGCCGCATCCCAGCCGACGAGACGGTGCTGGATGTCGTGCTCACCGCCGCCTACGCCGTCACGGGCCGCTGGAACGAGCAGTACGAGGACGTCGACGTCAAGCGCGCCCGCCGCGTGCTCGACGAGTGGAAGCTCGCCGACTTCGCCGACCGCCGCTTCGGCACGCTGAGCGACGGCGAGCAGAAGCGCGTGCAGATCGCGCGCGCGGTCATGACCGATCCCGAGATGCTCCTGCTCGACGAGCCGGCCGCGAGCCTCGACCTCGGCTCGCGCGAGGAGCTGCTGCAGCTGCTCGGCGGGTTCGCGCAGAACCCCGCGTCGCCCGCGATGGTCATGGTGACCCACCACGTCGAGGAGATCCCGCCCGGGTTCACGCACGTGCTCCTGCTCGCGGACGGCGCCGTGCGCGCCGCCGGCCCGATCGGCGAGGTGCTCACGGGTGCCCACCTGAGCGACACGTTCGGCCTGCCGATCGAACTCACCGAGGCCGACGGGCGGTTCGCGGCCCGAGCGGTCTCCTAGATCTGCTATTCTCGATCCTTGGCCGTTCGGCCGTCCTTTTTCCCTTTCGTCTCCTTTGAGGTAGCGCCATGAAGTCCGACATCCACCCCGAGTACGCGCCGGTCGTCTTCCGCGACCTCGCGAGCGGCGCGACGTTCCTCACCCGCTCGACGATCACGAGCGACAAGACGATCGAGCTCGACGGCGAGACCTACCCGGTCGTCGAGGTCGAGATCTCGTCTGAGTCGCACCCGTTCTACACGGGCAAGCAGCGCATCCTCGACAGCGCCGGCCGCGTCGAGAAGTTCAACCAGCGCTTCAAGAACTTCGGTGCGTCGAAGGGCTGAGTCCCTCCGCGCGACCGACAGCGCCCCGCCCTCCGTCCGGAGGAGCGGGGCGCTTCGTCGTTCGGGATGTCGGTGCGCTTCTCCGGAGCCCTCCCGCCCGGGCGCCCCGACATCCGCCGCGTGCCGGGTCACGCGGGCCACGGCACCGGAGAAGCGAGCCGCACCCTCCGGAGAAGCGCGCCGAGGCGTCAGAACAGGGCGGGACGCCGGGCGGCCCAGAGCGGCAGGAGCACGTCGAGGGTGAGCGGCGCGAGCTCGACCGAGTCGACGTCGTCGGGCGACTCCAGCCAGTAGACGGCGTCGATCTCACCTGAGGGGTGCAGTTCGGCGTCGGTCGTGAGCGCGAACACCTCCGCACGCACGCGGTCGCCCGGCTCGTTGAGCGCGTCGGCCTCGAAGGACCCGAGGAACTCGGTCGCGTCGACGTCGACCGTGAGGCCGAGCTCCTCGTCGAGTTCGCGCACGAGGGCCGCGAGGGCGCTCTCACCGCGCTCGATCTTGCCGCCGGGCTGCATGAATCCGGTCGTGCCGCGCTTGCGCACGACGACGGCGCGCCCTGCGGGGTCGGTCACGATCGCGGCGGCGACGTGGATGCGGCGCGGCGCCCGCGGGGACGTCGCGTCGTCGACGGAAGCCGCCTCGGTGGCCCCGTCGGCGGGTTCCCCGGGGTCGGGCTCTTCGGCGTCGGGCTCTTCGGCGTCGGGCTCCTCGGCGTCAGGTTCCTCGGCGTCGGGTTGGTCGCCCTCCTCGACGGCGGGCGGGTCGAAGACCGCGGGCTCGAATGCGGGGACGTCGAACTCGGGCTCTGGTTCCACTTCCGGCACAGGTTCGGACGCGGCTTCCGGCTCCGGTTCGGGCTCCGGTTCGGGCTCGGCTTCCGGCTCCGCCTCGGGCTCGACGACGGACCCGATGGGGTCGGTCAGATCCGACTCGAAGACGATCTCGGGGCGGGGCGCGGGGGCCTCCTCGGCCTCGAGCACCCCGAGTGCGAGCGTGCCCGTCGCGGAGAAGTCGAACATCGGCACGGTGTCGCTCGGCCGCGGCGGGGGAGCGGGGATCGGCTGCGTGTCTTCGATGAGACGCACGTCGTCGAGCGGCACGACGGGCCAGTCGTCGACCATGCCGCGCTGGCGGGCGTGGAGCGCCGCGGGACGCGCGAGCAGCTCGTCACGCGCGAGCATCGCCCGCACGAGCCGGCCGGCGACGAGCGAGCCGGGCTCGACGCCGTAGCGCTGCGCGAGGGGCGCGAGCCCGCGACCGCCCTCGAACTCGGGGTCGAGCAGGTGGTCGAGCAGGAGCGGGTCGAGCACGGGCGCGGGCGCGTCGAGCGGCTCGATGCCGCGGCGGCGGCACTCGCGGTCGAGGAGCGTGAGCCCCGCCGCGGCGTCGTACACCGCGAGCGGGACGCCCAGCACGAGGAGGGTGCGGAGGGTCTGCGTGACCTCGCCGACGATCCGGTCGCCGGCCTCCGAACCCCAGTCCCAACGGACCAGTTCCGATCCGTCGTGCTTGAGCACCGCGATGCGCGCCGCGACGATGCGCCCGGTGTCGAGATCCGTCCCTGAGGTCGCGAACTCCGCGACGCCGAGACGACCCAGCTCAGTCCCCATCCGACAAGGCTACGACTCCCGCCTGGGCGGGCGGTGGAATGGCCCCTCTAGCGCGTCGCGTCGCCCAGGTGGAGCCAGTAGAACGACTGCGTGCCGAGCGTGAGCGTCAGGCGACCGTCGTCGCCGACCGACGGGAAGTCGCCGCCGCCGAACAGGTCGGTGAGGGGCGATCCGTACCAGCCCTCGAAGTCGATCTCGACCGCGACCGGGTTGTGCGCGAACGAGAACACGCACAGGATCTGCTCCGGGCGGTCGCCGTGCGGCGTTCCCGAGCCCTCGTAGTCGCGCACGAAGGCGAGCACCGACTCGTGGTTCGTGCGCAACACGCGCAGGGCGCCGAGGCCGAACGCCGGGTGCCCCTTGCGCACGTGGATGACGTTGCGCACCCAGTGCAGGAGCGAGCGCGACTGTGCGAGCTGCGACTCGACGTTGACGAGCGAGTAGTTGTAGACGAGCGACTGCACGACGGGGAGGTACAGCTTCCCCGGATCGGCGGTCGAGAAGCCCGCGTTGCGGTCGGGCGTCCACTGCATCGGGGTGCGCGAGGCGTCGCGGTCGGGCAGCCAGATGTTGTCGCCCATCCCGATCTCGTCGCCGTAATACAGGAACGGCGACCCCGGAAGCGAGAACAGGAGGGCGTGCGCGAGCTCGAGTTCCTGGCGCGAGTTGTCGAGCAGCGGCGCGAGGCGACGCCGGATGCCGACGTTGACGCGCATCCGCGGGTCGTAGGCGTACCAGCCATACATCGCCTGGCGGTACTCCTCGCTCACCATCTCGAGCGTGAGCTCGTCGTGGTTGCGCAGGAAGACCCCCCACCCGGCGCCGTCGGGCGTCTCCGTGGTCTCCGCGAGCACGCGCTCGAGCTCGGCGGCCGACTGGGAGCGCAGCGAGTAGAAGATGCGCGGCATGACGGGGAAGTCGAACGCCATATGGCATTCGGGCTGCTCGTTCGTGCCCATGAAGGCGACGACCTCGCTCGGCCACTGGTTCGCCTCCGCGATCATGACGCGACCGGGATACTCGCGATCCATCATGCGGCGCACGGCGCGGATGAACTCGTGCGTCGGCGGTTCGGACTCGCCCGTGCCCTCCTCCGACTCGTACAGGTAGGGGATCGCGTCGAGCCGGAAGCCGTCGACACCGAGGTCCATCCAGAACCGGATGACGTCGAACACCGCCTCGTGCACCGCGGGGTTGTCGAAGTTGAGGTCGGGCTGGTGCGAGAAGAACCGGTGCCAGTAGAACTGGCGGCGCACCGGGTCGAAGGCCCAGTTGCTGTCCTCGTAGTCGGTGAAGATGATCCGGACGTTCGGGTAGCCCTCGTCGGTGTCGCGCCACACGTAGAAGTCGCCGTAGGGCCCCTCCGGGTCGCTGCGGGACTGCTGGAACCACTCGTGCTGGTCGGACGTGTGGTTGAGCGGCAGGTCGATGACGATGCGCATGTTGCGCTCGTGGGCCTTCGTCACGAGCTCGCGGAACTCCTCGATCGTGCCGAACTCGGGGAGGATCGAGGTGTAGTCGGCGACGTCGTAGCCGCCGTCGCGCAGGGGCGAGTCGAAGATGGGCGGGATCCACAGGGCGTCGACGCCGAGCCACTGGAGGTAGTCGAGCTTCGAGATGAGCCCGGCCAGGTCGCCCGACCCGTCGCCGTTGGAGTCGACGAACGAGCGCACCATGACCTCGTAGAAGACGGCGCGTCGGTACCACTGCGGATCGAGGGTGAGGCCGGGCAGCGTGATGGGAGCCGTGAACGTCACGGTCGATTGTAGGCAGCGCGTTTCTGGGGACTCGCCCTCGTAGACTGAGCGGGCCATGGAGATCCTCACGCACGACCTGCGCGTCCTCGGCAGCCGCGTGCGGTACTGGGAGTACGGCACGCCCGCGACCGGCCCGACGATCGTCGTCGTGCACGGCTACCGCGGCGACCACCACGGCCTCGAACCCGTCGTGAAGCTCCTCCCCGACTTCCATATCGTGTCGCCCGACCTCCCCGGGTTCGGCGACTCGACGCCCATGACCGAGGCGCCGCACACGATCGACGGCTACGTGGCGTTCCTCCGCGCGTTCCTCGACGAGCTCGGACTCGCGCGCGAGATCCTCCTCGGCCACTCGTTCGGGTCGATCGTCGTGTCGCACGCGGTCGCGGCGGGCGTCCCGGCGCGGGGCGTCATCCTCATCAACCCCATCGCCGACGACCCGCGCAAGGTCGCCGGCATCGGCGCGACGCGCTTCTTCTACGCCGTCGGGCGGCGACTGCCGGAGCGCGCGGCCCGCGCCTGGCTCGGCAACCCGCTCGTCGTGCAGGGCATGAGCTCGAAGCTCGCGAAGACGCGCGACCGCGCACTGCGGCGCTTCATCCACGGGCAGCACCACGCGTACTTCTCGGCCTTCGGGTCGCGCGACAGCGTCGTCGAGGGCTTCGACGCCTCGCTCTCGACGACCGTCGCGGCGGTCGCCCCCGGCATCGCGCAGCCCGTGCTGCTCATCGCGGGGGAGCGCGACGAGGTCGCCCCGCTTCCCGGCCAGTTCGAGCTGCTCGAGGCGTTCCGCGACGCCCGGCTCGATGTCATCCCCGAGGTCGGCCACCTCGTCCACTACGAGACGCCCGACGCGGCCGCCCACGCCATCCGGGCGTTCGTCGCGGAGCGCCTGACCCGAGAGCCCCACGCGTGAAGATCCTGTTCGACTGCCGGTACGTGCGCTTCGACCACCACGACGGCATCAGCCGGTTCTCGTCGCGCCTCGTCGAGGCCCTCGCGAAGCGCATGCCCGTCGAGATGCTCATCAGCGACGAGCGCCAGCTCAACCTGCTGCCCGACCTGCCGTGGCACCTCATCCGCAGCCAGACGAGCCTGCTCGAGCCGTGGGTGGCCTACCAGATCAACAAGCTCGAACCGGATGCCGTCTACAGCCCGATGCAGACGATCGGCTCGTGGGGCCGCAAGTTCGGGCTCGTGCTGACGCTGCACGACCTCATCTACCACCACCATCGCACGCCGCCGAAATTCCTGCCCTGGTACATCCGCGCCGGCTGGTGGGTCTACCACCTGACGTGGATCCCGCAGCGGCTCGTCATGAACCGGCCCGACGAGGTCGTGACGATCTCGGAGACGACGAAGCGTCTCATGCTCGAACAACGGCTCACGACGCGACCCATCACGATCGTGCCGAACGCCGCCGAGCCCGTCGAGGACGCGCGCGGTCCGAGGACGGCGCCCGCGAGCCGCGACCTGCTCTACATGGGCTCGTTCATGCCCTACAAGAACGTCACGACGCTCGCACGCGCGATGCACCACCTCCCGGGCTACCGCCTGCACCTCATCAGCAAGGTCAAGCCCGACGAGCGTGCGAAGCTCGAGGCGCTCGCCCCCGCGGGGTCGCTCGTGTTCCACAACGGGATCCCCGACGCGGAGTACTCGGCGCTGCTCGACACCTCGTTCGCCCTCGTGCACGCCTCCCTCGAGGAGGGTTTCGGCATCCCCGTCATCGAGGCGATGAGCCACGGCACGCCCGCCGTCATCAGCGACACCGAGATCTTCCGCGAGGTCGGCGGCGAGGCGGCGGTGTTCGCCGATCCGCGCGACCCGGCGGCGTTCGCGGCCGCGGTGCGCTCGATCGAGGATCCGGTCGAGTGGGAGCGCCGCTCGGCGGCGTCGCTCGAGCAGGCGAGGCTCTTCGACTGGGACCGCTCCGCCGACATCCTCTACGAGGTCATGCGGCGCGTCGCGACGAAGGCCCGCCCCGAGGACGCGAACCGCGCCTAGGCCTCGCGGGCCTCGACGGCGTTCTGCACGCCGAGGTCGCCCGCGCGCGGGTCGACGGCCGCGAGCTCGATCGGGTCGTCGAACGCCACGAGTCGCAGGTCGCCCTCCACGACGTGGAAACTGTGCACCGACCCGTTCGTGATCGGCCCGAAGCCGCCGTCGGGCTCCGCGACCGTGAGGGCCGCCCGGATGGCGCCGCCGTGGCTCACGACGACGAGCGCCTCGCCGGGATGCGCGAGCGCGAGCTCGAGCAGGTCGGGCACGACGCGCTCCGCGACCTCCGGGCGCGACTCCCGGCCCGGAACCTCGACGCCTTCGGGGTAGCGCGCGTCGACCTCGTGGAAGGAGAGCCCCTCCGCGTCGCCGTAGTTGCGCTCGACGAGGGCGTCGCGCAGCTCCGGCCCGGGGAGGCCGAGCTCTGCCGCGATGATCTCGGCAGTCTCCCGCGCGCGCGACAACGGGCTCGCGAACACCCGGGTGATCGGGCGTCGGGTGAGGAGCATCCCGGTCAGGCGGGCCTGCTCGCGTCCGGTGGCGTTGAGCGGGATGTCGGTGCGGCCCTGGATGCGGCGCTGCCGGTTCCATTCGGTCTCGCCGTGGCGCACGAGGTACAGATCGGTCATCGGGAACCGATCCTAGGCGGGTTCAGCCGAGCCGCTCCCGCAGGCCCTCGAGCACCTCGGACGCGCCGGCGTCGAGCTTGACCGTCGCGCGCTGGTCGCCCTTCGTCTCGCCGCGGTTGACGATGACGACCGGAAGGCGCCGCTTGATGGCCTGGTCGAGCAGGCGGATGCCGGAGTTGACGACGAGCGACGAGCCCGCGATGACGAGCGCGCCGGCCTGCTTGATGATCGCCGAGGCCTGCGTGAACGTCGTCGGCGGCACGAATTCGCCGAAGAACACGACGTCGGGCTTGAGCATCCCGCCGCAGACGGTGCAGTCGGGCACGACCATCTCGTCGACCGCGTCGATGTCGACGTCGCCGTCGGGGTTGAGCTTGATCGTGTCGGGCTCGGCGAGCCACGGGTTGTCGCGCGTCATGCGCGCCGCGATGTCCTCGCGCGCGAACTGCTGCCCGCACGTGAGGCACCGCACGCGGTCGATCGAGCCGTGCACCTCGACGACGTGGCGCGAGCCGGCCTGGAGGTGCAGCCCGTCGACGTTCTGCGTGACGACGCCGGTGACGACGCCCGCGAGCTCGAGGTCGGCGAGGGCGCGGTGGCCCGCGTTGGGCCCGGCCGCGGCGAAGTGCCGCCAGCCGAGGTGGCTGCCGGCCCAGTAGCGCTGTCGCGCGCGCGGATCGGCGAGGAAGGTCTGGAACGTCATCGGCGTGCGCACGGGGGCGCCCTGCCCGCGGTAGTCGGGGATGCCCGAGTCGGTGCTCACGCCCGCGCCGGTGAGCACGGCGATGCGGCGACCGGCGAGCAGGTCGGCGACGCGATCGAGATCGGCGGCGAGGGCCGGGTCGACGGGCGCGAGGGTGCTGATCGGCATCCGCATCTCCTTCCGCCCGAGGTGGTTCTCCCCGAAGGGTAGAACGCCCACGTTGCGGGAATGTTTCCGCGAACCGGATGCTACTCATGAGTGTCGGTGGTTCCTGCTGGAGTGCTCCCACGGAGATCCGGCTGCTTGACCCCGCGGAGGCACCCGTGCGCGTCGCGTTCGGGCTCGCCGAGGCCGAGGTCGCGGCAGCGGCGATCGCCCGCTTGACCGCGGCGCAGATCGCGGCGATCGTCGCGGTCGTGGGCGAGGCGCGACGCGACCCGACGGCACTCCTCGACCCCGCGGAGCTCGGGATGCTGCCTCCCGCCGATCGCGTGCGCTACGCGGAGCAGGCGGCCGTCGCCGACCTCGCGACGCGCATCGGCATGGCCGAGGGCACCGTCTCCGCGCTCTGCCGCCAGGGCGAGGCGCTTCAGCGCGCGACGCCGCGGATATGGGCGCTGTTCCGCGAGGGCGGGGTGTCGGCGGCCAACGCGCGGCTCGTCGCCGACCGGGCCGGGGATGTCGTCCCGGAGCGCTGGTACGAGCTCGACGGCGAGGCCTGCGCGATCGCCGCGCTCGCCCCGGCGCGCTTCGCCGCGCGGCTGCGCACGATCGTCGAGCGGCTCGCCGTCGAGCCCCTCGCGGTGCG
>Ga0065721_10050982_pt1 | contig 16744 bp, 17 predicted proteins | sample Mesricmetagenome_FD_59108 | JGI IMG/M metagenome (GOLD analysis project Ga0065721, IMG submission 59108) | Mesophilic microbial community from rice straw/compost enrichment Sample: eDNA_1 v2 (version 2) | ecosystem: Engineered > Solid waste > Grass > Composting > Bioreactor | place: USA: Davis... | reverse complement strand
CCGCGCCCGCGATTCGATCGAGCGCTTGCGCGAGCGGCGTCTGTCCGTAGCTGATTTCCGTCTCCAGCCGCTGCAGGCCGTGCAGCAAATGACGAATTTGCTTAGGGCGGGAGGCGTATCTCGCTGCCTGAACGAAGCCGATCATCGTGCCGGCGAACATGACGAGCACGATTCCGATGAACTTAAGCACGCTCCTCATCTCCTAGCGCCCTGGAATCCGGTGAACGGATCGAGGGCATCGGTCTCGTCTTCACCGTAACGGGTGCCGTCCGCGGATTGGCCGGAGGAGCATCTCTCGGTACGGCCCCCATGCGCGCGCGGCCGCGCCCCGCGGCTTCGAGCGCCGCTTCCTCCGCCGAGACGATTCGATGCTCGACTCGCCCCCCGTTCCTCGAGAGCAGCACGTAAGCGCCGAATACGCCATCCGCGGCGAGCTGCGCGAGCACGGGACGCGCGAATATATCCGCGATATTGGAAGCGTGGGCCGTTGCCAGCACCCTGACGCCGGCATGTATCGCTTCGTTCAGCGCAGCCGCGTCCTCAGGACGGCCGATTTCGTCGACGACGATCACTTCGGGTGACAGCGAGCGGACCATCATCATGATGCCTTCCGCCTTCGGGCAGGCATCGAGCACGTCGCTGCGCGGTCCGATATCGAACGTCGGCACGCCTCTTTCGCAAGCGGCAATCTCCGAGCGCTCGTCCACGATGCCGACCTTGCGCCCCCGCCAGCCGATCGCGCGGGGGTGATGCCAATCTCCCGCGCTAATGCAGCGCGCCAAATCCCTGATCAGCGTCGTCTTCCCTTGCTGCGGCGGAGACACGATCAGAGTATGACGTATCGTTCTCGCCCCGTGATCGAGCAGTCCCGGCAGCACCTGCGCCCCGAATCCGAACCGCGCTCTTGCGATTCGAACGTTGAAGCCCGTGATATCCCGAAGGTGGGCCACGGTTCCTTTATCTAACACCGTTCTTCCCGCTAGGCCGATTCGATGACCGCCGGGGACGGTCACGAACCCTCTTCGCAGCTCTTCTTCTACCGCATATAGCGAATGATTCGTAACTCTCTCTAAAAGCGCTCGGATCTCTTCTTGTCCAGGCACGTAAGCCGAGCGATAATCGTCGGTAAGCGTGCCGTCCGGCCGAACGAATGCGCTTCGGCTCCCGTACCCGATCTCTAGAGGGCGATTTTCGCGGACACGGATTTCTTCCAACGTCTGAACCGCTTCCCCGGGTATTCGATCCAACACCCCTCTCAAAGCCGTCGGAAATAACGTCAATAGAGAAGATGGATTCACGCGAGCCCCCCTTCCTTCCGGTACAAGTTGTGATTTGCTGTTTCATATGTATGCTTGTACGCCGGGAATATGCCTGCTTGGACTCTTCTTCCTATTATTCCTACTTGCGGAGGATGCCGATTAATAGACAGCCGACGCCTGCTAGAATCCATATGAGCTTGACGGGGGACAGCTTATCCGAGAGGCCGATCAGCCCGATCGTCGTCGTCGAGATGAGCACGAACGGGCCGACGAGCGCAAGCATGGAATTGACGACCAGCGCTTTCTGTACATCATTGAGCCTCAGCATGACGATCGCCGCCGTCACTTCGATCATGCCGGACAGTATCCGCAGCATCGCCATGCTGAACGCCGCTTTATCCATCACCAACTCATCTCCTTATCGTTTCTTTTAAATGGTTATGCGAATGGATAAGCCAACTTGTCTATTCCGTAACAATTAGTAGACGGGAAAAGGATGGAATGGATCGGAGGTGACACCTCGGATTGGGCAAACGCATATATTGGCTTGTAATTCCACCTCTTACGACAACGGGGAGAGTTGAGCATGGAACTAACATCGATGAACACCGAGTGGCCTGCACGGTTAACCGATCCGACAGGTTTACGGCAAGCGAAGCCCCGCGCAAAGGGCCTGACGATGGTAATAGACAAAGGCTTAGGCATGCACGCGTTTACCGATTTAATTCAAACGTCCGGGGAGTATATCGATATTATTAAGCTCGGCTTCGGCACGTCGGCGCTTTATCCGCTCGGGCTTCTGCGGGATAAAGTGGAGCTCGCGTCGAGACATGGAATTACGGTAATACCTGGAGGCACGCTGCTGGAAGCCGCCTTTAAGCTTGATGTCGTGCCGGCCTTTTTCCGCCAGGCGCTGGCAACCGGGTTCCATGGCATCGAGGTTTCGGACGGCACGATCTCGCTCGGGCGCATCGATCGGGACAATCTCATTCGCGACGGCGTCAGCCTTGGATTCAAAGTGTATACGGAGTATGGGAAAAAGCTGTTCGGATCACGAATCGACGTCGAGCAATTCGCCGCGACGGCTGAGCGCGACTGGGCATGCGGCGCTGAGTTGGTGACCGTTGAAGCTCGCGAGTCCGGCGTCGGCGTAGGCTTGTTCGACGAGCGGGGCAACTGCCGCGAGCAGGAGCTTAAGTTCATGGCAAGCGCCGTTCCGCAGCTGGACCGCATCATGTGGGAAGCGCCGCTGAAAGATCAGCAAGTCCAATTGCTCAAAGCGCTCGGATCGGACGTGAACATCGGCAACGTATCCGTCTTAGACGTGCTCTCGCTGGAAACGATGCGCAGAGGTCTTCGGTCGGATACGTTCGAGCTCCATCGCCCAGCCTACGTAGCCGATTACATGATTTAATCCGGCCCAACGGGCAAGCCCCGCGTTCTAAACGCGGGGCTTGTTCCATATCGTGTACCATCTAGCTATACGGAGTAGGAGTGTGTCGCCTGCATGTATGGAGATTTGGTGCTCGTCGCATTGATCATAATCGGCTTGATCGGCCGCTCGCCCATTATTACGACCGCAGCCTGCTTATTATTGATCGTCAAGCTCGTCCATCTGGAGCGGTATTTGCCTTCCATCGAGCGCAGAGGCATGGAGTTGGGCTTATTGTTCCTGACGCTGGCCGTGCTTGTCCCATTCGCCTCGGGCAAGGTACAAGCCAAGGACATCATGAACGCCTTCTCCGGCTGGATCGGCTGGGTTGCGTTGCTCGGCGGCGCGATTGCCACCTTCCTGAACAGCCGCGGCCTTGAGATGCTGCGGGTCGACCCGCAGCTGATCGTCGGCATCGTCATCGGCTCGATCGTCGGCATCTTGTTCCTGCGCGGCATCCCCGTAGGCCCGCTGATGGCCGCCGGCTTAACCGCGCTGTTCATTAAAGTCATTCAGTTGTTCGTGGGAAAATAGGGTTCTGATTGTCGTCTGTAACGGTCTGTGAGAACGTTGCAGCACACGCCTCAGACAATCCGCAGCTGTAGCGGTCTGAGACACCGTTGTAGCACAAGCTTCCGCCAATCCGCAGCTGTAGCGGTCTGAGACACCGTTGTAGCACAAGCTTCCGCCATCCCGTCGCTGTAGCGGTATGAGAGATCGTTGCAGCACAAACTCCTGCCATTCCGACGCTGTAGCGGTCTGAGACACCGTTGCAGCACAAGCTTCTACAAATCCGCAGTTGTAGCGTTCTCACAGACCGTTGCAGCACAAGCTTCCGCCATTCCGCCGCTGTAGTGGTCTGAGAGAACGTTGCAGTACAAACTTCCGTCCAACCGTCGCTACAGCGGTCTGTGAGAACGTTGCAGCACACGCCTCAGACAATCAGCCGCTGTAGCGGTCTGAGACACCGTTGTAGCACAAGCTTCCGCCATCCCGTCGCTGTAGCGGTCTGAGACACCGTTGTAGCACAAGCTTCCGCCATCCCGTCGCTGTAGCGTTCTCACAGACCGTTGCAGCACAAGCTTCCGCCATTCCGCCGCTGTAGCGGTCTGAGACACCGTTGCAAACACGATAAACCGAAAAAAAAGAACAACGGCATCGACTGCCGTTGTTCTTTGCTATGCGCATACGCGCTTATCTACGATCTTGAGGGCCGCCGACGAACACGCTGTCCGCCGTGTCCAATCCGTACGCCGTATGAAGGGCGCGCACGACGTCTTGCACTTTGTCGGCCGCGATGACGCAGGATACTTTGATCTCGGACGTGCTCACCATCTTGATGCTGACGCCGACGCTCGAGATCGCTTCGAACATCGTCGCCGCGACGCCAGGGTTCGACACCATGCCCGCGCCTACGATCGATACTTTCACGAGGCCTTCCTCGTAAGAAACTTCGCGGTACGGCACGGACGTCTTGATGCTGGCAAGGACGTCGATCGCTTTCGCGCGGTCGGCGGTCGATACCGTGAACGAGAAATCCGCTTTGCCGCCTTGCACGCCGCTTTGAACGATTATATCTACATCAATGCCGTTGCCCGCGAGCGCGCCGAACATCTTGGCGAGTACGCCAGGAACGTCCTCTACGCCTAGCACGCTGATGCGCACGACGTTCTTATCATAAGCGATGCCACGTACAACAATTCCTTGCTCCATCTCTGCTTCCTCCCTGACCAACGTGCCTTCGTTATTCGTGAAGCTTGAACGCACAACAAGGTTGACCTTGTTGTGCTTGGCGTATTCGACCGCGCGCGGATGCAGTACGGCTGCGCCGAGGTGCGCGAGCTCGAGCATCTCGTCATACGAGATCGTGTCCAGCTTGCGAGCGCATTTCACGACCCGCGGGTCGGTGGAATATACGCCGTCTACGTCCGTGTAAATTTCGCACACGTCCGCTTTAATCGCCGCCGCGAGCGCCACTGCCGTCGTATCGGAGCCGCCGCGTCCGAGCGTCGTTATCTCTCCGCTCTCCGTCATACCCTGGAAGCCGGCTACGATCACGATGTTGTCTTCGTCCAACGCCTTGAAAATACGATCCGGCGAAATATCGTTAATCCGGGCTTTGGCATGAACATCTTCGGTTACGATGCCCGCTTGCCAACCCGTATACGACTTCGCGCTATGTCCGAGCTTATGAATCGCCATCGACAGCAACGCTACGGATATTTGCTCTCCGGTCGTGAGCAGCATATCCATCTCGCGAGCAGGCGGATTGGCGTTGATCTCGTTCGCCTTGTCGATCAGATCATCCGTTGTATCGCCCATGGCCGATACGACGACAACGACGCGGTTGCCCTGCAGCTTCTTATCGACGATCCGCTGGGCTACCCGAGCCATCCGCTCCGTAGAGCCAACGGAGCTGCCGCCGAACTTCATTACGATCAATGACACCCGTGCTTCACTCCCCAAGTTGAATCCTAGCATGAGAATATTATTCAATACATTCAGTATATTATAGCACATGTGCAAATGCCCAAAAATAATAAAATCCTTGTATTTCGCAAAACTTTGCGAAATACAAGGATTTTCGTCGATTCATTTACAGCTGTTACGCGCGGGACACGTATTTGCCGTCGCGAGTATCGATCGTCAGCACGTCGCCTTCGTTGATGAAGAGCGGCACTTGTACGCTGAAGCCGGTTTCCAGCTTCGCGCTCTTCGTAGCGCCTTGCGCCGTATTGCCTTTCACGCCTGGCTCGGTCTCGACAACCTTCAGGTCTACGCTGTTCGGGATGTTGATGCCGATGATCTCGCCTTTGTAGCTTGTGATGTTAACGTTCATGTTCTCGATCAGGAAGTTGATCTCCCACTCGAGCTGCTTCTTGTTCAGTTCGAACTGGTCGAACGTCTCGTTATCCATGAACGTGTAATCGGAACCGGAGTTGTACAGATACTGTACCGCACGGTTCTCGATCTGAGCGCGCGCCACGGTCTCGCCGGCACGGAACGTCTTCTCGACGACGTTGCCGTTGCGCAGGTTTTTGAGCTTGGAGCGTACGAATGCCGCGCCTTTACCCGGTTTAACGTGTTGGAAGTCGGTTACGGAGAAAATATCTCCTTCCACTTCGATGGAAAGGCCTGTTTTAAAATCGTTTACGGAAATCACTGCAAAAATTCCCTCCTGTGGAAACGTCCCGTCCGCTTAATCCAACGTAATCAATTGTTTAGGGGAGCGGGTAAGAATGTGGATCCCGGTGTCCGTCATTACGACGTCGTCCTCGATTCTAACGCCTCCGAAGCCGGGGAGATAGATGCCGGGCTCGACCGTAACCGTCATGCCGGGGGTCAAAACGGTATCGCCAGTAAGGGAAAGACGAGGCGCTTCGTGGATTTCCATCCCGAGTCCATGGCCAGTCCCGTGGCCGAAACATTCACCATAACCATACCTTGTGATGATATCCCGCGTCAAGGCGTCCCCCTCCTTGCCGGTCATGCCCGGAGCGAGATGGTCTAGAGCGTGCTGCTGAGCCTCAAGGACGATGCCGTAAATTTCGCGATGCTTGTCGCTAGGTTTACCTACAACGACGGTCCGCGTAATATCGGAGCAATAACCTTTATAGTATGCGCCGAAATCGAGTTTTACGAACTCGTCCCTCCCGATCGCCTTGTCGCTGGCGACCCCGTGCGGAAGCGCCGAACGCTCGCCGCTCGCCACGATCGTGTCGAAGGAAGAGCTTGTCGCTCCTTGCGAACGCATGAACACTTCGAGCTCGAGGGCGATTTGCGATTCCTTAACGCCTGGTTTAATGAATCCAAGAATGTGCGTGAACGCACGGTCAGCCACATCGGCCGCTTCCTGCATGATCGCGATTTCGCCGTCGTCCTTCACCATACGAAGCTGCTCCACGAGCGCTCCGGCTGGCTGCAGCGAAGCGAAGTCGACCGCCTTCTCGAGCGCGCTGTAAGAGGCGTACGTCATGTCGCCGTCCTCGAACAACAGCGACTTCACGCCCCATTGTCTAAGAACGTCCGCGATCGTAGCGTTCATTACTTTACCATGCTCGATTATCTCAAAGCCTTGCGCCTGCTGCGGGGCTTGCTCGCGATAACGGAAGTCCGTAATGAGCGCGGCATGTCCTTGCGTAATTATCAGAACGCCTGCGGAACCGGTAAAGCCGGATAAATAACGGCGGTTGATTGAATTCGTTACGAGAAGCGCTTCTCCGTTCGATTTCGCCAGTAGCTCCCGTAGACGGGCTACGCGTTGGTTGGGCATATCGGTTGTTCCTCCTCGCCTTATCCCCGTTGTTGTTCGGCTTGAATGTGCCGGACTAGGGCTTGAAGTCCCAGCTCGTAGCTGACCTGGCCGAACCCGGAAATTTGTCCGATGACGACCGGCGCCGTGACGGACACGTGCCGGAAAGCCTCGCGCTTATGAATGTTGGATAGATGGACTTCGACCGCGGGCAGTCCTACGGCGGACAAGCCGTCTCTAAGCGCATAGCTCGTATGCGTCAGCGCGCCCGGATTGATTAAGATACCGTCGTATTTCCCGTAAGCCGCATGGATTTCATCCAGCAACGCGCCTTCATGGTTCGATTGGAAGAACCGCAGTTCAGCGCCGAGCGACTTGGCCAGCACGGTCAAATTCGCTTCGATCTGCGCCAGCATCAACGTACCGTATACGCCAGGCTCGCGAATGCCGAGCATGTTGAGATTCGGTCCGTGCAACACGAGTATGCTAAGCATAACCTTATTCTCCTCCCGCTACCGCCAGCCGTCGTCCGATCGTTCATCAGCCGCTGTGCCGGTAAAGTTCACCTGACATTGTATCATACGGTGAGGGAGTTAGAAAACGATTCTCCTTGTACGCCAAGCATTAAGTGGAAGGCTGCGGCGAGCCTTTGGCGGCACTCTTCGCCGGCTCGCGCTCCGATTCGTTATGCAGCTCGAAGGCGATGCTGTAGCCGATAAACAATCCCCATATGAGGTAAAGGCACAAATCGGTTACGATGCTTACCCATCCGATTATTCGCAAAGACGGCACGGCACCGACCATCGGTCCGAGCAGCGCATAGAATATTCCCCACCATGCCGCCCCGAACGCTAGTCCAGGCCACGGTCCGCGCAGCGTTCCGAGCACGAGCCAGTAGACGATCGCGGCCACGATCGACATCGCGATGAATGCCAGCCATCCGGCGAACTGCCACCAGCCCGAGCCGAGCGCCCGATTAGGCAGGAACGGATCGAGCAAATAAGCTTGCGTCACTTCCGTGAAATTAAGCCCTGTCGCTAACCACCTTGCAAGCCCCCATATGACGCCTGCGAAAAAACCGGTAACTAGCGTATGCCGCAGCGCTTTCGCCGTTATCGTAGCGTCCGGACCTCTATCTCGATCATCTCTTCTTGGTGTCGACGGGTTGTCTGCCATGCTGATCATCCTTTGGTCATATTGGAAAAACTGCGATATAGTATGACCCCGAGCCTTTCCGATTAACCGAGAGCTGCGCCTACATCCTTTCCCTGTGGCAATCTTGACCCCAATCTAGTAAAATAAAAGCTACACACAAAGAAGCAGGTGGTACGATATGTCGCAACAACCTACGTCGATTTACGGCGGGCAGGCGGTCATAGAAGGCGTTATGTTCGCTGGCAAACACGTACACGTTACCGCGGTACGTCGCAAAGACCAGCAAATTACGTTTTTCGAGGTTCCCAAGAAACCGCAACGGATATTGCCCAAGTTCAAGAGAATCCCTTTCCTTCGCGGCGTGATCGGCATCGTCGAGTCCGCGGCCAAAGGCTCCCAGCATTTGACCTATTCCGCCGAGGCTTATGCCGAGGACGAATCCGGTCCGGAAGAGAAGAGCGCGGACAAGCCTAAGGAACGTTGGAATTTAACGATGATTCTAGGCGTTGCCCTCGTCGGCGTCCTTTCCTTCGTGGTCGGCAAGCTTATTTTTACTTTAGTGCCGACTTTTTTGGAAAGTATGATCTTTGGACAAGCGTTCGAGAATAAGATATTGCACAACCTGCTAGAAGGCGCTATCAAAATCGTCTTCCTGCTCGTCTACCTCTGGTTTATCTCTCAGACGCCGTTAATTAAACGTCTTTTCCAATACCATGGCGCGGAGCACAAAGTAATCAGCGCCTATGAAGCAGGCGCCGAGCTGACGGTTGAGAACGTGCAGAAATTCAGCCGTCTGCATTACCGTTGCGGAAGCAGCTTCATCATTTTCACCGTCATCGTAGGCGTTATCATTTATTCCTTCTTCGATTGGGATACGATGGGAGAACGCATCCTGCAACGGATCGTCTTGCTCCCTATCGTGCTCGGAGTATCCTACGAAGTGTTGAGATGGACGAACGCTCTCCGGGATATTCCGGTGCTCAAATGGCTTGGCGCTCCCGGGCTATGGTTGCAATTGCTCACGACCAAAGAACCGAATAACGATCAAGTCGCCGTATCCATCGCATCTTTCAACCGTATGAGAGAGCTTGACCGGCAGGTTAGCCCATCCTGATCGGAGGTACGCTATGCGCAAACGAATCGAGCCTTGGTTCTTCGTCGTCATTGCCCTTGCCGTCATCGGCATTGCCGATAGCTTCTCCCGCGGCGCGTTAGGGACGCTGATTATCCCGATTACGCTAGTCGCCATCGTCTTCCTGCTGTACAAATTTCCGCCGAGCCGATTTATGAGGAAGCCTCGCTATCGCGGAGCGTCTCAAGCGCGGGGCCGCAAGGAGCCCGCGAAGCTGAACGCCAAGCCTGCCGCCAAGCGCCGCGCTTCCCCGTTCACCGTCATCGAAGGTCGCAAGAATAAAGAGGACGAACCGCCCAAGTATCATTAATCGCATAGTAACGCCCTCCTCGCGAGCTCTCTCGCCGGAGGGCGTTTTATTATTGTCGGGCACCGATCGTAATTCTCCCTTGGGGCGGCCGCCACGTGCCGAAAAACTTCTCCCCTGCGCGCACGCCGGACCGGTACAGCTCGTCGCTCTGCTCCGGAGTCAGGTGGAACTGCGTCGTACGCACGCCAAGGGCGGGAATTTTGATCGTACGCGCCCGATTGTGCTGCTCGATATAACGTTGATCGTGGGCGCTGAGCATCGTCTCGAACATCGCCTGGAACATGGTGATCGGCCCTTTAATGCGGTGAGGCTGAACGTCCGATGTTCCTACCGTCTGGAAGCCGAGCACGGGCTCGGCGGCCGCACCGGGCGATTGCTGATCGAACAACCACATCGGAAAGTTGCTCAGCAGCCCTCCATCCACGATATAGGACGATTTCAATTTCGTCGCCGACTTGAGCCGTTGAGACTGGCGGATGATGACGGGATCGAAGAAATAAGGAATGGACGTGCTCATCCGAATCGCCTTGGCGACCGGCAGCTGCAGCGGGTCAATATCGTAGGATGCGATATCCTGCGGCAGAACGAGCAGCTTACCGTTCGTAATATCCGAAGCGATAATTTGCAACTTCCCCTGCGGCAGGTCGGCGAAGATGCGAATTCCCTTCGCTTTCAGCACACCGCAGATCCACTGCTCCAGCGCGTCTCCGGAATACAACCCTTTGCGCAGCAGCAGCCTGATGGCGGGACCGGCCACTTTCGCGTTAAAGATGGCGGAGCGCTTCAGAAAGCTGCTGAACGGCGTGCTTTCGATGATCAGCTTAAGCTCGGCAGCGCTGTAGCCCGCCGCAAGTAATGCGGCAACGATGCTGCCCGATGACGTACCCGCCACGCGATTAAAGACGACTCCGTTGTCGGTCGCCGCCTTCACCGCCCCGGCAAGGCCAATGCCCTTAACGCCCCCGCCTTCAAAGACGGCGTTAACGCTAATCTTGGTCATGACTGCACCCCCTCGCAAGCGCGATAAGTTCGCGGGCCCCCATCCTTCACATGTTTATGCCGCCGATCACCCCTCTAGCACAAAGTCCCCGACCCTCATATCGGGCGGGGACTTCATCTGTACTTACGTTATCCTGCGGTACCGCTCATCTGTACCCAAAGCTCGCTGTAGAGACCATCCTGTCTCGTTGTCAGCTGGCGATGCGTGCCTTGCTCGACGACTCTTCCTTCCTTCATGACGAGAATGGTGTCCGCGTCTTGCACGGTGGTGAGGCGGTGCGCAATGACGAGCAGCGTTCTGCCCTGCTCTCTCGTGCGGGAGAGAATCGCCTCCATGACTCGGCGTTCCGTATCCATGTCTAGCGCGGAGGTCGCTTCGTCCAAGATCCAGATCCTCCGGTCCGCGAGTATCGCCCTCGCGATCGCCAGGCGCTGGCGTTGTCCTCCGCTTAAGGTGTTGCCATGCTCTTGCAACGAGGTGTCATAGCCGTCCGGCAGCGATACGATGAACTCATGCACTTGTGCTGCCGAGGCGGCTTCGATCATCTGTCGCTCCGTTGCTTCAGGTCTGGCCTTTAATAGATTCTCTCGTATCGTTCCGGAGAATAGATACGGGGTTTGAGGCACGTAGGCTACGTCTCTACGGGCATGCTCTGCATTCACCAAGGTGCTCGCTCCGCCGATGTGTACGTCGCCTTCTCTCGGGAACAGAAGGCCTGCCGCAAGCTTGGCAACCGTTGATTTACCGCCTCCGCTAGGTCCGACGATCGCCGTGAAGGAACCGGCCTTGATGTCCAGCGAAGCTCGGTTTAGCAGCATCGCCCCTTCAGCTCCACTCGGCTGGGGCGGCTCGCTTGATTCGACCGAACGACCTGCATCCATCAAACCGGCATTTTCCAGGTAACGGAAGGATACATCAAGCAGACGAATATCCGGCTTATCCTCACCGTTGACCGAATCGCTTGCCGTAACGTTCGCATGGGGCTCTTTGGCGGCTCTCCAAAGCGTGTAGATTCGGTAGCAGGTTCCCAGCCTAATCTGCACTTCTCCCCATGCGTTGCCCAGCTGAATGAGCGGACCTTGGATTCTCCAGATGAGAACGGAGAATGCCATAAGCGAGCCGAGCGACATCTGGCCATGGATGGCCAGCCAAGCGACGGTCAGGATCGTCCCCCAGTTGATGAGAAGCGCCAGCGAGCTCGTTAAGCCGTTCACGCACTGCTGCCACCACATGCGCCTAAGATACAGCTTGTTCAGCTTCGATCGTTCCGTCACGAACCGCTCGAGCATCCATTCCTCCGCGCCGAACGCGCGAAGCGTCTCGATCCCTTGCAGCGCGTCCTGCTGGCACTGCCCTACGATTGCCTCTTGGTTGGCTGTTTCGACCCCGACGCGAGCCAGGCGGCGCTTCATCAAGTGGCTGCCGAGTGCGCCAAGAGGCAATAGAATGATGACGCATATGCCAATCTGCCAGTTCAATCGAAGCATGTAGATGGAAGCTAGAAGCAGCAATAGCGCCTGATTGCCCATCCAATCCAATATCGTGCCAAGCAGCCATGGGAAGTCCGAGTCGCTTTTGACGCGTTGGGCGATATCGGCCGTGTGCGAGGATTGCGCCGTATGCAGCGGCAGCCTTTGCGCCTCGTCGGCAAGCTCGACCGCGAGATCGCGGTGCACCGAGCTTAAGAGGTTCTGCTTCATGTAATAACCGACCGTGTTGAACACGCCCGCGGCCACGACAATTATCGTGAACACGATTAACAGCGAATGGATCTGAGAGAGGTTGCCCTCTCCCAGGTCGTTGAAATACCATTCCAGCATAATAGGAAACAAGACTTCCAATACCGAATCGGCGAATATCAATAAGCACGAGAACAGAAGCAACATCTGCTTCGTACCGAGCCGCTCCCATGACAAAGAGAATACCTCGCGCAAGCTTACGCGCGGCGCTTGTATGGCAGTCGAAGCCTTCATGCTGTCACGCTCCCCGCGCTAGAGTTAGCCCACTCGCCCGAACGAATGAGAGAGGCATAACGGCCGCCTAGCCGTAGGAGTTCATCATGGGTGCCGGACTCCATCACCTTGCCGTTCTCTACGAATAGGATACAGTCCGCATTCCTGACAGTCGAGAGACGGTGGGCTGCAACGATGACCGTTCGGCCTCGCATAATATGCTGCAACGCATCCTGCATCAATTGTTCATTGATCGCATCCAGAGCGGAAGTAGGCTCGTCCAGCAGCAGAATGTCCGGCTTTCGGACATAGGCTCTAGCCAGCGCCAAGCGCTGCCGCTCCCCGCCCGATAATCGCTGACCGCGTTCGCCGATCCGCGTATCGTACTTATAAGGCAGCGCATCGATGAAAGGATGGGCATTCGCAAGACGGGCAGCCTCGATGACTTCCGCGTCGACTGCATCCAGTCGTCCGACGCGGATATTGTCCATGACGGTTGCATCGAATACGGCAGCGTCCTGCGGTACATAGGCAATGCGTTCCCTCCATGGCTTGAGAAGGTGTTCAGTGAGCTTCGTCGCGCCGCATCGGATCGTCCCCGAATCCGGTTCGTATAAGCCGAGAAGCAGCTTAAGCAGCGTGCTCTTCCCGCCGCCGCTCGGTCCGACGATCGCCGTCATCCCTCCGCGGCGGAACACCGCCGAGAAGCCGTCAAGGGCTAGCTGTTCCTTATAATAGAACGAGACTTCGTCCAGGATAATGTCGCCTTCGAAGGCAGCGGCTTCCTCAGTCGTCTTGGTCGATATGGTCGCCGCGGAGGGTGCCTCGTTCGGATCGACGATCTCGTACACCCTCCCTGCATGCGCGACGGATTCCTGCACGCTCGCCCATAGATTCACCATATAAGCAAGGGGGAAAATAAGCCGCTCGTACGAGAGGACGAACGCCGCGATCGCTCCGATCTCCAACGTCCCCCTGTTCACCATCCATGCTCCAACCCCAAGGATATATGCCTCGCCTAACCAGAAGCCCCACTCGACGAACCGATTCGTCACGACACGATACAAATCACCGCGCAGCCAATACCGCCGAGCTTTATCGTAATCGTCGTTCCATGTAGCGTTGAATTTCTCCCGCAGACCAAAGCTGCGAACGACCTCGGCGCCTTGCAATTGATCGAGCAGCCTAGCGTCCGTAATCGCTTGCGCTTGATTGTGGAGCGTCTGCCATTTGCGGATCGGCTTGCCGAAAAGGTTGCTCAGCAAAGGCATGAGAAGCGCAACGATCAGCGCGCCCGTCATCAGCTCCCAGGAAAGCACCGTCAAGTACATGAAGAGGAACAGAACGGACAGTCCATTATGAATAAGACCGGGAATGCGCTGATTAATGCCATCCTGCGCCGCTAAGGCCGATTGGCTCAGCCTTTGCAGCTTATCGCCGGTATGCAGACTCGTAAAGCGCTTCAGCTTCATCTCTAGCAAGCCGCTGAGCACCTGATGCTGCAGGTCGAGCGTCGTGCGGTTGGACAGCTTCTGGGAGAGCCATGCCCTAATGATGGATATGGTCTGCTCGATGACGAATAGACCCGCGATCCAAAGACCCGTTGAGATAAACCCCTCTGTGCTCAGATTGGTCGTCACTTCGAGCAGCCGTCTCATTGCTTCGGCCCAACCGACGGGCAGCAGCGAGCTTACAATGACAATCGCGCTGACCGCGAGATAGGAAGCCCAGTAACGACGAGCCCATTTGAGCATTTTCATCAGAGTCTGTCCGGGTTTAACCGTTACTGCGGATGATTCCATGCGATAATGCCCCCTAATATGTTCCATATTTCCCGATTATCCCAAAGTAACTATGAAATGTACATGAATATCGTTCATGTTGTTAATTTTTGAAAGGAAAAGATAAACAAAGAACTTCCTCACGATAGGTGAGGAAGTTCTCATTAGCCGGAATACGGCGAGCTATTCGGTTTCTAATTCCGTGCGGATACGAGTCAATTCAAGGATTCTGTTCTCGTCCCGCCTGAAGTATTCGACCAGCGTCTCGATGCACGTGATCGAGTCCCAGCTCAGATGGTGCTCGATGCCTTCGACGTCGCGATAGATATTCTCTTCTTGAACGCCGATGACTTGGAGGAAGGATTCCAGCAGATGATGGCGTTCGACAAGACGTTTGCCCATCTTCTTGCCTTTATTCGTAAGCACGAGACCGCGGTATTTTTCATAAATCAAGTAACTGTCTTTATCGAGCTTCTGGATCATCTTCGTCACGGACGACGGATGGACTTCCAGCCCTTCGGCAATATCGGAGACGCGTGCATATCCCTTCTCGTCGATCAACCGATATATTCGCTCCAAGTAGTCTTCCATACTCGGGGTCGGCAACGCTGATCCCCCTTTCCTGCAATCGTCAACATCTATTAATCATACACCTTTAGTACAGGACGGGGCAAGTCTTAGAACTTCAGCCATTCGGGCGTTTGGCTGTTGAGCCACACCGTAATCGACGTCATTCGATCGGTGAACAGCAGGATGCCCATGACGATCATGAGCGCTCCGCCGATCTTCATCAGCAGGTTGGAATACTTCAGTATCCATCTCGTCGAGCCGAGGAAGAAAGCGACCGCGAAAAAAGGAACGGCGAAGCCGAGCGAATACGCGGTGGTCATCCCGATCCACGTGCCCGGATTGGCAACCGCCAGCGCTTGTATCGAGAACAGGATCGGACCGATGCAAGGCGACCAGCCTGCGGAGAAACCGATGCCGAAGACGAAGGAGCCGAAGTAACCCGCCGGCTTCCACTTCATGTCCATTTTGCGTTCGCGCATGAGCAGCTGCGGCTTGAATACGCCTAGCAGGAACAGTCCCATCAATACGATGAAGATCGCGGACAGCTGCCGGATCATATCCTGATTGTCGCGGAATACCGTCGCGAAGGCGTTCGTGCCGTAGCCGAGCGCGAAGAACACGGCGGAAAATCCGAGGATAAAGAAGAAAGTATGGCTCATCGTCTTCATCCGCATGCTCGTGCTCGTGTCTGTCTTGATATCGGTGACGGAAACACCGGTTATGTACGATAAATACGCGGGATAGAGCGGCAAGCAGCAAGGCGAGATGAACGACGCCAGCCCTGCCGCGAACGAAATGCCTACGTTTACGTCTGACATATAGTTAGCCTCCTTCGGCGCTTACGGCTACACGCGGAACATTCGCTTGGACATCATCGAGATCGCGAGCACGCCGATCAGCAGCAGCACGATCGTACCGCCCGGCGCCAGGTTCCATACGCCGGCAATCCACAGCCCCGCCAGCACGGCGATCTCTCCGATGAGAACGACGAGGAACACCGCTTGCCTGAAGCTTCTCGATAACGCCAAGCTGCACGCCGCGGGAATCGTGAGCAGCGCGGAGACGAGCAACGCGCCGACGATCTTGATCGCGGCACTGATGACAAGAGCGGTCAGAATGCTGATCAGAATGTTGAAATAACGGATCGGAAGCCCGCTGACCGCAGCCGCGTCCTCGTCGAACGTCAGCAGGAACAGCTCTTTCTTATGGATCAGAACGATCGACAATACGATGGCCGTTACGCCGCCGATCACCGCGAGATCCGTGTTCGTAAGCGTGTAGATACTCCCGAATAAGTACGAGTTGACGTTCAGATTAAATCCTTTGCCAAGAGTAAATAGAATCGATGCTAACGCGATGCCGCCCGACATGATGATGGCGATCGATAATTCCGCATAAGTCTTGTACGTTCTGCGAAGCGCTTCGATTCCGAACGAAGCGACGATCGCGAACAGTAGACCGATGGCGACCGGGTAGACGTTGATGAGAAACCCGAGCGCAACGCCGGCAATGCTGACGTGGGCGAGCGTGTCCCCGATCATGGCCAGCCTGCGCAGCACGAGGAACAAGCCCATAAGCGGCGCGGTAATGGCGATAAGCGCGCCTCCGATCAGCGCCTTCTGAAAAAATTCAGCCGTCAATATATACAAGCGTCGTTAACCTTCTTTCCGGAGGGAGTGCAGCAGGTCCGTCTCTACGCAATCCTCGAGATCGTGCGAGTGGCGTACGTAGAAACTGAGCTTGCCGGACTTCTCCTTAGGCGTCTCGCCTAAATAAGAACGAACCATCTCCATGTCGTGAGACACCATCAGGAACGTAATGTTATGGTGCTGATGCATATGACGGATCAGGTTGAAAAAATTCGTCTGCGTCTCGGTGTCAATCCCCGTCAGCGGCTCGTC
>Ga0065721_10007745_pt1 | contig 16753 bp, 10 predicted proteins | sample Mesricmetagenome_FD_59108 | JGI IMG/M metagenome (GOLD analysis project Ga0065721, IMG submission 59108) | Mesophilic microbial community from rice straw/compost enrichment Sample: eDNA_1 v2 (version 2) | ecosystem: Engineered > Solid waste > Grass > Composting > Bioreactor | place: USA: Davis... | reverse complement strand
GCGACGCACCGGACGATTCGATCGTCAATGGGGCATCCCCACGTGTGCCACAAGAACGCCCGTGAAGTGGCAAAGGCAAAATCCCGGACATTGCTCGCCTGGAATCGCCACGTCGCCAGTTCTGTCGATGCGGGGCCAGCCCGCTTGGCAGCAGCCTCTTCCTTTGTCACCACGAAAACGGGTTCCGGAGCGGTGTCTCCCGTTGTAACCCGGTTGAGCTGCTCTTGAGTCAGGACCTCTTTTTCGTTGACCAGTGCCCCGGTTGCACCGACCACGTGATCCGCCGGGACGGTGATGCTGACGTCGAAGTCTCCGAACTCCAGAGTGAATTCGCCGTACCGGATGAACTGCTTTAATCGCCATCCTCCGTAATCGGTATAGGCACACAGACGCGGGTACCAGCAGGCCAGCGCGAAGATCACCTGTCCGTCGTCCAGTACCTCGTAGCCCGTCCGGCTCGGAACCAGCTTGGTATTGTTGAGGAGATACTCCCAGGTGACTTCGAATTTGACACTGTCTCCCGGATTGAGTGGCTGAGGGAGGTCAACCCGCATGAGCCCCTTGTTGATGAAGTAGGGAAACTTGCTTCCATCTTCCCCTTTGACGCTGCCGATCTTCATGCTTCCATCGAACGTCGTTGACGTGATGAGCTGCTGGAGATCTGTCACGGTGATTTCGTCGGTTGGCTTCCATGTTCTGGAAGTGACGGCCTGTGATTGCGGAGAAAGCATGACGTCCATCTGCAGCCAGAGGAACGTCAACGTATGCGGGGAATGGTTCTCGTAGGTGATCCATTCACGTCCTCGCAGAATCTTCTGGTCTTCATCAAGTGTCGCGTTGATTTTGTAGCTGACTTTCTGCTGCCAGTATTTGGGCCCCGGCGCTCCGGAAGCGAGTCGAGAGTCACTGGGAGCAGGGATCAAGTGATCCACCTGAAGGAATGGATCTGGGCCAATAGAAACAGAATTGCTCCCCGCCGGTCCGTCTGCTGCCGGGGAAGGACTCGAAGAAAGCATCAGCAGGAAGACAATGGAGCAGAGCGTCCATTTCACTGGTTTTGGATGACGATCCATAAGACTCAACGGGCACCTCAAAGACATGTGGGTCGTGAAAAAGAGATGAAGCAAATGTTGCCGACAAATGGACCATGTCAGGAACAGGACACTGCCGGTCTTCCGATCGGGGTGTTTGCAGTCTGCCATCGTTCTGGTTCGTGCAAACGTCCGTCGAGTTGTTCCAGCTCGAGCGAGCAGCAGGAAGACAACGGATTCAGTCTATCGCGTATTGATGGCGGAAGAATAGTGAGCGGGTGCCGGGAACGTCTTCGGAGAACAGCGACACAGAGCGCAAAGAAAAACGGACAGGCTGGAATGACCGGCCTGTCCGCAGAATGCCTGCAACACGTGGAATGTGTTAAGCCTTCTTGGTTGCTTTCTTCTTCGGGGCAGCCTTCTTGGCAGCCTTCTTTGTTGCTGCTTTCTTAACAGCTTTCTTTGTTGCTGCCTTCTTCACAGCCTTCTTGGGGGCTGCCTTCTTGACAGCTTTCTTTGTTGCTGCTTTCTTCGCCACTGGAAACTCCTCCTTACCAAGAGTCACTTTTTCGTGGCCACCTGTCCGTTGCTACCGGGCAAAAAGGGACAAATGTTGCCACACTTCGATTCCATTCCAACTCACCAACCATGGTGAGTTGTTGCTGGCGTCATCCTCGTGAAGTCGTGATTCAAATTGATTCGACTTGTTGAGTTGTTGTTCCAGCAATGACTTGCGGCAAATAGTAAGAAATTGGTGGATAGATGCAACCCAAATTTCCATCGAATCGATGACATGGACCAAGATTTTTGTCAGTTGCGAGACACTTCCCCGTGGCCGATTGATTCATCGTTGAGATCAATCAGATCTTCTCAAGAGTTGTCCCTGTTGAGGCTGACTTCGATGTTCCTGCGTGGTGTTGTGAGGAGGTTGCCACGAAAGAGTAAAGATGGAAATTGCTCGACGATCACGAATCTGAATGGCAGCTTGCTCATCGTTGAGTCATGGGACCGAGGCAACAACATTCCGGTTCTATTGTGGTTTGCGGGACGTCGGTCGAGGAAATGAAAGAGGCCGTTTGACCGCATGAATTCCGCGGTCAAACGGCCATGTTGTTCTGTCGTTACCAGTCGCGACATGAAGGGAATTCAGGAACAGTGTCGTGCCAATCCCTTCATCAATGATGTCTCGCAGGGGGCCTGCAAACTACTTGGGGACGACCCAGATGTTTCGATAGCGGACAGGATCTCCATGATTCTGAAGGAAGATCGGTCCGGGGTCTGCGGACTCATTGTTCAATGGCCCGCCAGGCGTGGCTGTCGGGATTTCAAGGTTGTCGTGAATGACGACGCCATTGTGTTTGACGGTCGCGCGTGCGTTCGAAATTTTTTTGCCTTCTTGATCAAATCGCGCGGCAGTGAAGTCGATGTCGTATGTCTGCCAGGCCAGTGGAGGGAAGCACATGTTGACGCTGGGGGCCGCTGCTTTATAGATCCCTCCGCACTCATTGTCCTTCCCTTCAAGTCCGAACGAATCGAGCATCTGGACTTCGTATCGACCCTGCAGGTAGCAGCCACTGTTTCCACGTGCCTGTCCTGATGATTCCGGCATGTAGGGGAGACGGAATTCGAGATGAAGCGTGAAGTCTCCAAAGGTGTCGATGCTGGTCACCCCTTCCTGAAGGAGACCATCACTGGTCATCCGGGCGCCGTCCTTCCAATGAGTCTTCAGGGTGTCTTCAGTTCCATCGAAGAGGACAACTCCTCCAGCCGGTACACTGGCACCGAGGGTCGGGCTGACGCGATCGACTTTCTTTAATCCCTCCACAACGGATTTGATTTCGTCCCAGGTCCCTTCCTGTGTTTTCTTTTCTCCTCCATCCCATCCCTGCCCGGGGAGTCCTCCGGTGTAAGAAACAGCGCGGAACTTGCCGTGCCCCAGTGCGATGACCTGCACGCCCACCTTGTCGCCGACATATTCTCCCTGACGAACAAAATCAGGGTCTTTCTGGGTTGCTTCTTCCGGAGAGGTATACGCCTTTCCGGCAGCCAGGGCGTTGCAGGACGTCCAGTTCAGGAACAGGCAAGTCAGCCAGATCAGACAGTTAAAGCGGGCCATTTTGAATTCCTTTATCTCGGCTACGGATGTCGCTCTTGTATCATCCCATATTGATCGATTCTAGCGGGAATCGTGAAACGGGAATATGCAGTTGCGATTGGCAGGTGGTAGACTGAAACGTGCAGAGCTATCGTGGCTGTTCCGTCGCCGACGGTGTTTTATTTCTGCTCAATCTCAGTGGAAAGCGTCCGGAATGTCCGATCCTGAAGTTCCCATCTACTCATTGGCGTTCCAGGTGGGGGAATTGCTCAAAGTCTCCGGGCTCAGGCTTGTGCTTGCAGAAAGCTGCACCGGCGGACTTCTATCGAAAGCCATGGTGGATATCCCCGGGATCTCCAAATATTACTGTGGATCTGCAGTCACGTATCGAAATGAAACCAAAGCAGAATGGCTGAAAGCCGATCGTGCTCTGTTGAATGACCCGATGATTGGTCCGGTCAGTCCCCAGATTGCAGAGCAAATGTGTCGGGGAGTCCTCGACAAAACCCCGGAAGCGGATGTGGCTGCTTCCGTGACGGGGCACCTCGGCCCAGATGCTCCCCCGGACCTCGACGGGGTGGTCTACATCGGGGTGGTTTTTCGGAACGCCCCGAAAGCCCATGTCGTGCGACGAAAACTCTCTGACAATGAACCTGAAAACGGGACCAAGCGCTCCGTCCGTCAGCGGGAAGCAGCAGCCTTCGTCCTGAAAGAGCTACTGGATGCCATGAAACAGCGCGGATATGACGACTGAGCCTGCTGCAAAATTGAGCGGTGATCTCCCCGTCAGGGGAAGAAATTCTTCCGATTTCGGTCCGGTCCGTCTTTCTGATTGGGACAAGTGTCACAATCGGACTGCATCTGTGATGCTTTAGAGAGACAGTGTTGCTCGCCGGAAACGAGTCCGCATCCGAGAAGTGTATGAGCTAGAGTAGAGCACCATCCGGTGACGGACGAGGGAGCGCGCGGCTCCGGGAAAGTTCCCCTGTTTGGCGTCATGGTGAAAGTATTCTCGAGATGACGTCTGTGTCTGACAATGTGGCCCATCTTCAAGCGCAGCTCGCACAGAAGTCCGAGCTTGTTGCCCTGCTGACAGAACAGCTTGAAAAGACCGCAACTCAGTTGGACCGCCTCACCAGGGCGGGCGCAGAGCGGACCCAGCAGTCCAGTTCCTCTTCTACATCGTCTCCTGTGTCGGCCGAACTGACGCAACGACTCGCTTCGGCGCTCGACAACTGGGAGGAGTTCCAACCGGCCGAACGACTGGAGCGGATCGAAAGCGGGATCGAGAAGATTCTGGAGATGCTCAGTCGGCAGCCTGCCGAGTACGCTGCGTCCGGTCCCGCTCAGAAGACCAACAACGAAGATTTCTGGGCACTCACCAAACAGCGTCTTTTCGGGGAGATGTCAGAAGACTCACCGTCTTATTTTGAGTCTGAGAGGGAGTCCGAACGGCCATCCTCTTCAAATGACAGTCAACCAGACTCTCTGATGGGGTTAGTTCAGGAGATCAATGCCGCTCCTGAACCGCCGGGAGAAATTTCTCCCATGGCGGACACCAAGGAACTCCTGGATGCAATCAAGTCCCGGGACGAATACATTCAGTATTTGACAGGACGCCTCCGACTGGTTGAATCCGAGAAATTCAAGCCGGCCAACTGGGAGATGATTGCGGATGCCCCTGACGACTATCGAAAACGTCTGGAGGCTCTGGAAGAGATGCTGAAGGACCACCTTCGGCAGGCGGAAGTCTCGCATTCTCTTGAACGGGCGATGTTGGCGCGGGAACGTGCGAAGCTGGCCCATGTGAAACAGAATCTGGAGCTTCAGATTCGTAAACTGGCGATGCCGGATCAGACTCAGGTTCTCCCAACAGTGACAGGGGCTCCCCCACAGGGGAGCCAGTCAGGCTCGCGAGAACCCTCCGAAACGCCTCCGGAAAGTCGCTGGAAACGGATCTTCAGCCGATAGTGCGGGAAGCTCTCTGGCTTCAGGTAGACTCTGGCAGTAAAAAACTGCGTGGTTGCCTGCCGCAGCACTCATGATCCGGCCAATTCAGCTTAGGGCCACTGAATTCAGATCTACGGATTCCAATTGGCAACGGAGTCGCTTGTCAGGAATTGATCAGGGATGAAGCGCTGGCACTTTGCTGTCATCACGGTGATCAATCGGGGTCGCTTTGCAGACGCGATTTCGCCCGGACCGCTTGGCCTCATAAAGGGCTTTGTCGGCAGCAGCGATCAGCGAACGAACGCTGTTCCCGTGAATCCCCATGCTCGAGACTCCTGCGGAGATCGTTGTACGGATGTGTCCAAATTCCGTGACATGAATTTTCTGTTCAATGGTTCGGCGCAGGGCTTCCGCGACCCTCATCGCCCCGGCCAGCGGCACTTCCGGGAGGAGAACAGCGAATTCCTCGCCCCCATATCGGGCGACCAGAGTCCGATCACCCGGTCGAGTCTGCTGGACCACTTCGTTTAATGTGGTTGCAGTCGCTTGCAGAACAATGTCTCCCGTCAGGTGTCCATAGACATCGTTGATCGACTTGAAGTGGTCGACGTCCAGCATCACAAGGCTAAAGGGACGCTGGTTGGCATGACAGGTTGTGATGGCTTTTTGAATCTCTGTGTCGAAGGTCTGTCGATTGGCGACTTGGGTCAGGCCATCTCGTCGAGCCCGTTCCTCGATTTGAACTTGAGCGAGTGCTCGGTCGAGTGCTTGTGGAATAAACTGGACCGACCACTGGGCCAGTTCAGTATTGATTCGACTTCTGGTCACTTCCCAACGACTTGTCAAAACGAGGGTTGTCCGGCTCCCTTCGGGCATGCAGTGGCTCACGATGAGTGCGGACTGGAGTTGAGCATGGTGTGTTCCCGGGAAGGGGGTAAGTTCCTCGGGGCCTGTGATCCACCTGACGGGAACATTCTTTCGGGAAAGACCATTCTGGAGTTCAATTTCCAGTTTAAGCCAGTCATCGCAGAGATTCGGCTCGATCGGCATTCCGGCAGTGGCGATGATCTCTGGTGTGTCGCTGGAGCAATCGGTCCGATAGACGCTGACTCGTTCAAAGTTCGTCAACTGGGCCAGCTTGAAAAGAAACTCCCTGAGCATGATTTGAGGAGTTTCGAACTGATCGTCTGTCAGCATTCTCAGCGACAGCATGTCTCGAATCAGATCAAGCTCCTCGTTTCCGAGGTCATCCTGCTGTTCTTCTCGCAACAATGATGGCAATACGAGATGCTGGCACAGCCTGGNAATGAGCNCCTCATCGGTCGATTCGATTCCGGTAATGCGGCGGATCGATGTGACCCCCAGAAAAACGGGAGTCGGATTCTTGTTTGAACAATTGAAAAATGTGATCTCTGTACACGGGTGGTCCTGGAGGACTGCCGGGTTGATGAAATCGGATTTCGGGACCCGGAATGGGCTCTTATTTACTCCAGAACGAAGTTTTCGCAGCCCGGATGGGGTGAAGATCAGTTCACCGGGGTGATTTCGTTCGGAGAGACTTGTCGCCAGACAGTCACCCTCACTGTTGACGATCCATACAAGACACGGGTGTGCACCGCAATCTTCTGTCAGTAACTCGAAGAGGTGTTCGAGTTGCGTTTCCGGATGAGAAAGGCAGGTTAACCAGCGGACTTCAAAGTCTCTCGCAGCATTCATCCGCGAGAGTTCAATGAGTCGATCATGACGCACCAACTCCCCGGCGCGAAGAATTTCGAGCTCTCGTAGATGACGCCTGAGCCGTCGCCGACCAATGATCAGCTGAATGGTCCAGGGGATGATCAGGGAAAGGCAGACGAGTAAAACAAGCTCGCTGTGAAAATGTGACATTGCGTATCCGAATGTATGTGCGGCCCGAACTGCACGCGAAGGCAATCCCTCAATTTCGCTGGTGCATATGAGTTTTAATCCATACGAAGGATCAAAAACCCGGCATTGGATGTCGCACTCCCCCATTTTTAGCCTAGCAGGCAGACCAATGTGGAGTAGGTTTACCGTGCAACGTCAAAATTGGCTGTTGCCGTGACGCAACATCCCGGTGCGAATGATATAATCGGACGCGTATTCCTCTGCTTTTGGCATCCCCGGTCGGCCTCACATGACGCAATTTCTGAAGTCGAACAATGCCTCACGAGTGTCTGTCTCGATCGGACTGGCCTTGTGCGTCTTTATTGTCAGTTTCTTTTTGCCGTCCGGGATTTCCTATGGACTGCTTTATGTCGCCGTCCTGCTGATGGCGATTCACCTGCACACCCGATCCTATATCTGGCAGGTGGCTGTTCTTTCGATGCTTCTGCTGGTGATGGGATTTGTCTTTCGCCCTGCGCAGGACCAGGAAACCCGACAAGTGGAGGTGTTCAACCTCCTGCTCTCCTTGTTTGCCATCTGGACGACCGCGTTTCTCGGGTCACATGGACGGGCAAAGCGCGAAGAAATCATGGCAACAAACGAGCAGCTCGATGAACGGGTGCGTGCCAGCACTCTGGAGCTCCAGAATGTCGTCAGGGAACTCCAGCAGGAAGTCGCTCGTAGGGAGCGGGCACAGGAAGACCTGGAATTCCAGAACATGCTTCTGGATGGGCTGATGGATGCGGTTCCTGACAATATTTATTTCAAAGATCCCGATGGGCGCTACCTGCGCATTAACCGGGCCAAGGCGATCAGCTCCGGACTGGAATCTCCTCTGGATGCCATCGGCAAAACCGATTTCGACTACTTTCAGGAAGAACACGCGATATCTGCTCTGGCAACGGAGCGGGAGATTATCCGGACCGGAATCCCCGTCATCGGCCATGAAGAAAAGTTGATCTGGCCTGATGGACGGGTGACATGGGTCTCTGCAACGAAAGTTCGTCTGCAGCGTCGGGACGGAACAATCATCGGGACCTTGGGGATCTCACGGGACATTACTGCTCAATATGAAATGTCCCAAGCGTTGCAGCTGGAGCGGGACCGCCTCAGGACACTGATCGATCACCTTCCCGACTATGTGTTTATCAAGGATGCGGAGTATCGGTTTGTCACGGTGAACCGGGCTCACATCGAATTGTTCGGGTGCAGATCCGAAGAAGAGATCATCGGAAAGACCGACCTCGATTTTTCCCCGCCCGAGTTGGCAAAGCTGTATCAAAGCGACGATGCGCTGGTGATCGAGCAGGGACGGACGCTCATTAACCGCGAAGAGGAACTCGTTACTGCAAATCAGGAAGTTCACTGGGTCCTGACGACAAAAGTTCCGCTCCGAGGGCCACAGGGCGAGATTATCGGCCTTGTCGGAATCGCACGGGACATCACCAAACGCAAAATGGCCGAGCAGGAACTGAAAGCGGCCAAGGAAGCTGCCGAAGTGGCCAACCGGGCCAAAAGCGAGTTTCTGGCGAACATGAGTCACGAGATCCGGACGCCGATGAATGCCATCATCGGGATGACGGAACTTGTCCTGGATACCGCCCTGTCTCCCCAGCAACGGGATTACCTCGAAACGGTCCTCAATTCCGCCGAGTCGTTGATGGGGATCATCAATGACATTCTGGATTTCTCCAAGATCGAATCTGGTCGGCTGGAACTCGATGAATATCCGATCGAACTGCGAGAGTGGCTGGGAGACTCCATTAAACCACTCGCCCTCCGGGCCCATTCCAAACGACTCGAACTGGCCTGTCACGTCGCTCCGAAAATCCCGCGATACGTTCGAGGGGACGCGCTGCGACTACGGCAGATCGTCCTCAATCTCCTTGGAAATGCCATCAAATTCACTCCGCAGGGAGAGGTCGTCCTTGATGTGCAGCTGGAAAAGGAAGAAGAGGATCATCTGGTCCTTCATTTTCAGGTTTCCGACACCGGAATCGGGATCCCTCCCGAAAAGCAGGAGCGTATTTTTGAAGCCTTCGAGCAGGCAGATATGTCGACCACCCGCAATTTCGGTGGGACGGGACTCGGGCTGACCATCTCCTCCCGTCTTGTGCAGCTCATGGGGGGACGGATCTGGGTCGAAAGTGAAGCGGGAGAGGGGAGCACGTTCCACTTCACAGCAAAATTCGGGAAGGTTTCGGATGATGAGGTTCCCCGGCATCGTCAGGACATGAGTGCCTTCAACGGGCTTCAGATTCTGATTGTCGATGACAATGCCACCAATCGGAAAATTCTCCACGAGATGTGTGCCAACTGGAGAATGAATCCGGTCGCTGTGGCGAGCGCACAGGAGGCACTCGAAGCGATCTCTGCCGCTGCGGCACGAGGGGAACAATACGATCTGATCATCACCGATGCCTGTATGCCGGGAACGGATGGATTCACGTTGGCACAGAAGATCAGGGAATCAGATGATATTGAACCGACTCTGGTCATGATGCTCAGTTCCATCGATCGTCAGATTGGTGTGGAGCAGTGCGAGAAACTTGGTATCAAGTCCTACCTGACCAAGCCGATCAAACAGTCCGATCTGTTCGATGCCATTGCTTCAGTGCTGGATCTCTCTGTAACGCACGAAGAAAACGTCTCGAGTGCCACCCAGCGATTCCCCCAGATTCAGCCTCTGAACATTCTGCTGGCGGAAGACAGTCTCGCGAATCGCAAACTGGCGCTCGGGCTGCTGAACCGATGGGGGCACCGCGTCACCGTTGCCACCACCGGACAGGAAGCACTGGATGCCCTCGAGAAAGAAGAATTCGATCTGATTCTCATGGACGTTCAGATGCCGGAGATGGATGGATTGACCGCTGCCCGGGCGATCCGGGAACGGGAGCAGGCCACCGGCAGGCGGCGCATCCCCATCATTGCCATGACGGCCCATGCGATGAAGGGGGACCGTGAACGCTGTCTGGAAGCGGGAATGGATGATTATGTCTCCAAACCGATCCGCCCATTCGATCTGGCCAGCGTTCTGTCTCATTACACACAAAAGGACGGCATCTCAACATCCGATGAGGATTCCCCTTCGTCTGATTCGTCTGGTACCGTCGAATCCGTTGAAACACCGCAGGAAGAAACCAGCGCAATCAACTGGAAGACACTCCTCAAGCATGTCCATCATGACGAGGCACTGGCCCGGGATGTGGCGGATGCATACCTGCAGGAGACCCCTCGATTAGCCTCACAGCTCAAAGACTCGCTCGCAGCGCGAGATCATGTGAAAGCGAAAATTGCCGCCCATACGATCAAGGGGAGCCTGAGAACCTTAGGAGCCCCCTGTGAGCAACTGGCAGCCTCGCTGGAAGAGGCTCTCACCGTGCCAAACTGGGAGGACAGCGATCAGCTGATCGATCCACTGCTGTTGGCGCTGAAGACAGTCGACCAGGACGTCCGCCGGCACCTGGGATACGTCCCGGCAGTTGCCCCTTCTGATCAACGCCGTTGATCTCAATTGGACTGAAGTTCGAACTTTGCATCGTTCAAATGTTTTGCACTGACTTCGAACCTCAACTCTGTTTGTTGATTGTACCGTGCCGGAATGGGTTCAACGACATTTTTTGTTGAATGCTCACTGAGGTATTCAATGACCTTATCGTCGCTAATCGCTGAAGCCGCGCCCCCATCCGCCTTCTCTCGTGCAATTATTTTTTTTCTGGCAGCATCAATTTCCTGCTGTGAGAATTGAACCTCATTTGGGGTTAAAATCCGGACTCGGTGCGTGCCGACGGCAGCTCCCGCACGATTGGCCCGCGGCGATTTAAGAGAAAATCGACCTTCTTGATCTGTCTTTCCGACGGAGATTGTTCCCGGCGAGATATCACTCCCTGAGTTGGGCAGTGGTTCGAAAACGACAATCACTCCAGAGAGCGGTTGACCGTCCATGAGGACAACACCGTTCACCGGCGAATATCGTTCACCTCTCGCACAGGCTGCAAGGCAAATTGTTGTGAAAAGGAGAGCAATGTTTCTGCGACACATGCTTGTGTTCCGGTCTGGGGATGAGTTCACTCATGCCAATTAGCTGAACAAGGAATGATTCCGTAAAACAAGTAGGATGGGCGTCTGTATTTGCAGAAGGCCTTTGCATGTGCTCCGGTTGCAGGGCGCGAACTCGAGGACGATGTAACGCCCGCTCAGACGAAACGATAGTCAGTGTACTTCGTACAAAGAGATCGCCGTGATTAACATGCGTCGCACGCCTCGATGCGACGACTCTGGTCAGTTATGATGTTAACTCTGCGACAATGTTTATCGAAGACGCCACAAATTCGTAGTTGGGATAGATCTCGATGTCTGCAGGAAATTGGATCCCTCTCGTTGGCCGTCGTCGACGAGTGCTGTGACAGATTTGAAGTGCATTCCTCGGGGCTATTTGCATTAATGTTGATGACATCTCCGTATGATGAGCGATTGTTATCCCCATTCATTTATGTTCTGTTGGTGGTGGTTCATGATTCCGTCTCTGAATCAAGGGGTGAGGGTGAAGTTGCTTAATTTGTTACAACTTCGCTGCCAGCGATCGACGCCATCGCTCCCAGAACTTCCTGGTCAGTGTTCGCCGAAGTGAACCCCACGCTTCCATCAGCTCGGAGCATGTGGACCCCACCAGGGTGTTCACTGTTGATGTATCGTTTGCACGGTTCTCCATTCAGTCCAAGATCTTTGCGAATGTTGTCGCAAACCTGATATTCGACTCCAAAAGTGGGAGCGCCAAATCCAACTGTAATTGAGCGAAGCGCATAGCTTGAGTACGTATGGTGCCAGAATGTCGCTCGAGGCAGGTATTCCCGAATCGATCCTTCTCCAGCAAGAAACGTATTCGAGACTCCATCTGTGATATCCCGGAGACGCGTGGTGCTGTACGGATTTCCAATTCCAATCAGAATTCCTCGCGTACTGTGATCCGTAATATTAGGGATGTGGTCCGAATCATCCCAGTATCTCAGATTATTGGCATTCGTACGTCCGGAAATCCCAACATAGGAGCTGATTGCATAATTTCTCGAGCTGCTGGCTCCTGTTGATGGATTAACAACCTTGCCAATGTTGACGTCACTGGGACAGCTATAGATGGGCAGAACCTGTTCACGTGTGCGGCCGGGAGGATCGGTGCTTGTTGCATGCTTTGTCGAATTTGCATCCTCATTCATGTCGTAACAGTTGTAGATGTTCGCCAGGTCAAGGAAGGGCAGGATTGCGATTGCCCATCCCATGTGCCCCCGGTCTTCGACATATCCGTTCTTGCCATACTTATTGGAACCAATTGGGAATGTCCCGTGCATATCGACATAGTTATGAATTGCCAGTCCGATCTGCTTCAAGTTGTTTCGGCATGCAGACCGTCGTGCCGCTTCCCGTGCCTGCTGCACTGCTGGCAACAGCAGGGCGATAAGAACCGCAATAATGGCAATCACAACCAGAAGTTCAATTAACGTAAATCCTTGCCCTGATTTCTTGTTGGATGTCATATTTCTACCCTTTTAAATAAAATATTAAAGTTTTCGAAGTGAGTGCCATGACGCTCACTGATGAGGACTTGAAATGACAACAATAATCCGAGCTTCATCCAGATGGTTCGGTGGGTCGGCATCAAAGCGGAATGACGCTGTTCGACGATCGTTTGAGATCTGAATCACGTCTCCATCAAGGTCAAGTTCCATGCCGCGGTATCTCGCGGACTCGAAGCGGGTTTGCGGGCAGCCCAGTAGAGCGTCCGTAGCGATGAGGCTCTCGGTTCCTGTAATCACCGCCGCAATTGGGGAAAAGAACGTGATCGCTCCTCGTGGCGGACGGGTGGCGTCGCGCGGGGGATCATTGTGAACGAGGTAGCTGCTGATCATCGAGCCGGCCGGAATGGTGACCTTCCCACGCATCCCATCCACCTGGAGATCATGCTTCAGGACAACATTTTGCTGCTCCGGAATAATAATGGCATGGTCACGCGTTGGTACTTGTCCGCTTTGGAGATTTGGGAAGTCGGTCGTGGTTGTTCGCAGCAACCCTTCGACCCGTTGGATCGCTCCACGACTTTGGTCGACGACTGAGAACGAGTGCGGCTGAAAATCCACTTCCATTGCGGTGGCTGTGGCCCTTTGAAATGTTGCCGATCGCCTTTCCGTCAACTCCAGTCTTTTCGTCGGGTTCTTCTTTCGGTCAAGCAATGTGGCTTGCACACGCCCTTCGCGGACACTCACCCCGGTCCCGTTTTCTGGATCGTGATGAACCAGAAATTCTGTTCCCAAGTCCAGGACTTCGACGTCGGAGGTCACGACCTTGAATCGTTCCCCCTCCTTGAGGATTTTTGCGACAACTGTTCCGGAGGACAGTGAAATAGTATTTGCGTTCTCGAGACGGGCGACTGTCGGACCGACCAGGTCCACGATCGTGTTCGCCAGTTGAAGGCTGATGATCCCCTCGTCGACCGTAAATGATTCCCCCTGACAGACAATCTGTCCCAGATCGATTTCCCGGGATGGCGTCACAACGTTGTCTGACAAGTTGGAAACGGTGCCCAGCGGGGCAGGTTGACTATAGAAGATCGTGATGATCCAGAACGCCAATGCACATACCAGCGTGCATGCTGAAATAATGGTGGGTCCTCCCCAGTGACGATCGATGGTGGCGCGGCGTTCGTAAAACTCGGAAAGGTCCTGAAATGCCGCCAGGGCAGCTTGCTCATCGGAACGAAAATCTGCTTCCGTGGTCAGGGCACCATGCAGATTGATCAATTCCAGGTACATCTGCCGACAAGCAGGGCTGTTGACAATCAGTCTGTCCAGGCGGTGCATTCCGTTGGCGTCGATCGTGCCATCGAACATTGCCTCGGCCAGAGACCGAATTTCCTCTTCAGGAGTGGGCCAGGGGGGCATTTCCTCAGATTCCTGCGAGTTCGATATGCGACTTGACGGTTAACGATCAGTTGCCAGCCAAGTGAGAGCGCATCTCACGAACGTGGGACGTTTCGAAGGCAAAAAACACTGTGTTTGAGCGACAAGTGACCACGACACTCCCCTGAGACAGGGGCGAGCGTGGTTCATTCAACGTTGTCCTGCCCGCACGCGAGCAGGATGACAGGTCCTATTTCAAGCTTCGCTGAACGCAATCGATGAGTCGCTTTCGCAGCCTCATTAATCGCGAGTAGATTGTCCTGACGGGAACCGCTTTACGACTGGCAAGCTCGGCCAGCGTCGTCTCTCGCCCGTAACACTCCAGTAGAAACCGGTAGTCACGAGGACTGAGCTTCTTCAGGCACTTCTGAAGATTTTCCCGGCGTAGATCGAATAGCTCTGAGTTGGCTGCCTGCAATCGAGAGAGTTTGGCGAGGGCCTCGTCGCTCAGCCCAACGCCACGCCTCCTGCGGATTTGCCGGGCATTGGCCTTGGCAATATTGAACGCGAAAGCGGTGGCCCATTTCCGGAAATTCGTTCCCGGTTCGAACTCCTCAAACCGCTGCCAAAGGACGATGCAGACTTCCTGCATGATGTCATCAGCATCCGTCCGGTTTCCCACAATCGACAGGACTGCGTAATACAGTTCCCGGTACACACCTGCCAAGTCCCGCAAGAACTTGGAGTCTCGAGGGGGATCCACCTCTTCCTGCGGAAAACTTTGCGGACGGACGGGTGGTGGCATGATTTCACTTGTTGGTTTCGTGGCTGACAGATGCCGAAATCAATAAGTCCACATATCATGAATTAGAGGCCGCCAATTTGACGCAGAAACTTCTTGAAAAATTCGTCAGATTCTTTCCGCTTCAGCGTCTGGAACTCGCAACGAATTGTCGAGAAACATGTTATGGAAAAGTGCCGGCAGCGCCTCAAACTGATTGAAAATTGCCAGTGAATTCGTTGTGACAGGAATCACGCTTCGGTGGAGTCGTTTTCAATAGCTGTCTGACGGGACCAAGGTGCAAAGCCCTATTGGCATCAAAGGGCTGGTAGGAAAGAGAACTCGCGACGATTTCACTCGGCAAATCCGGGGCACCAGCTGGGAGATTGCCATCACGCNGNGCGCCGTTTTNTTGCGTTTGTCGCCATCGATTTCTTTTGACGCGAACTGTCCGGAAGCGATCAGACAGCAGTCACCCGCGTCCTGAAGAATCATGCTGAATCGGAACGATGGGACGACTTGGAATCGTTCGCCGGGCGATCTGCAGCACCTTTCACAATCACGGGGAGTATTGTGGTAGATAGCGTGCTGCACTGCCGCGGGCAGGTAGACGTAAGAGACGTCACAGAAAAGAGTTAGAAAGTTGCCCGACTAGGATTCGAACCTAGACTAAAAGAATCAGAATCTTTCGTGCTACCGTTACACTATCAGGCAATCAGTGCGGAAAAATCCTATCCACTTTGTTCGGGGATGCCAAGTCTGATTTTGTAGGAATTTGGCCACGAAAGATCCCCGGGCGGAGCAGGTGAGCAGTTGGACCCGGATGAAGCACCTGTCTACAATCCTGACTTGTCCCGGAAATATCGATTTTTGAAGAAGTTGGGGAGCGTAGAGTGGCAGATCAGGAACGCGAGCAGGAACGTCCGCAAGTCGATCAACCTCGCATCGAGCGGGCTGTCCGGGAGATTCTGGCAGCCATTGGAGAAGATCCGGACCGGGATGGAATCCGGGAGACGCCCGCCCGTGTGGCGCGGATGTATGCCGAACTCTTCGGGGGGCTTCACAGCGATCCGGCCCGTCACCTCAAAAAGACATTTGAAGAGACATATGATGAACTGGTCCTGATCCGGGACATCAGCTTCAACAGCATGTGCGAGCACCATCTGCTTCCGTTTATCGGAACCGCACATGTCGGGTACATCCCCAAAGGGAGCGTGGTGGGTATCAGCAAACTGGCCCGGATTGTCGAGGAAATCTCGCATCGTCCGCAGGTGCAGGAGCGAATGACAGCTCAGGTGGCGGATCTTCTTGTGGAGGAACTTGATCCTAAAGGGGTGATCGTCGTGATCGAAGCGGAGCACTCCTGCATGACCATTCGCGGAATACGCAAGCCCGGAGCGGTGACCATCACCAGTGCAGTCCGTGGATTGTTCAAGCAGAATGTTTCCAGCCGTGCCGAAGCCATGTCGCTCATCACAGGCAAACGATGATTCCACTGTTTGCATTGCGTCTGATCTGNGGTCTGTCTGCGANGTGGTGNGNGGCNCCGCGTCGTGAGATCACTTCCGGATTTTTCCGAATTCAGATGCTGCTGACACTGGGAATGAGTGCGCTTCTGGCGGTCACCGCCTGGCAGGTTCCCCATCCTGAAGTTGGGACAGGTAAGTACGTCCCGATGGGGCTGTTTGCAGTGGGAATCGGGCTGGCTTTTGCATCATTTCTGGGGTCGATTGCCTGGACGCTGGAAAGGCGGCAGGGAGGTTTTTTCTTTGCTCTGCTGGTCCTGGTCATTTCCACAGCTGGAGTCGCGATGAGTGCTGTCACATTGGCCCGACCGGGAGAATCCCCTGCGGCTCGAGTGGCGGACTCGCTGACGTCAGCGGGATTGATCGGCTCGGTGACAGCAACGATGTTGCTGGGACACTGGTATCTGACCGCCACCGGAATGTCATTAACCCCGTTGGTCAATTATGTCCGGATTTTTGGTGGGGCGGTTGTCGTCCGGATTGTTGCGTGGCTGCTGATCGGAACAGGGGGGCCTGAGTCAGGGTTTTTGTACATTCTCCGTTGGGCCGGACTGATTGGGCCTGCGGTCTTGGTC
>Ga0065721_10050981_pt1 | contig 16760 bp, 16 predicted proteins | sample Mesricmetagenome_FD_59108 | JGI IMG/M metagenome (GOLD analysis project Ga0065721, IMG submission 59108) | Mesophilic microbial community from rice straw/compost enrichment Sample: eDNA_1 v2 (version 2) | ecosystem: Engineered > Solid waste > Grass > Composting > Bioreactor | place: USA: Davis... | reverse complement strand
AAAAATGCTCCAAAACTAAGGCAAACGAGGGGCGCGGGGTGAATCCGCCCTCCAAAACCAAAGCCCACCAAAGTTCTCGTTTTCAAAATCTGACTTTTTCAGGAGCAACTCTTTAAATCGCTGTACCAGCTATCAACATTTGGAACAAAAAAGTGAATTAATCCGCCAACTTGGCAGTCACCTGTATGTTCAGTCAAATAAATAGTCATTTCATACTTGGTGATCTGAACAAAAACAGGAAAATGCGGTTCAAATCGATGTTCCCAGTCGATTTGAAACCCCATTCCTTCCACGTAGAACGCCTTACTTCTTGTATAGTCAGTTATGCGGAATGCAGGAATTACTTTTTGCATTTTTGACCCTCCTCATATTAGACTGGATGTGTTGATCTACGCGGATCGTAGCGTGATAAAGCGGCAGGTCCCGTCCAATAAGTATTAGACTGACTCGAATACGTGACTCGAATACGTAAACAGAGGCAGCCTTGGACCGGAAAATAAAGTGCTAGACTACCGCTGTTTATTGAACTAACGTTTCCCGTTAGCCATCCATGCAGCGCAAGCGCCGCACCACAGATGATGAAAATGGTTAGAATCCGTCAATACTGCTACTATGGCTGGGAGAGGAAGGTCGATGAACTATGGTGCCATAGAGCCCATCCGTTAGTCTGACTCCAACGACCACGGTGCATCACAGATTGTCGCTCCCTTTCGGGAAGCACTCATGGGAGATTAATCCTACTCTGGTTGTTGCACCAGCCTCATTTTTATGTTCAGCCTTGAAAGGTCTTTGGTACTTTTAATTACATAACTCTTCTCAGGCACAGCCTTTTTTAAAAAATCATTCGGCTAGGTCTATTTTTTTATTGTCTTTTTGAGGTTTTAGCGGATTTAATTTTCATGGGAGTGCAATAACTATGCGTCAATTGCTAGCCTCGTTGTAACACTTGCCTGAAACATTAAGCGATACATATTCCTAATGTTTAACGTGGGCGTCAGGAGCCTTGTCCGCTACAAGATTCAAGACTATGTTATGTTCAAGAAACGCCTTTAGCCCGCAGAGCACAATCGTGTATCCTCCCATATCGTCAATGGCTCGATTTACGATATCATCTCCATTTCCTGTATACCCTGAGCTTGTAATCGTAACAAAGGTTTCGTTATTTGTTCGGGGAGTAAATATCCACTCGACCTGGGTGCTGTCCGACCATTCGATTCGAATTCGCATGTTTTTCTCGATTTCTTTTACATGAACATCATCCGAAACACCGTACATCTCCCAATCCCACCGGACATGACTTCCCACTTCTAATCTTCCACTGCTTTTTGTGAACCAGAATTTTGTAGTAATTGCCGGGTCGATAAAAGCCTCAAAAACCTCTTCAACCGGTTTTCTAATAAGCATTTCTGCTTTAACAACCGGTATATGATTCAGGGTTGCCACTATAATTCCTCCTTTTATGTGCAGTACTCCTCATATTGTAGCATTTAACATATGTGATCATTTCTTATCAATTGCTATTTTATAATCTCAGAGATTCCAAACGACCTATTAAACATAACTGCCCTTTACTTCAATAAGAAAATCAACAACAAAGTTTAACAGAGTCATATAAAAAAGAAAACGCCCAGTTATGGACGCTCTATTGGATATTCTATCTTCCAAAAATATTAACTTGGCTCAATGCCAACTCACATATCTACCCACCCGACGTCCAAATCCAAGTCCAATACGACCGAAACCTCAATTTTGTCCTTAAGCAGCTTATTTTTGAAGTCGTTGCCGTCCGTCGTGAACGTCATAAATCGTGCAAAGTGTTGAAAACAAAGGATTTCTACGTATCGATTCGTTGTATTCCTATTACGCACTCCACATGCGTCGTCCAAGGAAACATGTCCACAGGAGTGACTTCCATCGTGCGGTAGCCGCCGTCCTCCAGCACGCGCAGGTCGCGGGCGAGGGTGGACGGGTTGCAGCTGACGTAGACGACCCGTTCCGGCCGCAGCTTCAGAATCGTGTCGAGCAGCGCCGGGTCGCAGCCTTTGCGCGGCGGGTCGACGACGATGACGTCCGCTTCGATCCCCTCCTCCCGCCAGCGCGGGATAACGACCTCCGCCGGACCGGCCTCGAACGTCGCGTTGCCGATGCCGTTCAGCTCGGCGTTGCGCTTCGCGTCTTCGATCGCCTCCGGCACGATTTCAACGCCGTACACCTGCCCGGCCTTCCGCGCCAGAAACAGCGATATCGTGCCGATGCCGCAATAGGCGTCGATCACTTTCTCGCTGCCCGTCAATTCCGCGTACTCCACCGCTTTCCGGTACAAGGCGACGGTCTGCTCCGGGTTCACCTGATAGAAGGAGCGCGCGGATATCGCAAATCGGATGCCGTCCAGCTCGTCGTAGATCACATCGCTTCCCCACAGCACGATTGTCTCGTCGCCGAAGATCGCGTTTGTATTGCGGTCGTTTACGTTTTGCACGATGCTCTTGACGGCCGGCAGCTCCTTGCGGATCTGCTCGATCCATTCCGGCTTGCGGGGCAGCCGCCGGCCGTTCGTCACGAGCACGACCATAATTTCGCCGGTAACGGCTCCCGTGCGGGCCACAATATGGCGCAGGACGCCCGTTCCCTTCGTTTCGTCGTACGGCTCGACGCGCAGCTCCTGCGCAATCCGCTTAACGGTCCGAATCGTCGCATCGTTCGTCTCATGCTGAATCAAGCAGCCGTCCATCTCGACGATGCGGTGACTGCCGCGCGCATAGAAGCCCGCAGCCAATGCGCCGCCGGTCTCGGAAGCGCCGACCGGGACCGATGCCTTGTTGCGGTAGCGCCAAGGTTCGGCCATGCCGATCGTCGGATGCACGATGACGCCTGCTTCCTGATCAGAGGAAGACGAGCCGCTCCCGTCCGCCCCCGCCACGCGCAGCTTGCCGATCCGCGTCAAATTGTCGATGACGTGCTGACGCTTCCATTCCAGCTGCGCGGCATAATCGAAATGCTGCAGCTGGCAGCCGCCGCACTCCCGATAAATCGGGCAAGGCGCCTCCCTACGGTTGCCGCTCTCCTCCAGCAGCCGCTGAAGACGGGCGTAGCCGTATTGCTTCTTCAGCTTCATTACCTTGACGTGAGCCTTCTCGCCGGGAAGCGCTCCCTGGACAAAAAGGGTAAAGCCGTCGGCGCGGCCTACCCCTTCCCCGTCATGGGTCAAGCCGACGATATCGGCCGTCACCTCTTCATTTTTGCGAAATGGCGCCGCCGATTCCGTCTGTCTGGCACTTGGCCGTTTGGCGCCGGATGGTTTCTTTCTTGTCATGCCTTATGCTCCGTTCCGTTCTCCGGCCGCATCGTTCCACGTTACAGCCGCAATGGGTATAGTCATCGCCCGGCAGCCCCAAGCTCCGCTTTAGGAAACGGCGGCAGCGCCGGTCGGGTTACCGGTACGTCGAAACGCCCGCCGCATCGGCGAAAATTCGCAGATGGGAAGGCAGCACCGAAAACGTGCAAGGAAGCACGCCTCCGTATTCGCCGTCCAAATTAATTTGCACATAATCCGGCGTCGTCACGCGCAGCCGGTCCGTTCGAAAATGAACGACATGGGAGTCGTTCATATGCTCTCCGCGCAGCGCCAGCGTCACGAGCCGGACGAATTCGGCCAGATTGCATTTGCGGACGAGCAGCACGTCCAACAGGCCGTCGTCCATCTTGGAATCCGGAGCCAGCCGCTCGAAGCCGCCGACGGAATTGCTGTTGCAGATGAGAAACATCATAAATTCATCGTGAAACTCGCCGATGCCGTCCGCTTCGAACTTCAATTCCGTCGGACGAAGCCGGGTCATCTTCTCGATGCCCTTCATATAATAGGCCAATTGGCCGACCATCGTCTTCAGCTTGATCGGCACGTCGTAGGTCAGCTCCGTCAACGAGCCGCCGCCCGCGATGTTGATAAAGTACCGGTCGTTGGCCTTCCCGACGTCGACCAGCCTCGTATGCTGCCCGATGATCAAATCGCAGGCGTATTCCCAATGCTTCGGAATGCCCGCCGCGCGAGCAAAATCGTTGGTCGTGCCGACCGGCAATATGCCCAATGGAGGCAAATTCGGCTTGTTCGCGAGCCCGTTAATGACCTCGTACAACGTGCCGTCTCCTCCGGCGGCAATAATCATGTCATAGCCGCGTTCGGCCGCATCCGCCGCCGCCAGCGTCGCGTCGCCTTCTCCGACCGTCGCATGGCAGCTCGCCTCGATGCCGCCTTGATCCAGCCGCTGCAAAATGTCCGGCAGCCGACGCTTCATTTCTTCCCTGCCCGATGTCGGATTATAGATCAGCCTTGCCCGTTTCATCGACCGTCCAGCCTCCTTAAGACCCATGAACAACATGAAAGCAGCCTTGCCTTGCAGGCCGGCTCCCTTTTGTCTTACCCTTGCCGCACCCGGCTCAGCCATTCCGACATTTGCCGGATCAGCCAGCGCGACACCGCGCCATGCGGCAGCATGGCGCGGCCGTTATAGCGGTAATCGAGCCCTTGCAGGCGCGTCGGAATGACCGTATTCGTAAAATATCCCTGACTCAAAAACAATGGAACGACGATCGCCGCTTCGCCGGGATGGGCCTCCTGCATCGACCGCAGCTTGGCTGCGGCTTCATCCGGCAGCAGCATCGCCGTCTCCGCCCGGGCAAAGCCGCCCGCCGCCCGCATCCGGCCGGCGAGAGCGCCAAGCCCTGCCTGCCAGCGTTCCCGGAACACCGGCTCCTTGCTGCCATGGCCGACCAGCAGCAGCGCTTCGCTCTCCGGCCGTAAGGACAGCTCCCTGATATTGTCCAGCAGCAGCTCGGCAATGAGCGGATCGTCGTCAATCGGCGTTCCGTACGTCAAGCTCGCCCGATAACGAAATTCGCCCAAATCCCCTTGCAGGTCCGACAGCGGAGGAAGACCGAACGCTTGCCCGATTTCGTCGACATGCGTGCTGCCCGAGGAAACGAACAGCGGCAGCACCAGCATATCCGTCACGCCCGAAGCTTCCAGCTCGTCGATGCCGTCCTGAATAAGCCGGCCCTCTACAATTTCAAGAAAGGAACAGACGACGGATACCGTCATGCCGTCCACCTCGGCTTCATGCGCTCGCGAATGAGGCTCCGCTGCGGGGGCGAAAGCCGTAAATCCGGCGGCGGCATCCGGCGGTTCGCTTCCGAAAGCAGTCAAGCCGGAGACGGCCAGCGCCACGGCTTCGTCCACGAGCTTCACCCATTCCCGCTCTCTGGAGCCGTGGCTGACAACCAATATACCCGGCTTCATTCGCCGTCATCTCCTTCTCAACATGCCGCTGCTGCGCATGCCGTCGTCTTATTTTCCGATTCGTTCCAAGGCCATCTTGTAGCCGTCGTTGCCGTAGTTCAAGCAGCGCTTCACCCTGGAAATCGTCGCCGTGCTTGCGCCCGTCTCCGCTTCGATCTGGTTATAGGTGCTTCCTTTGCCAAGCATGCGGGCCACCTCCAGCCGCTGCGACAAGGATTGAATTTCGTTCACGGTGCACAGATCGTCGAAGAAGATGTAGCATTCTTCAACCGATTTTAAAGTTAGAATCGCCTCGAACAACTGGTCGATCGCTTTATCGTTAAGCTTTTTGAGTTGCATGCGGGCTCACTCTCCCCTATGTACTAATGGTCTTATTGTAAAGCTTTCAATCGCTTTTATCAAACATTACCGTATTCACGCTTTACAGAATGGAAGAATGTGCTGGACGTTCAACCAGAAAATATGCGCCGACCGGGACATTCGTCCAATCCGCGCGTTCGCCTACTCCATAGACTGTTGTAAAAAAAGGGTTGTGATCCGATTGAATCGTCATCATCCTCATGGCCACAGCAGCGGTCACTACCAAGGCCGCGGCCATGGTTACGGCGGGCGCCAACCGCTTGGAAGCGACGATCCGAGCCGCTCGCCTTCGTCAGGACGGTCCGGCCAGACCGAAGTTCGGGACTTTCACTATTTAAACCGGCAATACGGCGGTTTTCAGGGACATGCGGGTCATACGCATGCTGCGGTCCAGTCGGGCGCGCAAATATCGCAATCCCATCTGCTCCCGGCCGTCACCCCGCAGCATCAAGCCGGCCAGCTTGTAGAAGCCAGTCCCGGACCTCCCGCCAAAAGCGGTTTTTCCTTGGCGAACCTCGCCAAGATGGCCAATTTGACCGAAATTAAAGGATTGGTCGACCGCATGGGCGGCTTGGACGGCATTCTGTCCACCGTTACCAAAGTGCAGAAGGTCGTAGGAGCCGTCAGCCAGATGGCCCCGATGATGAAAGTGCTCATGGGCTCCTTCGGCAAAAAATCGATTTCCCAAGCCGACGCGTTCCAAGCGCCGGCAAGACCGCGGCAGCGAAGGCGCCGCACGACAGGCGCGTCCGCAAGGCCGGGCGGAAGCGGCAAGCGGCGCAAGCAAACCCGGCGCCGGAAGCGCTAGAAGCCCGAACGCCGACAGACATCCAGCAAAAAAGACAGCGATATCCGTTTCGGAGCTTCCGAAGCGATATGGACTGTCTTTTTTACATTTATTCAGCGTTTATTGCAAGAACAACATATGGATGAGCCAGTAGAAGCCCATGGCAAGCAAGACCGTAATCGGGATCGTAATGACCCATGCCACGACGATACGGCCGGCAACCCCCCACTTTACGGCCGAAAACCGTTTGGCGCTGCCGACGCCCAAAATCGACGACGTAATGACATGCGTCGTGCTGACCGGCAAATGAATCATCGTAGCGGTCAAGATGACCATGGCGGATCCGACGTCGGCGGCAAATCCGTTGATCGGCTCGATTTTGAATATTTTCGTACCCATCGTTTTAATAATTTTCCAGCCGCCCACAGACGTGCCGAGCGCCATCGCCAGCGCCGCGGAAACCTTGACCCACAAGGGCACGTCCATATTGTCCTGCAAGCCCGCCGCGACCAGCGCGAATACGATGATGCCCATCGCCTTCTGCGCGTCGTTCGTGCCGTGGGAGAACGATTGGAACATGGCCGTAATGACTTGTCCGGAACGGAAACCTTTGTTGATCGTATGCGGACTCCCTTTGGCGAATATCCGCTTCAGCAGCCACATAATAATGAAACCCGCCGTAAAAGCAATAAGCGGCGACAGCAACAAGGCTTTCAATATATCGAGGAAGCCGCTCGCATTAATCGACTGCAATCCGGCTCCGGCAATGACCGCTCCCGCCAAAGAGCCGATCAGCGCATGGGAAGAGGAAGACGGAATGCCGAACCACCAGGTGATCAGATTCCAGGCGATGGCCGCCAGAAGCGCCGCAATAACGATCTCGACGCCATGGTCCAGCTCCGCAGGATTGGCCACGCCGCTGCCGATCGTCTTGGCGACGCCGGTAAAGGTCATGGCCCCTGCAAAGTTCATGACGGCCGCCATCAGCACCGCGAATCTCGGCTTCAGCGCACGGGTCGATACCGATGTGGCAATCGCATTGGCCGTGTCGTGAAAGCCGTTAATAAAGTCGAACGACAGCGCGAGAAATACAACAATCCACAGTACGTATAGTTCCATTGGTCCGATTCTGCTCCTCTGCCTCAGCTATTGCGCATAATGATCGATTCCAGCGTATTGGCAACATCCTCGCAATAATCGGTGGTCTGCTCTAGCCGTTCGTAAATTTCCTTGCGTTTGATCAATTCGATCGGATCGGTCACATTCGCGAACAGAGACGTGACCGATACCCGCAGCACGTCGTCCGCCTGATTTTCCAGCTCGTTGATGGCAATATTGGGCTCCCTGATGGCTAGCAGCTTCTTCTGTGTAAGCAAATAAATCGCATTTTTGATTTGATGCGAGCAGCGCACCAAAATATCGGCAAACAGCGTAATATACTCGTCCTTTTCACGAATGTGGTACATTTCGAAACGCGAGGCGCACGCCTCGATGCCGTCCAGCACGTCGTCCAGCGACTTCGTCAGCTCCATAATGTCTTCGCGCTCAATCGGGGTGATGAACGTTTTGTTCAATTCCTTCAGGATGGTATGAGTATACTGGTCGCATTGGCTTTCCAGCTCCTTCATCCGTTTGGCAAATGCAGTGACATCCGTTAAATCCTGAACGCCCTTGGCAAAATACTCGATCGCTTCAACAAGCGTGTCGGCCATGTCTTCCAGCGTCTTGAAAAAAATATCCTTCTTCTTGAACATGTCAATCCCCTTTTTCGACTGAAAAGTGTAGGCGTTCGATTTTCCCTTGTCGTACCCTGTCTTATATTAAAACAGATTTGTTAACGGAGTGTAAACATTTTTGAAAAATTAATGAATCATTTGCAAAACCGCCTTACACAATAAAGAAGACGGCCCGCTGCGGGACCGTCTTGACCGGCTGCCGCTTCGCGGACAACCGTTATGTATGGCGGCCGTCCTATTCGCACGCACGAATAGTTTAGCCATTGTTGTCGTTTTGTACCCATGTAACATGCTCCGGCAAAGAGGGGGAATTCGGGACGACGTGAATATACGTTTTGCCGGGGAGCAGCGTAAGCTCCACTCCGTCCTTGGCAAAGCGAATCATGCCGTCGGCGCTTAAGATCCATTCCGCATCCGTCTTTTTGCCTTGTTGAAACAAATAAGCCGCGCCTCCGGATTCCAGATCGACCGCCAGCCGGCCCTCGTTGTCGAGGGTTCGATGTTTCGTCTCGAACACGATCAGATTGGAGGCGGACAGCTGCTCGTCGTTGTTCATGTCGATATGCGGCTCGCCGTTGATCGAACGCATGTACAAGCCGCTTGCTTCGTCATACCGGTATCCGACCTTGTAGTTATCCATTAGAAACTTTATTTCGATGTCGGTCGCTGTTTCCGCGGTCTGCTCCACATTCCCCGTAATCGCGCCATTTTCGGCAAAAAGATAGCGGGGAGGCTCGCCGGGTTCCAGGTATCCCTTCTTGTCCGCCCCTTCCCGAAGCTTCTCCAGATTCGTATACAAGTTGTGAGGCGCCTTGCGGTCCTTGCTTCGCCAGAAATAGCTGCCGGCGTTCGTAATTTCGTCCAGGTACCGCTTGTTTTGATGCCTCAAAATGCTGTACGCTTCCGGGCTGCCTCCCGCATGAGCCATCACCGCTCCGTAGCTGTCGGCGATATCGATCAAGTAGGCGCGGTTGCTGCGCACGGGCCCGATCGTGTCCGTCAACGCATCCGTGCTTTGAAAGATGGCGATCAACCGCGTAATGCCGCCTTCCGCCAATACTTCCCATACGACGTCCGCGTTCGTCAAGCCGGATTGCGGCCGCGCCGCCGAAAAATTGTTGATCATAACGGCTACCGGCTTGGCCGACGCTTCGGCTTCGAGACCGACGCCGGTCAGCGGAGCGTGGTACGGCATCGGCGTAGGCTCCGGCGTAGGCGTCGGCGCCACGGCCGTCTCCTCCACGGCAGGCGTCGAAGTCGCCGGCGGCGTCTTGCCTCCCCCGCATGCCGCCACGATTAACAACAGCGACAACGATGCAATCCATAACGATTTTCGGTTACCCTTGCTCATATCAACCCGCCTTTTCCTTCAACATTTGATAGATTCGGACCATCTACCTCTTATTTAATCATAGAAAAGGGGGACTTGTCTTGGATAAAAATGCTAGCGTCAAATCGACCAATGATGCCACTCTTGCTGCTTGCGGTCCAGACCGTTCAGCCATTCCGACGTGACGCGAATCGCTTCCTCCTGATGCGGGCGGCTCGAATACGTATGATCGGCTTGAAATATAATTTCTTTGTCGCATAGGCCTTCGCTTCTCGTCCAAAATACTTTTTGATATAAAAAGCTGTAATCGACCGGAATCAGCTCGTCGCTTGTGCCGTGCACCAGCAGAACGTCCCCTCCAAATCGCGTGGCCGACTGAAACGGCTGATGCTGCATCAGCGAGTCAAAAAAGACGGGCTGCAGCGTATAGCCGCGATGGTCCGTGCTGCCCCGCTGGATCGCTTCGTCATATCCCGCTCGGCCTACAATGCGCACAATATCGTTGAAAGGATAGCCGACGGGCGACCAAAGCGCCAATCTCTTCACCCGCTTGTCCTTGACGGCCGTCATAATCGCAACCGCTCCGCCCAGGCTGTGGCCGAGCAGCGTAATTCGCCGGGGATCGACGCAGTCCATTTCCGATACGTAATCAATCATCGTCCGCGTCTGATCGACCATCGCATCGAAGCCGAGCGCCCCGTAATCGCCGCTGCTCTCGCCGCAGCCGCCGTAATCGAACCGGATGACGAACGACCCTTGAGCCGCCAATGCCCGAGCCGTCTTGACGAACAGCCGGTCCACGCCGATTCGGCTGCCGATAAAGCCGTGACAAATAATGACGGCCTGCCGTTTGCCGTCTCCCTCGCCGTCCTTATCCGCCTCCTTGGCTGAAGGATAATGAAGCGTCGCCGTCAGCTCCAGCTGCTCGTGATGCACGGTCAGTTGTTTTTCCATAGCCGTTCCTCCACTCTATATCTAATAATTCCTACCTGTATACTATGAATTTAATCCTTATCGTAGCATCGAAGCGCTGCTCTGTCAATGTCCTTGAACGTATTCGCCCAAGCCTCTTGCCAGCCCGCTTCGGCATGCATGTTTTCGAGATGCTCCGGTCACATTAATAAGAAAAAACGGACCTTCGGTCCGCTTTGAGGAGGTTTGCTTCATGCCGCTCTGGATTCAATGGCTGAAAGATCATTGGTTGTCGTTGCTGCTTGTCTTGGGAGCTGCCATCGCCGTCATCTATGTCATCGCCAAACGCAAGCTTCTCTTTTTTAAAGAGTAGCCCTCTTTCCTGCCATCAGGCGTCTCCCCCCTCTTGAAGGGGAATCTCGATGCGAGCGACGGTTCCGGCTCCTCTTTCGCTGTCGATTCGGATCGTGCCGTTGTGCATGTCGATAATTTCCTTGCAGATCGCCAGGCCGAGCCCCGAACCGCCTTGTCCGCTGCTCGCTTTGAAGAAACGCTCCATAACATGGGGCAGATCGTCGGGATCGATGCCGCTGCCCGTATCGGAAACCGTCAACACCGCTTTCCCTTGCTCCGTCGCCGTGCCAATCCGGATCGTTCCCCCCGAAGGCGTAAATTTAAAGGCATTGTCCAGTAAATTGATGATTACCTGCTTCAGCCGGTTCGCATCCCCGCATACGATAATCGATTCGGGGCCGAGCGAAGCCTGCAGATGGATTTGCGCTTTCTCGGCGCGCACCGCAAATTGATTGACCGTTTCTTTCACGGGTCCGTTGAAATCCAGCAACTCCGCATGAAGCTCCATCGTGCCGGAAGCCAGCTTGGAAAAGTCCAGCAAATCTTCGACCAGGCCCGCCAGCCTTTCCGTTTCTTTGCTGATGACGGTCAACCCCATTCGCACCTCATCGGCGTCTTCGCCCGGCTCGCTTTGCTTCAACGTTTCGCTCCATCCCTTGATCGATGTCAACGGCGTGCGCAGCTCATGCGATATCGAGGAAATAAAATCGTTTTTCAGCTTTTCCCGTTTGTTCAGCTCCTTGGCAAGCGTGTTGAACGTCTCCGCCAGCTGACCGATTTCGTCCTTGCTTCGGACGGCCGCTTTGCGGCTCCAATCACCGTCCGCCATATATCTGGCCGCGCGGGTCAGCTCCCGGATCGGCTTGACGATGCGCTGCGCGAGAAACAGGCTTAGGCCGAGAAACAGCAAAATAACGGCAAGGCCCGCCGCCGCCGCCATCCTTATCAGCTTGTACACCATCGCGTCCACTTGCTCCAGAGAAGACGTATAGCGCAGTAGCGAAACGACTCTCGCGTCGTTGCGAAGCGGTACCGTCACCGACACGACCCTCTCGCCGTAATACGGATCAATGCCCGTCCAGCTCCCGCTCGAGCCCGACATCGCCGATTTCACGTCACCGGTCGCATAACGGATAACCGGCGCGAAGCCGTCGGAGTCGATTCGAACCTCCCCTTTGCTGTTCAACAGCTGTATGCGGCTCGTGCCGCCATCCTTCATAAATTGCAGCATATAGTTGGCCTGGTCCTGAAGCGTCAGGGACGACAACGAGCGGCTGTGCAGCGCGATCGCCGACTCGGCTCGCTGCTTGACGGAGCTTCTGGCGCTGCCGTAATAATAATTCCACATTAAAGCGGCAAACGCCGCGCCGAGCACCACGACAACCAGCACGATCAGCAGCAGATAGCTCCATACCATTCTCGTCTGAATGCTTCTCATGAAGGCACGCTCCGTTTCCAGCGGTACCCGTAGCCCCACACCGTCTCGATGAACGCCGGAGCGGAGGGATGATCTTCAAGCTTCTGGCGGATACGGCGAATGTTGACATCGACCACCTTCAAATCGCCGACATAATAACGTCCCCAGACCTCGGTCAAAATATCGTCTCTGCTAATGCTTTGCCCTTCCCGCTCCATCAGCAGCCGGACAAGCGTCCATTCCGTAGGGGTCAAAATGATTTCCTTCCCGTTCTTCCACAGCTTTCGCTCGGCGGCGGAAAGACGGAACGGGCCCCTAACGAGCTCCCGCTTCCCGGCGTCGGCATTGGCGGACAAAGGCTCCCGGTGCTCCGCCACTGGCGCGGCATCCGGCTTCGCGGCTGGAGGTTCCCGATGCTCCGCCACTGTTGCGGCATCCGGCTTCGCGGCCGCCGCTTCATCTTCCGCCGAAACGTCCGGCTGCCTATCTTGCTCTCTGTGCTGTTCTGCTCCGCCGGGTATAAGCTCATCCGGCTTCGAGGGCTTTGAGGCCGCTTGAACGATTGGTACCGGATGCGGCTCCGCGTTCATTCTTCTGAACAGCGACTTGATTCTCGCAATCAGCTCTCCCGGACTGAACGGCTTTTGGACGTAGTCGTCGGCTCCCAGCTCAAGGCCTCTTATTTTGTCCTCTTCCTGCGATTTGGCCGTCAGCATGATGATGCCCATGCGAGGATATTGCTTCCGCAGGCGCTCGCATACTTCGAAGCCGCTGATCGTCGGAAGCATAACGTCGAGCAGCGCAATATCGAAAGGCCCTTCCCGCTCCGCCAGCTCCAGGGCATCCTCCCCGTTGTCCGTTTCGGTCACTTCCATACCGTTGCGCTTCAAATTGATGACGACGAACCCTCTGATCGACTCTTCGTCTTCCAGCAACAAAACCCGCATTTGCTCACCGCCCGTCCGTTTCGATTTCAAGCCGCCGCCGCGGCAGATTTCTTGTCTTTCGTTTGTTTGATGGCCAGTCCATGCTTTCTATTCTGTACCTCCCGAGACGAAAAGAGACGCCAAGCGCTCCTGGGCGGCCAGCATTTCAAGGAAGGCCGCACGCTCCTCCTCCGTCAGCTCCTCCGGAGCATTTCGTTCTACGGCAACGGCATACACATTGCCGCTGTCATGCGCCAATATGCGATAATGCCGGTCCGTCTCCCTCCAGCCGGCTTCGACCGCTTCCCATTGCTGCTGCGGAACGGCAAACAAGACGGCGAGATCCGCCTTGCGTTCGTTTTCTTCGTTCCAATACTGGAAGGCGACAAGGCCGAACCGGTCCGACTGCGCGTCGGGCTTCGTCAGCGTATATCTTCCTTGCCACTCCTCCGGAATATTCAGCTTAATGTCATGAGCATTGTCGATATATTGCTCCCCGACTTTCCTAAAGCCGTCTTCTCCGTCCCATTGCACCCATTCGTTGATCCAATACGATTCGGCGTAGGAAACGTCAGGATAACCGGGCGCTTGCTTCGTTTGCGGAAGCTCGATTATGCCGTCGCCGTTCGTATCCCCGCTCGTCGTAGGATTTCCGCTGTAGCCAAGCTCGCCGTTTCCTGCAGGAAATACGAGCTGCAGCTTGCCGTTGCGCCAGGCAAACATCAGCGTATACGTGCTGTGGGCTCCGGTACTTCCTTCGACGACAATGCCGGGCTGCCTCTCGGCGATATTCCCCATGATCAGCCGGTCGTACGAATTGACGCCCGCAAACAGCGCGGCTTCGCTTCGTTTCACCAGTTTGCCGTTCTTCCAGTTGTAGAAGGCCAGCTCATGAACCGGCTCCAACAAGTCGCTGTTGCCCCCGGTCGTTTTGATGACCGCAAGCTCCATGACACCGTCCCCGTCCATGTCCGCAATCTCGGCCAAGCCGTAATTTAATCCGATCATCGGCTGCAGCGTCAGCTTGCCCGTATTGTTGCGCAGCACGCTTTCCTGAAAGGAATACAACTCCAGCAAATTGGGACTGTCGAACGCGCCGAACCAGCCGACAAGCAATTCCATCGATCCGTTGCCGTCCAGATCGGCCAGCTTCAGCCATGCGATTTCCCGGGCAAGCGGCTGCTCGAGATTGGCCCATTGCCTCCAGCCGTTCTCCGTTTCCTTCAAGACGACAATCTGAGGCGCATACGATTCGTTATAAAAAGTGACAACCGCTTCCTGCCTGCCGTCGCCGTCGACGTCGATCAGTCGAATGGCCTCCCGGCTCTCGTCCTTGACCGGCAGCATCAGGGTGCTGTATTTGGGCAGCACCCTGGAGATCGCCGCGGTCAGCTTCTGCTTGTCCTCGGCGATGGCCGGCTGATGCAGCAAATCCGCCGGCGCCGCGGTATAGCGGCAGCCGGTCGTCAGCAGCAACAGCAGCAGCGCCGCCGCCGCAAGAAGCGGCCGGCGGCGTATCTCGTTTCCTCCCGCCTTCGCTGGCGAGGCTTCATTCGTCGCGGCCGATCGGCGCCGTTCCCGGAACGGCTGCGCCTCGCGCGGATTATAATTGCCGGTTTCGGCCACGGCCGTTTCCCTCCTTCCAGCGTCGCTGCTGCTATGATCCTGCAGAATCTGTCTAAATTTCGCTATTATTTGAACTAAAGTTTTCTTCACCATTTCAAGCTGCATGAAGAATCGACTTCCGATCGCTCTCGCAGAGGGATGCTTGGATTTCCTTGGGCCTTACAACGGTAATCATCCCTCTGCAAAGGGACACTGACGTTTGTTCGATTTCCTCATTCCGTTTGTCGCGTGCGATTCAATATGATAATTACAATCGATCATTCCACCAATTCATCGGCCGTTACAAACGTAAAGCCCAGCTCCGTCAAATCATCGATCACGTCGGACAGCATCTCAACCGTGTTGCTTATATGCTTCCCTCCAAAGGAATGCATTAAGATTATACCATCCGCCTTCGTCTTCGTACGAATCACTTCTCGCATGTCCGCGATGCTCGTACCCGCCCAGTCTCTCGTATCCACGGTCCAGCCGACATGCTTTTTGCCCTCTTGATCCAGCACTTTGTTTACTTTGGGCGAAATCGCGCCGTAAGGAGCCCGGAACAGCACCGGCTCGATCCCGATCGCTTCCTCGATAATTTCGTCCGCTTCTCGAATTTGGCTTTTGATCTCGGCCTCGGACAGCTTGGTCAGATCCTTATGACCTTCCGAATGATTGCCGATCGCATGGCCTTCCTCCTGAATCCGCTTCAGCACCTCCGGGTATTTCTCCGCTTGGATGCCCACTACAAAAAACGTCGCTTTAACGCCCTTCTCCTTCAAAATATCCAAAATGGCTGTCGTATATTTCGGATCCGGACCGTCGTCGAACGTAATTGCGACCCGTTTCATTTCTTTCTGTTCTCCTTCCGATTGACCCGGCGTTTGGTTTGCCCCGTCGCGCGGAGGCGTGCCGCCGTTTGCCCCCGTACCGCCTGCGCCTGTGCTGCCGTTAGCAGCTCCTCCGTCTCCCGAAGCTCCGCCGCCCAAATCGCCATGACCTTCGCCCGGGCTGCCGCTGTCCGCCCCTGGCTCGCCGACGCCGCTGCCGCCTGTCACTCCGCTGCCGATTGCGCCGTTTCCGTTCCCGTTCCAGACTCCCGCACCGCCGCTGTGGATCGCGTCATCGCCTTGCCCCGAATCATTTCCATGATCGATAATGATGCCGGTTCCTCCTCCAAGATGTGCCGTCGTTTCTCCGCCATCCGAGCCGGCTGCGCCGCCCGGCATCATTTGACCGCCGCCGGTTGCCGCTCCCTTGCTGCCGCCTGACAACAGCGCCGACAAGCCGAACGAACCGCTCGCCGCGCAGCCTCCGGCCCAAATCAACATGCCCGCGATGAAGGCGGACGCCGCGATCTTCACATAACGCCTTCGGCCGCTTCCCCGCCGACGAGTTTTCCTGGATATCGTATGACTTAAATCGCCGCCTAACCGAACCGCTCCTTCGTAGCTTTTGCCGTAACCGCTTCCGGGACGAGGGTTGCCATCCGTGCCATCCTTGTCAGTCTTGCCTGCCAAACTGATCGCATCTATCGTCGAATAAACCATACCCATCTCATGTAACGATTCTGTTCCTCTTGCGTTGTTTCCTTTGCCTCTCATCCTAATCACCCTCAATCCCGCTGATAGATTTATCTTATCGGATTTACGGACTGATAGAGTTACAAAATAGTAACACATTTCGAGGCAATTAGACACGCCCGTCCAACCTGCAGCTTTCTGTGCATCCCTTCCCGCCGAACATGATTTGGCGAACGGTGCGAGTTCTTGTCCTATCACGCGCAAGGGCTGTCTATTAATAGAATAAAGTAGACAATCCCCGGACACAAGAAAAAAACCGTGACCCTATTTGCTGCCGCATTACAGGGTCACGGGTTATGTAACATTTCTACGCTTGCTCTAAGTTCGTACGCGTACTTGCAGCTCGCTTTTCCTCGCTTCTCGCACGCTCCAAGGTCGTACGCGTACTTACAGCTCGCTTTTCCTCGCTTCTCGCACGCTCTAAGGTCGTACGCGTACTTACAGCTCGCTTTTCCTC
>Ga0065721_10050980_pt1 | contig 16761 bp, 16 predicted proteins | sample Mesricmetagenome_FD_59108 | JGI IMG/M metagenome (GOLD analysis project Ga0065721, IMG submission 59108) | Mesophilic microbial community from rice straw/compost enrichment Sample: eDNA_1 v2 (version 2) | ecosystem: Engineered > Solid waste > Grass > Composting > Bioreactor | place: USA: Davis... | reverse complement strand
CATCGACGAATTGCTGCCCTGGAATGTGAAGCTGTAAGCCGCTTCACCAAGCATGGCCGAGCGTCAAGACGGTACAGGTCGGGCCGTTACGGTAGGAAAGCGACCGCTTATCACCTTGGTGGACCGATGGAGCCCCGATAACACACTGTTGAACTGCCACAACCTATAGAGGACCGAGCTGGCAATACGCGGGGTCGGACGAGGTTCGCAGCTCTGACGTTGCGCCTAGCCTCTTTCGACGTGCCACTTACCGTCAACGTCAGGCGGTCTCGTACCCTCCTCTGGTGTTGACGCCTGCTCACACGGCGCTGAGTCTCTAATGCCACCTCAGTTTGGTGACCATTCGGCCCTTCACATTGTACGCAAAGCATCGCAAGCAATCGGGACCACTGCACCTTTGCTATCGTCGTCCACGGGGAGGTCGACAGCTGCAGACCTAGCACGGCATAAGTGACATGGGCTTTGGTCGTACGCACCGGAGCCCCACAGCAGCTACACGGCACGACCGGCCTAGTCTTCGGGTGCGGGAAGGCAAGGCCCAGCGCAGCGACCACAGCGTCCGCCATGGTCTCCCAACACGCCTTGCTGCACCAGCCCGGCTCTACGTGGGAACTCAGTACGATTTCTGTCGTCTGCCGTTTCCCTCCTCGAATTCTAGACGACGCACGCGATGCACGAGCGCACCATAGGCGTCGCCAAGGGCGGCACCGCACACCCTACAGGTCATTAGCGGACTCTACTCGCAGACCTGCTCCTCGGCTCCGTCCGGTAAGGCGGTATAGGCTGCAGCTTCGCCATACGACGCCACACGTCCACGTAGGCCGCATGCAGCTCCTTATCGCGCACGGAGCTTTTGAAGTTCGTCGCCCGCATGGTGCCCACAACCTCGGCAATCACCCGCGACACTTCATCACGGGGTATCTCGGTCCGGAATAAATAATCCCTTCCCGGCGTTTCAGGGACCCGCGTGTATGGGAATACGTTCTCAATATCCCCGCGTCGACGCGCTCGTACCGGCAGCAAAGCGGGCTCTCGCTCGTGGGCCACAATGCTCGAGTACGCATCCCGAAAACAGATCCACATGGCACACCTCCTCAGTAAAAGGGTGCCGAGCATACCGAGCTAATTCGGTTTTGGGTGCTTTATTTTGGCCTCGGTCTGTGGGGCCCTTCAGAAGGGGCCCGCCGGTCCCCTACGCCAAAGAATACGTCTTTCGGTAGCCCCAAACGCGACGAAGCCCCATGGCGAAACATGAGGCTTCTGAGGCTAAAGCAACTTCGCTATTCCATTTGCGCTGACACTCAGCAGCTATACATCAGCCGCATTTGACAGCGCTTCAGAACTCTCTCCGCTGCCTGACCTCGCGTACCCCTGCGGCCTTGCCTCCGAGTATGGCCCGAAGGCAAAAACCAAGCCGGGGTGGGCGCTTACGTACCGGAAACAGCGTTGAAGATTTGGTCGGCAGTCAGCTCACCCACGATACCAGTGATCTTGACAAGGCTATCGGTCCCAGCGGCGTAACCGACAGTTCCGTTATCAATCAACAAGTACTTATCAGTACCGTAGGTGAAGGTGTATGCCTTCATCGCTTCTGTCTCATTGGCCCCCGACGCTGCGAACGTAGCCAGTACTGTTGCAAAGTCCGCACCGGTCAGAGTGCCCTTGTCGACCAGAGCAACCGCCTTCGTGTTCGCTCCAGTGACGGTTTGGATGATGTCACCTTCAGCAACGCTAAAGTCCTTGATAGTATCCATCCCGGCAGCTGTAACAGTTCCCAAGATGAACGTATCAGCACCCGCGCCGCCACTGAGGATGTCGTCACCAGCGCCGCCGTCAATGATGTCGTTACCAGCGCCGCCGTTGATGGTGTCAACCGCAGCACCGCCCGTGATTTTGTCACTTGCAGCAGAACCAGTAATCACGTTCTTGCCAACAAGGTTACCTTTCAGGGTGATACTGTTTGTGCCAGCTGTATTAGCAGTTAGGCCAGAAGCGTCCAGCGTAAGAGTGTCGGTAGCCGCAGCGTTCGCAGGAGTCAGGTCTACAACTACAGTGTTAGTGCCAAGGCCCAAATCACCGCTGACGACAATAGACTTAGACGCGGTACCTGCGGTCACATTGAACGTATCGTTGTCCATACCCCCAGTCAGCGACACGGTCAGAGCGGTGCTGTCAGTCGATGCAACGATGTCCAGCGCATTTGCCTTGAGGTATTGACCCGTGTACGTTACAGAGGTCTTGGCAGTGATGTCGTCAGCAGCAGTACCTACAGTGACGGCGCCTTCCGCCTTTGCCACGTTTAGTGTGACTACGTCACCTACCAGCTTGCCAAGCTCTACAGCACCCTTTACGGCACTGGCGTCCACATTGATGGACTTAGCTTTAATATTACCGAGCGTCAAAGCTCCACCAACAGTGGCCGCATTCACTGTCACCGCACCGGTATTGGCACCAGCATCAGTTGCTGCGACAGTTATGTTACCGGCAACCACTTTACCGGTCACGCCTGCAACGTTCAAATTGATGGACTGACCAGCACCGGCGTCGACGGCACCCACGCTTAAGCCAGCCTTGAGGCCGGACGCGGTAAGGTTAACACCATAGGGCAGAGTACCTGCACCCACATTTGCCAACGTCACAGCGGCCTTGTCGCCAGCACCGCTCAAAGTCACGCTATTAGCTGCCAAAAGGTCCAGACCAGCAGCAGAGAAAGCATTAGCGGTGTCCACTGTCAACGTCTGCACCGTTTGCAGGGGAGCAGAACCGGCAGCGGAACCAGCTTTCACGGTGAACTTGCCTGCTGCAGTAACAGAAAGGTTTTCCAGCTTGGCGGTATCCAGCTTCAGCGAGGACTCGACTGCAGCATCAGTAGTGGTAACGACTACTGCAGCAGCCTTGGCGCCGATGAATTCGGCGTCGGCCAACTTACCATCTACGGACAGCGTCGCTTGAGTTGCGTTCTTAGCATCGATCTTGCCTGAGAACTCAGCAAACTTAGCAACATTCAACGTTACGGCCGTAGCGTTCGCTGCTGTCACAGCCGTGGTCGACGCCTCGGTAAGATCCTTCGTCGCTGCGGCGGAGGCCTTAACGTTAGCAGTAAGGGCACCCGCATTGTCCACAGCCAGCGTGCTACCACTCTTCTGCATGTCGACTGTTAAGTCGATCGCGCCAAGATTAACAAACTCCGTGGTCGCAGCAGCATCACCCAGAACAATTTTCTCGAGACCGGTAGTCTTCGCGGCGGAGAACTTCAGGCCAGTGCCCAAAACTTCTACCGTTTCAACACCGCTCATCGTGTATTCGACGGTGCCAGTCTCAGAAGTCTTCAAGACGTCTTGACCCGCGCCACCTGCAACCGTAGCAGTGATTTGCAGATCTCCGGCAGCAGCACGAATGGTGTCGTTACCCGAACCAGTTGCAATAGTTGTGATGCCCGTTGCCTGACCGAGGTCAATGTCCAGAGCACCCGTAGCCGCAGCTGCGTCGACAGTCTTTACACCAGCTTGGATAGCCTTCAACTTCAGGTTACCAGCACCAGCAATGTTCAGAGCCTTTGTGTCTGTACCAGTCAACGAAGCAACGGACTGACCAGCAGCTTCAACGGTCACGGTTTCGATACCGTTAACGGTAACGGCGACAGGAGCTTCGCTCGTCGAGATGACGCCCGTCACTTCGTCCTTAACTTCAGCAGTGCCGACGCTGTCCAGTTTGATTGTGAGAGCATCCGTGGTGCCCTTGGTCACGTCGGTTGCGAAACCAATGTTTGCTGTGCCAGCTTTCTGGCCGGAGATAGAAACCGAGGTTGGAATAGAAGCCAAGTCGGTCAAATCGATACCAGCAGCGTCGCCCTTCAGGACGTACTCGGTCACGCCAGTGACTTCCTTAGCTGCGAAGGAACGCTGGATCACGCCGGAATTGGTCAGTTCGACCACTTCGACGTCCTTCATGAAGCCTTGATCCTTGGTGAAGCCGGCAAAGCTGGCTTGCAGATCCAACTTCGCGGTGTCCTTAGCGGAGCTGCCGGTGATCTTGTCGTTGGCGTTCAGGGTAGCGGCCGAAGACAGGGCAGCAGCAGTACCTTCGACGGTCAGGGGAACGTCGGTACCGGTGACGACATCAGCGCCAGTAGTGAGCCACCAAGTTGACGTCAAAGTATTATGGCGTTAAATCAACTACTTAAAGATATTTTTAATGTCTTTTTAGGGAAATCCTACCCTTTTCCTACTTCGCGGCAGACCCACGCCAAACGCAAAACCCCGACAAAAAAACATAACCCTTTGTTTAATAAAGAAGTTATTTGAATTGGCCCGCAAAAAACCACCTACCAATTCAACCCCACCGATCAACGCTTCAAAGACGAAAGACCTCGTCCAAGGTCATCGACTCCAACACACGATCTCCCCACAGCTCCAGTTGCGCTGAAGTTTCTTCAGAAATCCGGCCAACAAGCACACAGGGGAGCGCACCAAAGCGACGGATAAGTTCAACGGTGCAGCGAAAGAGCCTCGCCTTTAGTTATGCCCTTTGCCTGGTTTGCGCCGGTCAGACCATTTTGATGACCAGCCGCTTACCGCAGGCATGAGCGTACTTGCGCAATGTGGCGAACGAAGGAGAATGGTTTTCGCTGCGGATCGAGGCTTCCAGACGCGACACGGCACTTTTGGTTGTACCCATGCGAGCAGCGACTTCTTCCTGTGTGAGCCCTGCCTGCTTGCGGGCCTGAAGTAACTCGTTGAGTGCGGTGTACTCCTCTTCCAGTCCGTCCCAGGCGGCTTTGAATCCCGGCCGTTGCATGGCGCGGGCCAATTCGGCCTTGGTGTCCAGGCGAACCGGTTTGAATTGCTCACTTTGCATGTTTGACCTCCTTAAGCCGTTTGCGGGCTGTTTTCAGTTCCCGGTCGGGGGTTTCCTGCGTTTTCTTGATGAAGCTGTGCAGGATCACGATCTCGCGCCCGATCACCGTGCAGTAAAACGCACGACCTATTCCTTCTGCACCCTTGCACCGTAATTCGAAAAGCCCCCCACCCATCGCGCGTGAGTGCGGCAGGCGCAAGTCAGCACCGTGCTCTTCAACGAGCAAGATGAGACGTAGATAGTCGGCATAGATGCCAACGGGCCACTCGGCGATCTCACGTTGCACGCGTTCGTTAAAGTAACTGACGGTCCAATTCATGCGCTGAATGTTAGCAATCTTGCTAACTTTGTGCAACTGTTCGCCCATGGTTAAAACGATGCCCTGCCACCTCGGTGTTCGGGTGGGAGTAGGCCACGAGGGTTAGCACACTACACCAAAGCAGAGGCCTACCCCAGGCGATGCGAACGCTCGCAACAAGCCCCTACTTGAACGTTGCATGACATCAATCGTCCAAACCCTCATCCCCAATACGGCGGCCTTCAATCTGACGCGCTGACGTCTGTACTGCCAACGGCTGGACCATCATCGTGTAGCCCCCTTGAGGCTGATCATCCAGCATTCGCACCCCGGCAGTGGCAAAGGCCTCCTTCAATTTGGAGACCGTGGACAGACGCGGACTGGCCGCACCTGACTCCAGACGGGCAATCGCCACAATGGAGACGCCCGAATGATGTGCCAGATCGGGCTGAGACCAACCCAGCGCGGCACGTGCAGACTTCACGAAAGATATGATACGAGCCTCTTGCGACATGATTACTTCCTGTGTATGCTGTATTTAGACATTATTCATGTCTTTTTGAATGTGGTCAATATCGCAGGAGAACAAAATGCCGTCACTCATCTTCACCGCCAAGGCACTCAAGGATCTGGTCTGCCCGGCCGGCACCGCCAAGATCGACTTTCATGACAAGGGCTGCAAGGGCCTCATGCTGGAGGCACGCATGTCCGGCAAGCGCACCTGGTACCTACGCTACCGGGATGCACGAGGCACACAGCGCCAGTTTCGTCTGGCCGATGCCCAGGACCTGCCCCTCGAGCTGGCGCGTAAACGAGCTGATGAGCTGCGCGGCCAAATTGCCTTGGGACACGATCCGGCAGCTCAGAAAGCGGTGCTGCGCTGCGTACCCACCTTTCAGGAATTTGCCACACGCTACCTGGACTACGTGAAGCACAGCAAACGCTCTTGGCAAACCGATGAGAGCCTGCTGCGCAACCACCTCCTTCCGCGTTTCGGCACCCGCCATCTGGACGAAATCCGCAAAGACGACATCATTGCCCTGCACCACGGCCGACGGGCTGAAGGCGCGGCACCCGGCTCAGCTAACCGTCTGCTTATTCTGCTGCGCTATATGTTCAATCTGGCGCTACGCTGGGAGGTACCGGGCCTGACCAAGAACCCTACCGCCAACGTGCCCTTGTTTGAAGAAAACAACAAACGCGAACGGTACCTGACCCAAGATGAGGCGCGACGTTTGTACGAAGCGGTATCAAAAAGCGAAAACACCATGCTGGCGTTCATTGTCCCCGCCCTGATCATGACCGGCGCACGCAAGCGCGAGTTGCTGGACGCACAGTGGTCGCACCTGGATCTGACCCAACGGCTCTGGCGCATACCCATCAGCAAATCCGGCAAAGCACGCCATGTGCCGCTTTCGGACGGACTGATTCAACTACTGGCACAGATCAAAGACCTGCAAGCAGGCTGGCCTGCACCACTCAATGCGTGCCCTTGGGTGTTTGCCAACCCGGCAACCGGCAAACCTTATGTGTCGATCTTTCAGGCGTGGAATACCGCGCGCAAACGAGCCGGATTGCCCGAGGTTCGCATCCACGACCTGCGCCATTCCTTTGCTTCGTTTTTGATCAACAACGGGCGCAGCCTGTACGAGGTGCAGAAAATTCTGGGCCACACCCAAGTGCGCACGACACAGCGTTATGCTCATCTGGCGCAGGAAACCCTGCTTGAAGCGGCCAACACCGCCGTCAACGCCTTGGGGGATGCGTTTGCGCCGCCAACGGTCGCGCGTAAAACGTCCGACCCGTGTCCGCTGTTGGAACACGCGTAGCTCAATGCAGGTGCTTCACTTGTTGCACTTATTGCACATGGGGATAGTGCTGATGGGCGCTTGATGGACGTCAAGCCCCTCATTGGCACACCAGGAGAGCAAAAAATGCGCATTATCGACAGAGTTCGCGAGGCTTCGTCACCGGTACTCAACCCGAAAGATCAGGAGATGGCCCGTGCTGCGCAGCGCTGCATCGTGGCTGCACTCGATCATTCGCGCGCAGCCACCATCACTTTAACGACGGACACGGGCGAACGTCCAACCGTTGAACTTCCGCCTGCGGCCTTGAAACTGATCGGGCAACTGCTGGGAGCCATGAGCCAAGGACGTCCTATTACACTCATGCCCACTGAGCAGGAATTCTCCACGGTCGAAGCGGCTAACTTCCTGAATGTATCGCGACCGTTCGTCATCAAGGAAATCGAGGCAGGGCGCCTTGCACACCGCAAAGTGGGATCGCACCGCCGCATTGCCTTTGAAGATTTACTCGAATACGCCCAGCAGATGCGTGCCCGCCAGGCCAATGCCTTAGAGCGTATGGCAGAAAACGCGCGTGAACTGGGCCTGGATTACTGATTCTTGAAGTGACGCACACTTTCTGCCATCGTCGTCCCGTTAACCATCCGCACCAGAGGCTCCCATGTGGCTACTGACCCCCGAAGGCTTTTTCTCCATTGTCCAGAAACCCGGCGATGCAGCGCGCGGCACACTGACGGTACGCGCTCGCGTGGCCGCTGACTTGGACAACCTGCGCCGCACCGTTCTGCCGACTCTTGGAGCGACCGAAGCCGGCATTGGCACCGATTACCGATTTCGGGCCACTGCGCCGCGTGAAGAGGTGGCTCGTGCGTTGGGTGAGCTTGCCTTGCGCACAACCTACAGCAACTTCAAAAATGAGGTCGCCAAAAGGCAAGGCCCGCAACGGGCGGCGCTGTACCATGACGTGTGGGATGTCCTGTACACGTTGCAGGATAAACAAGCCTGATTCGACCACCACGGCGCCCAGATCCGCTTTGACACCATGACGACCCATGCCTGCTACCACCCGCGCTGTAACGATCATGGCCAGCGTGTACGGCTCAAGCATCCCAGCACACCCACACCCCTTGATGCATGGGACAATGCCCGCCAAAGCGCCTGTGTGGTGCCCGATGGCCCCATGCCCGCGCAGGTGAACGGGATCGTCGTTGAGTCCTGGCGCCATGCTCCCACCACGCCAGACGGCTGGGAAGCGCTGGCCTGCAGCACAGTCATTGCGGAGCCCGCCTTTAACGCCCCGCCCGGCTACAAGAAGTCCGCAGGAGCGGTGATTATCGAACCGGATCACCGCGTGTGGCTGGTGGCACCCAGCAATGCCTTCGCGGGCTATCGGGCCACCTTTCCCAAAGGCACGTTAGAGTCCGGGGTCAGTGCCCAGGCCAGCGCCCTGATAGAAGTCTTTGAAGAAACCGGGCTGCAGGTTCAATTGCAACGCCACCTGATCGACGTGCCGCGCAGCTTGAGTTACACCCGCTACTACGTGGCCCAGCGCGTGGGCGGCTCACCCGCCGACATGGGCTGGGAGAGCCAAGCGGTGCTGCTGGTGCCGGTGAGTCAATTAGCCCGGCATTTGAACAGCCCCTACGACGTGCCCGTCTTAAACGCCCTGTTGAACATCTTGGGTGAGCTGCGTTAATTGCGCGCGATCAGCCTGCAGCTGATTCTGCCATGCGGGAACCAGGCCGCCCTCGTGTCGCTGGATCTGCGCCACCAGACGCGCATACGTTCGTCGGTGCATGCGTGGGGGGCGCTGCGGCACAGGAAACATCAAGCAGTTGCCCGGATCCAGCCGGCGACGCAGACGATTGGCCCGGTCCATCTGGCGCAGCAAAGCGCTCTCCCATTGGCTCGGATAGGCCAGCGCAGCGCACGTTCGGCAGCGCCAGCCGTGCCCCACCTCGCCATACAGCAGGTAAGCGTGGCGGGGGCAGGTCGGGCATTGGAAGATGGGCCGCTGACCACCAAAGCGGCAGGCCCGCCAGAGCACGGGCAGTCGTTGCTGACCCTGCAAAGGCGGTGTTGATGAAGGCAGCCGGTCATGGCGGTAACTAACCAGCCCCTGATCGGTCACCTCCAGTCTGCAGCCCAAGGCGGGCACCCACAGCCGTGTGCCTGGCCGCAGCGCCCCTACGCGCGCCAGTTGACGGATATCCAGCTGCACACACGCCGTGACCGTTTTCTTGCGTGTGGGGCGCACCCAACGCCCGCTACCCAAAGCACCCATGGTGACTTTTCTCCGAAATCGCTTGCCAACCAGTGTGGGATCACGACAGGGTGTCGCCAAGAACGCCAACCGTGACCAGCAGGTGATCGTTCTGGCGAAGAAAACATCGCACCTCTGGCGCACCGGCGCAGCCACTTAAAATACCTCATCGTCTGACCGCACGCCCACGACCTGGCCACCGGACGTGACGGACACACCTATAGGTGTGTGTCCTGTCTGTCCGTTCGAAGTGGCGGACAAAACAGGACTTTGTCCGTCCATGTCCTGTCTGTCCGGGCTTGGCGGCAAACCAAACTGCTCACCCGCCGCCACCACCAGTCCCAGCATCATCAACCGATCCTTGGCCCGATCAAAAGCCTTGCGAACGGTGTCCGAGGCCAGGCTTGTGGTTATCTCCATGGCCTTGGCTTGCCCAAACCACGCCTCTCGGCTGACGGTCAGGTCACGGCTGGCTGGCCCCAAGATACCCTCCCGATCAGCCTTCAAGTTCAACATCACACGCAGTGCCTCCAAGGCAATACGTTGCTGCCGCGTCAACTTAACCCCTTGCGCAGACGGCAAGGGCTCGACCGCCTCGCTCAAGCAGGCACTGAACAGGGGCTCTCCGGTCTCAGGATCCTGCCATCCCAATGCGACAGGCTGCAACGAGAACCATCGTGGCTTGACGAGCTCGTGCTCCTTGGACTTCGTGCAGCTCAAGACACGGAACTGGCCATCCTCACGCAGCAGGTACTCGTGGTCTACAGCGGCACGGATGGCTGATGACCCTCGGGCACGCCCTTTGTCCCCATGGCCGCTGTGGTGCACCACCAGCACCGTACACTGAAAGCGGGAACGGATCTTCTCATCGATCTGCATGAGAAACTGACTGATATCTGCGGCATTGTTTTCATCACCACCGCCCAAATTGCGGTGCAGTGTGTCAATGATGATCAGCTTGGGTGGCCCATGCTCCTTTTGTAACCCCTCGACCGCGTCAGCCACCGACTGCGCACTGTCCGGGTCAGTCAAGGCGGCCGGGCGTTCTGAGAAGAAAAGGGGCGCACCCGCAATGTCCCACTGGGTCTTTTGCTCCAGAGCTTTCATCCTTCTCGCAAAACCGCTGTGTCCCTCCCCTGCGATGACAAACACGGCCCCCTGGTCGACGGGGTGTTCCAGCCAGGGCTGGCCACACGCGATCGCTGCCGCCCATTGCAGTACCAAAAACGATTTACCCACTGCGGGCTCACCGAATAGCAACGCAAGCTCGCCCACTTCCAGCCATGACTTGATCAGCCATGGCGTGGCCGCCGGTTGCTCCATCAGCTCCGATACCAACTTGAACTTGTACGGCGGTACAGGGGGTTTTCCTCCTCCAGATGCGAAGTCAGCACAGAAAAATGGGTCTTCAGGCTGGACGTAGGGCACACTTTCCAGGTCACGAATGCGTTGCACGTCTGTGTCAGCCGGCACGCTCAGGGGCGTATCATGATCAGACATCCTGCGACTCCTTGAGAACATCGGCCCAGTCGCGCCCGGCCTGCAACGTTGAAATAATTCGCACCTTGCACCCTTGCAAGGACAGCCTTTTGGCCAAACTGAGCGCTGCATTTTGGCCTGTTCCCGAGGCATCGTTATCCGCCGCAATGACCACCTCACGCACGCTGCCAGGCAGCAGCAAGCGGCTCAGTCCATTGGCCGATACACACGACCAAACCGGCCACCCTGACAGTTGACCAGCCGCCAACGCGGTCTCAATCCCCTCGGCCACCATCAGTCGCCCGTCCGAAGGTGCGTCCAACCGCACGGCCGCACCGTTGAGCGCCCCGTTGCGTACCGGGGGCATGGTTTTCTTGGCCGGCAAGTGCTCGCCTGTCACTGGATGGCATGGTTGCAATTTGCTGCCCCCCTCAAGGCTCAGGTACGTTCGGTGAAGGCCGACCCCATTGCCTTGAAAGTCCTGAATACGAGCCAGCATCGCAGGGTATTCGCCCAACAGTTTCCACCGCCCTTCAATCTGCTCGTAGTACGGCAGTTTCGCCACGAAGCGTAGTGCATCGGGCCAACACAGACGTTGCAAGCCTCGTGCAATCAGGTACTGACTGGCCGGGTCGGTGCCATTCAATGGTCGCGCTTGCCCCCAAAGCGATGCAAGGCGCTGATACCTTTGCTGCTCATCACGTCCGTGTTCGAGCTGCATGGACGCGGGGGCCACCGCCTGCACAGCGAGAGCCGACGATCCCGCCATCTCGCCCTGGGCCCCCCTTGCGTCGCCCAGGCAGTTGACCACGCGTTGAACGACATGGCTCAGCGAATCCCCGGTGACATGTCTGAGCAGGGTAAAGCCATCACCAGCCAACGGTTCGCCTGCACCCTGGCTGCAAATAAACGTGCCATCGCCGTTTCGGTCATCAAACCGGAACCGGTCGCGCCCCCCGCACCCAGGACAGGGACCATGGCGGCCTGTCAGGAATTCCGAAGCAATGCCCAGGCTCATCAGAACATGAGGCCAGTTTCCGCGCGCTGTCGCTTTAACCTGCGCCAGGTTGAGGCTGCTCGGGTTAATGCCCATGGCACACCTCACCGGTGACGGCGGTGACCCTTAATGACAAGGCGCACGGCAGCCGTAGCAGATCAAGTGGCTGCAGGTGCCAGGCCAAGGTTTGTGCGATCACCTGCGCAAACCCTGCCAGCCGCTCACAGGTCGGCTCCAGATTATTCCAGCCCAGCGACACATCGATCAGATCGAGCATTGCCTCGTGTAGCAGTTCGGCCTGTTCGGTTGTGTCATGGCAAAGGGTCAGGCGAGCCAGCACACGCACGGCGGCTTCGTGGCCTTCTGTACGAGGGTCGGTCGGTAATTCGGCTACCTGCAAATGAGAAAATGATCCGGACATCATTTGTCCTCCCCAATCTGCCACGATGCAGGGTCCACGAGCCAGGCACGAACCTGCTCAACGCGGAAACCGACGCTATTGGGCCCCAATCGAACCGGAGCGGGAAACAATCCGGATTTGGCCCAGCGATAAATCGTGGGCTTGGATTTGGATGTGAGGATGCACACGTGATCGATGGGCATGAAGCCTTCGCCGATCATTTGCGGCTGAATGGTGCGTTTAATCATTGGCAATCCAATAATCGCGGTGCAGCCCATGGCCAGGAAGCAACCCAGATGTATGCCCCTGATCACGCGCAGCACCGAATTTGTCTGGGTGAAGCCAGATTAAACGGGTCGGACGTAAAGAAAAATTCCCAGGTCGCCGACAAAATATATTGATCGGCGATGTCGATAGTTATTTATTTTTCGGGGGACGCCCAGCCTTGAGTTTTATACCCGGCACGGCCGCTTTGGCCCATTTGCTCAGTGTTGGCCGCCGTACGCCGTGCAGCGGGGAATCCTTGGGTAGGCTCTCCAAAAGATCAGCGATCGAGTCAACCCGTGCGCCCGAACTGACATGCGCTCGCACATGCTCCTGCCACGGCTCCATGTGCGTCAAGACGTCACGAGACCGGCTATTGTTGGTGTTCTGCTCACTGATCAGCTGTCGATGCTCTTCGAGCGCCAGTTCTGTGTAGCTCGCTTCCGCCAAGCTAAAAACCACCGTTCCGTCCTCTTCAGACCTGATAAGAGGCGATTTCGAGTCGCGGCCGGCAGGCGTATTCTTGTTGTTTTTCATTATGTTTTCCATTTTGCTTGGTCGACTACGGCGCATTCAATAGCGGTCGATGCAGCCGAAGAACGCCGCCTATCACGCGTCTTCGCCTGTATGCCTTCAAGGCCCGCTGGTAGCTGCGACGCTACCCATGACCAGGAATTAGCCGACCGGCCACTGATGAACTTCGCGATACGCGCGTACGCTACCTTCATCAAACGCGACAAATAGGCTCTCGTCGGGGTCGAGGGGATGATGACGGAAATACGCCCAGACATGAGCGTTATGAAGGGCAGGCAGCTTTCTATCGATGAACATGACCAGCAGAATCTAAGGACGATTCCGACATCATAACTGAATGCGAATCATTACTGATTTTCTTGGATTAAAAGCCCCACAACCTTGCGATTGTGAGGCTTATCAGACCAAAGCAACTTCGCTATTCCATTTGCGCTGAAACTCAGAACGCCTCTAAGGCTTCATTCGACAGCGCTGCAGAACAACATTCTGATGCTTTAGACACACCTCTTTGCCTTGCGTCTCAAGCAACCCGCCGTAAGGTAGGTGCTTGGTTCCGGTGAGGGAGGTTAGGCGATGATGTCGGTGTGAGCAAAGCCGGCTGAGAGAACACCAGTCAACTGCACTGCTGCATCAGCGTTACCATCGAGGTCGAAGTCGATGAACAGGATCGAGTTCGCTGCCGTGATCTCTCCACCCGTTGCAGTCGAGTCCTCGACAAGCACGAAGCGGACAGTTCCATCCATTGCAGTATCAGCAGCGGTAAGTGCGTCAGCTATGGTGGAAGCGCCGCCCGTAGCAAGGTCGACTGCCGTGTAGTTGGTCGCCGAACCAGCGGTGCCCAACTTCAGCACATCATTACCGCCGGCTTTGAAGCCGTTGATAATATCGATGGTCGCAGCTGTTTTACCAGCGTCACCCGAAGCAATCACGACAGTGTCGTCGCCAGTGCCCAGAGTGATGGTGTCTTGGCCCTTGCCACCAGTGATGGTGTTGGTGCCAGCGGTAACAGAAATCGTGTCGTTACCTGCGCTACCAGTGATTTTGTCATCACCGGCTGCACCGACAATAGTTACTCCACGTGCTGCATCCAAAGAGCTAACCACTACGCTCGAGACATTGATTTCATCGTTGCCTGCACCACCGTTGATGGTCAGACTGTTACCGGTTCCAGCAGTAGCCTCAAGGCCCAAGTTGCCCGAGACTGTGATCTTCGTGCCGCCAGCAGCCGCATCGATCACAATCTTGTCGTCGCCCAAACCACCATTCAGCGTAGCGGTCAAAGAAGTACCGGTAGCGATGACCTTTCCACCGGAAAGATCATTAGCCGCCAGATTGGCACCGTTCAGTGTGAACGTGTTGCCGACATTGATGGCGCCAGTGTATGTGACACCGCCCAAAGCGTTGGTGGCGTCAATGGTCACGTTCTTGCCAGTGATCGCTCCACCGAGAGTGACCGCACCGCTTGTACCATTGACGTTTACGTTCACGTCGCCGGTACCAGCGTTGATCGCGCCCGTTACGCCGACCGTTCCAACCACCTTGGAAGCATCCAGAGTGATGGCCTGATTCTTGGTCGCCAACGAGGCAATCGACAGGTTGCCTACGTTGCTGGCATTGACCGTCAGGGCGTAATCCATGTCGGTGGTGCCCAGATCGCCCAAGGTGATGTTACCAGCACCGCTGAGGTTCGCAACGTTCAGTGCACCCATCGCAACGCCTGCGCTCGTGAAGTTCGTTTGCGCCGCCACGGTCAAAGACTGAACGCCACCGAGAGTTGATCCAGCGAGGGAGAGATCCTTCGTCGCCGTCACATTCAAGTCGGTTGCTTTGTTAGCGGTCACCTTCAGAATGGAGTTATTCGCGACCTCAGAAACCACAACGCTCTGGGCCTTACCGGCGACTATTTCAGCCGCACCCGACGTTTGACCAGCAATAGCCACGTTAACGCTAGTGGCTTCACCGGCGGTCACGACGCCTTGGTAATCCATCTTCGACGCAACAGCCAGATCAAGGCTCGAGCTCTTGGTGGCAGTAACAGCAACGGCGTTTACCGAGGGGGCTGCAACAGTCGCAGCCGCAGCTGGCGTGTCAACCGTAAGTGTGGTCGCACCAGCGTGGTCGGAACTCAGTACACCGGTTCCGGCGTTGGCACCTTGGAGGTTAATCGCCATCGCACCAGCACCCATGCTGGCGAACAGTGCCCCGTTAGCCATCGAGTTGTTTGCAGCAACCAGTTTGGTGACGCCTGAGGCATTGACACCCGAGTAGGTCAGCGCGCCAGCCAGTGCACCCAACTGGATCGTCTCGAAACCTGTCTGATTGAACTGCACAGTTGCAGCAGCACCGGTTGAAACCACCAGCGTATCTTCGCCTTCGCCGCCAGCCAGCGTCGCGTTAGCGGTGACATCGTTATCTGCTACGATCGTCAGCTTGTCGTTGCCCGCGCCCAGCTTGGCCGAAGTCACGCCGGTAGCATTAGCAAGAGTGACATCTACGTTGCCAGTAGCAGCAGAGGCATCAAAAGTCTTGGTTGTTGCAGTAACACCTGTGGTGATGGAACCTGCGCCTGCAACGTTAATTGCTTTTACAGCGTCACCAGCCAAGGCGACAAAGTTGTTGCCGGTGGCGTTGACGTTCAGGGTTTCGATGCCATTGGCCGTCACCGTGACGGTTTTTTGTGCAACCGGGGACGTACCCTTCACTTCAGCGGTACCCAAGCCATTCAGGCCTACGGTCAGTGCGTCTGCGGTGCCCTTAACTGCATCAGCGGTGAAACCAATGCCTACGCCAGCAGTTTCAGCGATGTTGCTGATAGACACGCCAGCCTTGGTATCGACCAAATTAGTCAAGCTTACAAGACCTTTCAGGGCATACTGCTCAACGCCTGTAACTCCCTTGGCGTCGAACGTGCGAGCAATAGCGCCAGCGTTTGTAAGTTCAACGTTTTCAACACCGCTCATGCCGCCCTCGGCGGTGAAACCTGTGAAGTTGCCATTCAGGGCAATCTTCGCAGTGTCCTTACCTGCGCCAGCGTTGATGAGGTCGTTGGTGTTGAACGTGTTTTCAGATGACAAAGCGGAAACAACACCTTCAATGGTGTCGTTACCTTCAGTCATCTTGATAACGTTGTCGAACTTAGCGCCCAGTGCGGGATCTTCTACGCCAGCGTAGTCGCGACCAGTAGTGAGCGTGAAAGTTTCACCAACGACGGGAGTCGTGGGGTCTGCAGGAACGCGCTCGGATTCCGGAGCTGCAACAGGAGCGACGCCTTCGTCCTTGCCCAGTTCCAGGTAGTGATCCAGCGGATTGATGCCGTTGGCCACGAAGTATTCCTTAACCGAAGCAGCAGTCCATTCACCGCCCAGTGCGGCAGCCTTCGCTGCGTAGTAGCCTTCTGCGCTGAAAGCGTTGGAAGGATTCAGGCCTTCGGCAGCGCCGAATTGCTGATAGTGAGCCCATGCACCGCCCACGGAATCAAGAGCAGCCTTGACTTCGTCGTGTGTCCAGTCGGTACGGCCACCCTCGCTGGCTGCATTCAGAGCCTTGACTTTAGCGCCGATGTACTCGTATGCGTTGAAGTATTGGTTGGGGCTGGTGCCCTCTGCTTGGTTGAATTGTTCGAAGTGTTCGAACGTCGTCAGGCCTGCGCCTTCGATCGCTTCCTTGACTTGTTCGGTTGTCCAGCTGCCATAAGTAGCAGAGTCTTCTGCCTTGAGCTTGTTCAGCTTGCTCGTCAGGTAGTCCTGCTCGTTGAACCAGGTGGGGTTAGCCATTGTTTCAGCACTCCATTTGTATGTAGGGGTTACGTCACCCGCGGTAGTATACGACATGATGTGTCGCAATTTGCAACGAACATCAGCC
>Ga0065721_10005087_pt1 | contig 16763 bp, 16 predicted proteins | sample Mesricmetagenome_FD_59108 | JGI IMG/M metagenome (GOLD analysis project Ga0065721, IMG submission 59108) | Mesophilic microbial community from rice straw/compost enrichment Sample: eDNA_1 v2 (version 2) | ecosystem: Engineered > Solid waste > Grass > Composting > Bioreactor | place: USA: Davis... | reverse complement strand
TACCGCTGTGACGGCCGTCGCGCCTGCTGCAAGCGACCTCGCACTGGCGCATTTCGAGACGGCGCTCGAATTCGAAACCGACTGCTGGGACGTGCACGAAGCAATGTCCAGCGGCAAACAGGATTTCGTGCTGCTCGACGTGCGCAGTCACGCGTTGTATGAAAAAGGGCATGTGCCGGGCGCGGTCAGTCTGCCGCATGGAAAAATCACCGAAGGTACGCTGCGGCAGTATCCGTCCAGCACCGTGTTCGTGGTGTATTGTGCCGGACCTCACTGTAACGGCGCGCATCGTGGCGCGATCCGACTGGCGCGGCTCGGTCGCCCCGTGAAGATGATGATCGGTGGCATCACCGGCTGGCTGGATGAAGGCTTCCGCCTGGCGACCGGCGCGGCATGATGCGTCGTCTCAGCCAGCGCTGGCGAAAGCGCGCGCAGGCTCCTACTCTTGCGGTATGCAAAACATCAGCATCCGCGCGGTCATTCTTGCAACACTTGCGGTCCTGGGCATCGACATCATCTCCGGCATGGTGTTGACCCAGATGTTCGGCGGCCCGGGATTCGATTCCCAGCTGTCGCGAGAAGAGATCCGGCGCGCCTATCAGGTATTGATGCAGGATGTCCGCTACCTGGCACTGGGCTTGCTCTTCGGCACTGCATCCACCGTGCTGGGGGGCTATCTCGCTGCGCGGCTCGCGCGCGTGATGCCGTATTACAACGCGCTGGCGTTCGGAGTGCTCGGCATCCTCATCAGCATGATCGGCGCGGGCGATCTGCCGACGTGGGTCAAAGTCGTCGGGCTGGGATTGAGCGTGCCCGCCGCCCTGGTGGGCGGGCACATCGCGAAGCTGCGGATGAGCTAGCCGTCAGGCGCCGCTGCCGTACGGGCGCGTGATGATTTCGAGATAGTGGCCGTTCGGATCGTTCCAATACACGCCGCGGCCGCCGTCGTTGTGATTGATCTCGCCAGGGCGCGAGTGCCTCGGATCCGCCCAATACTCCAGCTTGCGCTGCTGGATGCGGCCGAAGATCGCATCGAACTCGCGTTCGCTCACCAGGAAGGCATAGTGCTCGACGATGAACGGCTGATCGGTATCGAGGTAATCGAGCGTCACGCCATTGTCGAGGCTGGCGGTCCAGAACGGGCCGAATGGCCGCGGCTCGGCCAATCCCAGCAGCTCCGTCAGAAACGTCGCCGAGGCCCTCGCATCCTTCGCGTGTACGATGGTGTGGTTGAGCTGAATGGCCATGAGACTCCCTCCGAGCCGTGCGCCCTACGTAGTATGTCAGAACTCAATATGGGCAATCCCCCCGTATCGCCCGGCACGGCGGGTTCGTATGTTGGCGGGGCTTGCCATTACGAGGAGACGATCATGCCCCGCTATCTCATCGAGCGTACTTTTCCCGACGGCCTGGGCCTGCCGACCAATGCGGAGGGCGCCAAGGCCGCCTCCGGTGTGGTCGCGAACAATGCCCAGGAAGGCGTGACCTGGGTGCATTCCTATGTCACCCCGGATCGCAAAAAGACCTACTGCATCTACGACGGTCCCTCGCCGGAGGCCATCCGGACGGTGGCCGAGCGCAACGGCTTGCCGGTCGATCGCATCACCGAAGTCAGGGTGCTCGATCCTTATTTCCTGTACTGACCGGAGTCGGGCTCGCGGATGCGCCGCCGCACTCGGCGTTGCGGGCTCGGGCATGAACTGCTGGAACGGCATGCGCAGCTGACTACAGTCGCTGCTGCGCAATGCCGTTGCTGGCCTGTTGTCACTGCGGCGGCGGGCTCGGAGGCTGCGTCGTAGTCACGCCGGCTGGCAAATCATCGCGTGATGTATCGCGACGCTCGCACTCTGACTTCTCCAGCCCGCGCATGTTGGAACAATCGGGGCGTCCCGACCTTCCGACGCCGCGAGAAGCCGGCGGCACGCGCTGCTGAACGTTGGCGCGATTGCTGGGATCGATGCGCTGCTGCTGACTGTTCGCCGGGTTGTTCGCTGGATTGTTGGGATCGATGCGCGAGTCCGGTGGAAACACCGTCTGCTGCTGCGTCGATTGGGGATTGGTCGGCATCGGCTGCGCCGGTTGCATCGGCTGAGTCGAGCTCGGCACCGGTTGCTGATTGGTCGGATTCGGCTGCATGGGCTGAGTCGTCGAGCTCGGCAGCGACTGTTGATTGGCCGGGCTCGGCTGCATCGGCTGCGTCGTCGAGTTCGGCCGGATCGGCTGATTGGCCGAGCTCGGCATGTCCTGCTGCATGCTCGAGTTCGGTTGCATGGGCGGCGTCGGTGAAATTCGCGCCGGCGGTGGCGGCGGTGCTGGCGAGGGCAGAGTCGCTCGCGCCGGAGCGCGTGTGCCAGGCGTTCCCGCCGGGTTGCCCGTGTTCTGTGCGCCGGCGCTCGCAAAACCGGCGGCAGCCACGGCTGCGATTACGTAAATGGATGTACGCATTGAGCTTACTCCGTGGGCTCGATGCAGAAGTAACGGGCCGGGCAGGGGTCGGTTCCACTGCTACAGAGCAGCTTCTGTGCCACTTTTTTTGCGCCGATCTGCATCTGTTATGCAGCACAGACCGCCCCTACCATGCCTGCACCCACGGAGAAAATGCGATGCGGATTGCCAAACCCCTGCTGCTGGTGACCACGCCGATCGGCGTGGCGGGCGCGATTTACGAAGCGTACCGCCAGGCCGGTGGCCTGGTGATCCTGATGGTGGCGCTCATGTCACTGATCGGCGTCGCCTTCGGCACACTCGTCTACACCATTCGCCGTGAAGCGGCGGAAGAAAAGCAGCGGCTCGCCGCCAGGCAAGCCACCCCGGCCGACGCATCGGAACCCTCATGAAAGAGCTCATCATCCTGACGATCATCGGTATCGTCATCAGTCTCGGGCACGCGCTGTTCAGCATGGTGTCCGGTCCTACCGATTCCAAGCGCATGGTGAAGGCGCTGACCATTCGGGTCGCGTTGTCGGTGGTTCTGTTTGCCTTCCTCATGATCGGCTGGTACATGGGAGCGCTGCAACCTCACTGACAGCGCGCGCATGAAGCTGTACCAGGAGCTGGCCGCCGATATCACATCGCTGATCCAGCAAGGCACGCTGCAGGCCGGCGAGCGGATTCCATCGGTGCGCGAGCTGTGTCGTGAGCGGGGAGTGAGCCCTGCCACGGCGATGCGAGCCTATGACGTGCTCGAAGCGAACGGCCTGGTGGAGAGCCGGCATCGCTCCGGTTATTTCGTCAGCAAGCGCTGGCAGCAGGGGCCGAGCGAGCCGCGCGCCTCGCGGCCGTCGCCGCGCACGACGCAAGTCGATGTCAGCGATCTGGTCTTCAATATTCTCGAAGCATCGCGCGATCGCGATGTCGTGCCGCTGGGATCGGCATTCCCCAGTCCCACCTTGTTTCCGTGGGCAAAACTCGCCAGGCATCTCGGCAGCAGCGCGAGAAACATGGATCCGTGGAGCACGGTCGAGAGTCTGCCGCCCGGCAGCCCGGAATTGAGACGTCAGATCGCGCGTCGTTATTTGCAGTTCGGCTCGCGCGTGCCGGCCGATGAAATCGTCGTCACTTCCGGTGCGCTCGAAGCGCTGACCCTTTGTCTGCAAACAGTCACGCGGCCAGGCGATACGGTCGCGATCGAGGCGCCTGCGTTCTACGCCTGTTTGCAAGCGATCGAAGCGTGGGGGCTGCGAGCGGTGGAGATTCCAACGCATCCACGCGAAGGCATCGATCTCGGTGCGCTGGAGCAGGCCATCGTCAAACACAACGTGCGTGCCTGCTGGGTGATGACGACGTTCCAGAATCCGCTCGGGGCGTCGTTGCCGGAAGAAAAGAAGCGCGACCTGGTGCAGCTGCTCGCCGGGCACGAGATCCCGCTGATCGAAGATGACGTCTACGCCGAGTTGCATTTCGACCAGCACCGGCCGAAGCCCGCCAAAGCGTTCGACCGCAAAGGGCTGGTGCTCAACTGCGGCTCCTTCTCCAAATGCCTGGCGCCCGGCTATCGATTGGGTTGGACTGCGGCCGGTCGCTTCGCGCCCGCGGTACAAAGACGCAAGGTGACGACATCGCTCGCGACCAGCGTGCCCATCCAGAACGGCATCGCACAGATGCTGCGGAACGAAGGTTACGATCGGCACCTGGAGAAGCTGCGGCAAGCGCTGCGGTCACAGCAGGCCGCGGCGCTCGCTTCCATCAAGCAGCACTTCCCATCGGGCTTCCGGGTCGCGACGCCCGAAGGCGGTTATTTCCTGTGGATCGAGTTGCCGGAGCAGGTGGATGCGCTCGAAGTGCACCGCCGCGCCATCGAGGCTCACATCAGCATTGCACCCGGCCCGATGTTCTCGGCGCGCCGGCAGTTCCGCAATTGCCTGCGCCTGAACTACGGCCACCCCTGGACCGCTCAGGTCGAGGACGCCGTGGCGGAGCTGGGTCGCATCATTCGCGCGCTGACCTGAAAGATCAATCCGCAGCCACATCACCTTTCTGGACGTCGTAACGCAGTTCAGCCATCCCCGAACCCATCTGACGAACCGAGCTCAGGCGCAGCGTCGGGCTGAGCAGCCGGCGTGGCAACAGCGGCTTGCCGGTGCCCAGCGTGCACGAGCCAACCTGGATGATGAGTTGATCCAGCAGACCGCAATCGTAGAACTGACCTGCGAGATCTCCGCCCCCGACAATCCAAAGGTTCTTGGTACCGGCGGCCGCTCTCATCTCGGCATGCGCCTGGCGAACATCTCCGCTGACGAAGCGAATGTCAGCCCCCGCTATCGCGGGAAGTTTGCGGGTAGAAAAGATCCATGAGGGCTGAGTGTAAGGCCATGCGGAACCCGTCTCCGCGGCCACCTTGTCCGCGCTCCTGAGCATCCACTCATATGTGGCCGATCCCATCGCCAGGGCACCCACGCCTGCAATGAACTGCGGATAGCTGGATTCATTCAAGCTGCCGAGGGGAAACAGCCAGTCCAGCGAATCGTCCTCGGTCGCAATGAACCCATCGAGGCTGGCGGCTGCGTAGTAAATGGTCTTCATGGTTGCGGGTGCTCGGAACGCTGCTGTCGGTCTGCAGCAAGCATAGCGTTCCGTCGGTGACATGACCTGTCATGGATTCGAACTTGCGGCACGCGTGCTCGACTGCTTCAGGGAACCGGCCGGCGCCGACGTCGTTGCGTCTGTATCGCGAGCAGCGATGCACTCGATCGGGCAACTCGACGTATGGCCAAGAGCAGCGCAGCTGAAACCCTCACCGTCGCCGGGCACGAGGTGACGATCTCGAATCCACAGAAGGTGCTGTTTCCGGAGCCGCAGTACACCAAGCTCGACCTCGTGCAGTACTACCTCGCCGTGAGCGAAGGGGCTCTGCGGGGCGCGGGCGGGCGACCGAACATGCTGGTGCGCTACCCGAACGGGATCGAGGGCGAGCACTTCTATCAGAAGCGCGCGCCCGCCAGCCGCCCTTCGTGGATCGAAGTCGTCGAACTCCGCTTTCCTTCCGGTCGTGCTGCTGAGGAAGTCGTGCCCCGCGACGCTGCCGCGCTGGCGTGGCTCGCGAATCTCGCATGCCTCGAGTTACATCCACATCCCGTGCGAGCCGAAGATCTCGATCATCCCGACGAGCTGCGCGTCGACCTGGACCCGGTGCCCGGGGTTACGTGGCGGCAAGTTCAGCAAGTCACCGCGATCACGCGAGCGGTGCTCGATGATTTCAAGCTGGTGGGCTGGCCCAAGACGTCGGGCTCGCGCGGCATGCATCTGTGCGTACGTATCGAGCCGCGGTGGACGTTCGATGAAGTCCGGCTCGCCGCGCTCGCGCTGGCTCGCGAAGTCGAGCGCCGTGCTCCGAAGCTCGCCACGAGCAAATGGTGGAAGGAAGAGCGCCAGGGTGTGTTCGTCGACTACAACCAGAATGCAAAGGACCGCACCGTGGCCGCCGCATATTCGGTGCGACCGAGGCCCGACGCGCGTGTTTCGGCGCCACTGTCTTGGGATGAAGTGGAGACTTGCGATCCGGCCGATTTCACTCTCGCCACGATGCCTGCGCGCTTCAAGAAGCTAGGCGATCTGCATGCAGGCATCGATGAGCACGCCGGCTCCATTGAAGGACTGCTGAATCTGTTCGAGCGCCAGGGCCTGGGCGACGCGCCCTGGCCGCCGCACTATCGCAGGCACAGTTCGGAGCCGCCGCGCGTGCAACCCTCCAAGCGCAAATCCAAGCTGCCTCTGGTCGAGATCGGGCGCGCGCGTCGTAAAGAGGATGCTCTGGCGGGGGTGGAACGCTGGAAAAAACGACATCCGCAAGCGGCAGCTCATTTGCAGCCCGCCGACGTACTGGTCGACGCGATGCGCGGACGCTATAGCACCTGGACTCGGATTCGCATCAATCTGCAGCACGTCCCCGAAGCGCTGCGGCCCTCTCAGGAGCCGCTCGACCCGGACGAGAAGATTCGCTCGAGCTCGTAGGGCGGGGTCACTTCGAGCTGATCGTAACGGCACGCCTCGGGCGGCTTGTCGGGCCGCCAGCGCAGGAACAAAGCCGCGTGTCGGAACCGATCGCCCTGCATGTGATCGTACTTCACCTCGCAGACCCGCTCGATCCTGAGCGGCTCCCATGACAGATCCTTACCGGCACTCCAGCGACTCTGACTGCCGGGCATGCGGCTCGATTCGGCGGCCGCGCCCGCCCATTCGCGCCAGGGATGGTCGACCATTGCATTCCTGCGCAGCGGGGCAAGCTCCTTCACGAGTTGCCGGCGCATCGCCATGGTGAACGATGAGGTGACGCCAACGTGCTGGAGCACGTCGTGGTCGTCATACAGACCGAGCAGCAACGAGCCGACCGCATCCTTGCCGCTCTTGTGATATCGGAATCCGGCCACCACGCAGTCGGCGGTGCGGGCATGCTTTACCTTGATCATCGCGCGTTTGTCTGGAAGGTAGGCGCCCGACTCCGGTTTCGCGATCACGCCGTCCAGGCCAGCGCCTTCGAACCGTGTCAGCCAGTCGAGTGCGATGGCACGGTCGCGTGTCACCGGCGTCAGATAGACGGGAGGCTCGACGCCTTCGAGCAGCTCTTCGAGCATTGCACGCCGAGTCGCTTGCGGTTCGTCCATGAGATTACGACCACCTGCCTCGAGCACATCGAACGCGACGAAGGAGGAAGGTGTTTGTTTCGCGAGCTTCGCTACGCGGGAGGCGGCGGGATGCAGTCGCAGCTGAAGCGCGTCGAAATCTAGTCCGTTCGCCGTCGCAATCACGATCTCGCCGTCCACGACGCAGTTGCGCGGCAAACGATCGAGCAGCACATCGTGCAATTCCGGGAAATAACGGTCCAGCGGTCGCGAGTCCCGACTTTGCAAATAGACATTGTCTTTGCCTCGGAACACGATGGCCCGGAAACCATCCCACTTCGGCTCATACAGGTAGGCGCCGGCCGGCACCTCGTCAGCCAGTTTCGCGAGCATGGGTTCGACCGGCGGCTTTACGACAAGCGACGAAGACACGTCCACTGAGTTGCCTCGCATCAAAGTGAAGAGAGATCGTCCCATGATCCACCGATGCGCGCGCAATCCGCAGCTGTGCTGATGCCGGCCCGGCGCCCTTACATCGACGAGCGGCTGCAATCGGTTTGGTCGCTGCCCACCGCCGCAGCGATGGGATCGACGCCAGCGATATAGTCGCGCCAGGTCCACCGTACGCTGATATCCGGTTCCAGATTGCGCACGTCGATGTTCAATGGCAGATGCTCCTTCACTCCCGGTGGCACGGGTGCAGCGGAGTATTGATGCAAGCCATCGGCGTAGTGCATCACCAGGCCCGAGTTCGGCAAAGTGACATTGCCGCCCTCGGCCCAGAAGTCAGGTCGATCTCCTGGGGGCGCGCCGACGAGGATCGCCTTGCTGTTCGAGCGCAACCAGGCGGCTGGGGTGATGCCGGCGGAGAACGTCGTGGGGCCGACCAGCACGGCGATTGCACCTGGCTTGCGGCCGAGGTTGGAGGTGCCCAACGCCTGGATCAACGGTTGACCCAGCGAAAGATCGCCGCCGGTGTTGAAACGAAGGTCCAGGACGAGCTTGCGAGGCGGCTGGGAGGCGATGCTCTGGAGCAGTCTCTCGCCGAACGTCCTGACCGTTTCGCCGCCGGGTTCGTTGGACGCACGGTTGTAGCGAACGTAGAGAATGTCGCGATTGCATCGAGAGAAGACGTAGTGGCGTTCCGGCGAGATCAAGACCGGCGGCAGATCGCTCGACTTCAGTACGTGAGTCCAGCCGGCCGCGGCGGGATGTCGGGGAGACAGGAACCACCAGCTTTCTTCTGGCGTGGTGCGTGGATCGAGCGGCTCGGGATATAACGAGATCGATAGCGCGCCGCCGTCGTCCAACACTGCAAACTTTGCGATGCCGTCGTCGATCAATCCGACGCCCATCAGCGCGTCGGGACTGGTCAGTGTGTAAGTTCCCATGTAAGCCGACCAGCCGCTGTTGCCGGCGTACAGCGTTGCAACCTTTTCGAAGGCTTGCTCGATGGGAACGTCCTGAATGTGTGAAATCCGGCGACCCAGCAGCGGCACCGCCTCGGCCCTCGCGGCTACCACGTACCAGCCATCGTCGAAGCGCCAGATCCGAACGGGATAACGACGCCAGTAACTTCGGTTACGTAGCAGATAGGCGCGCGTATGGGCGTTGTCGGAGAGCGCGGCCGCGCGAGCCAGGCTGGCGACGATCTGCTGATCGGAGAGTTGACCGATGTTCTTTCGAGTTCGCTCGATCTCATCGAGCGCGGCGCGCCGGGCTTGCTCGGAATAGCTGCGGTCCCTGGCGAGAAAGCTATCTCTGGCGACCACCAGATCCTCGTCCCATCGAGTCTCGCGCTCCTTTGCATGAGTGCTGCTTGCCGTCAGCAACGCGGCGCCAAGGATGACCATGACCTGCCTGAGCGATGTCGGTTGGATGATTGTTCGCATTTGGCCGCGCCCCGGTGCTTTTGCGTCAGATGCGCCGGAAGCCACTTCGGTTTAACCAGGCGAAGGGCGGCGAAGGCGGTCGAGCGGGGCAGAGCGTCTGGCGGATCTGTGCCCTATGTGGATCGTCACGAACTCGGCGCATGCAACCTTACCTGCAGGCTGCGGGTTTCCGATCCATGCGCCTGTTGATCCTCTTGGCTGTGCTCGCTTCGATCGTCGCCGCCGCGCTCTACGGAGTACGCAGCGGTGCGATCGATGTGCCGCCGGACTGGAACCCGTGGGCGCCGCTGGATGTGAATGCCGAGCCCAACTTCCTTACCCGCTACAAACTCGGCCGGCTGTCGAAAAGCTCCGAGGACTGTCAGCGGGTGCTGGCGACGACCGGCATTCAGTACGAGCGGCTGGACGATCGCGCCACAGGGCCGGCCTGCGGATTTTTCAACGCGGTGCGCATCGAGAGAACCTCGAGCAGGATCGCCAAGCCGTTCTCCTTCAGTTGCCGGGCCGCGGTATCGCTGGCTTTGTGGGAGCGCCATGTGCTCGAGCCGGCGGCGCAACGGCATTTCGGTCAGAAGGTCGCGACGCTGGAGCACTTCGGCAGCTATTCCTGTCGCAATGTGTACGGCCGCGCCAAGGCCACGCGCAGTCAGCACGCGACGGCGGAGGCGCTCGACGTGGCGGGCTTCATACTCGAAGACGGTCGGCGGATTCGCGTCTTGAAGGATTGGGAGCAGGGCGGAGAGCGCGGCGCGTTTCTACGAGAGGTCCGCGATGGCGCATGCCGTTTCTTCGATGGCGTGCTCAGCCCGGATTACAACGATGCCCACCGCGATCACTTCCACTTCGACCGCGGCCCGTACCGGGTCTGCCGCTAGGCGGACTTCATATAGGGATCCCAGAATCCCGGCGCCGGCTCGATCTGTTGGACCACGTCGACCCAGGTGCCCGAGGGGTCGAGCAGCCCGAAGCGTCGCTGTCCCCAGGGTTCGTCGCGCAGCTCGTATGCAATGCGCGCGCCCGACTCCCGCACCTTTGCAAACTCGGCCGCCGCATCAGTGACCTGCAGCGTGAAGAACATGCCCTGTCCGTTGAACTTCTCGGGCCCAGGCGGCGAGGACGGGTGGTCGGGTGACATGAAGGCGATGGCCACCACCGGATTGGCCGTCGACGCCAGATAAATGAACCACGACGACTCGAACACCACTTCGAAGCCGAAGTGGCGCACATAGAAGTCGCGGCACGCGCCAATGGCATCGGTGACGATGACCGGATAGGCGGACTCCAATTGCATGACCAATCCTCGCGGAAGAAAACGCGAGCATGCGCTCAGCGCGCTGCGTGGTATTGAAAAAATGCGCCATCGGCTCGCAGCCGGCCTGGGGAGGTGTCGGCCAGGCGGGCGAAGTCCCGCGTCATGTGGGCCTGGTCGGAATAGCCGGCCTCATGCGCAATGGTGCTCAACGATCGCGAACGCGGCTGGACGATCAGATCGGCCGCATGCCGCAGCCTGGAGATCACGCAGAAGAATTTCAGAGGCACCCCGACCGTCTGCAGGAACACGCGCTCCAGCTGTCGCCGGCTCTTTCCGAAGCGCAGCGCTACGTCCTCGATCCTCGTGTCGCCATGCCGGGCATCGATGTGCTGAACGACGCCGTCGATGTAACTTTCAACTGGCGGTGAGCGATCCAGCGCTGCGGTCAGGATCGCATCGAGCTCCTCGAACAGCGCTTCGGTCGCTATGTGAGCGGCGATGCGTTCCGATGGAAAGCGCATCAATGTCCGCAGATCCTCGCGCCCGTCCGTGATCTCATGCGCGGCGGCGTCGATGAAATGACGGCTCTGCCCTGGACGGAATCGGATGCCGAGATAATGAGTGCCAAGCTGGCAGGGAATCGCAGTGGGCCGCGTCGTGCTGCCATAAATCCACGAGCGATGGCCGTGCGCCGTGACTTCGAGTACCAGGTCGACGCATCCGTCCGGCAAGGCTGCGTACACCGCAGACGTGTTGTTGAGGCTGAGCCAGTACTGGCTGACATAGCGCGCCAGCCCGGCGGCGGGTCGCCGGACGGTGAAGGTGCTGGGAGCGGGCGCGGCTGTCATGCGCGAAGATTAACCCGCCCGATCGGCACTTTGGGGAGCAGTTGCTCGCTTTGGGCGGGGCGCAGGCAATTTCCGCAACTTCCACCATTTCGGCAACTGCTGTCGCACTTCGCGCTGGCCGAAGCGGTCGTCGATCAGGTACACGACGCCGCGATCGTTGCGCGTCCGGATGACACGCCCCGCGGCTTGGATGACCTTCTGCAAGCCGGGATATAGATAAGTGTATGCATAGCCCGCGTCGAACAGCTGATCCAGGCGCTGACGCATCTGCTCGCTCACGTCATTCAGTTGCGGCAATCCGAGAGTCGCGATGAACGCACCGATCATGCGCTCGCCCGGCAGATCGATGCCTTCGCCAAACGCGCCACCCAATACGGCGAGCGCGAGGCTGCGGCCCTCGGGCGCGAAGCCGTCGATGAACTGTTTGCGTTCGGCCTCCGACATGTTTCGAACCTGCAGTCGATTGGGAATGTGCGGGGCGACGCGGTCCAGCTGCTCCGCGATGCGTGCGAGGTAGTCGAAGCTGCTGGCGAACACCAGATAATTGCCGGGCCTGCGCTCGAACTGGCGAACGATGAGCTCCACCATTGGCGCGATCGAATCGTCGCGATGCTGATACCTCGTGGAAATGTGCTGCACCAGTTGCACGTCGAGCTGCTCCGGCGAGAACGGAGATTCCACGTCCAGCCAGCGTGTGCTGTCAGGCAAGCCCAGCAAGTCCAGATAGAACTCGCGCGGCGACAGCGTGGCCGAGAACAGGACTACACAGGTCGTCTGGGCGAAGCGCGGTTTGAGGAACGGCGCAGGCACGACGTTGCGGATCGTGAAGATCGCGTGCTCCGGATGGGTGATGTCGAACAACGAATGTTCCGCGAAGTCCTCGGCGAGCCCATGAAACGCCAGCGCGTCGAAAAGCAGTTTCTGCACGTGTTCCGGGAACAGCACCGCCTGATCGGCGAGTGCGCTCTGCTGGCTGATGTAGGTGTCCAGCGCCCTCAGCAAGGACTTCGGCGGCAGCTCATGGACCTGGTAGGGCACCTGTTGCGCATCGGCGATGCGCTGGAATTGAGTGCTGAGGCGTTGAATGGCGCTTCTGAGCAAGGGCGGCGATTCCTTGCGCGCTCGTCGCAGCGTCTCCGCGTCGATGGCCGCCGAATACATGCGCCGGGAACGCTCGATCAGGTTGTGCGCTTCGTCGACCAACACGCCGACGCGCCAGCCCTGCTCCTGCGCGAGCCCGTACAGGAACGCGCTTTGATCGAAGTAATAGTTGTAATCGCCGATCACCACGTCGCTCCAGCGCGCCAGTTCCTGCGACAGGAAATAGGGGCAGAGCCCATGCTCGGTGGCGACCTCGCCAATGACCTTTTGCGTCATCGTGCCGCGCTGGAGTGCCGCCGCTCTCGCGCCCGGCAAGCGGTCATAGAATTTCCTGGCGAGCGGGCAGGAGTCGCCGTGACAGGCCGAGTCCGGATATCTGCAAACCTTCTCGCGCGCCGTGATTTCCAGAACCCGCAATTTGAGATCCGGCGGCGTCAGTGCCTGCAAGGCGTCGAGCGCGAGCTGACGCCCGGTGGTCTTCGCAGTCAGATAGAAGATGCGATCGATCTTCCGCGCGCCCAGCGCCTTGAGCATGGGAAACAGCGTGCCCAGGGTCTTGCCGACTCCCGTGGGGGCTTGCGCGAGCAGATGTTCGCCCGACGCGGCGGCCCGATACACCGTCTCGGCCAGTAGTCGCTGCGCTGGATAGAACTCGAAGGGAAAGCTGAGCGCCAGCAGCGCCCGATCGCGCGCCTGGCGATACTCCTGCTCCGCGCGCGCCCACGCGGCGTACCGGGCGCAGTGCCCTTCGAAGAACGCCTGCAACTCTTCCGCGCTGAAATCTTCTGCCAGCACGGTCTCCTGCTCGCTATCGACGTCGTAGTAGACGAGCGCGACCCGAAGCTCGCGCAGTTGCTGCTTCCGACACAGCATCGCGCCATACATTTTCGCTTGAGCCCAATGCAGGGCGCGGTGATTGTCGGGCATGCGGGCCAGGTCGCCGCGATACGTTTTGCATTCATCGAGGCGGCGCGCGTTGTTGTCATAACCATCGGCGCGGCCACGCACTTGCAGGCCATCGTGCGTGCCTTCCAGCGTCAGCTCGGTTTGATAATCGCGGCCGCGACGGTTCGCGACGATCAGATGGCCAGCCATGCCTTCGCGAGCGCTGGGCGCGGGCGTGAAGCGCAGGTCCAGATCGCCGCGCTTCGCGGTGAATTGGCACAACACTCGCACGGCCACCGACAGGGGTGCCGGAGCGGTGACACAGATGGCCGGCGCGGACGCCGGCGTCGGGGGATTCCCGGTCGACATGGGATGCTGCGGATATGGGGTTATATACAGTATCATCCCTGCCGCGCCTCTGTGCCAGCCATTGAACAGATCTGCGCGCCTGTCTATCTTTTCTGCACGCGCAGGCCAGGACCTGCAAAGGACTTCACATGCCGGACGGCATTCGGATTCGTCGCCTGCAAGTCATCGGCGAACGGGAAATTCGGGGCTTGAGCGAAGTGCTGATCGACTGCGTCGAAGGCGGCGCCTCGGTGAGTTTCATGCTGCCGATGACGATGGAGAAGGCACGCGCCTTCTGGGTCAAGGTCGCGGACAGCGCGGCCCGTGGCGAGCGGATGATCTTCGTCGCCGAAGACGCTTCAGGCGCGATCGTCGGCACCGTGCAGGTGGTGCTGGACCTGCCGGAGAACCAGCCGCATCGAGGCGATCTTTCGAAAATGCTGGTGCACCGGAAGGCGCGTCAGCACGGGGTCGGTGCAGCCCTGCTGACCGCGGCTGAAGAAGGTGCGGCGAGCGTGGGCAAGAGCGTGCTCGTGCTCGACACCGCCAGCGACGCCGCCGAGCGTCTGTATCGGCGCCATGGCTGGCAGTACAGCGGCACCATCCCGGATTTCGCGCTCATGCCCGACGGCGCGTTCTGCGCCACTCACATCTTCTACAAGCGGCTGACCCCGCGGCCTGCAAAAAACTGACCCGCAGCGGGAACTTTCCCCGCTCTGGTTCGTTGTCCGCGTCATGCCAATTATTAAGTCGCGGCCAGATTCCTGACGCCGTGGCAGCCAGCGGAATTCAAAACAGCGATATGCGCAAACGTTTCGAGAAAGAGACGCACGACGGTTGGTATGTGTTCATTGCCGCGAGCATGCTCGCGATCTTCGTGGTCGACCTGCAGACCCGGATCGGCGTGGCGACCTGGCTGTTCTATCTCATTCCGCTCGGGGCCTGCATCTTCCTGACCCGGCCGGGCGCGCCGCTGGCGGTCGCGGGGCTCTCGACCCTGCTGATCATGATCGATTTCATGTTCTCCCCCGAAGGCGGCGCGGCCAACGTCGCGATGTTGAATCGCTCCTTCGCCACCATCGTGATCTGGGCATTCGCGTTCCAGACGCGCATGACCATCATGACGCGCCAGTCGTTGCGCAAAGACGAGTGGATGCGCACGGCGCAGTCCATCCTTTCGCAACGGATGCTGGGCGAGCTGTCGCTGACCGAAGTGGGCGAGCGCATCACCTCGTTCATCAGCGAGTACCTGGGGGCCAGCGTCGGCGCGCTGTATGCACGCCAGGACGCCGAGGGTGCGGTCTTCATCGGGGGTTACGCCGTGTCGGCAGCCCATCCGGCGCGAGTGAGCATCGCCGCCGGCGATGGACTGATCGGTCAGGTGCTCAAGGATCGCAAGACCATTCATTTGAGCTCGGTGCCCGCGGGCGAGCTGGAAATCACCGGTGCGCTCGGCACGATCCGTCCCAAGACGCTGCTGGTGACTCCCGTGGTCGCCGACGGCGACACCATCGCCGCGCTGGAGCTGGGCTTCATCGAAGTCATCGGCCCGGCCGATCTGGAGCTGCTACAGCTGTTGAGCGAGCCAATGGGGGTGGCGATCCGGACGGCTCGCTTGCGCAGCGAGCGGGAGGAGCTGCTGCGCGCGACTCAGCGGCAGGCCGAAGAGCTGCAGACCCAGCAGGAAGAGCTGCGTGTCAGCAATGAAGAGCTCGAACAGCAGGGCAACATGCTGCGCGACAGCCAGGCACGCCTGGAAGCGCAGCAGGCCGAGCTGGAGCAGAGCAATGTTCAGCTCGAAGAGCACATGCAGATGCTGGCGCACCAGAACGACGATCTGGACGCCGCGCGGCGCGAACTGCTGGCCAAGGCCGGGGAGCTGGAGCGATCCAATCAGTTCAAGTCCGAATTCCTCGCCAACATGTCGCACGAGCTGCGCACGCCGCTGAATAGCTCGCTGATCCTGGCGAAGCTGCTGGCCGACAATCCCTCGGGCAATCTCACCGAGGAGCAGGTGAAGTTCGCGCGGAACATCTATTCCGCGGGCAACGATCTGCTCGAGCTGATCAACGACATCCTGGACCTGTCGAAGATCGAAGCGCGGCAGATCGATCTGAAGCGCGAGACCATCGGGCTGCGCTCATTGCTCGACAACATGGGGCAGATGTTCCGGCCCATGGCCAGCCAGAAGCGTGTGGAGCTGGAGCTGACGCTCGCGCCCGATGCGCCCAGCGAGCTGGAGACGGACTCGCAGCGGCTGCGCCAGATCCTGCGCAACCTGCTGTCGAATGCGCTGAAGTTCACTATGCAGGGCAAGGTTTCCCTCCAGGTCGTCACGCGCGCCGAGAGCGGCGAGATCGCGTTCACGGTCGCAGACACCGGCATCGGCATTCCGCCGGACAAGCAGGAGATCATTTTCGAGCCGTTCCGGCAGGCCGACGGGACCACCAACCGCCGCTTCGGCGGCACCGGTCTGGGCTTGTCGATTTCGCGCGAGCTGGCCGCGATGCTCGGCGGTCGCATCGAATTGCACAGCGAGCTCGGTGTAGGCAGCACGTTTACGCTGGTACTTCCGCGCGCCATGCCGGCGCAGGAAGAGCGAGCGGACCATGTCATTCCGCCGCCGCCGCCCGTTAACGCTCCGTTGCGCGCTCGTGAGAGCAGACTCACTGAGCGGACCACCCAGCCTGCGCCGTCGATTTCCAATGGTGCGCGCTTGCTGCTCATCGTGGAGGATGACGCAGCGTTCGCGCAGACCATCGCCACGCTCGCATCGAGTCTGCAATTCGAGTGCATCATCGCGACCACGGCCGACGAAGGCATCGAGCTGGCGCTGAAGCATCGACCGACCGCCATCGTGCTCGACATTCGCCTGCCGGATCACACCGGCCTGACCGTGCTCGACCGGCTCAAGCACGATCCGGCGACCCGGCATATTCCGGTGCAGGTCGTTTCGGGCCACGACTACACCCATGTCGCGCTGGAGATGGGCGCGGCGAACGTGCTGCGCAAGCCGGTCGAGCGCGAGCAGCTGTTGAGCTCGCTCACCAAGCTGGCCAGTAAGGCCAACGACGCCACTCGCGCCGTGCTCATCGTCGAAGACAACGCCATGCAACGCGACAGCATCGAACATCTGTTGCGCTCCGAGCAGGTCCAGACGGTCGCGGTCGCTTCGGCCGGCGACGCGCTCGAGAAGCTGCGTTCCTCGACCTTCGACTGCATGGTGCTGGACCTGGCGCTGCCCGATGCGTCGGGCTATGAGCTGCTGGAGAAGATGGCAACCGACGAAGCGTATTCGTTCCCGCCAGTGATCGTTTACACCGGCCGTACGCTGTCGGCGGACGAGGAGCAGCAGCTGCGGCGCTACTCCAAGTCCATC
>Ga0065721_10006524_pt1 | contig 16766 bp, 9 predicted proteins | sample Mesricmetagenome_FD_59108 | JGI IMG/M metagenome (GOLD analysis project Ga0065721, IMG submission 59108) | Mesophilic microbial community from rice straw/compost enrichment Sample: eDNA_1 v2 (version 2) | ecosystem: Engineered > Solid waste > Grass > Composting > Bioreactor | place: USA: Davis... | reverse complement strand
ATCCAACGTGGCCAAGTTAAAGCTCGGATATGCGCCGACCCGGCGGTTTACGTTCAGTGCCGAAGACGCTTTCAAATACAAGGTGCTGATCCGGGAGAAAATCGAGTCGTTCGGAATGGACATCGACATCGTGGATCTGGAGGACCTGAACGACGAAGGACTGCTGTACGACGATCATATCAACGCGGACGCCATCGCGCGCAAGCTGAAGGACGAACGGGTCGACGCGGTGTTTTTCCCGCATTGCAACTTCGGCACCGAGGATACGGTTGCCCGGGTCGCCAAGGCGGTCGGCAAGCCGACGCTGCTGTGGGGACCTCGCGACGAAGCCCCCCTTGAGGACGGCATGAGATTGCGCGACACCCAGTGCGGACTGTTCGCGACGGGGAAGGTGCTCCGGCGCTTCAATGTCCCCTTTACTTATATCACGAACTCCCGGGTGAACGATCCGGTCTTCGAGCGAGGGTTCACGAACTTCGTCGCGGCGGCCAATGTCGTGAAGACGTTCCAGTCTCTGCGCATCCTGCAGATCGGGCCGCGCCCGACGTCGTTCTGGACGATGATGTGCAACGAGGGAGAGCTGCTGGAGAGGTTCGGCATCGAGCTTCATCCGATTACGCTCGTCGACATCCAGCGCGCCTCGAAGAAGATCGAGTCCGGCAGCAGCTCGGAGCTGGCGGCGGCGATCGATTACATCAAGGAGAAGCTGGATTACTCCGAGGTCACGGAAGCGGACGTCCGCCGGATCGCCGCGCTCAAGGTCGCGATGAAGCAATACGCCGTTAACAACCAATGCTCGGCGATCGCGATCCAGTGCTGGTCCGCGCTGCAGGAGGCGATGGGCATCATGCCGTGCCTGGCCAACGCGATCCTGACCGACGAGCAGATCCCGGTGACGTGCGAGACGGACATTCACGGCGCAATCACCTCGGTCATGGTGCAGGCGGCGACGATGAATACGGCGCCGACGTTCTTCGCGGACCTGACGATCCGCCACCCGGACAACCCGAACGGCGAGCTGCTTTTCCACTGCGGGAACTTCCCGGTCTCGCTCAGCGTAGAGGAGAAGCCGAAGCTCCGCAAGCACTTCCTGTTCGACGACCACTCTCCCGGCACGCACGAAGGGGAGATCCGCGGCGGGGACATGACGATCGCCCGGTTCGACGGGGATCACGGGGAATATTCGATTTTCCTGGGCAAGGCAAGAGGCATTCAAGGACCCTATACCCGCGGCTCCTACGTCTGGGTCGAAGTGAACGACTGGCCGCTCTGGGAAGAGAAGCTCGTTAAGGGACCGTACGTCCATCACGCGGTGGGCATTCACGCCAACGCCATTCCGGCGATCTACGAGGCGTGCCAATACATTCCGGGCTTGACGCCGGATCCGGTCGATCCGACCGAACGCGAGATTCAGGCTTGGCTGCGCGGCGCGGGACTGTAACCGGCACGGGGCATAGAAGGAGGAGATCCCATGAACAACTCGGAGCTTAAAGCGAAGGCGATCCAGATCCGGATGGACCTGCTTCGAATGATCCACGGCGCCCGAACCGGGCATACCGGAGGCTCGCTCAGCAATACGGACATTCTGACCGCCCTTTATTATCGAATCATGCGAATCGATCCGGCCCGTCCCAAGTGGGAGGATCGCGACCGCTTCATCGCGAGCAAAGGCCATTCCGTCGAATCTCTCTGGTGCATCCTGGCGGACCTCGGCTTCTTCCCGAAGGAGGAGCTCGCCACGTTCAGCCAATTCGGGACCCGGCTGATCGGGCATCCGAACAACAAGGTNCCCGGCATCGAGATGAATACGGGAGCGCTNGGGCACGGCCTGGCCATCTCGGTCGGAATGGCGCTGTCGGCGAAGCGNGACGGCAAGGCGTACCGGGTTTACTGCCTGATGGGAGACGGCGAGCAGGCCGAGGGCTCGGTCTGGGAAGCGGCGATGGCGGGAGCGCATTACGGGCTGGATAACCTCGTCGGCATCGTCGACCGCAACCGGCTGCAGATCAGCGGCTCTACGGAGGAGGTCATGGGGCTCGACCCGCTCGACGAGAAGTGGGCGGCGTTCGGCTGGAACGTCGTCTCGCTGGACGGCAACGACATCGACGAGCTCGTCGCGGCCTTGGAGCGGGTTCCCGCGATCCCGGGCAAGCCGACGCTTATCATGGCCAACACGGTGAAGGGGAAGGGCGTATCGTTCGCGGAAAACGTTCCGCATTGGCATCACCACGTGCCGAGCGACGAGGAGCTGGCGAAGGCGCTGGCGGAGCTGACGGAAGCGGCCGAGAGATTGAAGCAGCAGGAAGGGCAGGTGCGCTAGAATCATGAACAAGATTCCGAATCGACAAGTCATCTGCGAGACGCTCGCGGAGCTGGCAAGGGACGACCGCGACATCATGGTGCTGGCGAGCGACTCGCGCGGCTCGGCGGCGATGGCCCCGTTCGCGAAGGAATTCCCCGACCAGTTCGTGGAGGTCGGTATCGCGGAGCAGAACATCGTCGGCATCTCGGCGGGGCTGGCCCACAGCGGCAAAAAACCGTTCGTGACGTCTCCGGCGTGCTTCCTCAGCATGCGCAGCATCGAGCAGATCAAGGTCGACGTCGCCTATTCCGGCACGAACGTGAAGCTGGTCGGCATCAGCGGCGGCGTCAGCTATGGGGCGCTCGGCATGTCGCACCATTCGGTGCAGGACATCGCGGTCGCGAGGGCGATCCCGGGTTTGGCGGTCGTGCTGCCGGCGGACCGGCACGAGACGAAGCGGATGACCGAAGCGCTGGTCAAGCACGAAGGCGGCGTGTACGTGAGAATCGGACGCAACCCGGTGGAGGACTCGTACGAGTCGGACGAGGAGTGCGAGTTCGTTCTGGGGCAAGCCGTCACGATGAGGGACGGCACCGATCTGACGATCATCGCCGCGGGGGAAACGGTTCGCGTCGCGCTCGACGCGCATGAGGCGCTCAAGGAGGCGGGCGTCTCCTGCCGGGTGATCAACATGCACACGATCAAGCCGCTNGACGAGNAGGCCGTGCTTCGGGNCGCGGGCGAGACGGGCCATATCATCACGGTGGAGGAGCACAGCATCCANGGAGGCTTGGGCGCCGCGGTGGCCGAGGTCGTCGTACAGCATAAGCCCGTCCCGATGCGCATCGTCGGCATCCCGGACGAGCCGGCGATCGCGGGCAAGACGAGCGAGGTGTTCGAGCACTACGGCATCAGCGCGAACAACCTGAAGCGGCTCGCTCTCGAGCTGCTGGGCAAGTAAGGGGGAGGCGATTCGGATGTCGCTTAAGCCTTCCCCGGAGAAAGACTACATTCTCGCGATCGACCAGAGCACGTCGGGCACGAAGGCGCTGCTGGTCGACCGTTCCGGCGAGGTCGCGGCCCGCTGCTCGCTCGAGCATAAGCAATTCTATCCGCGGCCGGGCTGGGTGGAGCATGACGCGCTCGAGATTTACGGGAACGTGCGGCGCGCCGCGCGGGCGGCGTTGGAGTCGGCCGGCGTCGGTCCGGAGCGGCTCGCCGCGCTGACCGTCACGAACCAGCGGGAGACGGCGGTGCTGTGGGACCGGACGACCGGGCTGCCCGTTCACCGCGCGATCGTTTGGCAATGCCAGCGCACGGCGGAGCGGTGCGCAGAGCTGCGCGAGGCGGGGTGGGAGAGCGCGGTCCGGGAGAAAACCGGGCTGCTGCTCGATCCGTACTTCTCCGCGGCGAAGTGGAGCTGGATGCTGGAGAACGTCCCGAACGCGAAGCGGAAGCTGGCGGCTGGAGAGCTGCTGGCGGGCACGGTCGACAGCTGGCTCATCTGGAAGCTGACCGGCGGGCGCGTTCACGCGACGGATTATACGAACGCGAGCCGCACGTCATTGTATAATATCCATACGCTCGAGTGGGACGAGGAGCTGTGCGCGCTGTTCGGCGTTCCGGACTCCGTCTTGCCCGAGGTGAAATTCTCCGACGAGCTGTTCGGCCATGCGGAGGATCCCGAGCTGTTCGGGGATGTGCGGGTGCTGATCTCCGGCGTCATCGGCGATTCGCAGGCCGCGCTGTTCGGCAACGGCTGCCTGACGCCGGGCACGGCGAAAGCGACCTACGGCACGGGCACTTCCGTGCTCATGAACGTAGGCGAACGGCCCGCCCCGGCCGGAAGCGGGCTCGTTCAGGCGATCGCCTGGGGCCGCGGCGGCAAGATCACCTACGCGCTGGAGGCGGTCATCCGCACGTCGGGCGACAGCATCAAGTGGGTTCGCGACAACCTCGGCCTGTTCGCGGACATGGACGAGATGCAGAAGCTATTGGACGCGGCGCCGGAAAATGAAGGCGTTTACCTCGTGCCGGCGTTCGTCGGGCTCGGGGCTCCGTACTGGCAGCCGGACGCCCGCGCGGCGCTCGTCGGCATGAACCGCGGCACGGGCCGCTCCCACGTCGTGCGCGCCGCGATCGAGAGCATCGCCTACCAGGTGCGCGACGCGGTCGAGCTGCTGGAAGGGGAGTCCGGCATTCCGCTGACGGAATTGCGAGCGGACGGGGGCGCGTCGGCGAACGCCGTCCTGATGCAGTTCCAGGCCGATATGCTGGGCCGCGCAGTATTCAAATCGGACGTGGCGGAGCTGTCCGCGATGGGCTCGGTCTATCTCGGCGGCCTGGGAATCGGCTTCTGGAGCTCGCTGGAGGAAGCGTTCGGAAGGGCGAGCGAAAGCGAGAGCGTAAGCGCGGACGGAAGGCGAGGTCATCTGTACGAGCCCGCCATGTCGCCGGACAAGGCGGAAAGACAGTACGCGGGCTGGAAGCGGGCGGTCGCCTCCGTGATCGGAGCGCCGGTGAACCGGCTTGCCTAGACCATAATGCATTAATAAGGAGAGGATCTCATGGCATTCCGCGAGACGGACAAGTTTGGCCACGTGTTAAAAAATCCGGAATCGAGGGCGATCCTGTTCAAGAACGATCCCTCCCTCGCGTCTTCCGACTATCTGCTTCAATTCCGCAAGCTGGGGACGTTCGGCTCCTATCTGGAGGCCCTGCCCTCGGAAGAAGCGAGGGAGGCGCTGCTTCGGGAGCTGGAGCCGCTCCATCCGGTCGGGGAGCCGGAGGAGAAGGCGCCTTCCGCGGACTATGAGGACGCGTCGGTCGCCCGAGGCTCGGCGGCGGCCCGATCTCCCGGCGCGGTCGCGCGCTGGGGCGTATTCGAGCTCTCGCTCGAAGGGCCGAGCCACGGGAATCCGTTCGTCGACGTCGCCCTGAGCGCCGACTTCTCCGACGGAGAACGGACGCTGCGCTCGCTCGGCTTCTACGACGGGGAAGGGCGCTACCTCGTCCGGTTCATGCCGGACCGGGAAGGGGAGTGGACGTTCCGGACGAGCAGCAACGCGCGCTCGCTGGACGGCATCGAAGGCCGGTTCGCGGTAACGGCTCCGGCCGAGGGCAATCATGGTCCGGTTCGGGTGAAGAATACGTTCCATTTCGCCTATGAAGACGGAACGCCTTATTACCCGGTCGGAACGACCTGCTACGTATGGACTCACCAGGGGAACGAGCTCGAAGAGCAGACGCTCCGGACTCTCGCCAAGGCTCCTTTTAACAAAATGCGGATGTGCGTTTTTCCGAAGGCCTACCTGTACAACGAGAACGAGCCCGAGCTTTATCCGTACGAGGGATCGCGAGAGCAAGGCTGGGACTATTCCCGCTTCAACCCCGCGTTCTTCCGTCACCTGGAGAACCGGATCGCGCAGCTGGGCGAGCTCGGCATCGAGGCCGACCTGATCCTGTTCCACGCGTACGACCGCTGGGGCTTCTCGGAGATGGGCAAGGTCGCGGACGACCGGTACTTGCGCTACGTCACGGCCCGCTTGTCCGCGTTCCGCCATATTTGGTGGTCGCTGGCGAACGAATACGACCTGATGTGGGAGAAGGAGACGGAAGACTGGGAACGCTTCGCGGGCATCGTGACGGGGAACGACCCGCACGGCCATCTGATCTCGATCCACAATTGCAATCCGTTCTACGACTATAGCCGGCCGTGGGTCACGCACTGCAGCATCCAGCGCCAGGACGTTTACCGGACGGCGGAGTATACGGACGAGTGGCGCGCCAAGTGGAAAAAGCCGGTCGTCATCGACGAGTGCGCGTACGAGGGCAACGTGGAGACGGGCTGGGGCAACATCAGCGGCCAGGAGATGACTAGGCGCTTCTGGGAAGGGGCGGTTCGCGGCGGCTATGTCGGCCACGGCGAGACGTACCTGCACCCTCAGGATATTTTGTGGTGGGCGAAGGGCGGCGAGCTTCACGGCACGAGCCCCGAGCGGATCGCGTTCCTCCGCCGGATTCTCGAGGAAGGGCCGGAAGGCGGCATCAACCCGCTGAAGAAGACGCAGATGGATTGGGACGTGCCGATCGGCGGCGTTCCCGGCGAATACCTGCTGTACTACTTCGGCTTCAACCGCCCATCGTTCCGCGTGTTCCATCTGGAGCCGGGGACCCGCTACACGGCAGACGTTATCGATACGTGGAACATGACGATCGAGCGGCTGGAGGGAACGTACGAAGGAACGTTCCGGATCGAGCTGACGGGCAGGGAGTATATGGCCGTAAGGTTCATGAGGGCTCAATGATGACTCAATAATGTCCTGATGAAGGAGGGCGATCCCGTTTGCCGGCTTTTTTTGGCGGGGGATCGCCTATCCGGACAGGACTCGTCCTTGGCTTTGTCTCATAAGCATGAAATTTCATGCTTATTCTGACGCTTTCGCCCGAGTTGCGGCATTAAACATGAAAAATCATGTTTAATCCGTCCTTTTCGCCTATTGTGCCGCAATAAGCATGAAAAAGCATGTTTATTTCGTCGATCTCGCCAATATCGCCGCAATAAGCTTGAAATATCACGTTTAATCCTAGGCACACACGGTATCTAGCCTACGATCACGCACACAAGTTACTACGCCCCTACTCCCTTTCCACAACCTCCACAACCTCCGCAATCTCCGCAATCTCCGCAATCTCCGCAACTCTGTAACCTCTGTAACCTCTGTAACCTCTGTAACCTCTGTAACCTCTGTAACCTCTGTAACCTCTGTAACCTCTGTAACCTCTGTAACCTCTGTAACCTCTGTAACCTCCATACCCGTGCCCCTCTCGCACCCCTCGGAACCCCAGCCCTTCCGCAACTGTCCTGACCGCCCCTTCTCATAAAGTCGGATTAGCTAAACCCTAAAGTCGTCAAATCGAAAGCCCGTCCCGCTTGTTCACCTTTACAATATAAGCAGCAGAGAGCAAGCGATTGACCTGCCTGGAACCCGCACTTCCATATCCTTCGCTAGAGAGGAGCAAGAAGATGGACGCTAGGTACCCGGAATGGCTGGAGGCGTTGGAGAGGAAAACCCGAAGCGATCAGAGGGACGGCTATACGTTCGTGACGAAGCCGATTCCCGAGGATGAGGCGGACGCGCCCGGACGGATGGACCCGCGGGTGTACGCGGTGCAGAAGAAACTGTTCGACGATATGCCGCAAGGCTTCGCCCTGCCGCTCGACCCGAACGATCCGATCGCCTTCGCGAAGACGATGAGGGCGCTCATGGGTTGGGACAACGAAGACATAACGGGAGGAGCGGTGTCTGCCGTCGGCCGGACGATCGAAGGGAGCGGCGGCCCGATTCCTGTTAGGATTTATACTCCGCCGGGGGAACGGCTCCGGCGCGCCATCGTGTTCTTCCACGGGGGCGGCTTTATCGGCGGCACGCTGAGGACGGTGGAGAATCCGTGCAAGTGTCTGGCGCTGCACGCGGACGCCGTCGTCGTCTCCGTCGATTACCGGCTCGCGCCCGAGCACCCGTTCCCGGCAGGCGTAGACGATTGCTGCGACGCCGTCCGCTGGGTCAGCGAGCATGCGGGCGAGCTCGGCGTTCGGCCCGGTCCGCTGGCGGTCGCCGGGGACAGCGCGGGAGGCAATCTCGCCGCCGTTTGCGCGCTGAGGGACCGGGACGAGGGAGCCGGGCGGATCGGCTATCAGGCGCTGATTTACCCGACCGTGAACATGGGAGCGCTTCCGACGGAGAAAGGCGGCGAATGGACGCTGGACGCGTACGAGATCTCCGACGAGCATCGCGACGTCATCGTTCCCGACCTTCTGGCGATGAAGGGAGACGGCACGAATCCGCTGCTCCGGCTGTATCTTCAGGGCAACGCCGAACCCGGCCACCCTTACGTAGCGCCTCTTCACGCGGATTTGTCCGGGCTGCCGGAGACGCTGATCGCGACCGCGGAATACGATTACCTCCGGCTCGAGGACGAGGCATATGCCCGCAAGCTGGCCAAGGCGGGAGTCGCCACGACACTGATCCAGTACAACGGGACGAGCCACGGCTTCATGGACAAGTCCGGGCTGTTCCCGCAGGTGGAAGACGTCATGAAGGAGATCGCGGCGGGCTTCCGCCGGGCGATGAACCGTTTGGAGGAAAAGGAGCGAGTAACCGAATGAGCGAACACACTCAAGCGAATGCGCAGACGGATCGAAGGCAGCCTAAAGCCCCATCGGTCCGGTACGCGGCCAACAACGAGAACGGACCGACGCTGGGCTATTCCGCGGAGTCCGGCGTCACGATCCTGGAGGTGGACGGTCTTCGCTTCAAGGATATGAGCAAGGACGGCCGACTTCATCCTTACGAGGATTGGCGGCTTCCCNCGAAGGAGCGGGCGAAGGATCTCGCTTCCCGAATGAGCNTCGAGCAGATCGCGGGGCTGATGCTNTACAGCCCTCATCAGGCGGTTCCCGCGACGTTCGGTTTTTTCCCGGCGACNTACGGAGGCAAGCCGTACGAGGAGAGCGGGGCGGACGCNTCGGATCTGACGGACCAGCAGAAGGCGTTCCTCGAAGCCGACCATGTCCGCCACGTTCTCGTGACCGCCGTCGAGAGCCCGGAGGCGGCGGCGACGTGGAACAATCGCCTGCAGGCGGCCGCCGAAGCCTCTCCGCTCGGCATCCCGGTCAATATCAGCACCGATCCGCGCCACAGCACGGACTCGAGCGCCGAATACAACGCGGGCTCCGGCGGCGCGATCTCGATGTGGCCGGAAGCGCTCGGTCTCGCGGCCACGTTCGATCCCGCGGTCGCGGAGCGCTTCGGGGAGGTCGCCGCCAAGGAGTACCGCGCGCTTGGCATCGCGACGGCGCTGTCCCCGCAGGTCGACATCGCCACCGATCCGAGATGGAGCCGGTTCAGCGGCACGTTCGGCGAAGATCCCCGGCTGTCCGCCGACATGGGAAGAGCCTACATCGACGGCTTCCAGACGACGGAAGGCGCCGAAGGCGGCTGGGGAGCGGACAGCGTGAACGCGATGGTCAAGCACTGGCCCGGCGGCGGCTCCGGCGAAGGGGGACGGGACGCGCACTTCGGCTACGGCAAATACGCCGTCTATCCCGGGAATAACTTCGAGGATCATCTGATTCCGTTTACCGAAGGGGCCTTCGACCTGAAGAAGGGCACCGGCCAAGCGTCCGCCGTCATGCCGTATTACACGATCTCTTATGGTCAAGATAAGAAGAACGGAGAGAATGTCGGCAACTCCTACAGCGAATACTTGATCTCGGACCTGCTTCGCGGGAAATACGGCTATGACGGCGTCGTCTGCACCGATTGGGGAATTACGGAGGACGAGCCGTCCCGGATCGAGCGGCTGTTCCCCGGCGGCCGGAGCTGGGGAGTCGAGTCGGGCTATACCGTCGCGGAACGTCATTATAAGATTCTGATGGCGGGAGTCGACCAATTCGGAGGCAACAGCGAGATCGGACCTATTCTCGAAGCCTATCGGATCGGCTGCGAGAAGCAGGGGGAGGCGGCGATGAGGGAACGCTTCGAGCGTTCCGCCGTCCGGCTGCTGACCAACCTGTTCCGGGTCGGCCTGTTCGAGAATCCGTACCTCGTGCCGGAGGAAAGCGCCCGTATCGTCGGTCATCCCGACTTCGTAAAGGAAGGCTACGAAGCGCAGCTCAAGTCGGTGGTGCTGCTGAAGAATCGCGGGCAGACTCTTCCTCTCAAGAAGAGGACCAAAGTCTATATCCCGCAGCGCCACACTCCCGCCGGCATCGACTGGTTCGGCTTTCCGATCGCCGAGAAGACGGAGCATCCGATCAGCCTGAAGACGGCGGCCCGCTACTTCGAGCTGGTCGAGACGCCGGAGGAGGCGGACGTCGCGATCGTCGCCATTCGCGGCGCCGATTCGGGGAGCGGCTACAGCCCGGAGGATGCGGCGGCGGGCGGCAGCGGCTACGTGCCGATCAGCCTGCAATACGGGCCGTATACGGCGGAGCACGCCAGGGTAACGAGCCTCGCCGGAGACGCCCGGGACAAGGACGTGCTTAACCGTTCCTACCGGGGCAAGACGGTCCGGGCTCACAATCACGAGGACCTCGCTCTCGTTCTGGACACGAAGGCGGCGATGGGCGACAAGCCGGTCATCGTCTCGCTTAACCTGACGAAGCCGACGGTCTGCCGGGAGTTCGAGCCCGCGGCGGACGCGATCGTGGTCAGCTTCGGCGTCCAGGATCAGGCGCTGCTCGACATCCTGACGGGCGAAGCGGAGCCGTCCGCGCTGCTGCCGATGCAGCTTCCGGCGAACATGCGGACCGTCGAGGAGCAGGCGGAGGACGTTCCGCACGATATGGAGGTCCATGTCGACACGGAGGGCAACCGCTACGACTTCGCCTTCGGCCTGAACTGGTCGGGCGTCATCGCGGACGCCAGAACGAGAGCTTACGGCAGGCGAAGCCCGGAATAACCCGCCTCATCGCCCGGAGCAAGCGAGCGCCGAACGGCCAGGCACCCGGTCCTATCGGACCGGAGTGCCTTTTTGCGACAGAGATGATAGCATAGACGAACAAGGCCAAGAAGGGAGACCTATCCCATGAAGCAGCTTCGTCCCTGGCTGAATTCCTTGCGAGTCAAGCTATTCGTCATCATTCTGCTTATCGTTGCTCCTCTCATCGTGATCATCACGATCAACGATTACTATTCCGTGCACGTCGTCCGCAACCAAGTGGCCCAATCGAACAAAAATCTGCTTAGCCTGTACATGAACCAGATCGATTCGAACCTGATCGACATCGACAATTATCTCTTCAACGTCTCGGAAGGGAACACGGACCTGCTTCAGTTCGAGTATCCGGGCAACAAAGGGAGCGCCCAATACTCGCTGGCCAAGATCCGTCTCTTCAACGAGATGAAGAACGAGATCGAATACTATCGCTCAATCGACATGTTTTTCCTCTATTCCGAATCGAACGACGATATCCTGCTGGCCGGCAGCTCCGATTACGGAACGACTTACGACAGCCGCGAGCAGGTCCAGAACGAGGTTCGCAAGCTTCTCTCGACCGACCTGTCGCGAATCGATTACGAGAAGTGGCACGTGTGGGAGGCTGCGGACGGCGAATACTATTTATATCACGTGGTCAAGACGGGCTCCGTGTACGTGGGGGCCTGGGTCGCGGCGGACAAGCTGATGACTCCGCTTCATCTGATGGATTTCGGCGAAGAGGGCGGAGCGCTGCTGGCGACCAGGGAGCTGGAGCCGATGCAGCTGAGAGACAAGGTGGAGGCGGAACGGATCGATCTGCATTACGATTCGAGCACGTTCGAGATCGCCGGAGAGAAGAAGGCCTACCTGGTCATGGGGGAAGCATCGGCCAAGGGGGATTTCCACTTGATCGCCCTCATTCCGGAGACCGCGATACTGCAGAAGCTGCCGTACCTCCAGAGAATCTCTTCTCTCGTCACGATTGCGGCCTGCGTCTTCCTGGTTCTCTTTTTCTTCGTCATGAGGAAGGTGTTCCTGCTGCCCATCCAGAGAATCATCTCGGCGATGCGCAAGCTGAAGGACGGCAACTGGCAGTCCGCCTTGAAGCCGTACGCGACCTCGACCGAATTCGAGGTCATGAATCAAACGTACAACCATATGATCGACGAGATCCGGAATTTGAAAATCAATGTGTACGAGGAGAAGCTGAACCATCAGAGGGCGGAACTCAAGCATCTGCAGCTGCAGATCAACCCTCATTTTTTCCTCAACTCGCTCAACATTATTTACAACCTCGCGACGGTGAAGGACTACTCGCTCATCCAGGAGATGACGAAGTGCCTCGTCGCCTACTTCCGCTTCATGTTCCGCAGCAACACTTATTTCGTATCGTTGAAGGACGAGCTGGAGCATACCCGCAATTACTTGAGAATCCAGCAGCTTCGTTTTCCCGGGCATCTGGCCTACCGGATCGAAGCCGACCCGGAGCTGCTTAAGTACGATATTCCTCCTCTCGTGATCCAGACGATCGTCGAGAACTCGATCAAGTACGCCGTCAGCATGGACGGGGTACTTGAGGTGTACATTCGGGTTCATTCGGACGCGGCTCGCGATCCTGGCAAGCTGTTCGTCGAGATCGGCGATTCCGGACCGGGCTACCCCGAAGAAGTGCTGCTCAAGCTGCGGAGCAACGAAGAGTCCATCTCCGAGGAAGGCGAGAACGTCGGCATCTGGAATATCAAGCGGAGGCTTGAACTGTTGTACAAGCAAGAGGCGTTTATCGCGTTCGGCAATGCTCCGGAGGGCGGAGCGAGGGCGGAGATCGGCTTGCCGCTCGAACAGAAGGAGGGATGAGGGATGTACCAGGTTCTTCTCGTTGACGACGAAGTGCACGCGGTCCGAGGCCTAGAGGCGGGTGTGCGATGGGATCGGCTCGACGTGTCGCAGGTGCATACGGCCCATAGCCTCAAGCAAGCCCAAGAGGTGCTGGAGAGAGGCGGCGTCGACCTCATGGTATGCGACATCGAGATGCCGCAAGGCAGCGGGCTGGAGCTTCTCGCATGGGTTCGGGAGCATCATCCGCGTACGGAGACCGTGTTCCTCACGTGCCACTCCGACTTCGGCTACGCGAAGCAGGCGATCTCTCTCAGCAGCTTCGACTACTTGCTGAAGCCGGTCGATTACGGAGAGCTGGAAGGCGTGCTCGCGAAGGCGATCGACAAGATCGGCAAGGATCGGGAGCGGCGCCGGTTCGAAGAAACTCACCGCAAGTACGCGCAGCTCTGGGAGGCGCATCGTCCCCTGCGCAAGGAGAGGTTCTGGAAGGATATCGTCGAGCAAGCGATTCCGGCGATTCCGGACCGGATCGATTCCCGCGCGGCGGAGAGCAACCTGAGCTATCATTCCGGCCAGCGCTTTCTCCCGATCTACATCCAGGTTCAGCGCTGGAACAAGACGCTGTCCCAGCGGGAGCAGAGAATCATGGAGTACGCGCTGCGCAACGCGGCTGAGGAGCAGCTGTGCGGCAACGACGCGGAAGCCGCCGTCGTGCCGCTGGATAACGGCGCTCTTCTCGTTATTCAGCCCTGGACGGAGGACGAGTCGCTGAAGCGGGTCAAGAGCAGCTGCGACGAGTATATCGCGAGCTGCAACCGGTATTTCTATTGCGACTTATGCGTCTACGTGGGTCCGCCCGCCTTCCCTCCCGGAATGGCGGAATCGCTTCGGGAGCTGCGGCGGCGCAGCCTGGACAACGTGACGGTTGCGAACGAGGCGCTGCTCCCCGGCGAGCTTGCCGCATGCCGGTCGCCGTTCGTTCCCCCTCCGCTGAAGGAATGGGCGGAATGGATGAAGAACGGGGCGAGAGAACGGCTCGAAGCGGATATCGAGAGCTATCTCGGGACGCTGAAGGAGGAGAAAGGGAGTCTGAACGGGGCGAGACTCCAGTTGATTTATCAGGATTTTCTCCAGATGGTGCTTTACGTGCTCCAACTAAAGGGGCTACATGCGAACGAGGTGTTCTCGGAGAACCTGCTGACGGGTAAGCCGGAGGCGGCGCTGCGCTCGCTTCAGGCGTTCCGCGAGTGGGCGCTGAACGTCGTCGAGGCGGCGATGAGCCGGCTTCACGCGACGGAAGGAACCCTGTCCATCGTCGATAGAGTCAAGAAGTTCATCTCCGAGCAGTTGGGAGAGCAGGAGCTATCGCGCGAGGAAATCGCGAACCACGTTTACCTGAATCCCGATTATTTGACCCGCCTCTTCAAGAAGGAATGCGGCCTGTCGATCTCGGACTACCTGCAGCAGCAGCGCATCGAGTACGCGAAGAAGCTGCTCGCCGGCTCGGACCAGTCGATCAGCGACATCGCGCTGGCCTCCGGCTATTCCAACCTGTCCTACTTCTCCACGATCTTCAAGAAGGCGACGGGAACGGCCCCGGCGGATTACCGGCGTAGCTGCCAGAAGCCTTGACCCGGCAACCCCTCGCGGTGGCCGAAGCGATTGCGAGAGCTGCCAGCGGGCGGAGACTGGCGACAAACTCGACTATTTTGAGGATATCGATTGATTTCCCTGAAAAATATTGTTGCCTTGCATCGTTTCGGGCCTGCTTGGGCGGCGTTGAGCGGAAATGATGCATTTGCGCAACATTTGCTCGCATTTGGCAAGCGGCTTTTTGGAGGGAGCGGTCGCGGGTGTCGGTGCCTGGCGGTTCGGCTAACGGACATTGGCGACGCTTAAGCGCTGAAATTTCGGGCTTCGGAAATGTAACGGACATACGGTCCGTCAGCGGCCGAATGTTGTTCGGAGTAGGCGTTTTTGCTCTTCTAAGGGTTTGCGATGTCCGTTAGAAATCAAAGAGGGCGATTTCGGGGATCTAACGGACTGTATGTCCGCAAGAGCGCTGTCGCAGTGTCCGCAGTGTCTGCAGTGTCTGCGTTGTCCTCGATTCAAAGAGGCTTTTACTCCATATAGTCGGATTATTATAACCGGAAAGTCGTTTTTTTGGTGGGCGGAGTCGGCGGCAGGTCCTTACAATAGGGATCAACCACCTGAATGCGCTTTCAATACTTGGATTCAGGCGCAGCAAAAGGGGTACAAGCCAATCGATAATGGGGGAAAGCCAATGGTCAAGAAGGTTAGAAAATCCGCTCTTGCTATGTCCGCGCTTCTCGTTTTATCCACGTCGTTAGCCGCCTGCTCCGGTTCGAACGAAACGGAGGATACGTCGTCTTCGACGTCCTCCCAGGCGGGCGGAGGCAAGACGGAGCAGCTGACGGTCGCCTTTCTCGGCATCGGGACGATGACCGACGCCGCCGCGGTCGGGGACGCGATCAGCGCGATTACCAAAGAGAAGATCAACGCGACCGTGAAGCTGATGCCGATCGACGTGTCGGCGTGGACGCAGCAGACGAACCTGCTGCTCGCCGGCAACGAGCCGCTTGACTTGATGGTGACTTCCTCTTTCTTCAATTACAGCACGCAGGTGGCGAAGAACCAGCTGCTACCGCTGGACGACCTGCTGGACAAGTACGGCCCGACCATCAAGGATACGATGGAACCGGAGATTTACAACGGGACCCGCATCAACGGGAAAATATACGGCGTGCCTAGCGTGCGCGACACGGCGGCCGACTACGGCTTCATCGCCCGCAAGGATCTCGTCGACAAATACGGGATCGACTTCAGCGGGGTGAAGACGTATGCCGACCTTGAGCCGATTTTTAAGAAGATCAAGGACAACGAACCCGGCGTCAATCCGCTCGTTCAGCGATCTCAGACCGGGACGATCGTCAGCGAAATTCTCGCGAGCCAGTTCGATCTGCTGGGCGAAGGGCTCGGCGTGCTGAACCTGGCCAATGACGATCTCAAGGTCATCAATATTTTCGAGACGCCGGAATACAAGGAAGCGCTCGACCTGACGCGCAAGTGGTACCAAGCCGGCTACATCATGCAGGACGCGGCCACGACCCAAGAAGGTAACAACGCCCTGGTCAAGGCTGGCAAGGCGTTCGGCTACTTCTCCAACATGAAGCCGGGCTTCGAGGCTCAAGAGAAAGGGCTGAACGGCTACGAGATGACGGCCGTCCGCCTTACCCCTCCGATCTCGGTGTCCACGTCGGCCAACAGCTTCATGCTGTCGATTCCGAGAAACACGAGGGACGCGGACCGGGCGATGCAGCTCATGAACCTGATGTATACCGACAAGGACATCGTTAACCTGCTGTCCAACGGCATCGAAGGCAAGCACTACGTCAAGACCGACTCCGGGCAGATCAAGACGCCGGACGGCGTGACGAGCGGCTGGGTGTTCAATCAATGGGAAGTCGGGAACAACTCGCTCGCGGACGTCTGGGAAGGAACCGACCCGGACATCTGGACGCAGATGAAGGAATTCAACAAGTCCGCCGTCTTCTCCAAGGCGATCGGCTTCGTGTTCGACTCGACGCCGGTGAAGACGGAGATCGCGGCGGCGACCAACGTGATGAACCAGTACAAGGTCGGCCTGGAATCGGGAAGCCTGGACCCGGAGCTGCTAGGCGAATTCGTCTCCAAGCTGAAGGATGCCGGGCTGGACAAAATCATGGCGGAGAAGCAGAAGCAGCTTGACGCCTGGGCCGCGGCGAACGGCAAATAACCGCGCAAGGACCGCACGGAGCCGCTGGCTCCGGAGCGGTCCTTTCTTGTCCTCACCACGCTTACCCTTGCCTTCATCGTTCCCGCGAAGCTTTCCCGGCGCCCAAATGAGTCGTAGTTACCCAACTGAACCCGCCGGTCGCAGCACGGAGAGTCCAAATGAGTCGTAGTTACCCAATTGAGTTCGCCGATCGCGGCACGGAGAGTCCAAATGAGTCGTAGTGCGCGTAGAATAATCAGTGGACACTCGTTAAGAGAAACCCAATAATAAAGCTTAACGGGAGGTGTTCACATGGGTGGACAACGGGTGCATCACAATGAGGAGTTCAAGCAACGCACGGTAAAATAC
>Ga0065721_10005073_pt1 | contig 16767 bp, 18 predicted proteins | sample Mesricmetagenome_FD_59108 | JGI IMG/M metagenome (GOLD analysis project Ga0065721, IMG submission 59108) | Mesophilic microbial community from rice straw/compost enrichment Sample: eDNA_1 v2 (version 2) | ecosystem: Engineered > Solid waste > Grass > Composting > Bioreactor | place: USA: Davis... | reverse complement strand
GTGATTTCCTCGGCGATCGCGCGCGGCACGTTGACGAGCCACAGCCGCGCGCCGGACGTGATCTGCAGCTTCTTGATGAGTTCAATCGGCTGCGGCATGGCTGGTCTCCTCTGCTTGCGCATCCTGCCAGTTGACAATCGCCAACAAATCCGTAGGTTGCGCGCAAATTCGCAGCGCCCCCTCGCGGGCGCTTTCCGCTGTTCAGAAGGACCACCAAAATGGCCAAAGCCAACACCGTCAAGATCAAGCTGGTATCGACGGCTGATACTGGCTTCTACTACGTGACCAAGAAGAACGCCCGTACCCAGACCGAGAAGCTCGCCTTCAAGAAGTACGATCCGGTGGTTCGCAAGCACGTCGAATTCAAGGAAGCCAAGATCAAGTAGTCCGGCCTTCCGGTACGAAATGGAAAACCCCGCATGAGCCATGCGGGGTTTTTTGTTGTGGTTAGTGCGGGATCGTCTCTGTCGGGGCCGACGGTTTTGAAGCTAGGATGAAAGAGGAGTGGCTGGTCCGGCGCGCATGTCGAAGAGGCCACTCTCACCGCGACCGGACCAGCCGCCCTACGGACTCAGGAGTTGCGGCGGACCTGAGAAGAACCGTAGGGAGCCCGGAGCTCAGGGGAAACACGTATCCCTTGCTCGTTTGCCGGGACCCTACTCCTTGCCGAATCAAACACAAGCAAAACCCGCGGTCTGCAGCCGGTAAGCTTTCGTTAAGTATAAGCGATAACCCTAATATCTCGAATTGCGCCGACGCCGGAGGGGTATGCCGCCGCCTGTCCGCGCGCTCTTGACCTCAACCATGCTTGAGGTTGCAGACTCGCCCGTCCTGAAAATGCGCAGCAAGGACAGCAAGATGACGGACACCCTCACGGCGAGCGAGCACATCACCCTGGTCGCCACCTCCTGGCCGCAGGTCACCTGTGGCTACGGCAGCCGCGGCGAATGGGCCTTCAAGGTAAACGGCCACGAGATCGGGCACCTGCACGGCGACAGCGTCGCCCACTTCTTCTTCCCCAAGCCCCTCTGGCGCGAGCTGAAGGCGCAGGACCGCATCACCCACCACCCGGTCTTCCCCGACGCCCAGGGTCCCGCCGCCCGCCGCATCCGCACCGCCGAGGACGTCGAGGACGTGATCGCGATGATGCGGATGAACTATGATCGGCTGGCGGAGTGACCGGCGGATAGCGCTGAGCCCCTCCACTCGAGGGGAGGGGTTGGGGCGTGGGGAAGCTGCGATGCCCGCAGAGACACCCCCACCCTCAATCCCCTCTCCCCAAGGGGGGAAGTAGATCGTGCCTGGGGCCCCTACTCCGCCAGCGCCTCCAGCACCGCATGCGCCGCCGTGACCCGCGCCGGAATGGGAAAATTCCGGTTGGCCAGCATCACCACGCCGATCCCCTCCTCCGGCACGAACGCCACATAGGCGCCGAACCCGTTGGTGGAGCCGGTCTTGTTGAAGAGCGTCGGCCCTTCGGGCACCCGCGGCGGCGTGAGCGCGCTAGCCGCGTTGGGCTCCATTGCCATGGTCGCTGAATTGCCGGCCAGCAGCCGCTCGAGCGTCACCGGATAAGGGTATTGCTCCCAGCCCAGCCCCTGCACCATCTCGCCGACCTCGAAATAGCCGACATGCGTCGCCTCGACGGCGCGCTGCATCTCGGGCTCGAGCGTCTCGGGTGCAATATTGGCTTCGACGAAACGGATCATGTCGGCAGCGGTCGCCTTCACTCCATAGGCTTCGGCGCCGAACAGGCCGAAATTGACCCGGGCCGGCTGGTCGTCCCTGTTGTAGCCCCAGGCATAGTCGGCCATCGCCGCTTCCGGCACGCGGATGTAGCTCTTCTCGAGTCCGAGCTTCGGGAAGATTTCGCCCTCCATGAGTTCGGCGAAATCCTCCTCCATTGCCAGCGCCGCGAGATATCCGAAGAGGCCGATGCTCGGATTGGAGTAGCGGCGTTGTTCTCCCGGTGCCGCGTCCGGCCGCCACTGCGTAAAATAGTCCAGGGCCCCGGCGCTCGTCCCCACCACTCCGTTGGGGAACTGCAGCGGCAATCCGCCCGCCGTATAGGTCGCCAGGTTGAGCAAGGTCGCCTCGTCGATCGGACTATCCGCCAGCTCGGGCATGTAGGCGCTCGGATGATCCTCGATGGACATCCGGCCCAGTTCCTGCGCATAGGCGCCGAGCGTTGCCGTGAACGTCTTGCTGATCGAGCCGATCTCGAAGAGCGTGTCCTGCGTCACCGGCGCTCCGCTTTCCCTCGATGCCAAGCCGTAGCTGAAGAAGTGCCGCTCGCCGTCGACCGTCACCGCAACGGCAATGCCCGGCACGCCGTGCTCGGCGAGCAGCGGCTCGAAGGCGGCGTCGACCGCCGCGGCGATGGCTTCCGGGTCGGCAGCCTCGACGGCAGCCGCAAGCAGGCAGGACGAAACGGTGGCAAGACCCAGCGGCAGCGCCACTTTTGCAACGATGTTCATGAATTCCCTCTGGCTGAAGAGGCGGCGAGAAAGCCGCTCCAATATGGCGGCAGAGAGACCGCGGCTGGATGATTGGCGGGTTGATTAATGAACCTTTGAAAGGCCTCCTCACCTCCCTCTGGGGAGAGGTCGACGGCAAAGCCGTTGGGCGAGGGGGCTTCACATGGATTGCCGGGCGCTGTTTCAGCGGCCCTACGCGGCGTCGAACACGACCCGGTTCCGCCCTTCCCTTTTGGCCCGGTAGAGCGCGATATCGGCGCGTTTGAGGAGCGTTTCGGGCGTGTCGTGGTCCTGCTCGTTGAGCGAGACGCCGACCGATATGGTCAGGCCCAGCGTCAGCATCGAGCCGATCTCGAAGGGACGCTCGGCCATGGCGGTGCGCACCCGCTCGGCAACGGACTCGGCCTGCTTGTGGTCGGTATCGGGCATCAGCACCACGAATTCCTCGCCGCCGAACCGGCAGGCGAGATCGACGCCGCGGATGTTGCGCCGCAGGCGCTGCGCCAGTTCCTTGAGCACCGCATCGCCGACATCGTGTCCGTGCGTGTCGTTGACTGCCTTGAAGTGGTCGACGTCGAGCAGCATCACGGCGAGATCCCGGTCCTGCGCCTGCGCTTTGCCCAGCATCACCGTCAGGTGCCGGTCGAAATAGCGCCGGTTGTAGAGGCCGGTGAGCTCGTCGGTCACGGCCATCGCCATGGTGTTGTTGACGCTCTCGCGCAGCTCCGTCGCGTAGCGGTGGCGGCGGATTTGCGTGCGCACCCGCGCCGCGAGCTCGTTGCGCTCCACCGGACGCGAGATGAAGTCGTTGATGCCGAGGTCGAGCGCGCGCACGACCTTGGGTCGGTCCGCCTCGTCGGCGATGAGGATGATCGGCAGGTTGCGCGAATGGTCGAGCGTTCGGATCTGCGAGCAGACGCGCAGCGGATCGAATCCTTCGAGCGCCATGGAAACGAGCGCCAGTTCGTAGCGTCCGCCCGTCACCTGGAACACCGCATCGGCCGGGTTCGTCAGCACGTCGACAGAATGTTCCTTTTCGAGGTACCCCTTGATGCGCTCGGCGTGGCGCGGATCGCTGTCGACCACCAGCACCGAGCCGCCCTCGGCATTGATCGCATCCATTGCCCGCAGCGCATCCTCGATGGCGATCTGCTGGCCTGTGAGCGCACGGGCCCGCAGTTCGTCGGTGAGGCTCTTCAGGCGCGCGAGGCTCTTCACGCGCGCCATCATCTGCACGTCGTCGACGGGCTTGGTCAGGAAGTCGTCGGCCCCGACCTCGAGCCCCCTCACCCGGTCCGACGGCTGGTCGAGAGCGGTGATCATCAGCACGGGGATGTGGTGCGTCTTCGGGCTGGCCTTGAGCCGCCGGCAGACCTCGAACCCGTCCATGTCCGGCATCATGACGTCGAGCAGCACGATATCGATGTCCGCCCGCTCGCACGCCTCGATCGCCTCGGGGCCCGTCGTCGCCGTCACCACATCGAAATACTCCGCCTCCAGCCGCGCCTGCAGCAGGCGCAGATTGGTCGGAATATCGTCAACGATCAGAACACGCGCCGTCAAACCTGCCACTCCGGAAACTGCTGAGCCCTCAGTTGGCGAGGATCGGCACTGGAAGTCGCTGCGCTGAGTCGGCTGGCGTGGTTATCGAGAACCGGAGCGCAGCGTACATTTCAGGTACGTGAGCACCGGAAGCGCAGAGAACCGCGTCAGACGGCCAGCGGAGTAGACTTCCGGGCCGATCCTCAAGCGGGGCCAATGTAATGCTCAATAGTTTCCAAAAAGTGAGGCACGGAGATGGGTTTGGAGATGTAACCCTCGCAGCCGCCTTGCAAAATCCGCTCTTCGTCGCCCTTCATGGCGAAGGCCGTGACGGCGATGACGGGAATGGAATGGAGCTCCTCGTCGTCCTTGAGCCACTTGGTGACGACCAGCCCCGACACCTCGGGAAGCTGGATGTCCATGAGGATGAGGTCCGGATGGTGGGCGCGGGCGAGGTCCAGCGCCTCCATGCCGTTGCGGGTCTGGATGACGGAATAGCCGCGCGATTCAAGAAGATCGTTGAAGAGCTTCATGTTGAGCTCATTGTCTTCCACGATCATCACGGTCTTGGCCATCAAAATCTCTCCTGCCACAAGCTGGCAGCCGGGCGCTTCGCTTTGCCGCTGCCATGGGCTAGCATGGGATCGGTTACAAAAACCGAAATGGGCCCGGACTTGCTACGCGACAACCTCGAGAAAAACGCGCAATCCCTTGCCGATCTTTGCCTCGGGTATCTTGCCGAGAACCCCGAGGAGCTCGCCCGCTTCATGGAGCATGCCGGCTATGATCCGGCCGCGCTCCGCGGCGCGGTGGGCTCGCGCCATCTCGCCACGGGCCTGATCGACTATTTTGCCTCAAACGAAACGATTCTGCTCGCGCTTTGCGCCAATGCCGCCATCCGGCCCGAGGAGTTCATGCGGGTCTGGTATCGGCTCAATCCCGCTGGCTGATCCGCCATGGCCGGCACACCCTATCTCTGCCGGGACTGCATCAGGACCGGCGTGGCCGCCGCCGTGCCCGAGCGCTGCCCTGCCTGCGGGTCGCCGCGCATCTTCGCCCACCCCGAGCTCTTCGACCTCCAGATCGCCCATATCGACTGCGACGCCTTCTATGCCTCGGTGGAGAAGCGCGACGACCCTACCCTCATCGACAAGCCCCTGGTCATCGGCGGCGGCCAGCGCGGGGTCGTGTCGACCTGCTGCTACATCGCCCGCCAGAGCGGCGTGCGCTCGGCCATGCCCATGTTCCAGGCGAGGCGCCTCTGTCCGGACGCGGTCATCATCAAGCCGAACATGGCCAAATACGTTGCCGTGAGCCGGCAGATCCGCGAAAAGATGGATGCCCTCACCCCGCTCGTCGAGCCGCTCTCGATCGACGAGGCCTTCCTCGATCTTTCCGGCACGCAGGCCCTGCACAGGGCGCCACCCGCTGTGGTGCTCGCCCGTTTCGCCAGGGAGATCGAGACGCAGATCGGCGTCACCGTCTCTATCGGCCTCAGCCACAACAAGTTCCTCGCCAAGGTCGCCTCCGACCTCGACAAGCCCCGCGGCTTTGCCGTCATCGGCGGCGCCGAGACCATGGCGTTCCTTGCCGAAAAGCCTATTTCGCTGATCTTCGGGGTCGGCAAGGTCTTTGCCGAAACCTTGCGCAAGGATGGCCTGACGACCATCGGCCAGCTCCAGGAGATGGAGCCGGAGGATCTGATGCGCCGCTACGGCGAGGTCGGCGCCCGCCTCGCCCGCTTGTCGCGGGGCGAGGACCACCGCACGATCTCGGCCGACCGCGACATGAAGACGGTCTCCTGCGAGACGACGTTCTTCAAGGACCATATCGACTTCGAGGAGCTCTCGACCGAGCTCCTCGCGCTCTGCGAGCGCCTGTCCGAGCGGCTCAAGGCCAATGGCATCGTCGGCGACACAGTAACCTTGAAGCTCAAGAGCGCGGGCTTTCGCCTGCGCACCCGCGCCCGCCAGCTCGTCGTGCCGACCCAGCTCGCCGGCGTCCTCTACGAGCACGGCCGCTCGCTTCTCGCCCGCGAGATCGACGGCACGGCTTTTAGGCTGATCGGAATCGGCGTTTCAGGTATTGAGGAAGCGGCGGGCACCGATCCGACGGATCTGCTCGAGCCCGCCATCGCCCGCAGAGCCGCGGCCGAGCGGGCGATCGACAAGGTGCGGGGCAAGTTCGGGCGCGATGCCGTGGTGCGCGGCAAGCTCTACAAGGTGAAGTCCGCGCCGGAACCGGAAGACGAAACGCAAGAAGGCGAGAGACGATGACCAGCCCCATCGAGAAACTGCGCGAATACGGCTATGAGCTGCCTGCCCCCAAGCCCCCAGTCGCCAGCTACGTGCCGGTGGTGCGCACGGGCAACCTCATCTACGTCTCCGGCCAGATTTCCTCCAACGAGCTCGGCGTCGTCCAGGGCCTCCTCGGCGACACCATGAACGTCGTCCAGGGCGGGAACGCGGCCGAGCTCGCCGCTCTCAACATCCTTGCCCAGCTCGTCCACATCGGCGGCATTCGACTCGAGGACATCACGCGCGTCGTCAAGCTCACCGTCCTCGTCGCCTCGACCCCTGAGTTCACCGAACAGCACCTCGTTGCCAACGGCGCATCCAACCTTCTCGTCGGCGTCCTCGGCGACAAGGGCAGGCATGCCCGCGCCGCCTTCGGCGTCACCAGCCTGCCCCTCGGCGCCGCTGTCGAGATCGACGCCGTGGTGGAAGTCGCCGATCGATAACCTTTCGGCCCGCACGGGTAACGATCTGTTACGAAACCGTCACTGATCGGTGCCACTTCAAGCCCCTAGTCTCTCCCACTGCGAGCAGCTTCATGACGACGACCACCGCGCCCATGTTTCCACGTCCCGTCGCTCACCGGGGCCTCCACAACCGCGCCGCCGGCGTCATCGAAAATTCCGCCTCCGCGTTCGAGGCGGCCATCGCCCGCGGCTTTGCCATCGAATGCGACCTGCAGCTCACGAGCGACGGCGTGCCCGTGGTCTTCCACGATCCTGACCGCAAGCGCCTGCAGGGGGTCGAAGGCCTCGTCGCCGATGCCACCGCCGCCGAAGTTACCGGCGCGCCCCTGCTCGACAGCTCGACCAACGACCGTCCGCAGACCTTCACCGAGTTCCTCGCTCAGGTGAACGGCCGGGCCCTCCTCCAGGTAGAATTGAAGCACCAGCGCGACATCGCCAACACCCAGCTCCTCGCCCGCGCTGCCGCCGAGGCGCTGAAGACCTATGAGGGCCCGGTGACGGTCGAATCGTTTGATCCGCGCCTGATCACGCTCGTGCGCCAGTTCGGCTTCACGGGCCTGCGCGGCATCATCACCTACGATTATGCGCCCGACGGCTGGCACAAGGACCTGCCTGAGGAGCAGCGCTTCATCCTGCGGCACCTGCTGCACTGGAACGAGACCCAGTTCGATTTCATCTCCTGCGCGCAGGATGCTCTGGAGCTGCCGGCCATCAAGTTCTGGCGCGCGCTCGGCAAGCCCGTGACCGGCTGGACCGTACGATCCGCCGTTGAAGCCGAGGCCGCTCGCCCCCATATCGATCAGATCGTCTTCGAAGGCTTTGACCCCGACGCATAGGCGCAGGCCGACGACCCGGCTGCACGGACCGGGCGGTTGGGCGTAGTATCGGGCAAAGCCGCCTCCACCCTCGAGCGCCTATGTCCGATCCCGCCTTCACCGCGACCGTCCATCCCTCGACCGCCTCGATTCCGGCGGAGGTCTGGAACCGGCTGGCGCCCGGCAAGGACTGTCGGCCGGACAACCCCTTCCTCGATCACGCGTTTTTCCTCGCCCTCGAGGAGTCCGGCTGCGCCACCGCCCGCACGGGCTGGCAGCCGCAGCACATCCTCCTGAGCGACGAGAACGGCCAGCCCGTGGGCCTGATGCCGCTCTTCCTCAAGTCCCACTCCATGGGCGAATACGTTTTCGATCATGGCTGGGCCAATGCCTTTGCCCAGGCGGGCGGTGACTATTACCCCAAGCTCCAATGCTCGGTGCCGTTCACGCCCGTGACCGCGCCGAAGCTCCTCGTCCCCGGCGGAGACGAGGCCACCAGGCGGCACCTCCTCGCCGCTGCGGAGGAACTGGCCCGCCGCCAGCACGCGTCTTCGGTGCACGCCACCTTCGTGCCCGAAGACGAGGCCAACGCCGTCGAGGCGACCGGGTGGCTGAAGCGCGTCGATACCCAGTTCCACTGGTACAATCACGGCTTTTCCAGCTTCGAGGAGTTTCTCGAGACCCTCTCCTCGCGCAAGCGCAAGACCATCCGCCGCGAGCGTCGGGACGCGCTGGCCGATGGCCTCAAGGTCGAGTGGGTCACGGGCTCCGACCTCAGGGAGCACCACTGGGACGCGTTCTTCGAGTTCTACGAGGATACCGGCAGCCGCAAATGGGGCCGCCCCTATCTCAACCGGCGCTTTTTCTCCCTGCTCAACCAGACCATGGCCGACCGCATCGTGCTGATGCTGGCCTATGACGGCACGACGCCGATCGCCGGCGCTCTCAACTTCGTCGGCAAGGACCGCATTCTCGGGCGCAACTGGGGCTGCACCCGCGACGTGCCGTTTCTCCATTTCGAGCTCTGCTACTATCAGGCCATCGACTACGCCATCGCCCACAAGCTCGCCGTCGTGGAGGCCGGCGCCCAGGGCGAGCACAAGCTCGCTCGGGGCTATGAGCCGACCTCCACCTATTCGGTCCACTGGATCGCCCATCCGGGCCTGCGCCGCGCCGTCGCCGATTTCCTCGAGCACGAGCGGCTCTCCGTCGCCCACGAACAGGAAATGCTCGACCGCTTCACCCCCTTCCGGCGCGGGGAACGGACGGACTGACACTTGTCGCCACTGCCAGCGAAGCGCTAGGTTCCCTGCGCGACCAAGTCACGAGGGAACCATGACCGCCTACGAGCCCGACAACATCTTCGCCAAGATCCTGCGCGGGGAAATCCCGTCCGTGAAGGTCTACGAGGACGACGCGGCGCTGGTNATGATGGACATCTTCCCCCAGTCGCGCGGTCACACCCTGATCCTGCCCAAGGCCCCTTCCCGCAACCTCCTCGATGCCGAGCCGGNAACGCTCGCGCGCGTGATGCCGCTGGTGCAGAAGGTGGCAAGGGCCGTGCAGAAGGCCACCAACGCTGACGGCATCCGCCTTGCCCAGTTCAACGAGGAGCCGGCCGGGCAGACGGTCTTCCACCTGCACTTCCACATCATTCCTGTCTACGAGGGCACCTCGCTCGGCCGACACGCCGGCGGCGCCCAGGCGGACACCGCCGAGCTCCAGGCGCTCGCCCGGGACATCGCGACCCACCTCGCCTGAGAATGCATCCTTGACGCCGGCGTCCAAGCTCACCCTCGGCCTGCTGCTCACCGCCTGTGCCGGCTTCATCGACGCCGTGGGCTTCATCGAGCTCGGCGGCTTCTACACCTCCTTCATGAGCGGCAACACCACGCAACTGGGCGCCGATATCGGCCGCGGCCTCCCCGCCGTGCTGCTGCCCGCTTCCCTCATCGCCATGTTCTTTGCCGGCAGCTTCGCGGGCAGTTTCCTAGCGCTCTCCAGCGTTCGCTGGGGCGCGATGCTGACCCACGCGCTAGTCGTCGCGACCCTCGCGCTCTCCATCTGGTTGGCGACAAGCGGCTTCGCCTCGGCACAGGCTATGATCGTGCTCGCTGTGGCCGCCGGAGCCCAGAACGCCGCCATGCGCTCGGCTGGTGCCGTTCGCCTCGGGGCCACGTTCGTCACCGGTACGCTGTTCGCCGCCGGCCAGGACCTGGCGATGGCCCTGCGCCGCCTCGCGCCACCCTGGCGCTGGCTGCAGCACCTGATGGTCTGGGCCGCGCTTCTGATAGGCGCCTGCATCGGCGCGATCGCCTATTCGCAGGCCAACGTATCGGCGCTGCTTGTGCCGATGGCTGTGTACGCCCTTTTCCTCGCGACGACGACGATCACCGCCACCTTCGGCAGGCATGTTCCCTAGCCGCTAGCTCAGGAATTCGGTCCGCGTCCGCTCGATAACGAGCGTGCGGATGGCGACGTTCGCCGGCTGACTCAGGATGTAAAGGATCGCCTCCACCACGTTGCGATCGCTGAGCATATCGTCCGAGCCGCGCTCTTCATTCCACGCCGGCTCGCCAGGGAGCACGTCCTCGATATGACCCGGATAGACCGAGGTCACGCGCACGCTGGTGCCGATGAGCTCCTCGGTCAGCGCCTGCACGAACGCCGACTGGGCCGCCTTCGCGGCGACGAACGCGGCCGAAGAGCTGCGCATGCGGGCGTAAGGCAGGCCGCTCATCGAGACGACGGTGTGCAGGTCCGCCTGCGGCCGGGCGCGCAATACCGGTAACAGCCGCCGCGTCAGCGCCATGGTGCCGGTGACGGTGGAATCGACGATGGCCGCGATCTGCTCGTCGGTGAGCGCCTCGAACGCTCCGCCGACCCATTGCGAGCCGGAGTTGACGAGGACGTCGAGGTCGCCATAGTCGTTCGCGATACACGCTGCTGCCTTGGCGATCGAAGCGGAATCGGCGAGGTCGCAGGCAACGACCTCGGGCCGCCGACCGCTCCGCGTTTCGATGATCTCCGCCGTCGCCGCCAGCGTTCCCGGCTTGCGGCCGAGCAGTAGAGGCACCATGCCGGCATCCGCGGCTGCGATCGCGAGGGCCGCGCCGAGCCCCTTGCCTGCGCCCGTGATGGCGATCTTGCGTCCCTTCAGTCCCATGCTCTCCCCCGGACATGAAAAAGGCCGGGATCGACCCGGCCTTTCGATTTCGTATGGATCGGCGATCAGTCCTTCTCGACCGTCGCTTTCTTCGGCTTGCGCGGCGTCTTGGGGCCAGTTAGTGCCTTGGGCTTGGCCGGGCGCGGCGGCGCCGCCACCAGTTCGAGCTTGGCTTCCGTGCCCTCGCCGACAACCGCCACGGTCACCGTGCCGCCATTGACCAGCTCGCCGAACAGCACCTGCTCGGCCAACGGCTTCTTGACGTGCTCCTGGATGACCCGGGCGAGCGGACGGGCGCCCATGCGCTCGTCATAGCCCTTCTCCGCCAGCCAGTCGGCCGCTTCCGGCGTGAGGTTGATCGTCACGCCCCGCTCGGCGAGTTGGCCCTCGAGCTGCAGCACGAACTTCTCGACGACGCGACGCACGACTTCCGGCGGCAGCGGCGCGAACGAGATGATCGCGTCGAGCCGGTTGCGGAATTCCGGCGTGAACATCCGGTTGATCGCTTCCTCGTCGTCGCCCTGCTCGCGCTTGCGGCCGAACCCGATCGGGCTCTTCTGCAGCTCCATGGCCCCGACGTTGGAGGTCATGATGAGGATGACGTTGCGGAAGTCGACTGACTTGCCGTTGTGGTCGGTCAGTTTGCCGTGATCCATAACCTGCAGCAAGATATTGAACAGGTCCGGATGTGCCTTCTCGATCTCATCGAGCAGCACCACGCAGTGCGGATGCTGGTCGACGCCGTCGGTGAGGAGACCACCCTGATCGAACCCGACATAGCCCGGAGGCGCGCCGATCAGGCGGCTGACCGTGTGCCGCTCCATGTACTCCGACATGTCGAAGCGCAGGAGCTCGACGCCCAGCGTATCGGCGAGCTGCTTGGCCACCTCGGTCTTGCCGACGCCCGTCGGACCGGTAAACAGATACGAACCGATCGGCTTTTCCGGCTCGCGCAGGCCCGCACGGGCAAGCTTGATGGCCGAAGACAGCGCGGTGATCGCCTGGTCCTGCCCGAAGACCACGGTCTTCAGGTTATTCTCGAGGCCCGAGAGCAGCTCGGCATCCGACTTCGACACCGACTTCGGCGGTATACGCGCGATGCTGGCGACGGTCGCCTCGATGTCCTCGACATCTATGAGCTTCTTGCGCTTGTCCTCGGTCACCAGCATCTGGCTGGCGCCCGTCTCGTCGATGACATCGATGGCCTTGTCCGGAAGCTTGCGGTCATTGATGTAGCGAGCCGAAAGCTCGACGGCGGCCTTCAATGCCTCGTCGGTGTACTTGAGCTTGTGGAACGCCTCGAAATATGGCCGCAGACCCTTGACGATCTCGATCGCGTCGGGAACCGACGGCTCGTTGACATCGATCTTCTGGAAACGGCGGACGAGCGCCCGGTCTTTCTCGAAGAACTGGCGGTATTCCTTGTAGGTCGTCGAGCCAATGCAGCGGATCGCGCCGGACGCCAACGCGGGCTTCAGCAGGTTCGAGGCATCGAGCGCGCCGCCGGAGGTGGCGCCGGCGCCGATCATGGTGTGGATCTCGTCGATGAAGAGCACCGCGTTGGGCATCTTCTCGAGTTCCTTCATCACGGCCTTCAGGCGCTCCTCGAAGTCGCCGCGATAGCGGGTACCGGCGAGCAGCGCGCCCATGTCGAGCGCGTAGATCACCGCGTCACGCAGCACTTCCGGCACGTCGCCCTCGACGATCTTGCGGGCAAGGCCCTCGGCGATGGCCGTCTTGCCGACGCCGGCGTCACCCACATAGATCGGGTTGTTCTTGGAGCGGCGGCAGAGCACCTGGATGGTGCGGCGCAGCTCCGCATCGCGCCCGATCAGCGGATCGATCTTGCCGTCACGGGCCTTGGCGTTGAGGTCGACGCAGAAATCGGCGAGCGCCGAGCTCTTGCCGCCGGCCTCGCCGCGCGCGTTCTCGCCGGCGCCATCCGCGCCGCCCTCGTCCGCGCCGCGCACGCGCCGCGGCTCGTTGGGGCCGGACTTGGTGATGCCGTGGGAAATGAAGTTGACCGCGTCGAGCCGGCTCATGTCCTGCTGCTCGAGGAAGTAGGCGGCATGGCTCTCGCGCTCGGCGAAGATCGCGACGAGCACGTTGGCCCCCGTCACCTCCTCGCGGCCCGAAGATTGCACATGGATCACGGCGCGCTGGATGACGCGCTGGAACGCGGCCGTCGGGCGCGCATCCTGCCCGTTGGGCACGATGAGGCTGTCGAGCTCTTCGTTGATGAAGTCCTCGAGGTCGCTCTTGAGCGCCTCGATGTCGACATCGCAGCCATTGAGAACGGCGATCGTCTCGCGGTCGTCGGTTAGTGCCAGCAGCAGGTGCTCGAGCGTGGCGAACTCGTGGTTACGCTCTCGGGCCAGGTTCATCGCCTGGTGGAGGGCCTTTTCCAGTCCGCGAGAGAATGAAGGCATAGCGAATTCCTATTGCTTTTCCATCACGCATTGCAGCGGGTGCTGGTTCTTGCGTGCAATGTCCATAACGCGCGTGACCTTGGTTTCGGCCACCTCATATGGATAGACGCCGCATTCCCCAACCCCCTTCTGGTGAACGTGCAGCATGATGCGCATGGCGTCTTCGCGCGATTTGTTGAAGACGTCCTGCAGGATAAGGACGACGAACTCCATGGGCGTGTAGTCGTCGTTGAGAAGCAGTACCCGATAGAGGTTCGGGCGCTTTGTCTTTGGCCGCGTCTTGGTGACCGTTCCGGTCTCCTGCCCCGGCCGGCCCGTACTGCCCCGCTGATCGTCGTCCTCGGGTCCGAGGACAGCAGGCCTCCGTGCACCGCCCAGGGTCGGCGAAGGAGGATTTGCGGATACGGCGTGGCGTGAGGTCGTCATGGCCGGAGTGTCGGGAACAGGGAAACGACGCAGCATGGTGGACCCATTATGTAGGCAAAATCCGGGCGCTGTTAAGGGGCAGCCTGTCCCATATTTGTGATGTGATGGACGGCGCCGGATTTCGTCCCAATTTGACTGCATTTTACCGAAAAGTAACACGGCGCGCCCTAAGGTTCGCCCGGTTGTGGGCGCAGTCGTGGCCGCTGGGGGCATGCCACCCCGCGCTTTTAAGTTTCGAGTTTTGTGTACGGGCGCGGTCGTCGCCCGGGAGTAACGAGTTGGAGTACCGGGTGGCTTCCCTGGCGCAATCCTCTTGGCGTGCCCATATGGCGCGCGCCGTCCTCGCCTTTCTCGTCAGCCTTGCGATCCTCGTTCCGGCGACGGCGCCCGCCGCTGCCATCGAGAACCTGCGCAAATACGCCGGGATCGTCGTCGACGCCAAATCCGGCCAGGTACTCTACGAAGAGGCCGCCGACTCCAAGCGCTATCCGGCGTCCGTCGCCAAGGTGATGACGCTCTATATCCTCTTCCAGGAGCTGGAGGCGGGCAACATCAGCTTGTCGACCAAGATGACGGTGTCGCGCCACGCCGCCTCTGCTGTCCCGACCAAGCTCGGCCTGCGCGCCGGCTCCACCATCAGCGTCGAGGACGCGATCAAGTCGCTCGTCACCCTCTCGGCCAACGACATGGCCCGCGTGATCGCCGAGCACATTTCCGGCACCGAGAGCAAGTTCGCCGAGCGCATGACCGCGACGGCGCGCGCCTTGGGCATGCGCAACACCACCTATCGCAATGCCTCGGGCCTGCCCGACGGCGGCCAGATCACCACGGTACGCGACCAGGCGATCCTCGGCATCGCCGTCTACCAGCACTTCCCGCGCTATTACGAGTATTTCCAGACCCGCAGCTTCCGCTATGGCGGCAAGACGTTCGGCAACCACAACCGCGTCCTCGGCTACATGGATGCGGTCGACGGCATCAAGACGGGCTACATCAACGCGGCGGGCTCGAACCTGCTGACCGCCGCGCGCGCGAACAACCGCCACATCGTCGTCGTCGCCTTCGGCTTCAACAGCGCCGCCGCGCGCGACCAGAAGGTGCGCGAGCTCGTTGCCACGTACCTGCCCAAGAGCCGCCGCGGCGACTACCTGCAGACGGCCATGATCCCGCTGCCAGGCCGCCAGGGTGGCGGCACCACCATGGTCGCCCAGTCGGCCCGCCCGGTCTTCGTTACCCCCGCGCCGCTCCCCGGCTTCCGCCTCGCCCAGCTCGTCGCCGCCAATGGCGCGCAGCCCGCCCCTGCCCAGCCGGCTCCGCAGCCGCAGGTCGTCACCGCCAGCCTCGCGCCCGTCCCGGCACCGCAGCCGGCCGATCTCAACCTGCAGCCGGCAGTGCAGGCGGCCAACGTGCTCGCCGCCCCCACGCAGCCCCCGCAGCCCGCCTATCCCTCGCAGGACGTCATCGGCGCCTGGCTCAGCGAAACCTATTCGCTGGGCGCGCCGCCGACCGCTCTCGGGCAGACGGCGCCCTCCGCCCCGCTGGTGCCCCCGGTCGAGGCAGGCGGTGACCAGCCCATCGACCTGATGACCAGCGGCAGCATCGACGTTTCCGCCAACCAAGCTCCCATCGGCGGCTGGGTGGTGCAGATCGGCGCCGCCCCTTCCGAGGAAAGCGCCCGCGGCATGCTCGCCGACGCGGCCGGCAAGCTCGGCGTGCTGGCGGACTTCCGCCCCTACGTGGAGCGGTTCGACAAGAACGGGCAGACCTTCTACCGCGCCCGCTTCACCGGCTTCGGCGACCGCGACGACGCCACCAACGTCTGCAACCAACTCAAGCAGCAGAATCTGAGCTGCCTCGCGATGCAGAGCTAGCCGCGCAGGGATCCGTCTCTTGGCATTTGGTTTGGAGTAGCCTGGATGACCGAACGTTCCGCCCTATCCGAATTGGCCGGGCTCGTCGCCCGCTCCCCCCTCGCCTCGTCCAACGAGGCGGTGCGCCGTCGGGCCCTCAACGGCCTCGTGACGCGGCTCGCGCCCCACAGCCAGCGCCGGTCGGTCGGCGAACTGCTCAGCGCCGTGCTGGCGCTCTCGGCACGCACGCGCCGCGTGGCGATGCCCGCCATCGGCATAGAGCTCGACGTGTTCACCCCGGATGGACGCCGCGCCGTCGAGCTCGACCTCGGCCGCTAGACCCCGGCCAAGGCCCCGACCGGTCCGACCTCTTCGCGCGCCCTTGCCGGCAGGTTGAGCGCCTGCACAAGCATCCGGTACTCTTGGCGCGCACTCACATGCGACACGGTCGACAGGCCGCCCAGCGTCGACTGGTCCAGCGGATCGAAGACGGTCAACCCCATCGGAAAGAGCGAGCGGAAGATCACCCGTTCGGCAATCCCGTCCGCGACCCGGCAGCCGAGCTTGCTGGCGATCCGCTCGAGCATCCCCTCGACCTGCCGCATGTTGCGCGAGGCGAGCGGGGCCACGCGGTTGCGCAGCAGCACCCAGTCGATCACCTGCCCATCGGCCGCCAGCCGTTCCGACCGAGCCCGCTGCACCAGCCGCGCATAGTGGCTCGTGGCGCCGGGCTCCCCATTCGACGGATCGACATGCACGAGCACGTTGAGGTCGATGAGGCTGTCGTTGAGTGGAGTGATGAGCGTATCGGCCATCGAGTGGGCGAGGCGCGAGAGGCTCGTATCGAATCCGGGAGTATCGATGATGACGAAATCGGCCTTGCCGTCCACCTCGTCGAGCGCGCGGCGGAAGAGGTCGAACTCGAGCCTGCGCGCTTCGGCGGCGGAATCGTTGCGCACCGCCGGCAGGTGGTAATGGGTCGTATGCGGCAGCGCGACGCCCGACTGCTGCATCCAGTTGCGCCGGTTGCGCACATAGTGGGTGAAGCTCTGCTGGCGGCTGTCCACATCGATGCTGGCGACGCGAAAGCCCTCGCGCAGCAGGTAGATGGCAAGGTGAAAGGCGGTTGTCGACTTGCCCGAACCGCCCTTTTCGTTCCCCACGACTATGACATACGCACCCGATCGCACCGCCGCCACTCCCGCTTTGCCCGCCGAATGTGGCGGCTCCCCGGCTAGAAACAAGAGCGCTTATGATTAACAAATGCTGAATGAGCGGGTTGACCGGACCGAACAGCGACG
>Ga0065721_10050979_pt1 | contig 16769 bp, 19 predicted proteins | sample Mesricmetagenome_FD_59108 | JGI IMG/M metagenome (GOLD analysis project Ga0065721, IMG submission 59108) | Mesophilic microbial community from rice straw/compost enrichment Sample: eDNA_1 v2 (version 2) | ecosystem: Engineered > Solid waste > Grass > Composting > Bioreactor | place: USA: Davis... | reverse complement strand
GAAGCTATGCGCGCCCGCCGCGGCGCCGTGGCAGAGGTGATCGAAGGCGCCCCGCGCCCGCGTCTGGCCTCCTCCGAAGAGATCGCTATGGCCGTCGCGCGCTTTATGGCGCGCACCGGGAATCCCTGAGCCCTTATTTCACTGTCTTTTCTCTGTCTTTTCTCTGTCTGCGCTGCCTCAACGCTCCGCCCCCTGTTGGGCGGGGCGTTTTTGCCTGTCTTTGGAATCTCAAAAGGGCGCGCTGGATGCGGAATAATAGGGTAGGGCGCGCCGGAGCGGGCCATGCGACGAGGCGGTACCGTGTAGCAGGGATGAGGCAACAGGGTGAGAGTCCCGAATTCAACCGGCTTCGAAGATATCGTGGTGCGACTGCCTGCGGAACTGGTGCATAACCTGAGAACCGAGGCGGAGAGGCGCGGAGCGGGCGACCACGAAACGGCGCTCTCTGCCCTGATTGTCGAGGCGCTCTCGGAGCGTTTCACGGACCCGGTGCGGGAGTACATCCTGCACGCCGAACTCACACCGCCGCGCGAGCGACGTCTGGATGCGGACCTGGCGGCGGTGGTGGAGAGATTCGGCGCGGCCCTCAGGAACCTGGCCCGTTGAGACCCCCGCGTAAGCAGGACCCGGTCCCGGCGCTCGCGCTGCCATCACCGGACGCCGGAGAGGAGCCGCCCTGGGCTGAGGGGGCGCCGCGCGTCCTTACGCTGGCGGAACTGATTCGCATCCATGAGTGGATGATTGGCCTGTATGGCGGAACGCCCGGAGTGCGGGACCAGGCTCTCCTGGAGGCCGTGGCGATGATGCCCGCGCAGAGCGTGAACGGGCACGACCTGCACCCGACCGTGAACGCGAAAGCCGCGGCCTATCTGTACCACCTGTGCCGGGCGTATCCCTTCGCGGATGGGTACAAGCGCACGGCGCTGGCGGCCACGGAGCTGTTTCTCAACCGGCACGACCTGACCCTCAACCTGACCGCCCAGCAGGCAGAGCGACTGACGCGGGATGTGGCCGGGGGGATGGTCACCAAGGAGGCTCTGCTGACGGTCCTGCCGGGCTACATCGAGCCCCGCCGCTCTGCCGCGGAGAGCGGGCCGGAGCCGCCGCCGCCTATCCCCCCAGATAGTCCGGCCGCTCGTAGGCGAAGAGGTGCGGCACCCGGTTGATGTGCGCGACGAGGCGGGCGCGCTCGACATCCGGGAGCGGAGTGAACTTCTGCGCAATGGCAATGTTCTGGCGCAGGTTCTCCATGGAGCCGGGACCGATGATGCAGGTGGCGACCCCGGGCTCGCTGGCGGCCCAGCGGAACAGCGTCGCGATATCCGCCTTGCCCGGCCCCTCCCCGATAAGCTGCCCCTGCGCCGTCACCTTCATGGCGATGATGCCCAGGCCCTTCGCCCGCGCTGCGGGCAGCAGAATCTCCTCGAAGTGGCCGTCCGGGTTGGCGTCGTCGTACTTCGAAAGGTAGTGGCGGCTGTCCTTCTTCGGGTTGACGGGGCACAGCACCGTGTCCAGCGCGTCCATCCGCTCCACCAGCGTCTTCATATTGCGCGCGGCCAGGTGCCCCGTGATGCCGATGTGCCGGATGACCTTCTGCTCCTTCTGCTGGAGCAGCATCTGATACACGCCGTCCTTGCCCAGCAGGGCCTCCAGGTCTTCCCGCGGGCTGATGAGGTGGATCTGGAACAGGTCGATGTAGTCCGTGCGCAGGTTCGTCAGCGACTTCTCTAGCTCGCGCAGGGCGATGTCCCGGTTTCGGTTCTGCGACTTGGACGTCACGTACACGTCCTTGCGCCGCTTCCCGGCCTCCAGCGCGATCCCCAGGCGGCGCAGGCTGTTGCCGTTGCCATAGTTCCACGCGCTGTCGAAGTAGTTGATGCCCCCGTCGATGGCGGCGTGCACCATCTCCGTGGTTTTGTCGTCGTCCCCGACCGAAAGGAACTGGCTGCCGCAGCCCAGGCCCAGTACGGAGACGTTCATGCCCGTCTTGCCGAGCTTGCGCCGCGGGATGCGCGGCGCCGCGGTCTGAGCCGCGGCCGTGCCCTCGGCGAGGGGCAGCCCCGCCAGCGAAGCGGCGGCGGCGGCAGTCGTCAGGAACTCGCGACGGGTCGATCGGGGCATGGGAACTCTCCAAACGCAACGTTGGTGGCGGGCGCTCGCTCGCGCCCGCGCGGCTGCGTCTATTGTACCAAACGGCCTACTCCGCCGGCACGGCCTCGTAGTGCTTCATCTCCTCAATGTTCTCGAAGAACGGCTTCACTGCCTGGAAGAACGGCGGGAACTGCGGTCCCTTGCGGAACCCCTCCAGATGGCGCTCCACCGACGTCCAGCGGATGAGCACTACGAATCGGTCGGGCTCCTCGATACCCCGCAGGATGTCGTATCCCACGCACTCGGGGGAGGCGTCGAGGTATCGGCGCCCCTCACGGTAGGCGGCCATGAATTCTTCCTCACGCCCGGCGGGAACACGGTAGCGGATCACTTCCGTCGTCATCTCACCATCTCCTTCCGCCACGGGTCGGTGCCCGGCCCGTGGCAAAACGGATTATGGCGCGGAGCCCGCGAATCGACAAGGACTTACTTTATAGTAAGCACATGGAACGAACGGAAGCGGAAACGGCGGCGAAGCCTCGCGTCTTCAACTGCCCGGTGGACGCGGCCCTGGAGGCGATGGGGGGCAAGTGGAAGCCGGTCATCCTCTGGCACCTGAGCCGCGGCGACCGCCGCTTCGGGGAACTGCGCCGCGCCATCCCCCGCGTGACCGAGAAGGTGCTGATCGAGCATCTTCGCCAGCTGGAGCGCAGCGGCGTGGTGGCGCGCCGGGTGGAGGCGACCAACCCTCCCACCGTCACCTACTCGCTGACCGAGCACGGGCGGGCGCTGAAGGCGGCCATCTTCTCGATAAGCGAGTGGGGCGTCCGCCACGCCGAGCGCCTCGGCGCCCGTATCCTCATCATGGACGGCGATACGAGTGCGCAGGGGGAAGGGGAGGGAGCATGAGCGACGTCTGGATCATCAACGGCATCCCGGGAGCGGGGAAGAGCACCGTGGCCCGGGCGCTGGCGCGCCGCTTCCCCCGGAGCGCCCACGTCGAGGGCGACCAACTGCAGGCGTGCATCGTCTCCGGGGGCGTGCCGCCGGGCGGGCAGCCCGCCGAGGAGGAGACCCGCCAGATACACCTCTGCGTCCGGAACCAGTGCCTGCTCGCCCGCTCCTTTGCCGAAGCCGGGTTCGTGCCGGTCCTCGATTACGTGGTGGTAAACCGGGAGCGCGTCGCGGAGTACCGGGGGCATCTCGAAGGGCTTACCGTGCGCCTGGTGACGCTCGCGCCGGGCGTCGCCGCCGCGCTGGAGCGGGACCGCGCCCGCCCCGAAAAGACCGTGGCCGCGCTCTGGACGCACCTGGACACCGTCCTGCGCGCCGAACTGGCAGGCGTCGGCCTGTGGCTGGACACGGCGGACCTGACCGTGGACGAGACGGTGGAGCACGTCCTCGCCCGCGCGGGCGAGGCGGGGCTGTGAGCAGCGCGGCGGTGGTATTCGCATGCCGGGGAAGTCCGTCAGGGGGCGGCCGGGCCGACGATGACGTGCCAGACGGCCGGGCTGTTGAAGCCGCTCGTCGGGACGGAACGTGCGGCGCGGCTTGGCGAGCGTAGCGTGCCGAGGAGCTTCCCCCGCTCGTCCTCATAGGTGGTTCGGTCAATGTCGCTGCCGTCGAACCCGGCCTTCCAGGCGAATGTCCGCGTGCCGTGCGCGGGGACCGTGCCGATGGCGTCCCCGCGTTGCTTCAGGAGAATGGCGAAGGGGTACCGGTTTTCCACCCGCAGATTCTCCAGCCGCTTGCAGCCGGCCAGCAGCAGCAAGCAGAGGACGCCCAGGAGTGCCGCCATCCGGAAGGGGCGAAGCATAGCAGAGGATACCGCGGGGGCATGAAGTTTGTTCCCGCCGGCGGGACGCGCGAAGTTACCGCCGGTCACCGCGTCGGAAATCGCGGCGCCGTGGGTACAAAAGAGGTGTGCAGCAGCAGACCTTGACCCAACCGGAGACCGAACAGCGAGGGGAAGCCCTCCCTGGTGTCGGGGATAAGTGCGTCTTCGTGGTCTTCAACCCCGTGTCGGGCCGTTCGGACCCGGACGAGCGGAAGAAGGCGATCTCGGACGCGCTCGCCCGGCATGGCTACACCTGTCAGTTCATCGTCACCAGCGAGGAGCGGGGGGCGAAGGCGCTGACCGAGGAGGCCATTCAAGACGGGGTAGACCTGGTGGCCGTTTCGGGCGGTGACGGCACGGTCATGGAGGTGCTGCACGCTCTGGTCGGCACCGACATTCCGGTCGCCATCCTGCCCGCTGGGACCGGCAACCTCCTTTCTACGAACCTCGGTATCCCGGGCGCCGTGCCGGATGCGGTGGAGGTGGCGCTCTCCGGCCTGCCGTACTCGCTGGACCTCGCGCGCTCGTCCGAAGGGCGCTACTTCGCCATCATGGGCGGCATGGGGCTGGACGGCAAGGTGATCGAGGAGGCGGACCGCGAGGCAAAGAACCGCCTGGGCGTCCTCGCTTACTTCTGGGCGGCGGCGAAGAACCTGTCGCGGCGCCGGGAGGCGGTGGTGATCCGCCTGGATGACCGCCCGCCGCTGCGCCGCCGTGCCAAGAGTGTGCTGATCGCCAACATGGGCAAGATCACGGGCGGGCTGGAGGCGCTGCCCACCGCCGCACCCGACGACGGCCTGCTGGATGTGGCGATCGTAAAGGCCCGAACCTTCTGGCAGTGGCTGCGCCTGTTCGGCTACGCGGTGCTGGGGCGGACGCAGGAGGCCCCGGAGATCGAGGTGTACCAGGCGCGGCGCATCCGCCTGACCTCCCGGCGGCCGGAACCAGTGGAGTTCGACGGCGAGGAGGCCGGGCGGATGTCCTCGCTGACGGTGGAGGTGGTGCCCTCCGCGGTGCGGGTACTCCTGCCGAAGGACGCCCCCGCGGCGCGCGACACGCGGGAGCCTCCCGTGATGGTCGCGCGCCGGTCCGCCCGCAACCGCCTGCTCCTCGCTGGCGGCGCCGTGCTGGCGCTGACAGTCGCGGGAGTTCTGGGCGTACGCGCGTGGCAGCGCCTCCGCCGGCGCTCACGCCCGTAGCGCGCGCTCGGCGGTGCGGCTGTTGCGGCACCGGGGAGAGTTGCTATGCCGCGGTGCGCGAGCGGCGGCGACCGAAGCGGAAGCCGCGAATGCCCGCCACGCCCCCGATGGTACAGGCCAGACCCGCGCCGCGGAGGACGTCGTTTGTGGCACTCCAGGCGTCCGCCGCGCTCTCCCGCCACGTCGCGCAGAACGAGTGGGGGCGGGCGCACTCCAGGGCGATAGCCGCCTGGCGCGGGGCAACGAACAGAGCGTGGAAGGCAAGCAGACGGACGAGCAGAAGGCCAGCGACCATCCAGGTCGCGCCGCGGATGCCCCGCAGCAAGAAGGCCGAAGTGCCGCCCAGCGCGATGAAGCCGGGCACGAGCAGCAGGAAAGCGATCATAACCGTGGGGAGCGTCCACACTACAGGTGCCAGGCGCGGCGCCAGGGCGTCCGCCATTGCCATCGCCCCCACCGCTGCCAGAACTCCGCCCCCGACCTGCACAAGAAACCGCCTCTTTTCTGCCATAACAGTCAGTCCTCCGGACGCTCCCGTTGCGTCACTTCGTTGCACCACACTACAACGCTCTGATTGTCGGCAGGCGCCCTCTGATCTGCAGGGGAACCGGTAGGCGGCACGGAACAGAACTTCGTGCTTGATGAACCCCTTCCTCTCGCCCGCCCCCGCACGTCGCGCTTCCGCCGGTTCCTCCTGAGACACCGGCCACTGAAGAGGCTCGCCTACGGCCTGTACCGCCTCCCGTTCCAGCCGTTGTATCCGGTGTTCTTGCTCCTCCGTTACGGACAGACCGACGGCGTCTGCCACGGCATCCGACTGCTCGATCTGAACGGGCGCAAGTTTGATGATCCGGGGTGGACGGCCCTTTTCGTCCGCCTCACTTCGGACGCCCTCCACCTGATCGAGCGGACAGACCCCCGCCGGATGCGGGTCCTGCGGCGCGAGATCCGGCTCATCACGAACGCGACCACGTCGCCCGACGTGGGGGGAACCTATACCGCGGGCATACGGGAGTGCTGCATAGACTTCGACCGGCAGTTCCGGGATGACGGCGTGCTGGACCCGGACGACGTGGATTACGAGTGGTACGTGGCGCAGATCGCCTCGCTGCTCATCCACGAGGCGACTCATGGCCGCATAGAAGGGCACGGTGTCCCGTACCGGAAGCACAATCGGCTGCGGGTGGAGCGGGCGTGCCACCGGGAGCAGGAGCGCTTCGTCCGGCGCCTGCAGAGCGAGAACTGGACCTTCGACGAGTCTTTCCTGTCCCCCTTCAACCCGGCGACCTGGGAAAGGCAGGAGCGGAACTGGGTGCGGCGCGTCCTCGCCACATTACGACAGGGGCGGGAAAACGGCCGCCCGCTGACGGTCGGGGAGGGCGCAGACGACGATCCCGACGGTACGGATGAGGAGGGATTTACGCCCCTCCTGTTTGCCGCCTGCTGGGGACGCCTCACGGCAGTGCGGCGCCTCCTGGCTGCGGGGGCGGACCCGAACCTGCCCGGCGCCAACGGCATGCCCCCCCTCGCGTACGCCGCCTACCAGGGACACCTTCCCGTCGTACAGTGTCTGCTGGACCAGGGAGCGCGCCGGAACGACGAGAGCCGGGGACAGACTCCGGTGGAGTGGGCGGCGCAGCAGAGGCACACCGGGGTCGTGCGCCATCTGGCGGAACGGGGCGCGCCGCTGGAGCGTGCGGACGAGGACGGCCTGACCGTCCTCAGCTCCGCCGCGGGGCGGGGCGACCTGCCGATGGTGCGCCTGCTGATGGAACTGGGCGCGCGGGCGGACGGAGGGGCAGCATCGCCCTGCTTGTGGCCTGTTCCCACGGGCAGGAGGAGGCCGCCGCCGCACTGATAGGCGGTGGGGCCGACGTGCGGGCGGTGAACCAAGAGGGGACGAGCGCCCTGATGTTCGCGGTCGTCGCGGAGCGGCCGGAACTGGTGGGGTTACTGCTCCGGAGCGGTGCGAATCCCCAGGGGGAGGACAACAACGGCTGGACGCCTCGTGACTACGCGGAAGAGATCGAAGACGAAGAGGTGCGACGGCAGGTGCTGGCCCTCCTGGCAGCGTCCGGGCGGCAGTCCTCCGAGAGAAACCGATAGTTCGAACGAACCCGTCTTTATGTGTATAACGTCTTGACATGCCAGCGCGGAACGGGATATATAGAACCCGTGATCTCCTTTTCTCTCCACGTGCTGTAGTGGAAGGGCCTGACAACTCTGGTCAGGCCCTTTTTCTTTGCTCCCGGAACGGTCTTTTTCTGGCACGCGGAAAGTAGTGGTTGGCCCGTAATCTAGCCTGTGCCGGGTACGTATTTCCCTCCCGCGAGATGCGTACTTTGAGAGAAAAGTACGCTTGGCACGGCCGCCTGCCCGCTGTGCGCCCAATTTCTGGCACGCGTGTTGCCCTTGTCCCCTGCAAGGATACGCGGGACACCGCGCAAGTGGAAGACATGATAGTGACCGAAACAAAGACCACGCAAAAGGCGGATTGCACGATGGAATACCGGTACCGGATTCGCTATGTCGAACCGGCGGGAGAGGAGAACGCACCGGCATCGTCAGGGGATGCCCGCGGCCGGATCGCGCTGCACGTCTTCGAGACACCGAAGACGATCAAGGGGAGAGACGCCGAGGTGCTCGACCTGGTAGAGTCCGTCGCCCGTAACGGCAACACACGCATCATCCTGGATATGAATCAGACGGAGCGTCTGGACTCCGGCAACGTCTACCACCTGGCGCTGCTCCAGCGCACGTGCGCGCAGCGCGGCTCGCACCTCGTTCTGGTCCCGAGTGAGCACGTACGTCCCTGCCTGGAGCAGACGGAACTGCTGACGATGATCGACACCGCCGAGGACTACGAAGACGCCGAGGAGTACCTGCGCAAGGCAGCGTAGGACGCGAGGGTAGGACGGTGACAGGGGCGTGCGCAACACCAGCCGCCAGCGGGCCCGGGAGAGACCTCCCGGGCCCGCCCTTCGTTCAGGTGGGGCGCTCTGCGCCGCAGTTCCAGCAGAGGCCGAGCGGCGCCTCGATCTCCTCGCCGCAGTCGGGGCAGAGCCAGTCAGTATCGTCGTCGGCGATGTCTGCGGCGCTGCGCCACGCGTCCAGAAGGCGCTGCGCCCGCGGCAGGTCCGCCTCGTTCAGCACCCACAATTCGGGCTGCGCCTCCTGAAAGGGGATACGGCCCACCGCCATCGCGGCGTACTCGTTTCGGACGGTGCAGGGAATCCCCTCCGCCTCCAGTATTCCCCGGAGGAGTCCCGCCTCTGCCAACTGGGATGCCGTAAACAGTCTGGTCAAAGTTTGCCTCCCGCGTGCTGTACTGCCGGTAGGACACGCAGGACGGGTGTCTGGTGGCACGCCGTTTGACACCCTTCCCGCCCCGTTGTACACTCACCTTGCCGTGACCACGAAACGAAGCGAGGGCGAAACGCCGGGTCCGCCGGAGAGCGAGGCGGAGGGGGAAGCGCCGAAGGAGCCGACGAGCGAGAACCTGGCGGAAGAGGTGGCGGAGGCTCTGGAGGATGTCGGCGGCTTCTCGCTGCGGGTTACCCTGGGGAGCCTGGCCGGGCTCGTGGCCTACTTCGGGGAGGTGGTGGCCCTGCTGCTGCAGAGCGTCCGCGCTCTGTTCACGCGCGGGCTCCACGGGGGCGACCTCCTGCGCCAGATGAGCGTAATCGGTGCCGAGTCTGTGCCCATCTCCCTGCTCACCGTTGGCTTTACCGGCGCAATCCTCGCTCTATATACCGCCGATACCCTGCGTCAGTACGGCGCGGCGGACCTTGTGGGAGGGGTAGTGGCGCTCTCCATCGTGCGCGAGAGCGGACCGATCCTGGTGGCCGTCTCCATCGCCGCCCGCGCCGGGTCGGCCATGACCGCCGAGATCGCGTCCATGAAGGTTTCGGAGCAGATAGATGCCCTGCGCACTATGGCTCTGTCCCCGGTGGAGTACCTGGTCGTGCCGCGCCTGGTCGCCTCACTGGTCATGCTGCCCGTGGTCTGCGTCTGCGCCGACATCGCGGGGGTGTGGGGGGGGTACGTCGTAGCTGCGGGGTTCGACATACCCGCGACGACCTACCTGTCCTCGATCCGCCTGCTCATGGAGCCGGACGGGCGTGATATCACGCAGGGGCTTCTCAAGACGGTAGTCTTCGGCGGCATCATTGCCCTGGTCGGCTGCCGGGAGGGTTTGGAGACGAGCGGCGGGGCCACGGGGGTCGGCCGGTCCACCACCCGCTCCGTCGTGATTGCCATTGTGCTGATCTTCATCGCCAACTTCTTCCTGTCGTTCCTCATGAAGAACGCAAACCTGTTCTGATACGGGGAGCGCGCTGCACCACCACGCCTATGTCCGACGCCGCCGACACTGCTCCCGCCTCCGCCACCGCCTCTGCGGCGGTGAGGCCAAAGATTGATATACGCGACCTGCACTTTTCCGTAGAGGATAGGGAGATTCTGAAGGGGATCACGCTGAGCATCGCGCCGGGCGAGGTGCTGTGCGTAATGGGCCTTTCCGGGAGCGGCAAGTCCACGCTGCTGCGCAACCTGGCGGGGCTGGTGAAGCCGACGCGAGGCGAGATCTATATTGATGGCCAGGAGATCTCGCGGTTGAGTGAGGACCAGCTTCTGGAGGTGCGCGCCAAGATCGGGGTCGTGTTCCAGTACGCCGCGCTGTTCGACTCAATGAACGTCTTTGAGAACATCGCGTTTGGCATCCTGCGCGGGCCGCGCCGCCGGGAGAACCGCAAACTGAAGCGCAGCGCGCTGATGCAGATGGTGGCGGAGCGACTGCGGGACGTGGGCCTGCCGGGCATCGAGAAGCGGATGCCCGCGGACCTGTCGGGTGGCATGCGGCGGCGCGTGGGCCTCGCCCGCGCTCTCGCAACCACGCCTGACATCGTGCTCTATGACGAGCCGACATCCGGCCTGGATCCGGTGACCGCTGCCCAGATCGACGACCTGATTCTGCGCACACGCGACCAGAACAACGTGACCAGTGTTGTGGTGTCGCACGATATGGGGAGTATTTTTCGCATCGCGGACCGGGTCCTGATGATATACGAAGGGAAGGCGCAGATTTACGGCACCCGGGACGAGGTACGGGCATCCAATGATCCGGTGGTGCGCCAGTTCATCGCGGGTGACATCAACGGTCCGATCCAGGTGCGCCGTCGGTGACCCGTCGGCAGTCGCGTGAGGCCGGCCGCCCTCTGGTCTCCGGAAACAAGAACGCTTCATGAACGCACAGTTTCGTTACAATTTTTTGGTCGGGGCCGTCACCATCTTCTCGCTGGTGGGGGCGACCTACTCCTTCCTGTATCTCCGGGGGCTGCTGACCGGTGGGCCGGGAATCAGTATCAAGGCCGACTTCGAGAACGCGCAGGGGATCGCTGAGGGCAACGAGGTCCGCATGGCCGGGGTGCGCATCGGGCAGGTGGAGAGTGTGGGCCTGACCGATGACTATAAAGCTCGCCTGGGCCTGCGCATCGACGGCAAGTACCCGATTCCGCGCGGCTCGAAGTTCGTGATCCGGGGGAGCCTGCTCGGCAACACGGCGGTCCTCTCCGTGGAACCCCGGCCGGGCGCCGCCTCGGACTATATTAAGGACGGGGAGATCGTCCAGGGGAGCAAGCCGCCCGGACTGTTCGAGAGCGCCCTGAGCGATACGCAGCAGGCGCAGGCGGACGCCATCCTCTCGTCCGCGGAGCAGACCAGCAGGAACATCGAGAAGCTGACGGCGGTGCTGGCCGACCCGAAGAACACAGCCGAACTGCGCCGTCTGAACGAAACCCTGAGCAGCGTCCGCGGCATCACCGCCAACATGGAGGCGACCACCCGCAACTTCGAGAGCGGCAGCGAGGCGCTGCCGCGGCTCGCGGCGCAGGTGGAGTCGCAGGTCTCGACGCTGTCGTTCCAGGCAAACCGGGTGCTGGCTAACCTGGAGGCGGCCTCGGCCAGCGGGCAGCGTCTGGCGAAGAATACGGAGGGGCTGACGACGGATCTGCGCGCGGCTCTGAACGAGAACCGCGAAACGCTTACCTCGATTCTGCAGAATGCGGACGAGGCGGCCTCCGCCATCGCGGGCCTGATTGGCCAGCTCGAGGAAACCGTGGGCGACGACAAGCTGAAGGCGAACCTGATCGCTGCCACGGACAATCTGGCGTCCGTTTCCGCGCGGCTCGACGCCACGGCGACGAACATCCAGAACCTGGCCGCCGACCCGCGCCTGAACGCCGACATCCGCGAGACGGTGGCAAATCTGAAGGAGACGTCGGCGGCGTTCCGCAACCTTGCGGAGCGTGCGGAGACCATCCGGCTTCCGGGGGAGCGTCGCCGCACCGAGAGCGAGCCGGGGACGCAAACCCCACGCGCTCCGCGAGCGGCTTCGGCGACGTCCCTGGTGGAGTCGGGTTTGGCGATAGATTCGGTGTATGATACAACGCTATCGCGCCTGCGCGTGGATACGAACTACACGCTGCTGACCGGGCGGGAGGACCGCTTCTACCGGGTGGGCTTCCACGACCTATCGGAAACCAACCGCCTGAACCTCCAGGTGGGACAGTGGCAGGGGCCGGACTCCGACCTGGCGTTCCGCTTCGGGCTGTTCGCGGGCAAGTTCGGCGCCGGCGCAGACTGGCGCACCGGCATGTTCGACTGGCGGCTCGACCTGTTCGACCCGAACCGCTTCACGGCGAACGCCCGTCTAAAGGCGTATCTGAACCGGGAGCGTACCACCAGTGTTACGGCCGGGGTGGACTCGGTAGGAAATGGCAACCGCGCCGTCCTCGGCGTACAAATACGGAACTGACGCGGGAGATTTAACCGTCGCGACGCCAGGGGCGCCGGGCGTCCCGGCGGTTTCACGGAAGGATAGAAGCAGATGAAGATTATCATGCAGAAGGACCTCGCGAAGGTCGGCAAAGAGGGTGAGGTCGTTACCGTCGCCGATGGCTACGCGCGCAACTACCTGTTCCCCCGCGGTCTGGCGGTGCAGGCCACCGGCGGCGCACTCAAGAATGTCCAGATGCGCCAGGCTCAGGAGGAGAAGCGGGCTGAGGCGCTGAAGGCGGAGGCCGACAAGGCCGCGGGCGTGCTGGAAGGCAAGACCGTCCGGATCGAGGCGCGCGCGGGCGCGGGCGAGCGCCTGTACGGCTCTATCACGGCCGGCGACATCGCGGACGCCATCCAGAAGGACCTGAACGTGGCGGTGGACAAGCGCAAGGTCCAGCTCACCGACCCGATCAAGGCGATGGGCACGTTCACGGTTCCTGTCAAGCTGCACCGGGACGTCACCGTTCCCGTCACGGTCGAGGTCGTCAAGGGCGCGTAAGCCTCCTCGGTAACTTTACGAGGCGGGCGCGCGGCGGGCATCGCGCCCGCCGCGCGTTTCTTTTTGCGCGCGCACCTGCGCGCGCGGGCTGTCTGGTTGTCATGGACCGAATTCCCCCGCAGAACATCGAAGCGGAGATGGCCGTCCTCGGGGCCATGTTTCTGGGTGACCGGGCCGCCGTGGAGCGCGCCACGGAGGTGCTGCGACGGGAGGACTTCTACCGCGAGGCGCACGGTCACATCTTCGACGTGATGGTGCACCTTTCGGAGCGGGACGATCCGGTCGACTTTGTGACGGTCAAGAACGAGCTGGACCGGCGCGGCCTGATGGACGTGGTGGGCGGCATCGCCTACCTGATGCAGCTCGGCGACTTCGTGCCCACCTCCGCGAACGTGAGCTATCACGCCGGCATCGTCCGCGAGAAGGCGCTCCTGCGGCGTCTGATCGAGGCGGCATCCCAGATCGCGGGCATGGCTTATGGCGAGGTGGAAGAGGTAGACACCATCGTCGACCTGGCCGAGCGCACCATCTTCGAGGTCGCCAGCAAGCGCTCCACGCAGTCGTTCACCCCGCTGCGCCCCCTGCTGAACGAGGCGTTCGAGAAGATCGACACCCTGTACCACGAGAAGGGCGTCGTCACCGGCATCGAGACCGGCTTCACGGACCTGAACTATATCACCTCCGGTCTCCAGCCCAGCGACCTGCTCATTCTCGCTGCACGTCCCTCGATGGGAAAGACAAGTCTTGCCGTTGGCATCGGCCAGAACGCGGCGCTCCAGGCAGGGAAGACGGTGGCGGTCTTCTCGCTGGAAATGAGTAAGGAGCAGCTTGTACAGCGCATGATCTGCTCCGAGGCGCGCGTGGATGCGCACCGCCTGCGCACAGGCTTCCTGCAGGACGATGACTGGACGCGGCTCGCCGACGCCGTGCAGCGGCTCTGGGATGCCAATATCCTGATTGACGACAGCACGGATATGAGCGCTCTGGAGATGCGGGCCAAGTGCCGCCGCCTGCGCGCCGAGTACGGCGCGCTGGACCTGGTGGTGGTGGACTACCTGCAGCTCATGCGCGGCAGCGGCAAGAACACCGAGAACCGTAACCAGGAAATATCCGAGATTGCGCGTGGCCTGAAGGGCCTTGCCCGCGAAATGCGTGTCCCCGTGATCGCCCTGTCGCAGCTCTCGCGCGCCGTAGAGCGCCGCGAGGACAAGCGCCCCATGCTCTCTGACCTCAGAGAGTGCCTGGCGGGCGATTCGCGCCTGTACTGCGCCGATACTGGGCGCCTCGTCCGTATCGCCGACGTGACGCCTGGGATGCGTATTCTGGGCGTCAACCCCGGGCAGAAGGCAGTCGCGGCCACAGTATCCCACGTATGGCAGAAGGGCGTAAAGCCGATCTTTCGCGTGACAACGGAGACCGGGCGGGTGCTCGAATGTACCGCTAACCACCCCTTCCTGACACAGAACGGTTACAAGCCGCTCGCCGAACTGGAGGTGGGGGACCTGTTGGCAACCCCAATGCGCTTACCTTTGCATGGTGTGGAGCGTCCCGACCGTGCCGATCTCTGTCGCTTCCTGGGGTACATGGTCGGTGATGGACACTATGGGAAGCACAGGACTCTCTCCTTTATTTCTGCGGATCGGGCTGTATACGAAGATGTTAAGGCCATTGTCAGGACACACTTCCCTGAGGTTCGTTTCAACGAGAGCGAAACAACCTTCAAGAAGACCTGCTGGGAAGTAGACTTCGTGTGCCATCATGGCGATGGGCGATATGGAAAGCCGTTCGGCAACCCGCTTATCAACTGGCTGAGAGAAGAGTTGGGAATTCTTGGCCAACTCTGCCATGACAAGCGGGTTCCGCAGTGGGTCTTCGAGGCGGGCGCAATAGGAGCCCGGGAGTTCCTGGCCGGCTACCTGGCGACGGATGGCTGCGTGAAGCGAAAAGCGAACCGGGGGGGATTCGGCGTCCATTTTGATACGGTCAGTCATGGCCTAGCTAGGGACGTGCAGCACCTTCTACTTCGTATCGGGGTGGTCGCTACGGTTCAGCGGGCGCAGCGCAAGGATGGGATTTACCGCCCTATCTACCGAATCAGCGTGAACCCACAGAACGACAACCTCCGTCGGTTTGCGGAGCAGGTCATTCCCGCTGGTAGGAAAGGGGAGACGCTTCGGGCAATTCTCGAGGAGACACCACATGTCGCCACGAATCCGGGAGTTTTCAGCCTTCCGCCGCACGTGTCGCAGTTGATGTTCGAGAAAACGAAGCACCTGCGTCAGCAGGGACGTAAGTTGGATGGCGGTAAGCGCTTGTACGGGAAGCATCAGGGCAAGCGGCCACGTAGGGACGTTTGCCGAGAGTGGGGGACTCGTCTGCAGGACGAGGAACTGGTTATGTGGGCGGACTCCGACCTTCTTTGGGAGCGTGTGCGGTCCGTAGAAAGTGTGGGCGAGCAAGAGACGTACGATATTTGTGTGCCGGAGACGGGCAACTTCATCGCGGAAGGGCTTGTCGTGCACAACAGTGGCGCCATCGAGGCGGAGGCGGATGTGGTAGCGTTTATCTATCGGCCGGCCTACTACGAGCGAAAAGAGGCCGTCTCGCAGGAGGCTGACGCCGAAAAGGAGGAGAACCGGCGTCCGGGCGAGTATGACACCGAGGAGGCGGAGGTAATCATCGCCAAACAGCGAAATGGCCCCACCGGCACCGTGAAACTCGCCTTCATGCCCAAGTTTGCCCGGTTCGATAACCTGGCTGAGTACCGCGAGGATAACCCGTTTTGAAGATACTGGTCGTCGGAGGCGGCGGGCGCGAGCACGCCCTGTGCTGGAAACTGGCCCACAGCCGCGATGTGCACAAGATTTACTGCGCGCCCGGCAATGCGGGCACCGCGCAGGTGGCCGAGAACGTGCCGATCGCTGCGGACGACATCGAGGCGCTACGCCTCTTCGCCGAGCATCAGAAGATCGACCTGACCGTGGTCGGGCCGGAGAAGCCGCTGATCGATGGCATCGTGGATGCCTTCGAGGCGCGCGGCCTGCGCATCTTTGGCCCGTCCCGCGAACCTGCCATGCTGGAAGGCTCCAAGGCGTACGCCAAGGAGATCATGCGCCGCGCGAACATCCCCACGGCCGCCTTCGCCGTGTTTGACGACCCGGCGCTGGCCCGCGACTATTTGCGTGGGCAGACGTTCCCTCTGGTTATCAAGGCGGACGGCGCGGCGGCAGGCAAAGGCGTCGTCATCGCGAAGGACTTCCCGGAGGCAGACGCCACCATCCGGGCGATGATGGAGGAGCGGGTCTTCGGCACGGCCGGGGAGCGCGTGGTCATCGAGGAGTGCCTGGTGGGTGAAGAGGCCAGCATGATGGCGTTCGTGGACGGTGACACCATCGCGCCCATGATCGCCGTGCAGGACCACAAGCGCGCCTTCGAGGGCGATACAGGGCCGAACACCGGCGGGATGGGCGCCTATGCCCCGGTGCCCGCCGCCCCCGAATCGGTGGTGAAGGCGGTGGTGGAGCAGATCCTCGGACCGGCCATCGATGCGATCCGCGAGACCGGCATTCCTTATCGGGGCGTTCTCTACGCGGGCGTGATGCTCACCGCGGACGGCCCGAAGTGCCTGGAGTTTAACTGCCGATTCGGCGACCCAGAGACGCAGGTTGTGCTGCCGCTCCTGGAGTCGGACCTGGCGGACATTCTGGTAGCGGTGGCGGACGTGGAATTGGAGAAGGTCCCGGTAACGTTCGCCCGTCGGTCTGCGCTCTGCGTGGTGATGGCGTCCGAAGGCTATCCCGGCGACTACGAGAAGGGCAAAGCTATCCGGGGGCTCGACGCCGCCGCGAAGCTGGACGCGGTGGCGGTCTTCCACGCGGGTACGAAGCCCGGTGAGGGGGGCGAAGTGCTGACCGATGGCGGGCGCGTTCTGAGCGTGACCGCGACCGGAGAGACGTTCGCCGAGGCGCGTGAGCGGTGCTACACGGCGGTTAACCGCATCTCGTTCGACGGCGCCTTCTACCGTAACGACATCGGCCACCGGGCGCACGGGCTGGAGTAAACTCCTCCTCGCGCGGGGGAGGGATTCTGCATCGCACGAAAGGAACCGAAGCACATGGCCGCAAACGTCTTCCTCGTGGTGATTCGCCTGGTGTCCCCGGCGCGGCAGGAGGCCGCAGAGCGCTATCTGAAAAACTCGTTTGAGACGCTGAAGCTGGGTGAGGGCATCTACGCTATAGATGCCCACGTCCCGGTGACGACGGTCCAGCAGGACCTGCGGGACGCGGCGAGCGACGGCGGCCCGCAG
>Ga0065721_10050978_pt1 | contig 16771 bp, 20 predicted proteins | sample Mesricmetagenome_FD_59108 | JGI IMG/M metagenome (GOLD analysis project Ga0065721, IMG submission 59108) | Mesophilic microbial community from rice straw/compost enrichment Sample: eDNA_1 v2 (version 2) | ecosystem: Engineered > Solid waste > Grass > Composting > Bioreactor | place: USA: Davis... | reverse complement strand
CAAAGGCATAAAGTCGAACACTGGCACGGAGTTACAAAGCGCACGAAGAAATTTTAAACGCAAAGAGCGCCAAGAGTGTTCTCAAATTTGAAAAGTATTCATCATACATCTAATACTCCTCAGGCCTGAAACAACCTTAGCGCTTCTTTGCGTCCTTAGCGCTCTTTGCGTTTATAAAAATTAGTGCGCAAAATCAACTTCATACTTCCCTCTAATGCGCTCCATCGGCGGGTTGTAATATCCGAATTTCAGATTGGGGAATTCTTCTTTGATCAACTCCATCAGTTGTCTGATACCAAGGATCTCGCCACTATCAACCACACCGATCTTGCCAAGATACCAGTCGGGATCAATATTGAAATTACGCCACTGGATCATACACAGATCTGTGTCGCGAATAAGTTTTCTGAGTGCTTCGTATTCGGCCACTGAATCTGTCATGCCCGGAAATACAAAATAGTTGATGGAAGTCCAGCCACCGAAAGACCGAACAATTTTCAAACTCTCAATAATATCATCAAAGTCATAGTTGTTCGGACGATAATAAGGCATATAGATCTCACGACGTGCAGAATTCGTACTCACGCGAATGCTATTCAGTCCTGCTTCGCAGAGTGCTCTTACAGCAAGTGGTTTGGATCCGTTTGTATTGATGTTGATGCTTCCTTTTGATGTGTGTTTTCTGATTTCAATGATTGCTTCGCGAATGGTTTCCCACATCAGCAATGGTTCTCCTTCACATCCCTGACCAAAACTTACGATAGGATAGGGCGCGGTTTCCAAATGTGGAACGGTAAACTCCACAATCTCCTGCGAAGTTGGTTTGAATGTTAAACGATCCTGTGTGGATACAATCGTTTCTTCTTCCGGCTGAAAAGAAATACATCCCACGCAATTTGCATTGCATGCAGGAGAAGAAGGAACGGGACATTCCCATCTTCCCATAAAATAATTTCTTGCCGCAGGACAGTGATAAGTCAACGCACAATTATTGGCCAGATGTGCTACCAGCCGATTATGCGGGTATGCTTTCAAAAATTGTTCAACGCCTGATTCAACTTTGTTGTGATCAAAACCTGCACACTCCTGACGAATGTCCTGTTCAATACGAACTGCGGGCACATAAAATTTATTATCGTACCAGCCTACTGCAGTATAACAGAACAGCGGAAGTGTAGGAGCATCAGGAGCTGTTTCATACGCTGCGAGGTACAAACCGGTATGAGCAGGCGGAATAAAAGAAGCAACCGCCCAGCCTTTTTCACAAAGACGCATTTCGCCGGTGTTTACATCAATACCAATTCCCCGGCGACCGGGAAGTTCATACAGTTGTCCGCCATCCGGAAGTTCAATCCATTCATTTTCTGGAATGGGAAGAGCATCCCATCCGCTTCTACCTGTAACGTAGAGCGATGTGTCTTCAAAAATATTTCCATTGCCATCTGAATAGAGCACGTAAGGCGACATATCGTTCGGTCTTTTATTGTGATTCCGGATGATTCCGGTTTGAGGCTGCGCCTTCAATTTTTTCCCTGCAAAAAGCGTTCAGTTTTGCGATCTCAAGAGTGGAAAGGTCCTGCATTACCTGAAATTGCAGGTATTTCTGTCCTACATGGAACAATGTTACAAAATCCTCACGGACGATCACTTCAGATAAATCTTTCCACGGAACCAAAACATCTTTAAATGTTGCAGGAACCGTGACGCCGTTCTCATCCAGGACGATATCCGTGCCGGCGAAGATCTTTTTTTCAGTAAAAAACAGGAGAAGGCATATGAATGCAAAAATCACCACTGCCACGATGTCCAGCGTTCTTCCTGAATTCATGAATACAATAGCGAGTATCAGGAAAGCTGTGAATTGCAGCAGACGAAGTTTGCTATTGAAACGTGCGCTGAAGTCCACTTTTTTTCTAAAAAAACCATAGAACATGGAAATTGCTGCAATGAGCACCATGGGCGCTATGGGCATAAAGTTTTTGAATTCTAAAAGCCTGTAATAGTCAGCAGCTTTCACAATCAGGAATAGTGCGGCAATTACGTGAAGAAGTCCAACGCTTCTTTTTCTTCTCTCCACGTCTTCGATCCGTACGGTAATCCTATACATGATTCGCGGGATTGCTTGCCACCAGCAGGTTGCAAAGTTTGAACAAAACACGGGCGCCAACGTTCGCATCCCAGCCATTTTCACTGGTACTTACTTCGCTGAGGTCAAAACCAATGACCTTTTTACCAGCCTTTGTCAGCTTTTTGAAAAGATAAAATACCTGTTCGGTTTCGAAGCCACCTTGTACGGGAGTACCTGTATTGGGACAAAGTTTTGGATCAAGTCCATCGATATCGAAACTGATGTAAACTTTATCAGGAAGCTGGGAGATGATATCGTCTGTGATGCTTGCGAAAGTTTCTCCTTCAAATTGTCTTTCTCTGATCTCCCCGTCAAAATAGGTGCGGATGCGATCTTTGTTTTGAAGAATGAATTCGTGTTCTCCCTGAGAATAGTCCCGAATGCCTGCCTGCACAAGCTTTTTGATCTGCGGAATTTCTTTTAAAGCATTATACATAATGCTGGCGTGTGAATACACGAAGCCTTCATAACTTTCTCTCAGATCGCAGTGCGCATCAATTTGAAGAATTCCGAAATCGCCATGTTTTTCAGCAATAGCTTTCATGAAACCAAGAGGAGTGCTGTGATCACCACCAAGCGTAGCCGCAAGTTTTCCTTTGTCGAGGATCGCTTTTGTTTGCTGATACACCCAGTCGTTCAGAAATACACTTCCTTCGTTGACTTCTTTCAGGGTTTTTGTCATGAACTTGTTGTTCTCAACCGCATCACCCTGAGAAATATAATCGATATAGAGTTCGGCTTCTTTTCTGAGGTAGTCGCTTTTGAGGAGGATTTTGCTGTCAGGTTCTTTCATGAAAAAACCTTCTTTCCATCCATCGGGCACCTGGGGATCGAAAAGATCGACCTGGAGACTTGCCTTCATGATTTGTTCGGCGGAGCGGGCCGTTCCCGATCCAAAACTCACTGTCACCTCCCAAGGCACTGGCAGGATCACGAGGCGGGCGTCGTCTTCTGTTACCGGTAAACCGAAAATATTGTTGTTAGGATTGCCGGCGCTGTTAGGGTCAAAATTGGAGAGGTCGATCATAGCTCATTTTTAAAGCGGGATGCAAGTTAGGCCCGATCTTCCAAGTCGCAAAATCGGAATCAGCGCTCTGGAGCCAATGGATTTTTGTGATTCCGTTTACAAATTGTGAAAACAGGGATATCAGCCCAAAATAGGGGCGTTTAAACCACCTCGACTTGATTTTTAGTCTACCTTTGCCACGCCAACTGCTGGCTGTGAAACGGACGCTGTCCGACCTAAACAACAAGAGATGAAAAAGACTCAAATCATTCTTCTTATTCTCGTGATTGCAGGTGTTGTGGGGATGTCTTTCTTTGTTGCCGATCTTACCACACAGGAGACTTTTGCTTCAGCTGCAAAAAAGAATGGAAAATTTGTGGTGGTGAAAGTGAAAATTGATAAGGACACTCCGGTTGAATACGATCCTGTCACAAATCCTAACCGTACTGTTTTCTACGCTTTTGATGCCGACGGAGAAAGGGCTAAAGTGGTTTATAATAAAGAGAAACCTACAGACATTGAGAGAAGTGAAGGTATTGATCTCAATGGCTACATGCGCGATGGATATTTTGAATGCAACAAGATTCAAATGAAATGTCCTTCGAAATACAATGATGAAATGAACCAGGCGGAAAAGCGTCTACAAACCGCCACAACCTCTAAATAGTAATGGATTATATTGGTGAGCACCTGCTTCCGGGAAAGATTGGCCATTTCTTTTTACTGCTTTCTTTTATCGCTTCCTTAGGAGCTACTATTTCCTATTTTCTGAGTACACAAAAAAGTCTGAAGTCTTCTGGTCATCAGGCAGGGGAGCAGTGGAAACGTCTGGCACGTGTGTTTTTCTTCGCTGAAATGATTTCGGTGATTGTGGTGTTCTTTGTGCTTTACCACATCATCAGTAATCACTATTTCGAATACAAATACGCATGGCAACACAGTGATCGTTCACTTGAGCCAAAATATCTTCTCAGTTGTTTTTGGGAAGGACAGGAGGGCAGTTTTCTCTTATGGAGTTTCTGGCATTGTATTCTCGGAGGCATCCTGATCTGGAAAGGTAAACAATGGGAAGCACCGGTAATGACCGTTGTGAGTTTCGTACAACTGATTCTCGCAACCATGGTGCTGGGAGATATTTTCGGATTGCATATCGGTGCGAATCCGTTTGTGCTGTTGCGCAACTCCGAAGTGTTTGTCGGCGCTGACGACAGATTTTTCGCTCCGGATGGAAGTGTGAATCCTAATTATTTACAACTGATCGCGGATGGTAAAGGGTTGAATATTTTACTTCAGAATTACTGGATGGTGATTCACCCTCCGGTACTTTTCTTAGGCTTTGCTTCAACACTGATTCCTTTTTCATTTGCCATTGCAGGTTTGTGGACAAAGAAATTCAGCGAATGGGTAAAACCTGCATTACCCTGGGCTTTGTTTTCAGCCGCCATTTTCGGACTCGGTATCATGATGGGCGCCGCGTGGGCTTATGAATCACTCAACTTCGGTGGATACTGGGCCTGGGATCCTGTCGAGAATGCATCGCTTGTTCCCTGGCTGATACTTGTTGCGGGTTTGCACACCATGGTGATCTTTCGCCACACTGGTAATGCCTTACGAAGCAGTTTTCTGTTTATAATACTCACGTTTTTGTTTGTGATCTACTCCACTTATCTCACAAGGAGTGGTGTGCTTCAGGATACATCAGTACACGCATTTACCGGTGAAGGCATTACCCCCACACATCTGCTGATCTTTTTGTTTGGTGTTGCACTGCCTGCGTTGGGATTACTCATTGCGCGGTATAAAAAAATTCCATTCATACCCAAAGAAGAAGAAACAAGCTCGCGCGAATTCTGGATGTTCGTGGGCTCACTGGTGTTATTCCTTTCTGCGTTTCTCATTATCCTGATGACTTCTATTCCAGTGATCAACAAGATCGCAGAATGGACAAGAATTTCAAATCTGTTTTCAAAAGATAAATTGTTCCGTCCACTTGCTGTTGGAGAAGATGCTGAATATGCATACAACCGCATTCAGGTTTTTGTGGCGATCATCATTGGTTTGTTCACCGGTTTTGGAATGTACCTGAAGTACAAGAGTACCGGACGTGCCTTTCTTAAAAAACTAATCTGGCCTTCATTGGCAGGACTTGTGCTCGCATCACTGATTCTTGCATTTGGTAATGTCAACTATTACAATCAGGGTGCGGGATATCGTTTTACCATCTGGGTGGCGGTAGTTGCAACTGTATATGCGCTGGTCGCTAATGGCATGTACATCTTTTCGGGTTTCAAAGGGAAGTTGAAGCAGGCTGGTGGCGCTATTTCGCACATTGGATTTGCTGCGCTTTTGCTGGGGATCCTGTTTTCCTCATCCAAAAAAGAAGTGCTTTCTTACAATACCTCGGGAATACCTGTGTTCTTCGGTAAGGATAGCAAGGAAAAACCAGGAGAGAACCTTACACTGGTGAAAGGACTCCGAACTGACATGGGTAAGTATTGGGTGACTTATGTGAAGGATTCCATTCATCCTGATAAAAAAAATCTGTGGTTCTATCAGATTCTGTTTGAAAGAAAAGATGGAAAAGAAACATTCACGCTTTATCCCAATGCGTTTCTCATGCCTCAGGGAGAGGAAGGCAATCTGGCTTTGTCGGCCAACCCAGATGCCAAACATTATCTAACGCATGATGTATTTGTTTACATCACTTCACTTCCTGATCCAAACAAACGTGAGGATACAACTTCATTCCGTTCTGTGACAGCCAGCGTAGGCGATACTGTCTTTTACTCGAGAGGACTGATGGTGCTGGAAGATGTGAAACCCGCAATGGATATTCCCGGATTCAACTATGGTCCTGGCGATAGCGCCGTACTTGCGAAACTGAAGGTCTTTTCCAAAACGTCTTCGATTTATACGTTAAATACCATAATGGTCAGCAGGGGCGGACAAAATTTTGCCATTCCTGACACGGTGATGCCGGAAAACCTGATTCTGCAATTGCAAAAGACTGAAGGTGACCGTGTGGAGCTTGGTGTGAAAGAAAGCAGTTCCATTCTTGAATATGTGACTTTGAAGGCTTACAAGTTCCCCTATATCAACCTCGTGTGGGGTGGTACCATCATTATGGTGATTGGAATGGTCATCAGCATGCTGAAGCGCAGGCAGGCGAAAAAGACCGCTGTTGTGCGCGGTTCGGGCCTTAGGAAAGCAGAGATGGAAGAGGCTTCACAAAGCGAACTTTAGTCTTTCCTAAACAGCGTTTTTCTTATCTTGAATGTCTCTTGAAAGCAAGCATTTCTCTGCGTAATTTTAGTGTATGCGGCGTTTGACATCCTGCCTGATCCTTTTCTTTTTCAGCTCCGTTGCGCGGGCTCAGGATCATGCTGCACTCCCCACAATTGGCGCGCATGATACCATACTTGTCCCCATAGTTTACTATAACGGCGAATGGCTTCCCTATGCTCAGATGGATGTTGTGTACATATCAACCCTTCCTCCACACAAACTTGCCAAACACATGGAGGAATACAATCGTCTTCGCAGGGTCGTATATCTTACATATCCCTATGCGCGCAGAGCATCAGTGATCATCAACGATGTGAATACACATCTGAAAGATGTCAGCTCAAAAAAAGAACGCAAAAAATATATCAGGTCGAGAGAAAGTGAACTGAAAAAACAGTTTGCTGATCCTATTTCTAACCTTACTGTTTATCAGGGCAAAGTGCTTATGAAACTCATTTACCGCGAAACAGGTGATGATTGTTATGAGATCATCAGGGAATTCCGGGGCGGTTTGAACGCTCGCATGTATCAAACCGTGGCATTTTTCTTTGGCGGCAACCTCAAACAAAAATATGATCCTGTAAATGATGCTCTTGATCGTGAAATAGAATCCATTCTTAAAGAATGGTATGGCGTTCGGTATCAGCCACCTCCCGTGCATCATTGATCGTTCGTATCTCACGCCGAATCATGCTTCATTTTGTTGCAGTATCTTTCCATCATGAAACTGGATGTACTGGCTATTGGTGCCCATCCCGACGATGTAGAACTGGGATGTTCCGGCACTCTGATCAATGAAGTAAAAAAAGGAAAAAAGGTAGGCATTGTTGATCTCACGGAAGGAGAACTCGGCACGCGGGGAACCGTGGAAACACGCTACGCGGAAGCTGCAGCGGCTGCGCAAATCATGGGTATCTCGGTGCGCGAAAACCTGAAGATGCGCGATGGTTTTTTCAAAAATGATGAAGCGCATCAAATGCAGCTGGTTCAGGTAATCAGAAAATACAAACCTGAAATCGTCATTGGAAACATTCTTGAAGATCGTCATCCTGACCACGGAAGGGCAGGATGGATGATCTATGATGCCTGTTTCCTTTCAGGTCTGCGTCAGGTAAAGACGTTGGACAGTGAAGGAAAGGAACAGGAGAGGTGGCGTCCGAAGATGTTGTTGCATTACATACAGGATCGTTTTCATGAACCCGATTTCATCATCGACGTAACCGATGTGTGGGAGCAGCGCATGGATGCTATCAGAGCTTTTAAAACGCAGTTTTACGCTCCTTCAAGCAAGGAGCCTGCGAGCTATCTCTCCAATCCCGAATTCATGGAGGCTGTAATTGCACGTGCAAGACTGCTGGGAAAAAGGATCGGTGTGAAATATGGCGAAGGATTTCTTTCCAGGAAAAATATTGGAATTAAAGGTCTCGATTCTCTGATTCTGATTGAAACCTAGGATGCTGATTCAGGAAGGAGGCGTATTGGGATCTTTCGGTTTTCTGGAGAATAACCGGCCCAAAAATGCTGTGATATAGAGTCTCAGGTTCTTGAAAAAATAAAGCACGCCCAGGGCGGCGGCTACGAGCGCCTGTATCAGATAGCTTCCGCTTCCGGGGTCTATATATAACAGAAAAACATCCATTTACGTCTCTTGGGCGATTAAAGATAATCAAAGCTATATTTGCGGCACAAATTTGACAAATGAACTTTCAACTCAGTGAAGAGCACTTGATGATCCAGCAGGCAGCGCGTGACTTTGCGCAGAATGAATGTCTGCCCGGAGTTATCGAACGCGATGAAAAAATGCAGTTCCCACGCGAACAGATCATGAAACTGGCTGACCTCGGTTTCCTTGGCATGATGGTAAGTCCTGAATATGGCGGCGCCGGTCTCGACACCATCAGCTATGTATTAGCCATGGAAGAGATCAGCAAAGTAGACGCCAGCGTCAGCGTGTGCATGAGCGTGAACAACAGCCTTGTGTGCTACGGCCTTGAGGCTTTTGGCACTGAAGAACAAAAAAGAAAATACCTGACTCCGCTTGCACAGGGAAAAAAAGACGGCGAATTGTATACCGGAGCCTTCCTCCTCAGCGAACCTGAAGCGGGTAGTGATGCTACTTCGCAACGCACCACTGCGGAAGACAAAGGCGATTATTATTTGCTGAATGGTACCAAAAACTGGATCACCAACGGCGGTACAGCTTCGGTTTACCTCGTTATCGCTCAAACCGATCCATCCAAAGGTTCAAAAGGTATCAACGTATTTATCGTTGAAAAGAACTGGCCGGGTGTGGTAGTAGCTGCGAAAGAAAACAAACTTGGTATTCGCGCGAGCGATACTCATACCATCCTGTTCAACGATGTAAAAGTGCCCAAAGAAAACAGAATTGGTGAAGATGGATTTGGATTCAAATTCGCCATGAAAACGCTTGCCGGCGGTCGCATTGGTATTGCTTCACAGGCACTGGGTATCGCAAGCGGTGCTTATGAACTCGCACTGAAATATTCAAAAGAAAGAAAAGCTTTCGGAACAGAGATCGCCAACCATCAGGCAATTGCATTCAAACTTGCGGATATGGCTACCCGCATTGAAGCATCCCGTCTTCTTTGTCTGAGAGCTGCTTTCGATAAAGATCAGAAAAGAGATTACACGCTGAGTTCTTCTATGGCGAAAGTATATGCATCAGAAACAGCCATGTGGACAACAGTGGAAGCCGTGCAGATCCACGGTGGTTATGGCTATGTGAAGGAATATCATGTAGAACGCCTCATGCGCGATGCCAAGATCACACAGATCTACGAAGGAACCAGCGAGGTGCAGCGCATCGTCATTAGCCGGTCTATCCTGAAATAATCGAAGTTTAAAAAAATACAATCCCGCCTTAATGGCGGGATTTTTAATTTTGAACCATGCCGGTGAACAGAGAGAATTATGTTGCAATAACAAAAGAACTGGAAAGCAAAGCCGTGACCCTGGTGGCTGTATCAAAAACAAAACCCATAGAAGATATCCTTGAGTTATATGAATCAGGCCACAGGGATTTTGGTGAGAATTACGTGCAGGAACTGGTCAGCAAACAAGAGCAATTACCAAAAGATATCCGCTGGCATTTTATCGGACATCTGCAAACAAACAAGGTAAAATACATTGCTCCGTTTGTGAACCTGATACATGGTGTGGATAGTTTGAAATTGTTGCGTGAAGTTGACAAGCAGGGACAAAAACAAAATCGTGTGATTGATGTTTTACTGCAGGTGCATATAGCAATGGAAGAAACGAAATTTGGACTGGATGATCAGGAACTGCAATCCATTCTTGATTCAGAAGCATCGCAATTGAAATATGCAAGGATCAGGGGACTGATGGGCATGGCATCGTTTACTGATGATCAGGGAGCGGTGAGGAAAGAGTTTCGTCGTCTTAAAACGCTTTTTGACAGGTATTCAGGCAAAACAGACTTTAATATCCTTTCCATGGGAATGAGTGGTGATTACCGGATTGCGATGGAAGAAGGAAGCACGCTGGTCCGTATAGGCAGCCTTTTGTTTGGTGAAAGGGAAAAGCGTTAGCTGTCTCTGGCATGTTTTTTTGAACTCCTCATATAAATGCAACTCATGAAAAAAGCAATTTTTACGTTTGTCGCCGCGGTTTTCAGCACAATGCTGGTATTGGCGCAGGAAGGAGAGACACGCAAGATAGATGTGGATGTGAATACTGGTAGCGATAACTGGTATGCATCGCCCTGGGTATGGATTGTTGGTGCCGCAGTATTTATTCTGCTTCTGGTAGCGCTTACCCGTGGTGGCCGTCGCGCGGACTGAGGTGTTCAGAGAAGTTCTTATATGAAGAAAGCCCCAATCTGGGGCTTTTATCGTTATAAATTAAAATGAAAATCCGGGAGTCAGTTTTTGCTCCTCACTTCATTCACTCAGATCTGTTTTTGCGACTGTCCCTTGAACCACAACTGAAGTTTTTTCCATCTGTTCCGGCTCATCATCAAAAGATTTTCTTCCGTCGTCCTGGTGATATACAACAGGTAACAGATCAACAGAATCAACACTATGAAAAACCACATCGGAAACATAACACATCTTTCCTTATAAAATCCAAAGACCGTTCCAACCTGAGGTCGCGAAAACAGAATCAGGTTTTTTTCACCAACATCATAGCTTTTCAGGTATAAGTTGGGGAAAACTGTTGCCTTCGTTCAACAAAAGATGTTGGCTATTTGCTAAAAGTACTTTTCATGACGCGGATCATGCCTGCAGGACTCCAGTTGGGTGACACAATCATGCGGCGAACTGTCATCAAAGGCATTGTGGAATCGCGGGGTGTGGAAAGCTGAAACGCAAGATCGTAGCCTCTTTTCGCCACTTCAGGAAGTGCTTCTTTACTCCAGATACCAAATGGATAAGCAAATGATGTAACAGGCTTGCCGGTGATTTCTTCCAATTGCTTTTTGGAATTGGTAAGTTGAAAATCCCAATCATTTACAACGATATCACGACCGCCATATTGAATTGTGTTTTCATTTTTATAACGATCCACACGATGATGATCCCATGTGTGCGAACCAATTGCATGACCTTCATCAGCCAGTTGTTTGATCTGCTCTTTGCTCATGTAATTAGGTTTGCCAATCGATATAGTCATGATGTAGAACACACCTTTGAAACCGTATTTATCCATTTCGTTTTTGGCAATGGTAAAATGTTCGAGGCGAGTATCGTCGTATGTGATCATGACCGGTTTTTCCGGAAGAGGTGTGCCTTTCGTCAGATAATCATATAGCTGGTCCGGAAGTACTGTTTTATAACCACTGTCGGCCAGGGCTTTCATTTGCGCCTTGAACGCAGCTTCTGTTACTTCATAACCATTCGAAGCTTTGCTGGGCATTTGAATATCACGAATACGATGGTAGCATAAAATCGGAACCTGCGTGCGCGCAAGAATGGTTGCGGCATCTGCGACAGGCGTGTTCACCGGAACTTCGGTTTGGGAAGAATCAGTAGTTGTAACAGTCTTTTGAACCGTTTTTAATCTCTCTGTACTGGAGGAACTGGTGCAGCCGATCAGACCTGTGATGATGGCCAGGAGGAGCAGTTGGTTTTTCATAATTAAATCTCTAATACAAATATGGCAGGCAGAATGTGATAAACAAAGTTTTTTCGACAAACTTTCTTTAGAAAACGACGGAATTAACGAAGGCTAAATAAAAAGACTTTGGCGTCGGTAAAAAGGAGGCAGGTTTTGATGATTATCTTTTCCCGAGGAGTGCTACCAGTTCCTCCAAAAGTTTCAGTTGAGAGGGATTGATCAATCGTGCTGCTTCGGGTAATTGAAACCATCCGGCCTTGTCCACTTCAGGAAAACTTTGCCATTTACCCGAACGATAAGGCCATTCAATTTGAAAAGTATTGGAACGAATGGATTGCGGATCGATATTGCCTTCGCATGCAAATGCATGTACCAGTTTTCCGCCTTTTTGTTGAATGGGAGCTAGGGTGATAAAGGGACCTTTTGGTGTATGACCTGTTTCCTCTTTGAATTCACGGATGGCCGCATCCAGAGGTTCTTCTCCCGTGAATTCACCTTTGGGTATCGACCAGGCTCCATCATCCCTGTTTTTCCAGAAAGGACCTCCGGGATGCACAAGGAAAAATTCGGTGACATGATCTTTGATCCGGTACAACAATATGCCGGCACTTGTTTTCATGTCATTCAAAGATAGGAGCCTTTAATGGCGAAAAGCTTACCGTTGTTCTGCCGGACGATCGGTTTCGCGCGAAGGGTCAGCATCCACTTTTTTACCTTTTTGCGTGTCGGACGCCATGGTTGTTGTGTCTTTTGACGTTTCTTCACCCGGAGCCTTGTCCGTTCCCTGACGGTCGTGATGTTTGCCGGTCATATCATCCGGTCTTTCGGGATGAGTATTTTGCTTCATATGTTTTTCACGAAGAGTAACAATACTATGCCAGGTGGAGCAGGCTGACTTCTTCTTCGATGAGATCGTTCAGTTTCTTTTCGTTGTCGAAGATCCATTGTGGCAGGTGCTGTTCAGCGATTCTCCAGTGATGGTTATCATGTCTTTGCATCCTGAAGACAATGCGGTTGCCGCGGTCGTCTGGAACATCCACATGAAAGAGGGAGTTATCGTTTCCCGGAAGAAGTCTGAAATTAAATTCTCTGAGCCTGTCGCCAGTTTTGACAAGCTTGGTGAAATGGATGTTTCTTGCAAAGGTGAAATTCATACGTCCAGTTTGTTGTGCAAATAACGATCAAGCGCCGTGCTTTATTTGCTTAATGAAATCATAAGATTACAAGAAAAAACTGTTCCAAAAATTCAAAACTGGTGCAGGATTTGCCTGCGGTGTTAATATTAGGCAATACAGTAGGTGAACCGACATGGTTCCCTTAGATTTGCAACCCTAGTTCAAAGAATAAGTTCGAATAATGTCTAAACCCAAATTTGCATCGCCCCGGGAGTCCTTCCACGTAGTCTTAAAAAATCGTATCAATCACTATTTCGAGAGTACAGGCAAATCAGTAGAAGGTAATTCTCATTTGTACATTAAAGCAGCCATTCTCGTAGCGAGTCTGCTGTTTCTCTACATTCATCTGGTATTTTTCACGCCACATATCATTATCGCATTAATAGAATGTGTATTGTTAGGTATTGTTGTGGCCGGTATTGGTTTTAACATCATGCACGATGGTGCGCACGGTAGTTTTAGTAAACACAAATGGCTGAATCATGCAGCCGCTTTTACGTTAAACGTATTGGGAGGAAGTTCCTTCATGTGGAATGTAAAACACAATGTAATTCACCATGCTTACACCAACATAGATGGTGTGGATGATGATATTGATATTCAGCCCTGGTTAAGAATGAGCAGTACACAGCCGAGGCGTGCCATGCACAAGTACCAGCACATTTATTTCTGGTTTTTGTATTCGCTGTTATACATCCTTTGGGTATTTGTACTCGATTTTCAGAAATACTTCAGGAAAAAGATCGGCGACATGCCGCTGAAGAAAATGCATTTGACAGATCACCTGGTATTCTGGGGATTTAAGGTTCTGTATGTATTTCTTTTTGTAGTGCTGCCAGTTTTCACTGTAGGATTTGTGGCATGGCTGGTTGGATTTCTGACATTTACGCTTGTTGCAGGGTTTGTGCTAAGTATTGTCTTCCAGCTGGCACACACTGTTGAACACACGCATTTCCCCTTGCCTGATGAAAAAACAGGGCGTCTGGAAGATGAGTGGGCGGTTCATCAGTTGAAGACCACAGCCAATTTTGCACCGCGTAACAAGTTCATTAGCTGGCTGGTAGGAGGTTTAAATTTCCAGATCGAACATCACCTGTTTCCCAAGATTTCTCACATACATTATTCAAGAATCAGGAATATCATCAAGCAGGCTTGCATGGAGTATGGTGTTCCTTACATTGAATATCCGAAGATGCGTCATGCACTGGTATCGCATGTTAGTTTTCTGAAACAAATGGGCAGATAAAAAGCGTATTAACAATAAGTTGTTTCTCATCTATGTATTATTTGATGTGATTCACCTATCTTTGCCCGGTTATTTTGAGCATCGCATTTGGTAAGTGTACAATTAATCTGCTATCATTATCTGCTATTAGTTAGACCCTTTACTTTCTTGCCTCGTCTCAGATTCATTTAATTTTTTTAAAAAGAAAGTATGAACATTTACGTTTCCAACTTAAGCTTCAACGTACAGGATGAAGACTTGAGAGAGTTTTTTACAGAGTATGGCGAAGTAACTTCTGCCAAAGTGATCACCGACAAATTCACTGGCAAGAGCCGCGGATTTGGCTTTGTTGAAATGCCCGACACTGAGGCTGCTCAAAAAGCAATTTCCGAACTCGACAACGGTATCGTTGAAGGAAGAACAATTCGTGTAATGGAAGCTAAGCCCAAAGAGGAAAAACCTCGCACAAGCGGCGGTTTCCGCGGCGGAAATGGCGGTTTCAGCAAAAACAGATATTAATCATATTTGCCTTTGTGAGAATGAATTTCCCCTGCCTCGGCAGGGGATTTTCTATTGATGGGACTGTCTGCAGGGTATGAACTTTGCAAAAACCAACAAGGAAACTTGTTCGGTATGAAAAAGGAAATATTTACCTGCCTGGCTCTCGCTTGTTGTGTTCAGGGATTTTCGCAAACAGACAGCATTAGCCTTGACTCCGTTGAGAACCATCGTATCATAGTACCTACACCTGCTGTTCAATCATCCAAAATCTACCGATTAAAACCTGCAGTTGATATTCCTCTTACTGCGGTTACCGCCGGTTGGTCCATTTATGCATTCCCGATAATTTATAGCAAGGATACTTCTACTACGGCTCAAATTCTTGCGCTGAATAAAAACGATCTCGCCGCTATTAATCGTCATGGTGTAAAACACTATTCCGAAAATGCGAAAAATACCAGCGATTATTTATTCTATGGTGCCATGCCGCTGCCATTGATATTACTCGTAGATAAAGAAATTCGAAAAGATGCTGCCAGGGTGGGATTCCTTTACCTCGAAGCAATGTCGGTGACAGGAATTCTTTATACTGGCGCCGCATACGTGAAAGACAAATACCGCCCTTATGCTTACAATCCCGAAGTGCCAATTGAAAAAAGAAAAGCAGGTGGTGCTAAAAACTCTTTCTTTGGGGGTCACCCTGCACTTGTAGGTACTTCAACTTTTTTTATTGCCAAAGTATATTCCGACTATCATCCTGAATCACGCATCAAATGGGTATTGTATTCTGCCGCCGGAGCAGCCACACTCGCCACAAGTTATCTGCGGTACAAAGGTGGTTTGCATTTTACAACAGATTTGATCATCGGAACGGCAATCGGACCGTTGAGCGGAATTCTTGTCCCTCATTTTCATAAAGTGAAAAAAGACAAAGGTGCAGGTTTGGGTCTTACACCATACTATAACGGTCAGGCTCAGGGTTTCGCGCTGACATACCGATTTTAAGTGCGCATTAGATATTTCATCACAATAAATGAATGATCATGAACGATTCTAAGAAAAAAGGGATTCCGCGCAACGATGAAGAACGCCAGGGCCAGGGCGAAGGAACCTATCGTGATGCAGAAACACCTGCCAGCGATCCTTCAACCTTCGATGACGAATTTGAAACCCGGCAGGAAAACGAAATAAGCAGGGAAGAGACCAGCACGGAAAAGGCAAACCGTCCCGGGAAGGATTAACGCTTTGATGGCCAAAAGCAGCATGCTATTTGAATTGTTTGATTTGAAAACAGGTCTCTATGAATTACGTGGACGTGATCTTGTTGATTGTGGTTTTGTTTGCAGTGTGGGCTGGATGGAAAAAAGGATTCATTCTTGGCACCGTGAACCTGCTTGTTTGGATGGGAAGTCTGCTTACCGGTTTTGTCTTTTACCAACAGACTGGAACTTTATTGCAGCGCGCGTTTCCATCCCTTGATGTTTGGACCTTGCCGCTTGCATTTTTTCTTACGATACTGATTTCACGCATTCTTCTCGCTTTTTTATTCAATTCATTTTTAAAACGAACTCCCGAAGATGCACATGCACACGGTGCGAATCGTGCATTGGGAATTATTCCCGGACTGATCAATGGATTTATTTACGCTACCATACTCGTAACGATTCTATTGAGCGTTCCGCTGATGAACCAGTTTTCGGTAAAGGCAAGAGAAAGTCAGCTGGTGAACAGTCTTGCAGTGAATGTCGGTTGGATCGATGATAAGTTAGCACCGATTTTCGATGATGCGGTTAAACAAACATTAAGCAGAAAGACTGTTGAAGCCGAATCAGACGAAACAGTTGATCTCAATTTCAGAGTTGCTGCAGCCAAACCCAGACCAGACCTGGAAGCAAAGATGCTTGAAATGGTGAACGAAGAAAGAGCAAAGGAAGGACTGGAACCACTGGCGGCTGACCCGGCGATGACAGAGGTTGCAAGGGCTCATTCTCATGATATGTTCGCGCGCGGTTATTTTTCTCATTACACTCCGGAAGGCAAAGATCCTTTTGACCGCATGAAGCAGGCGAATATCAAATATTATTCAGCAGGAGAAAATCTGGCTTTAGGACAAACACTCAAAATTTGTCACGAAGGATTAATGAAATCTCCCGGTCACCGCGCCAACATTCTGAATCCATCCTATGGAAGACTGGGCATCGGTATTCTCGATGGAGGAGCGTATGGGTTGATGATATCGCAGGAATTCAGGAACTGATAAATTCAAAATTCAGAAGTAGAAAAATCCAAATTTCTCATTTCTAATTATTTCGATTTTAAATACGCTATTAGAGCTTTTCGGATATCGAATGCGG
>Ga0065721_10005664_pt1 | contig 16776 bp, 14 predicted proteins | sample Mesricmetagenome_FD_59108 | JGI IMG/M metagenome (GOLD analysis project Ga0065721, IMG submission 59108) | Mesophilic microbial community from rice straw/compost enrichment Sample: eDNA_1 v2 (version 2) | ecosystem: Engineered > Solid waste > Grass > Composting > Bioreactor | place: USA: Davis... | reverse complement strand
GCGCGCTCAGGGGCGCGGCTGGAACACCGCCCGCGGATCAGAACTTCATGGTGACGTCGAGCAGGTAGCGGCGGCCGTCACGACTTTGGCGACGCCGAAGCGCAGGAGCGTCGACGGATGGTTTTCTTCACGTCGGCGAGATTCGAGTAGCGCGTCCACGTCGCGTCGTTCCACAGGCGGACGCGCACCAGATTCGCGCCGCGCGACTTCAGCAGCACGAACGGATCGGAAGGTTTCCCGCCTTCGCGGTAGACGCCCCCGCAATCCTCCATTTCGTTGACATAGGACAGGTCGGCACCCAGATAGTAGCCGCGGGGCGGCTCCGCCGAGGTGCTGCCGGCCATTACTGCGAGCAGCGCCGCCCACCAGGCCCGCTTCGGCGCGATTTTCTGATGTCCTTGCATCGCTTCCCCCGAAAATCCGTGTTGTCGGGCCCGACCGCCGTCGCTTGTCCAGGTCGGGCTTGTACAGGGAGAATATTAATCATATAAAAGGCCCACATGGAATCCCGCTCATGACCGACTCACCCACCCATATCGCCGGCGACTGGGGCACGACCCACCTGCGGCTGCACCTGTGCCGCGGCGGCACGGTGCTCGATAAGGCCGATGGCGCCGGTATCGGCTCATTGACGACCAACGCCGAGGCGACCCTGTTCGCCGCGCTCGAACCCTGGACCGGCCGATATGGGCCGCTGCCCATCTGGCTGGCCGGAATGGTCGGCTCGCGCAATGGCTGGCGAGAAGTTCCGTACGCAGCGTGCCCTGCCGGCACTGCGGAGTTGCGCGCCTCGCTGTTGCGCTTCGAGGCCCGCGGGCATTCGATCGCCATTGCCGCTGGCGTTTCCTGCACGAACCCGCTCGGCGCCCCGGACGTCATGCGCGGCGAGGAAACGCAAATCCTCGGCGCCATCGCCACGCATCCTTCGCTCGGACGCGGCCGAAGCATCGTCGCCCTCCCGGGCACCCACACCAAATGGGCGCTGGTCGAAAACGGCAAGCTCAAATCGTTTCAAACCAGTTTGTCCGGCGAGTTGTATGCCCTGCTGCGAGATCGCAGCACGCTATTGAAGGCGTCGACGGCCGAGGCCAACGAAGCAGCCGAACGTCGGGGCTTCGAGGCTGGCCTGCAACGCAGCCGCGAGTTGCGCAACGTTCCGCTCAGTCACTTGTTGTTCGAGGTGCGGGCCCGCCAGCTGATTCAAAACATGACGCACGCCGAAGCCTCGACCTATCTGTCCGGCCTCATCATCGGCCAGGACGTGCTGGGGGCACTGCCTTTGTTCGACGGAACGATGCGAGCCGGTGCCGCTGTGCCGATCATTGGTGCGCCCCGGCTGGCCGAGCTCTATGGCGCCGCGCTCGCCGCGCATGGCATCGAAACGCTGCCGCTGGACGCCACCGAGCTGACGCTCGCCGGTCTGAACGCGCTCGCTCATCCAGATATCGCGGAGTAATTTCGTGTCCACGCCCGTCGCTCTTCCTCCTTTGATCGCCATCCTGCGCGGCATCCGCCCCGAGGAAATATTGGATGTGGCCCAGGCCCTGGTCGATGCCGGGATTCGCGGCATCGAAGTGCCGCTGAATTCCCCCGAGCCGTTGCTGAGCATTCGACGATTGACCGAGCGCTATGGCAACGAATGCCTGTGCGGCGCCGGTACGGTGCTCAAACCTGCGCAGGTCGACGCCGTTGCCGAAGCCGGCGGCAAGCTGATCGTGACGCCCAATGTCGATCGCGCCGTGATTGCCCGCAGCGTCGAATTGGGCCTGCAGCCGGTCCCGGGCTTCGCAACAGCGACCGAGGCGTTTGCCGCTATCGATGCCGGCGCGACCGCACTGAAGATGTTCCCCGCCTCGACCTACGGCGTGCAGCACTTGAAAGCGCTTCGGGCGGTGTTGCCGGGGACCAAAGTATTTGCGGTCGGCGGAGTCGGGGCTCGTAACCTCGCGGAATGGGCGGAAGCGGGCATCGACGGCATCGGCTTCGGCACGGACCTCTATGCACCGGGCCGCACCGCCGCCGAAGTCGGCGCCCGCGCCACCGCCATCGTCAGCGCCTGGCAGCAGGCGAAGGGATCGGCCCACGCCTGATCGTGCTATGTTGCTCCCATAATTCGAAGGGGCCCGGACCAAGGCATGCGCAAACCCAGCGGACAGAACCTCACTTACGCCATCGTCGAAGAACTGGGGCATGCGGTCGTCACCCAGACTTATGGCGACACGGTGCCGTTTCCCATCGAAGCCGAGCTGTGCAAACAATTCGGCGCCAGCCGCACGGTGCTGCGGGAAGCGGTCAAGATGCTCACCGCCAAGGGCCTGCTCAGCGCCCGCCCGCGCCAGGGCACCTGGGTCGAGCCGGAGAGCAATTGGAATCTGCTCGATCCCGATGTGCTGCGCTGGCTGCTGGAAAGAAAGTTCTCGCTGGAGCTGCTCGCCGAATTCACCGAAATTCGTTATGCGATCGAGCCCATGGCGGCCGCGCTCGCCGCCCGTAACGCCACACCTGAAGGCATCGCGCGCATTCGCCGCGCCGTAGACCGAATGAAAACGGCGGCCCTCGGGGAAGATGATCCCCTCGAATCCGACATCGCCTTTCATGTCGCCGTGCTGCATGCCACGGGCAACCGGTTCTACGCTCAACTCGAAGACGTGATCAACGCGGCGCTACGCATTTCGATCCGGCTCACCAACTCGGTCAAAGGCGTGCCGCAGGCCGACGTCGACTTGCACCGCAAGGTGCTCGACGCCATCGAGGCGGGCAATGCCACCAAGGCCCGCACCATCATGGAAGGCATCATCACCGAAGTGCTGGATCTGATTAACACCGCGAAGAAAAAGAACAAGGCTACGCCCGCTGCAAGCGTGGCCGCTTCGCGCGCATCGACGCGACCAGCAGCGAGCTCTCGCAACGGCTCGGCGCGTCGCCGGGCTTAGCGATCGCCCAGCAACGCGTAAAGATCCATCTGGCGACTGTCGCCGATCACCTGCTCGAAATCCAAGCCGAGCGTCGCGAGCACCGGCTCCGCCACCGGCTTGATCTGCTTGATGACGTAGTGCTCGCGATCCAGCGGATGCTGGATGTTGTCGATGGGTTCGGGGCCGGCGGTCGTGATCACATAACTGATCAAGCGGCCCAGCGGCTGAGTCGACTTGCGGGCGGCAACCACATGCGGCGGCGTGGTCGCGGTGTACTCCTCGGTGTCCTTCCGAAGATTCTTCTTGTAGACCAGCTGGTCATCCAGCTTGCCGTCGCGCACTCTGCCGACGATATCGGCGAGATAGACGTCGACCGGCTGATCCGTGAACAGGCGGTGATACAACTCGCGCTGCACTTGTTTGGCGAGCGCCGTCCAGTCACGCCGCACGACTTCCATGCCGACGAACTGCACGCCGTCGATATCGGCCGCGTTGAGCAAGCCTGCATAACGTTTGCTGGCGCCGCGAGTGCTGCCTCTCGCCCTCGGCAGGAACAGCCGTAAGTAGAGCTTCTCGAACTTCAGCTCCATCTTGCTGGTCACGCGCCATTCCTGCTCTATGTATCGAGCGATGTCCTGATTCAGCCTGGCGGCAAGCTCTCTGCCTGTGGCACGAGCCTCGTCGGCGTCCGGCATGCCGGAGCGAACGAACAAGCTGTCGGTATCGCCATAGAGCACGGTGTAGCCCGCACTCTCGAACCACTGCTTGGACCACAACAGTATTTCGCGGCCGGTGCCGGTGATCGAGTTGGCAAGCGCCGGGTTGTAGAACCGGCACGCGGGTGTACCCAATACGCCATAACACGAGTTCATCAGGATCTTGATGGCGTGCGAGGCCACCTCGTCGCCGTTCTTCTTGGCTATGTCACGCCGAGGGAACAACTCATCGAGCACCCGAGGCAGGATGGCGGGCTCGCGGCGGAATGCGCCGCCCGGCGTTTCGATCAAGTCGTCGGTGGGCTGCGGCCTGGCCACGTACGACAGCGGATCGATGTTGAACGTGCGAATGATGCTGGGATACAGGCTCTTGAAGTCGAAGACCCAGACGTTTCGATGCAGCCCGGTGAGCGGCTCGAGCACGTGGCCGCCCTGCTGTGCTTCGTACACGCGGGCATCGCTGGAGCGGACCGTCGGCGCGACGATGCCGAGTTTCTCCAGCTCCGAGAGATACAGGAAATCGAACGACGCGATGCTGGCCGCGACTCGATCCGGGGTCATCCCGGTGAGCTGACTGCGCGCCACCGCCAACGGAATCAGATTCAACTTCGCCACGATCTCGAATACCAGCCGCGCGTCGGTGCGTGCATACAGCGCGAACGCGGGCAGATCGTGACGATAGTTGTGAATGATTTCGGCCAGACGATCGCGAACGTCGCCCGCGACCGCCTTGCCTTCGCCCAGCACTTCCCGGGCCACGGCGTCGAGCGAGTAATCATCCATCCGCACGAACGCGCCGCGCAGCAGGTCGATGCCATCCATGACCAATCGGCCCGGAATGCTCGCCTGCCCGCTGCCGAAGTAACCCTCGGCCTTGCGAATGCGGATCGCGCCAGTGTCGCGACCGAGGTTGAATGGATGCCGCAGCCGTTGCGCCATGCGCTGCAGCGCCGTCAAGTCGAAGTCGACGATGTTCCAGCCGGTGATCACGTCGGGATCGAGACGCCGAACCCGCTCGCAGAACGCATCGAGCGCGGAGTATTCGTCGAGACAGCGCGTCGCCTTCTCCGGCATGGGGCGATCGCTGCCATCGACGATCAGCACCTCGTCGATCTCGTTGGAGTACATGGAGATCGCGAGCAGCCGCTCGCCCTTGCCATCGGTCTCGATATCGAACGACAGGACGCGCGGCTCGATCCTCACCTCGGCCGGCCGAAGCACCGGGTTGTCGAACACCCAGGTGACTGCCTCGCCCGGCGTCGGCTCGCCCTCGATCTCACAGCCGCCTTTGATGCCGCGCTCGATCAGATAACGGATCGCGAAGCGCACGTCCGCCTCGTAGGTGTCGATCCCCACGTCGTGCAGCCGGTCTCGCAGCCCGGGCACATCGGTCGGTGTCTCCATATCGAAGCGCGACACCGGCGCGCCGTCGAAAGTGCGCTTCTGCAACGGCACAGGCTGCTGCGACGTCAGGACGCTCGCGCGCTCGACGTCCCCGGTGCGAATGTAGAAGTGCGGACGCTGGCGATTGTCGCGGACCAGAAAGGTGCCGCCATCTTCGAGCCGGCCATACACATGGATGACAGGTACGCGCGTTCCGGCGGGACCGGAAACCACACGATAACTGGCCTGAAGAATGAAACCCCGGAGCTTGATCACCCGCGAATTGTGCTCCAAAGCGGCGGTCGCCGCGAGCCGGAAACCCTGTCAGCGTCGGGTCCGAACAGATACTTGACTTCGTCAAGTAATTCGGCGAACGTCTGCGCTCACGGAGGAACCCGCATGAATGCCGCGTCCGAGTCGATCATCGCCGACATCCGCCAGTTCAATCGCTTCTACACCCGCACCATCGGCGTGCTCGGCAACAACCTGCTGGGCGGCGACTATTCCCTGGCCGAGCTCCGGGTGCTGTATGAAATCGCCAATGGCACGGACGTGACGGCCGCCGACCTGGTGCGCACGCTGGGCATGGACTTCGGCTATGTCAGCCGCATCCTCGCGCAGTTCGAAAAGCGCGGCTGGCTCAAGCGCGAACGCTCCGAAGACGATGCCCGCAAATCCCACCTGCTGCTCACGGCGAAAGGCCGCAAAGCTTTCGCCGGCGTCAATCAGCAAGCGCGCGACGAAGTCGCAAAGCTTCTGGAGCCCCTGCCCTGGCATCGGCAACTGCAACTGCAAGCTCATCTGCGTCAAGTGCAATCTCTGCTCAGCCCGCAGCCCACGACGCCGGCCGTCCGGCTGCGAACGCATCGCGCCGGCGACATGGGCTGGATCATCCAGCGGCACGGCGCGCTGTATGAAAAGGAATATGGGTTCAACAGCGAATTCGAAGCGCTGGTCGCCGAGATCTGCGCCCGGTTCCTACGGGAGTTCGATCCCGCGGTCGAGCGGTGCTGGATCGCCGAGCTCGGCGATACGCCAGTGGGCACGATCATGCTGGTCCGCGGACCGGACGGCATCGCGAAGCTCCGTTTGCTGTTGGTGGAAGACAGCGCTCGAGGTCACGGCGTCGGCCGCATGCTCGTGAACGAGTGCGTCGGATTTGCTCGCGAGGCGGGTTACAAAGGCATGACGCTCTGGACGCAGAGCAACCTGGTGGCAGCGCGCAAACTGTACGTCGCCGCGGGCTTCAAACTCACCAAGAGCGAGCCGCACCACAGCTTCGGTCAGTCGCTGGTCGGCGAGACCTGGACCCTGTCCTTCGAGGACTGAGTCTCCCGGTTCGGGAACGTTGGCGCACCTGGATCATTCCGTCAGCGTCCGCAACGCTCCCGGAGGCAGCATGGCCACCGCTCGCAAAAGACGCTGGTCGCAACAGGTCACCGAGACCAGCGATGCACTGACGCTCGAGGAAGGCGTCTTCACCGGCGGCAGCTCCAGAGGCATCGCCCTGTCGCTGAAGCGCTCGGCCGAGCGCAGCCACAAGCGCAAGTCATCGCCGTATCGCTCCGCCATGTCGATGCTGACCTTCTACGAGAACCGTGCCGGTAAAACATTACCGGCCGCCCGCAGGCGCACGCTCGAAGGCGCCAAGGACGAGCTGCGCAAGCTGTACGGTAAGACTGCCAAGCAGCAGTCCGCGAAGCAAAAGACCACCCGAAAGCAGCCCGGCAAGTCGCGCACCAGCACCAAACGCCGCAAAGCTCGCGCCTAGGGAAGCTCTGATCTATCGACTTCCCTGACTTCGGCAAGACTGCAACTGATTGAAATGCTTCGCTGATCGAAGACACCGATGGGGAGGAATGCCAATTGATCAGATGTTCCCTAGGGAACGTTCCCATGCGCCGAGCGTTGCACCTGCGGTCCTTGTCCCTGCTCCACCGGGTGCCACTTGAGCCGTAGCTTTTCGTCACAACTGCGTGAGGGCCTGCCGTACCCCCGGGGGGCTTTCTGGGATGGCCAGGGCACGAATTTCGCGCTGTTCTCGGCCAATGCGACCAAAGTCGAGCTGTGCCTGTTCGACGCCGACGGTCAGAAGGAGATCGAGCGCATCGAGCTGCCGGAATACACCGATGAGATCTGGCACGGCTACTTGGTCGATGTCGGCCCCGGTACGGTGTATGGCTACCGCGTGCACGGCCCATACGAGCCCGAAGCGGGCCACCGTTTCAATCCGCACAAGCTGCTGATGGACCCGTACGCGCGCGAGTTCGTGGGCCAGCTGCGCTGGGATCACGCCTTGTTCGGCTACACCATCGGCGCCAAGGGCGACGACCTCACTTTCGACGAGCGCGACAGCGCGCCGTTCATGCCCAAGTGCGTGGTCGCGGATTCGACCTTCGATTGGAAACAATCGGTCAGTCCGCTGGTGCCTTGGGATCGCACCATCATCTATGAAACGCATGTGCGCGGCTTCACCAAGCAACACCCCCTCGTGCCCGAGGAACTGCGCGGCACATTCGCGGGGCTCGCCGTCCCTGAAGTGATCAAGTACATCAAGTCGCTCGGCGTGACCACGGTGGAACTGCTGCCGATCCATGCCTTCGTCAACGACAGCCTGCTGCTCGACAAAGGGTTGAGCAACTACTGGGGTTACAACTCGATCGGTTTCTTCGCGCCCGATCCGCGCTACCTCATCGACCCTCGCCGCGGTGTGCAGGAGTTCAAGGAGATGGTGGCGCGCTTCCACGACGCCGGGCTCGAAGTCATTCTCGATGTCGTCTACAACCACACCGCCGAAGGCAACGAGCGCGGTCCAACGCTGTGTTTCAAAGGCGTGGACAATGCTTCCTACTATCGATTGATGCCCGAGCAGAAGCGCTACTACATCAACGATACCGGCACCGGCAATACGTTGAACATGAGTCATCCGCGCGTGATCCAGATGGTCACCGACAGCCTGCGCCTGTGGGTGAACGAGATGCACGTCGACGGCTTCCGATTCGATCTCGGCACCATTCTCGCGCGCGAGCCCAATGGCTTCGACAATCGCAGCGGCTTCCTCAAGGCCTGCTCGCAGGATCCGGTGTTGAGCCGCGTCAAATTGATCGCCGAGCCCTGGGACTGCGGCCCGGGCGGCTATCAGGTCGGCGAATTCCCGCCCGGGTGGGCGGAATGGAACGATCAGTACCGTGACACGGTGCGGGATTTCTGGCGAGGCGAAGCCTCGGCCAGCAAAGTGGCACCGCGCCTGTACGGCTCGGCCGACATCTTCAACAAGTTCGGCCGCCGCCCCTACGCCAGCATCAATTTCATCACCGCGCACGACGGCTTCACCCTCAACGATCTGGTGAGCTACAACGAGCGGCACAACCAAGCCAACCTCGAGGACAACAAGGACGGTCACGAGCACAACCGCTCCTGGAACTGCGGCGCCGAAGGCCCGACCGACGATCCGGGCATCAATGCGCTGCGTGCCCGGCAGATGCGCAATTTCGTAGCGACGCTGCTGCTGTCCCAGGGCACGCCGATGCTGCTCGCCGGCGATGAATTCGGCCGTACCCAGCACGGCAACAACAATGCCTACTGCCAGGACAATGAAATCAGCTGGCTCGACTGGTCGCTCGCGGAGAAGAACGAGACCCTGGTGCGCTTCGTGCAGCAGATGACGGCGCTGCGCACCAAGTTCGCGATCCTGCGCCGCAACCGCTTCCTGTCGGCGGAGGAGGATCCGCGCCTCGGCCTGAAGGAAATCACCTGGATCAATGCCAGCGGCAAGGAGATGGAAGACGAGCAATGGACCGACGATGGCATGCTGTGCTTCGGCATGCTGCTCGACGGCCGCGCGCAGGCGACGGGCCTGCGGCAGCGCGCCCACGACACGGCGCTATTGATCGTGCTCAACGCCTTTCATGATCTGGTCGAATTCACCTTGCCCGGCGATTCGCCGGACGCGCGCTGGACGCTGCTGATCGACACCAACATTCCGGACCTGCCCACCGGCTACAAGGCCGTGTTCACGACCGGCGAACAGTACGGAGTGACCGGGCGCTCGCTGCTCGTCTTCAGCCTCGAAGCGCAGAGCGAAACCGCGCTCGATCTCGCCATGAAGCCGGGCAAGAAATCTGCCCTGAAGCCGCCCTCCCCTTAGCACGGATCGCTCGCCTCGCTCGGGCGAAATATTTCGACTGGCGGATTGCCGTGGCGCGCGCGGATGGCGAAACTACGCGGCCCTTATCAACCCAGAGCAAGAGCGATGAGCGAGATCAAGCGTTACGAAGTGGGCCCGCGCATGAGCGGCATCGTGGTCCACAACGGCACCATCTACCTGTCCGGCTACGTGGCCGAAAATGCCGCCGGCCAATCGGTCGCCGCGCAGACCGAGGACATTCTGCAGCAGATCGATGCAGCGCTCGCATCGGTCGGCAGCGACAAGAGCCGGCTGCTGCAGGCCACGATCTGGCTGGCCGACATGAGCACGTTCGCCGAGATGAATTCGGTTTGGGACAAGTGGGTCAGCCCCGGCAACACGCCGGTGCGCGCGTGCGTGGAAGCCAAGCTCGCGCAGCCGAAATGGACCGTGGAAATCCGCGTCATCGCGGCTCAGTAAACGTCTCGACGGCAGCGCTCACTTTGGAGCGCTGCCGAACAGCACGCCGAGCATCCTGGCGCGCAGCTCGCCCGTCCCATTCTGCGTATTGCTGAGGATCACCAGAGTCATGCGTCGCTCGGGCAGATAATTCAGGCTGGACTCGAACCCGTCGATGCCGCCGTTGTGGCTGATCAAGCGATGGCCCTGCTCCGGCTTCAGCCAGAGCCCCAACCCATAGTTCACATCCTCCTTGCCGGGCACGCGAATCGGCGTCGTCATCTCTTTATACGAAGCAGCGTTGAGCACGCGGCCCCCATGCAGTGCCTCGGTCCATCGGATCAAGTCCGCGGCCGTCGATCGCAACGCACCGGCCGCGCCCGGCACGCTCATATGTGAATAAACTGCGTTAACGTAGCTGCCCGGCCTGTTGCGATCACGCTCGTAACCGGTCGCGCGATGAGGCACCACGTCCTCGTTCCGATCGACCGCGGTTTGTGACAGCCCGAGCGGCTGAAACAAACGACCGCGTGCAAAGTCATGGAAGGTGCGACCGCTCGCCTTTTCGATGATCGCCCCGAGCAAAAAGTAACCGGCGTTGCTGTACGCAAAGTCGGCGCCCGGCGCGAAGTCATACCCCAGGGTGCCCAGATGCTTCACCATCTCCGGCACGGAGATGCCGGTGCGCACGAGGGTCCGTTCGGTGGGGCCAGGATAGCTGTGCACACCCGAGGTGTGACTCAACAACTGCCGGATGGTCACCTCCTCGCCGCGCGGATAATCCGGGAAGAACTTCGAGAGCTTGTCGTCCAAGGACAGCTCGTTCTGCTCGGCGAGCAGCAGAATGCAGGCGGATGCAAATTGTTTGGTGATGGAGCCGACGCGGAATACGGTGTCGGGCGTGGTTGCGGCTTGCCATTCCAGATTGGCGAAGCCATAGGCGTGCACGACGGGCGGCTTGCCCATTTCCCCCACCGCCACCACCAGACCGGCCGTCTGGCCCTTGCCAACCGCTTCCTTCGCGAGCGCATCGAGCGCGGCTTGTTCGACAGGCGCAAGCGAAGCCTGGGCCTGGACGACAGCGCCGAGGCACACGATCACAAACAGCGTCCGCAATCCGGCCACCCAGCTCATAACCATAAGCGATGCCTGCCCGCGCAAAAGGTTCGTCGGATACTACCCGACTCCGATTTTCAGCGCGCCGGCGGTCGCTCCGGATCTTTCAATGGCGCCGGTAGTTCACTACTGCGGGCCTGTGATCCAGGCCGTACGATGCGATTCCATGATCGACGAGGCGGGCGAGTACCAGTTCAAGCCGCATGAGCGGCCCATCATGCCGGGCTCGCCGGCATCGCCCGACCATCCCGCCCCACGCCGCGTGGGCTACTTCCTGATCGGTGTGCTGATCGGCATCACCGGCGCCATGGGCAACGCCCTGGTGTCCGCCAATCTGCAAAACATCCAGGGCGCACTGGGACTGTACAGCGACCAGGCAGCCTGGATGACGACGGTCTACACCATGACCAATGTCTCCATGAGCCTGCTGCTGGTGAAGTTCCGTCAGCAGTTCGGCCTGGTGCCGTTCGTGCGCATCTTTCTCACTGCCTACATCGTGCTGACCGGCGCGCACGTGTTCGTCCATGACTATTCAACGTCGCTCATCGTGCGGGCCGCCAGCGGTGTCGCTGCCAGCGCCCTGTCTACTCTGGGCCTGTTGTACATGGTGCAATCGATGCCGGCCGCGCATCGGCTCAAAGGCATCGTGCTCGGCATCGGCGTTCCGCAACTCGCCACGCCACTGGCCCGGCTGTTCTCATCCGATCTGCTCGAGCTCGGTCAATGGCGCGCGTTGTATATCTTCGAGCTGGGACTCTCGATACTGTGCCTCGCGGCAGTCGTAGCGCTGCGTCTGCCCCCCAGCGAACGTATGAAGGCGTTCGAGAAACTGGACTTCGTCACCTTCGCGTTGTATGCGCCCGGGGTCGCGCTGCTGTGTGCGTTTCTGGGGCTCGGCCGTGTGCTGTGGTGGACCGAAGCGCCGTGGCTCGGCTACGCCCTGTGCGGCGCCATCCTGTTGATCGGCGCCGCGCTGCTGATCGAGCACAACCGTGTCAACCCGCTGTTGAACACGCGCTGGATGGGCAGCGCTCTGATCCTTCGCTTTGCATTCGTCGCCACCACCGTGCGCGTGCTGCTGTCGGAACAGACCTTTGGGGCCATCGGGCTGCTGACGGCGCTGGGCATCAACAACGATCAGCTGTTCAACCTGTTCCTGGTGATCTCCATCGTGAGCGTGATCGGCCTGGCCGCCAGCGCACTGACGGTGAACCCCGCCAATCTCGGTCGGCCGATTTTCATCTCGGTGGCCCTGATCGCGATCGGTGCGTTCATCGATGCGCACGCCACGAATCTCACCCGACCGGCGAACATGTACATCAGCCAATCTTTGCTCGCCTTCGCGGCCGTGTACTTCATGGGCCCGACGCTGTTGATCGGCATCCTGCAGGCGATGGCGCGCGGCCCGAATCACATCGTCAGCTTCTCCGCCGTGTTCAGCATTTCGCAATCGCTCGGCGGTCTGGCCGGCTCGGCGTTCCTCGGAACATTTCAGATCGTGCGCGAGAAGTTTCATTCGCACGCCATCGTGCAATCCTTGACCTTGACCGATCCGCAAGTCGCCGCTCGCCTGCAGGCATTGGGCGGCGCATACGGCGGCGTCGTTACCGACCCGAGCCTGCGCTCCGCGGAAGGCGTGGCATTGTTGTCCCAGCAAGTCACCCGCGAGGCCAACGTCCTCGCCTTCAACGATGTGTTTCTCACCGTCTGCGTGCTCGCCTGCCTGACCCTGCTGTGGATCGGGACGCGGCAGGTGCGCATGTACATCACGGGCGAAAACCCGATGGCAGGCGCCTTGGCGGCCATCGCCAAGAAACGCGCTCAACAACAATGAGTCTGAACCGGTGAACGACAACACTCCCGAGGAACCCAGGGTTACCGAGCCCATCGAAACTCCGGTGCAACAAACCGGCCCGAGAGGTTGGGCGCCACCGAAGCATACGCTGCTCACGACCATCATCGTCATGGCGGCCGCACTCATGGGTGTGCTGATCGTGCTGTTCGCCTGGGAGCTGCCGCCGTTCACACGCGCCATTCAAACCACCGACAACGCGTATGTACGCGGCCAGACCACACTGATCAGCCCGCAGGTGAGCGGTTACGTGGTCGCCGTCCCGGTGCAGGACTTCCAGAAGATCCAGGCCCACGAGGTGCTCGCACAAATCGACGACAGGATCTATCGCCAGCGGGTCGATCAGGCACGCGCCAATCTCGCGGCAGCCATTGCCAATCGCAACAACTCGGAACAGACGCTGCAGTCCAAGCAAGCGACTGCCGATGCCCGAGCCGCAGCGCTGGAGAATGCGAAGGCACAGCTGGCCCGCGCGCAAGCCGACGCGAAGCGCGTTGAAGAACTGATCGAAGATGGGTCGGTGTCGTACCGGGAGCGCGATCAAACCCTGGCCGCCTTGAGAGCTGCCGAAGCTGCAGTCGATCAATCGCGCGCGGCCATCGAGATCGCACGCCAGGACATTGTCGCCGTCGAAGTGGGTCGCGGCGGCCTCGACGCCGCCGTCGAATCGGCGCAGGCAGCGCTGAAGCTTGCGCAAATCGATCTCTCGAATACGACGATTCGTTCACCCGTGGACGGGCAACTTGGCGAGGTTGGCGTGCGTGTCGGTCAGTACGTCACTGCCGGCACGCAACTGATGCATGTCGTTCCCGAGAAGCTTTGGGTTACGGCCAACTTCAAAGAAGCGCAGACGGCGCACATGGCCCCGGGCCAGCCTGCGGTGTTCTATGTCGACGCACTCGCCGGCGCGCGCCTCAGTGGTCACATCGAGCGCATGGCGCCTGCGACCGGCTCGGAGTTCGCCGTGCTGAAGTCGGATAACGCCACTGGCAATTTCGTCAAGGTGGCCCAGCGCATCTCGGTTCGCATCGCCGTCGATCCCAACCAGCCGCTCGCCCAACGCCTCCGGCCGGGGATGTCGGTCGAAGTGGAAGTCGACACCAGCCAGAACCCTCCAGCGCAGGGGGCGCCGTGATGCGTACTCGAACCTCGACCTGGCTGTTCGCCCTGCTCTGCTGCACGCTCGGCGGCTGCATGCTCGCGAACCGTCCGCCGCCACGCAACGCTGGCATCACCCCACCGCAGCAATGGCGTGTTTCGATCGGCCCGACCGTCGAGATCGAACGCCAGTGGTGGCATGGCTACGGCGATCCCGTGCTCGACAAACTGATCGAGCGCGCTCTGACCAACAACGCCGATGTGGGCATCGCCGCGGCCCGGGTCCGGCAAGCACAGGCCCAGGAGCGTCAGGCTCGATCGCGCCTCTCCCCTTCGCTCGATCTCACCGTCGTCGGTGCTCGTGCTCGTTCGCTGTCTGCGTTCGGCACGCCGCTGACGACCTCGTCGCTCGAACCTCAATTGCAGGCCGCCTGGGAAGTGGATCTGTTCGGTCGCGTTCGCGATCTCGCCGGCGCCGCGCGACAGCAGTACTTTGCGAGTGAGGCGGCTCGCGACGCCATCATCCTTGCCGTCGCATCGGCCACCGCCAGCTCATACATCACATTGTGCGCGCTCGATTCACGACTGGAAGTGACTCGCCAGACGCTCAGGGCGCGCGCCGAAGCGCTCCACATCGCACAGTCCAGAGCGCGCGTCGGATACTCCTCTCGCCTCGAGCTCGCGCAAGCTCAGGCCGAATACGAAGCGACTGCGCAGTCCATCCCACAGCTCGAGCTTGCGATCGCGCAACAGGAAAACGCGCTGAGCTCGCTGATCGGTGAACCACCCGGCTCGATCGAGCGCGGTGTTGCCCTGGCCGAGCTGCACATCCCGCCAATTCCGGCCGGCCTGCCCGCCGACGTGCTGCGCCGTCGGCCAGACATTGCGCAAGCCGAATATCAGCTTGCCGCCAGCGACCTCAACCTCGCCGCGGCTCGCAAGGCGTTCCTGCCGAATCTGCAGCTCACCGGCGCGGCCGGCGCGGTGTCCGCGACCGAGCTATCGAGCGATCCCATCAGTTTGTTTTCCATCGGCGCAAGCGTGCTCTCGCCGATTCTCGACGCGGGCCTCGCCCCGGCCCAGCGCGATGAGGCTGCAGCGCTGCGAGATCAAGCGGCTTTCAACTACCGCACGACCGTTCTCGATGCGCTCACCGAAGTCGAGAACAGTCTGAGCGCTCTGCAACGCCTCGCCGAACAAGCCGAACACGTCGAAGCTCAACGCAACGCACTCGCCGAGGCGCTGCGTCATGCGACCAATCGTTACCAGGCTGGCTATTCTCCTTACCTGGATCAACTGGACGCGCAACGCGGCTTGCTGTCGGCAGAATTGGCGCTGGTGCAGATTCAGGCCGACGGCTTGACCGCCAGTGTGAATCTATATCGAGCCATGGGAGGCGGCTGGCAGGCACCGAATCGCTGACCCCGGCCGGGAACTTGTGGTTCGGCGGATCGATTGAACGGGTTTCGACCGCACGGTGCTGCCATGATCAATCATGTCTCGCTCGGGACCAACGACATAGCGCGCGCACGGCGATTCTACGATCCCATCTTCGCGCTGCTCGGTCTTCGTTTGCTCAAGTCCGACGAAACCGGCGCGCACTACGGCACCGGCGAAATTCTGTTCAGCCTGGTGGCGCCGACCAACAGACAACCGGCTACCGCTGGCAACGGCACTCACGTCGCGTTTCAAGCTCGCAGCCGCAAGATGGTCGATGAGTTCCACACCATCGCATTGAAGAACGGCGGACGCAGCGACGGCGCGCCCGGCATCCGCCCCGAATACGACGCTCACTACTACGGCGCCTTCGTGCTCGATCCAGACGGCAACAAAATCGAAGCGGTGAGCTACTCGGCCGAGTAACTCCGCAGTGTGAATCTTTCGTGACGGACGAAGGATTCCGCGGCCATTGTCGTCTTTGAACCCGAGGTCCATTCACAAGGGTTCAGGCGATGCTGTCATCCCCCCGCCGTACGCCAGCGTCCATCGCGGCCGCCGTGGCTGCGGCCCTTTGCCTTGTTTCGACCGCGCAGGCACAGGTCGCCACCTTCGATGTTCCTTCGCAGGTTGCGGCGAACGGCGTACGCGCGTTTGCCAAGCAAGCAGGCATTCAAATCATCCTGGCAGGCAGCGCCGCCGAAGGCCGGTTCACCAATGCCGTGCGCGGCCAGATCGAGACGCGCAATGCGCTCGACCAGCTGTTGTCCGGCACGGGGCTGGTGGTTCGCTCCTACGACGGCAAGACCGCGATTCTCGACGTCGCCGAACTAGCCGCAGGAGCCGATACCGCTCCCATGGAGCAGATCGTCGTGACGGGCTCTCACATTGCGAGGTCGGAGCTCGAGTCCGCAATGCCGATCGGCGTGGTCAACATGGACATCGCTCTGAAGCAAGGCAAGACCACGGCCTACGAAACGGTGCTGCGCGACGTCGCCGTTGGCCCGGGCAACGGACCTTTCAACAGTGCACCGGAAGGTCAGTACGACGGCGGCATGGCCACCATCGAGTTGCGCAACATGGGCGTGAGCCGTTCGCTGACGCTGGTCGACGGCCGCCGCAGAGTCTCTGGTGCCGCCTCCTCGTCCGCAGTCGACATCAACATGATTCCGCCGTCGATGATCGACCGCATCGAGATCATCACTGGCGGCGCTGCCGCGGTTTACGGGGCCGATGCAGTGACAGGCGCGGCGAACATCATCACCAGGAAAGATTTCGAGGGACTGGAAATTTCCGCCAGCACCGGCACGACCGAACACGGCGGCGGTGACAAGACTCAAGTCTCCCTGGTCGCAGGCACCCGTTTCGCGGACGAGCGCGGCTCCATCACGATCGGCGGCACTTATCTGAAGAACGAGCCCATCTATTTCCATCAGCGCTATTCGAAAGACACCAACATCCAGTATCAGACCAACCCGGCCAATACCGGTGCGCATGACGGGATCCCGGATCGGATCGTCTACTACCACATGACCAACCTGTATCTGCAGCCCGAGCCAAACATCTATGTGGGTGGGCAGACGTATCTGCTGAATCCGGACGGCACGGCCCGCATCGGCACCTACGACACCTGCCTGTCGAGCTGCAACAGCGCGCGCTCGGCGGGCGACGGCG
>Ga0065721_10050977_pt1 | contig 16780 bp, 16 predicted proteins | sample Mesricmetagenome_FD_59108 | JGI IMG/M metagenome (GOLD analysis project Ga0065721, IMG submission 59108) | Mesophilic microbial community from rice straw/compost enrichment Sample: eDNA_1 v2 (version 2) | ecosystem: Engineered > Solid waste > Grass > Composting > Bioreactor | place: USA: Davis... | reverse complement strand
TCGGCTTCTTCGGGATTACTGATGTACGCGTGGTACTGGCAGAAGGCGCCGACTTAGGCGGCGAGAGCCGCGCCAAGGCGTTCAAAGCGGCCGAAGCAGCTATCCAGGCCGCCGTCGAGTCCTACGATGAAGCTGAAACCGCTGCCTGAGCGCGTGGACAGCCACATTCCGATATACCCGACATGAAGTGAAATTGGGGCGCCTTAAGGCGCCCCAATTTCTTGTTGACCCGCAAAGTCGACATCTGCCCATTCACACGTCGAGTTTTTCCTTGAGCCAGTGACCCAGCTTGGCCGCCTTGGTGCTCAAGTAGCCTTCGTTGTACGGATTCCGGTTCACGCGCAAAGGCACGCGCTCGCTCACGGTAATGCCGAACCCTTCCAACGCCGCAACCTTTCGGGGATTATTGGTCATGAGCCGCAATGCCTTGACGCCGAAATGTCGCAACATCGGCTGGCATAGGTCGTACCGGCGCATATCAGCCGGGAAACCCAAACGTTCGTTGGCTTCTACCGTGTCGGCGCCGGCATCCTGCAACTGATACGCGCGGATCTTGTTCACCAAGCCGATACCCCGCCCTTCCTGCCGCAAGTAAAGAATCATGCCTCGCCCCTCTTCCGCTATGCACCGCATGGAGGTTTCCAACTGTGCACCACAATCACACCGCTGGCTGAACAGACCGTCACCGGTCAAGCACTCAGAATGTACCCGTGCGAGAACGGGCTCTTGGCCGCCGATCTCGCCCAACACCAGGGCAAGATGTTCCTTTCCATTGGCCGGATCCACGAAAGCATGCAGCTCGAACACAGCCCATGGGGTGGGGAGCCGACAAGCAGCGACGTGGTCAAGCGTGTAGCTGACGTGGGGAGTGACTGAACCAGGGGAAAGAACTTCCTCTGCGCCCGCGTGGTCGGGCTTTGGTGACATGAAGAACCTCTGAACGATAGGTGAACAACGGGGCGCCGTGCACCCGCACCCTCAATCATACTTCGACACGACTGCACCCTGCAGCGCACCGGCCTTCCAAATATGGAACGACCCGGTCGCCCGATGACACAGCGAAGCCAGGAAAGCTGGTGATCGCACGATAAAATGACCGCGATTCAAAATACTGCAGGAAGACCATGACTACCCCGGTTCGTGTCCGCGTTTGGGATTTACCCACGCGCCTATTTCACATTGCCCTTATTGTGTGCATGGTGGGTGCATTCGTGACCGTGAAAGCGGGCTCACTATGGATGGACTGGCATGTTCGTTTCGGGCTTGCCATGGGTGTACTCATCGTGTTCCGCCTGATCTGGGGGGTTGTCGGGCCGCGATACGCGCGATTCTCGACCTTCATCAGTGGGCCCGGCCGCATACGCGACTACCTTAGGAATCCCGCCAATCATTCGGCCGGTCACAATCCCCTGGGCGCATGGTCGGTCATACTTCTGCTTGCCGTGCTTGGCTTCCAGGCCTTCAGCGGCCTTTTCACCACCGACGATATCCTGACGTCGGGGCCGCTCGCTTACCTTGACTCTGCATGGACGGCTGCGCTCACAAATCTACACAAGGCGAATGAATGGGTGATGCTCGGCGTGGTTGGAGTACATGTACTGGCTGTGCTCTTTTATCAATTGATTCTGCGGAAGAATCTAATCGGGCCCATGCTCCATGGCGACGCAACGCTGGCGGCGACACGGCCGGTCGAAGCGGCGGCGGACCACATCGGAGTACGCTTGCTGGCCGCCTTGCTTATCATCGCATTGGCGCTTTGTGCCTGGTGGCTGTCCGGGTTGGGAGCCGGCGAGGCGGAATACATGTAAATGCTTGCATGAATAAGCATTTTGAAATGTAATGAACAGTAGCGTCCCGCCAATCAAGTCTTACGGTAGTGCGCAGGAAACCTGTTATGCGACCCCTTCCGATCTTGCATCGCAGCGCCCTTTCGCTGTATTTCGCTTGTGCCGCCGCCGTTGCCGCACCTGAAGCGAATTGGCCTGCTCTGCCCCAATATTTCGAGCTGCCCACCCCTTATGGCACGCTAGCCGTGGGCGAGAGCGAATATATTTACGAGGCGCGGCTGAAGCTGGATGGTGTACTGTTGCAGCCGGAAATCACGGGCATGCTGAGCATCCACTATGCGTTCAGCATGCCGAAGGCACAAGCCGCCCTCGTTTCCATTAGCAAGGGCAACGAGAATTGCCCTGTCTCGTATCGGTGGATCATACTGAAGGCCGACGGCTACACCGTTTCACCCGAATTCGGCTCGTGCTCGGACCAGATCCGTGTCACGGCAGACTCGCGCAAGCTTACCTTGCAGACACCGAATCGTCGTTCGCCCAATGTGCTCGATGTCTATGTGTACGACGGCACCTCCATCAAGCACGCCACGGCCCGCAAAAAATAAAAAAAGGTACCAGCCCTCAGGCTGATACCTTTCGTTCATCGGGCTGTCGGCTGTATCAACCGCAAGCGCCGATGGCTCCGCAGGCGGTGCAGAACTCGCAGCCGTCCTTTTTGATGACGGTATGGTTACCACACTCCTGGCATGGTTTCCCGGTCATGGCCGGCTGGGCGTGTGCGGCCCGCTTAGGCGTCGGCTCATCGGCCACCACCCCCATCGCATGGATCGGAAGCCCTTCTTCGGTCAGGACCCCCAGCATCGCATAACGATGGATGATCAGGCGGGCGATGTACGCCACCGTGGATGGGTAATTTTCCTGCCGCTCGGCTCCCGGCACACGGGCAAGGAAGTCGCCTCGAGGCTCTGCATAGTTCAGCAACTTACGCAGTTTCATGGCAATCCATGCTGGATCGATGACCCGCATGTCCAGGCTCAACAACTTGCACAGGCCATCCAATGCCACCGGATGCTCTCCCGTCATCCAGACGCTGTAGGGGCGACGGCTGCCATCCGGCATTTGAAGCTCCTTCAACATGAGGACGAAATCATCGCCGGTCGAAGGGTTGCGGACGTCGGCAACCCATGCCAACGTACCGTCCGTACCTGTCTTGGGTTCATGCGGTGCGAACAGCGCGTTCAGTACCGGCGCAGGATCATCGGCGCGCGCCTCTAGCGCCCCCAGTGCGTCATAACGCCATTCCACCAAGCGGGCGAATGCCGCCGTTGCACTCGGAACCTGGACCGGCTCGCCATGGGGAGGCATGGGCATCTTGAAACCGTCACCATATGCTCGCGACAACACCGACAGTTTCTTGCGCAGCCAGCCACGGTCATTTGCCCGCATGTCGCTCGACAACGTCTTGGCAATGGCATCCAGCCCTCGGGGCGGTTGGCCGCCCAACACCCAGACTTCAAACGGAACATTGGCATGATCCGCCACCGCAATCGCAAATTCACCCTGCGGCGTAATGATGGTCTCGCTTACCCAACCTGACGCCCCGCCCGGCAATGCGGGACGCGAAGGCCAGCGCAATGACGCCAATGGAGGCGACTTCATCACTTCAGTCAGCACAAGCCGTTTGTCCTGCTCGGTGAGCTTGATGGGTTCGGGCGTACTGGGGGCCGCTTCCGGCGTTGCAGGAACAGAGAGTACCGCCCCCAGGATGTTATTGGGTCGGTAGGTCGTGATGCCTTTCAGACCCCGCTTCCAGGCCTCCATATAGAGGTCTTTGAAATCCTCGTAAGGATAGTCCTCCGGCACATTCACCGTCTTGGATATCGCCGCATCGACATAGGGAGCCACTGCCGCCACCATCAGCATGTGATCGATGGCCGAGATCTCGAGTGCCGAGACAAACGCGTCGGGCAAGTTATCTGTATCTCCGCCCATGGCGCGGTAGACGCGATAGGCGTGGTCCTCGACGGTATATTCTTTCTTGCTGCCGTCCGCCATGCGCTTCAAGCGACTGTAGAACCACGAGAACGCGGGTTCGATGCCATTGGACGCGTTGTCCGCAAACGCAAGGGAAATGGTTCCGGTCGGCGCAATGGAAGTCAAGTGGGAATTGCGAATGCCGTGCTTGCGGATCTTTTCCTTCAGAGTCTCAGGTAGGCGAGAGGCAAAGCCCGACAACAGATACTTGTCGGCATCGAACAGAGGAAACGCGCCCCGTTCGCGCGCCAGCTCTACGGACGCCTCATAGGCAGCATCCCGCATTTCCCGTGCCATTCTCGCTGCGAGTTCCCGCCCCTCGTCGGAGTCATAGCGCAGGCCCAGCATGATCAGGGTGTCCCCAAGACCCGTGAAACCCAGGCCCAGGCGCCGCTTCGCATCCGCTTCGCGCTTTTGCTCTTCCAGGGGCCAATTGGTGGCGGTCAGTACGTTGTCGAGCATGCGCACGGCCAAACGAGTGGCCTTGCGCATTTCTTCATAATCGAAGTCCGCGTCTTCACCGAAAGGCGCACGGACATAAGCGGTGAGGTTCAAGCTACCCAGGCAGCAGCAGCCATAATCCGGGAGGGGTTGCTCACCGCAGGGATTCGTCGCCTCGATGCGCTCGCAGTACGAAAGATTGTTCTCTTGGTTGATTCGATCCATGTAAAGCACCCCGGGCTCCGCTGCCGCGTAGGTGCTTTGCATGATGAGATCCCAGACTTCCCGAGCGCGGACAGTCCGGTAGACCCAGAGGCCGTCTGCACGCAGATGCGCACCGCTCGCCTTCAGTTCTTCATTGGGCTCGGTGGGATGCACGAGTTCAAAATCTGTGTCTTCGACCACCGCCTTCATGAAGTCGTCCGTGACGCCCACGGATACATTGAAGTTGTTCAGCTGGCCACGTTCTTGCTTTGCAGTAATGAATTCCATCACATCGGGATGCGTGACGTTGAGCACGGCCATTTGTGCCCCGCGCCGCGCCCCCGCCGATTCGACCGTCTCGCACGACCGGTCGAACACGCGCATATATGAAATGGGTCCCGAAGCGCTACTGCCTGTGCCCTTTACCTTTGCACCACGCGGGCGAATCTCGGAAAAGTTATAGCCGACGCCGCCGCCCCGGCGCATGGTTTCCGCCGCCTGAGCCAGAGCCGTGTAGATACCAGGTTTGCCGCCCACTGCCTCGGTGATGGAGTCGCCCACCGGCTGTACAAAACAATTGATCAGCGTACTTTGCAGATCCGTACCCGCCGCGCTGTTGACACGCCCGGCCGGTACGAAACCATGCTCCATGGCCCACAAAAACTCTTCGGCGAATTTCTTGCGCAACTTTGGCTCTTCGACTTCTGCCAGCGCGTTGGCGACCCGTGCGCGTACCTCGCGGATGGTCCGCTCGCCGTTCTTGGCATATTTCTCGATGAGAACTTCAGTGGAAATGTCTTGAGGTTCCGCCAGTGCAATGGCGGTACTTTCCAGATGTTGCATTCTTTGGATCCTTGCTGACGCGCACAGGCATTGCATCAGCCTGTGGCATGGTTGAGCCGGGAATTATAAAACCGGGGTCTCGGTGCCCTCAGGCATCCACGCACGCCTGACATTAGAACGGTACATCAGCTCGACCCCAAGGAAAAGACCGTCGCCGGACCGTTACTCGCGCTTGCAAGTTTCCCTTGATGCATCTCAAGGAGGGCTCATCCCAATGGCGCGCATCAGCACTCGCAGACCCCACGCAGCCAGTCCCAACACCGCAACGCTTGCCGCCCAAATCGCGATGAGCCATACAAGACGATGCAGCCATTGTCGAAGGGTAAGCCGCATGGCGCGCTCCTTAGTGATAGCCTTCGCCCGCCCGGACTTTTCCTCGGAATACGTAGTAGGACCAAGCCGTATACATCAGGATGATGGGTATGATGAACAAGGCCCCCACAAGTGCGAATCCCTGGCTCTGCGGCGGGCCCGCGGCCTCCCAGAGATCGATATTCGGGGGAATCACATAAGGCCAGATACTGATGCCCAAGCCGCTATAGCCGAGAAAGACCAGGCATAACGCCAACACGAAGGGACTCGCCCGCGGTATGCCTTGAAGTGAGCGCAGCAACATCCATACGCATGCCAGGACAAGCACCGGCACCGGAGAAAACCAGTACAGATTCGGCAATGTGAACCAGCGCGCCCGAATTACCTCGTGGGCGATCGGCGTCCATAGACTCACCACTGCAATCACCGCCAGCAACACCAGGGTGAGCGGTCTCGCCAACTTGATCATACGCTGCTGCAGGCCGCCTTCAGTCTTCATGATTAGCCACGTGCACCCAAGCATTGCGTAAGCTACGATGAGACCGAGACCCGTGAAGAGAGGGAAGGGCCGAAACCAGTCAAACGCTCCCCCCGCAAATTGCCTGCCGACCACCTCTACGCCATCGATATAGGCGCCCAGTGTGACGCCTTGAAAGAAGGTTGCGACGACAGAGCCGCCGATAAAAGCCTTGTCCCAAAAATGACGCCGTCCCGGCGTCGCCTTAAAACGAAACTCGAAAGCCACGCCTCTGAAGATCAGGCCCAACAGCATGAAGATCAGCGGCAGCATGAACGCCGTCAGAATGACAGAATACGCCAGGGGAAAGGCCGCGAGGAGCCCCGCCCCGCCGAGAACGAGCCATGTCTCGTTGCCATCCCACACCGGGGCAACCGTATTCATCATCACATCCCGGTCTTCTTCTTCGGCGAAGAAGGGGAACAGGATACCGATACCGAGGTCGAATCCGTCCATCACGACATACATCAGGATGCCAAAGAGGATGATGATCGCCCACAACAGCGTCAAATCGATGCCCATGATCATCTCCTTGGACTATGTGACGCGCTTAACGACCAGCCATCCTGGCCATCCTGAGGATCCGTGGCTGCGGACAGGGGGCGACTGGGAGTACGCTGTTCGCCAGGCCCGCCTTCAGGCCCAGCGATTTCTGTTTCGGGCGGACCTCGCTTGATTAAGCGCAGTATGTATACAGTGCCCGCTCCGAACAACACGAAATACACAACAATGAAGAGGACGAGTGTGAGTCCGACTTCGAACGCACGATGCGGGCTGACCGCATCCGCCGTCCTCATAACCCCGTACACTACCCAAGGTTGACGCCCGACCTCCGTTGTGAACCACCCTGCGAGGATAGCCATCACACCAGCCGGGCCCATACAGAGAGCATAGCGCCAAAGCCCCCTGGAGCTGGGGTCGAACAAAAGCCCGCGCCAGCGCTTCCAGGCGCCGTACAGTGCCAGGCCAATCATTAGCAGCCCAAGTCCGACCATCACGCGAAACGACCAAAACACCAGGGGAACGAAGGGTCGTTCATCTGGCGGGAAATCCTTGAGCGCGGGGATTTGCCCATCGAGGCTGTGTGTCAGTATCACACTGCCCAAATGAGGGATCTCTACGGCAAACCGATTCGTCTCGGCCTTCATGTCAGGTAAAGCAAAGAGAGTGAAAGGCACGGCCTCTCCTGGTCGATTCTCCCAGTGCCCTTCGATCGCCGCCAACTTGGCCGGTTGATGCTCCAACGTATTCAGGCCATGCGCATCACCGACGAGGGCTTGCAGTGGCGCCGCAGCCAACAGCATCCAGAGCGCCATGGAGAACATGCGTCGGATAGCAGGGCTCGCATTGCCCCTTAGCAGATGCCAGGCGCCGGAAGCGGCCACCAACAAAGCCGTCGCAAGATACGCCGCCATCACCATATGAACGAGACGGTACGGAAATGAGGGATTGAATATGACAGCCAGCCAATCCACCGGGACGACACGTCCGTCGATAATTTCATGCCCAGTGGGCGTCTGCATCCAGCTATTCGAAGCCAGGATCCACGTAGCAGATACGAGTGTGCCCAGGGCAACCATGATGGTGGCCATGAAATGCAGCCCAGGCCCTACGCGCTGGAGCCCGAACAGCATGACGCCCAGGAATCCGGCCTCGAGGAAAAAGGCGGTCAATACTTCATACGCCAGTAACGGGCCAGTGATTCCCCCGGCAAAGTCTGAAAAGCCGCTCCAGTTCGTCCCGAACTGGTAGGCCATCACAAGGCCGGATACCACGCCCATCGCGAAGTTAACCGCGAAGATCTTCATCCAATACTGATAAAGGGCGCGATAGACGGGATCACGCGTCTTCAGCCAGAACCCTTCAAGTACGGCTAAATAGCTGGCCAGGCCGATGGTAATGGCCGGAAAAATAATGTGAAAGGAAATCGTGAAAGCGAACTGCAAACGGGCCAGCAAGAGTGCATCTAGTTCCATCGTGCAATTACCTCCGCCGGCCCATCAAGACTCGAAATAAGGGTTCAAAGCGCAGACACCCGTGCGGATGTACTGCTTGTCGCTTCGATTTTACAAGTCTAAGCGTTCAATCTTGGCACCTTCGAGCGAAACACCTGCCATCAGGCCCGCATTGGTGAGCGTAAAGGCCACCACAGGTTCCTTGATCGTCTCGGTATCCACGGTGCCGCTAGCACCAACCGTTGCAACGGCCACGGTGGCGTCCACTCCTGCTGTCCAGCCCGAGCTGTTGCGGAAGTCATTCAAGGCTTCCTGCGTCATGAATAGAATCACGAGCGCGCGGGACTGAGCACCGGCCTGCAGGCCAATCGAACCGGCCGACGTGGTGTAGTAGCCGGCGTTCTGGCCTCCCACCCGCAGTACGCCTCTGCCATGCTCGGCGCCTACGATGAAACCACCCCGGACCACGTCTGGGAAGATCAGCATGCCATGGGCGCGTTGTACGACTTCGCGAGAACCCGGGACGACCTGATAAAGGCGTGTAAGGGTTGCATCGGCTGCGTCATTGATCTGTGCCCTCTGTTCCGTCGGCGTGGCATTGCTATTGGGCAGGGTTGTGGTGCAGGCCGTGAAGCCGACCGTCGCGACGGCCAGCGTCAACACGGCGGCAGCACGGGTGAAGGGGTTTGGTGCCTTTTGCATAGCTATTCTCCTTGTAAGCGTACATGCCCAAGGCAAACCACATGCCCATTCTGCCGAGCTACTTCCCAATAGCGAGTTTGATCCCGCTTTGAACGAGGGTTCCCTGCCAATAAGCTAAAGGTTTCCGATGCAATGGGGCGCCTCGCTGCCGACACAAAGCATCTCGGCACACACTGACAAGGGCAGGCATGCGCGCCAACTTACCCGTTACGCAGCAGGAAAATCCTTTTCCGCACGGCACAACCCTGGTGTCGGTGACCGACGCCAAAGGCCGAATCCTGTACTGCAACCAAGCCTTCATTGAGGTAAGTGGCTTTACGTCGGATGAGTTGCTAGGTCAGCCACACAACGTTATCCGTCACCCCGATGTCCCAGAAGAAACTTTCAGAGATCTGTGGGACACCATACAAGGGGGCCGACCATGGTCGGCCGTGGTAAAGAACCGGCGCAAAGATGGATCACACTACTGGGTGGTTGCAAATGTGACCCCCTTAATGGAGGACGGAACGCCCACCGGGTACATGTCGGTCCGCACCGAGGCTACGCGCGAGCAGGTTCTCGCTGCTGAAGCGCTTTTCGCCCGGATGCGCGAAGAAAAGGAAGAGGGCCAACTCACCACACTGTTCCGAAATGGGCGCCCCGTGCAATCCAGTTTCTGGCGACAACTCAAAGAACGGTTGCGGCCAACCTTGTCCATCCGCTTGCTCTTGGCGCTTGCCGTACTTTCCACCCTATCAGGCGGCATGTTCTGGATAACGCACCATCACGCCGTCGCGTCGAGCTGGGGCTTTGTCGCCAGCACGGTGATAACAGTAGTGTGGTGGCGGATATTATCGCGTTGGTTCATCGGCCCCCTCGACGCCTTGATCGACACCACAAATCGAATCGCCGGCTGTGATCTCACCGAGGTCGTGACACGAGATCGGAACGACCGATATGGTGAGCTGCAAACGGCGTTGGGCCAGGTCGTCGTCAATCTACAATCCGTGGTGCGCGACGCACGCGACCAAAATATGCAAATGTTCTCCAGCATGGCCGGCATGTCCAAGGGCAGCGCCGGCTTGGCCGAGCGTACAGAAAGCCAGGCCGCCAGCCTGGAACAGACAGCCATGGCACTCGAGGAAATGACCGCCACTGCCCAGTCGACGGCAGCATCCGCTCGAGGCGCCGCCAATGCTACGACAACCGCCGTATCCATCACCGAAGCCAGCGCGACCTCGGTGCAGGAGCTTAGCCATACCATGGAAGCGATCCGTGAGGCGTCCGAACGAATCCGCAACATCACGCAAGTCATCAACAGCATCGCATTCCAGACGAATATCCTGGCCTTGAACGCCGCTGTCGAGGCGGCCCGCGCCGGCGAGTCGGGTAAGGGCTTTGCCGTGGTTGCGGCCGAAGTCAGAGCCCTTTCCCAACGTACATCGGCAGCCGCCACTGAGATCTCCGAAATCGTCACGACCGCGAGCAACTGTATCGAACAGGGACATGAAAAGAGTGGAACTGCCCTGCAATCCATGCTGCAGGCCGTTGACCGCATTCGTGGCGTTCATGACGCCGTGGAGTCTATCGATCGTGCGTCCGCTGACCAGCTCACGGGCATCGCGGAGATCAACAAGGCCGTTGCCAGCCTCGATGTTGTGACGCGCGATAACGTCGTTTTCGCCGATCAAATGGCCAAGGCCAGCCATGACCTCGAACGCCTGTCCGAGGCAGCAACAGAAACCGTGCGCGTATTTCGGGTGGATGCCCAGCGCCGCGCGAGCAAAGACGCTCTTAGCCTTCGCCGGGAGGCCAAGCTTCGGGAGATCCCTGCGTTGACATAGTTGAGGCGCGTGCCGGGGGAGCCATGAATCCGGCGGAGATGAACTCGACCATATAAGCAATGGCGATCCGATCATCGACATTCAAAGGCCCGACTCTATTTGAGTAGGCCTCAGGGGGACGCGCCATACGCTCACTTCCACCTAGCGCGTAGACCAACGCCCCCACCATTAAGTTGTAGCGCCACAAGACTTCGGCCTCCTCAAGTTCAGGAACACACTCCCACAAGGCCGCGATGAACCGGCTTCTCACCGGCTCATAGTATTTTGACAAGAAGTCACGTTCGCCCGGCGATACGAATGCCCGCGATAGGAAGTGGCTGATGGCGACGGGCGTATGAGCGCTACAACCCTCCTCTTTCCATAGTGTCAACGGGGGCGTCACAAACGCTGACACTATGCTCTTGATGGCTCCCGGTCCCGATCGACCCTCGCATGAAGAAAGAAGCACCAATCGTTTTTCGTTCATAGGCACGACCCTGCGCCGGAACATAGCTTCGAGCAGGCCTTGCTTGCTGCCGAAATGATAGGTCACAGCCCCCAAATTTACTTTGGCCCGCTCGACCACCGCCCGGACCGACACCGCCTCCAGGCCTTCTTCCGCACACACCATCTCGGCACAATCCAGGATATGGATGCGCGTCTGCTCGCCGTGAGGTGCGCGTCGATGGGAAGATACATGTCCTTTTTTCATAACTGCATGAGTGTAACGTGGCCCACAACCTCATGAGATGCTTCGGCCGTCCGGGAAAGTGCGCATAGCGAAGCACACACGCGCTACCATACGCTCTCAGATTCATACGTTTGTATGAATCGATAAAGAGGAGACAATGATGATGTGTATGAAAGGCAGAGTTCAGCGGTACATGATTGCACTGGGGGCGGCCGGCGCGCTCGGTGTGTCCAGCATAGTCCTTCCAGCCGGCGCAGCCGAAAAGTATCCAGAAAAGCCGATCAGCTGGATCGTTCCCTACGGCCCTGGCGGGGGCACAGATATTGTCGCTCGCCTACTGACTAATAAGATTACCCAGTCCATCAATCAGTCGATCGTTGTCGAGAATCGTCCTGGGGGCAACACAATGATTGGTACTCAGGCATTGCTGAAAGCTCGTCCCGATGGATACACCGTCATGCAAACAGCTGAGCAGATCGCCGCCAACGAGTCCTTATATAAAGATCTCAAATTCAAAGTTAGTAAAGACTTCTCATATGTAGCGCCCTTGGTTCGAACGCCACTCGTCTTGGTCGCGCGCAAGGATCTGCCCGCGTCCACCCCGCAAGAGCTGTTCGTCTACATGAAAAACAAGGGTAGCGCCGTGAACTATGGCAGTTGGGGACAAGGGGGCATGAATCATCTCACGATGGAGGCTTTTGCTAGCCGTATTGGTGCTCAGCCGACCCACGTTCCGTTCAATGGAGCCGCTGCCGCAATCAAGGAGCTCGTCGCAGGCAATATCGATCTGTATTTCTCTGATTACGGCACAGCCATGTCGTACGTGGAGACTGGACGCATCAAGCCCATTCTAGTGTCATCCAAGGAACGTCTGCCCATGCTCCCGAACGTACCCACTATTCACGAAAGCGGCTTCGAGAATTTCGACATGTATAGTTTCCAAGGTGTAGTCATGCCGGAAGGCGCGCCCAAAGACGCCATCGAAAGCCTTTCCATACAGATCCAAAAGGCCTTGCAGGACAAGGAAGTACGTGAGGCACTGATGGCCCGCGGCTTTCTGCCTAACCCGGGCACGCCAGAAGACTTTCAAGCGCAAGTTCTACGGGCCCAGAGTGACTTTGCGAAGATTATTCAGGAACGCGGAATTCGCCTGGAATAGACCGTCGAAGGAATCAATACACCATGACCTCGTCACAGAAGAATATACCCATTCCTACCGGACATGTTATTAAGATCGATGAAATGGAGTGGGTGCCGACCGACATTCCAGGCATCAGCATGAAAGTGCTTTATTCCGATTCTTCGTCCGGCATGTCCACAATCATGTTCAAGCTTGCTCCGGGCGCCGTGGTGCCGCAGCATGAACACACGTCGCTTGAACAGACGTATGTGCTCGAAGGGACACTTGAAGACCATGAAGCCATAGCCGCCGCCGGACAGTTCATATGGCGCCCTGGAGGCTCAGTCCATACCGCCGTGGCTCCTCGCGGAGCAGTCATCCTCTGTTTCTTCACTAAGCCGAACCGCTTCTTCAGTGAACGCAAGTTCTACGTTGAGTGAAAGAGGATTCAACCCGTACCTTCACCTTCGGCCCGCCTAGCGCGGGCCTTTATACGCTTCACAGTAGACGGGTCACCTACCCCCATGAGAACGGACATTGGGCCGTGACGCTCTATGCCCGGCTGACAATGTGATGATCATCGTCGTCACTTGAGATGCATCGCCCGCAAGGCAGCCACTCCAAGCGCAAAGGTGAATCTTTCCCATTTGAACGCTCGAAGATGTAGCCCACAAACGCTCTCAGCGCCCCGCCTTGCTCCCGCACCGCCTCCAAGAACGCGATCCGGCCTCCCCGAGTGATATAGAGATCGATCGCAGTGATGATTTCGGTGCTGTCACCCCGGTTGCCCATTTCTATGTTTTCGTCAGAAAGTTTGTAGAAACGTTTCATCAGCAAACATTGTTCCCAAACTGTCGTTCCATGCTTATTTATGCGAGCACGTCGGGTGGCACGTACTCCAAATTAAGTTGCTGTCTAGGCGGGAAGTGCGTCAGGTCATGCACTTAGTCAACCAAGAAGGGGGGGCCCGGGGTATGTCATTTCCGGCCCGTAGGAAACAGTCTATGCCGGGCGCACAAGCAAAAACGCCACTCGCGATTACGAGTGGCGTTTCTACGGAATTTGTTGGTGGGCCGTGAGTGGCTCGAACACTCGACCAACGGATTAAGAGTCCGCTGCTCTACCAACTGAGCTAACGGCCCGGTACTGCTTGGAAAGAACGCTATTCTAAACGCCTTAATTTTGCGCTGTCAAGCGACTTTCCAAAAAATCTTTATTTTTTTACACGATAGGCGTCGTGACACGCCTTACAGGACTGTCCGACCTTCCCGAACGCGACCCGGAACGTGTCGTAGTCGCCTGCCTGCGAAGCCGCATCGAGCTGTTTGACGGCAGCCTTGAAGTCATTCGAGGCCTTCTCGAACCCTGCACGATCTGTCCAGACTTCGCTCTTGGCTTCACCGCCCTCGTAACCCGGCGCGTAGGCCGCCCATGGAAGATCCGACAGCATCTTGACTACGTCTACGTTCGCTTGAACGGCTGCCTGATCAAAGGGTGCCTCTTTCTTGGCCACGGGAGCAAGACGGCCAAAGTGCGCTCCCAGCAGGGTCATCACCGAAGAACGATATTTGACTGCTGCCTGCGGATCCCTGAATTGGGCCTGGGCGGGCGAACTGATTGCAGCGACCATTGCCCCAGCCAAAACCAGGCTACCTACGCCTAAGCGCGCACTTCCGATCATGCATAACTCCTTGCAAAAAAAAGCCTAGACGGAGCTCCGGGCGCCGTCTACAAGTATGGGAATTAAATCAAATTTGTTCAGCGAGTTCCGCAGCCAGGCCCACGTAACTTCGAGGCGTCATGGCCAACAGGCGTGCCTTCGGCTCTTCCGGAAGATCCAGGCCTTTGATGAACTCAGTCAGCGCTTCAGCCGTGATTCCCTTTCCGCGCGTCAGCGCCTTGAGCTGTTCATAAGGCTGTGGCAGGCCGTAGCGACGCATCACAGTTTGGACCGGCTCGGCCAAGACCTCCCAGCAAGCGTCGATGTCCGCATCGATCGCTGAAGCATTGAGCTCAAGCTTACCAAGGCCGCGCAGGCACGCGTCATAGGCAACAACACAGTATCCAAACGCCACGCCCAGGTTACGAAGCACCGTGGAGTCAGTCAGATCGCGTTGGAAACGGGAAACAGGGAGCTTCTCAGCCAAATGGCGGAGCATCGCATTGGCCAAGCCCAGATTGCCCTCAGAATTCTCGAAGTCAATCGGATTGACCTTGTGTGGCATGGTGGAAGAACCGACTTCCCCTTCCTTCAGGCGCTGCTTGAAGTAACCCAGAGAGATATAACCCCAGATATCGCGGTTTAAATCCAGCAGGATCGTGTTGGCACGGGCGACGGCATCGAACAGGGCCGCCATCCAATCATGCGGCTCGATTTGAATCGTATGCTTATTCTGCGTAAGGCTAAGCTGCGCAAGCACATTTTGGCTGAAGGTGGGCCAGTCAATTTCCGGGTAACTGGCTAGGTGCGCGTTGTAATTCCCCGTGGCACCATTGATCTTGGCCAAGGGCTCCACGGCGGCGATGGCGGCGATGGCGCGATCAAGCCGGGCTGCGAAGTTAGCGAATTCCTTGCCCAAGGTAGTGGGGCTGGCCGGTTGACCATGAGTGCGCGACAACATGGGTTGCCGTGCAAACTGGCCTGCATAGTTCTTCAGACTGCCGCAGACTTCGTTCAGCAAAGGCAGCAGCACCTGCTCGCGCGCCCGCGTTAGCATCAAGGCATGCGAGGTATTGTTGATATCCTCAGAGGTGCAGGCGAAATGGATAAATTCTGCCGCACGAGACAATTCGGCATGGCCAGCGACCTTTTCCTTCAGCCAGTATTCCACCGCCTTCACGTCGTGATTCGTGGTTTTCTCAATTTCCTTGATGCGCGCCGCATCGGCTTCAGAAAAGTCGCGCACGATTCCTTCGAGCACACGGACGGCATCAGACGAGAAGGCAGGCAGTTCTGGAAGCCCCGCTCCTGCCAAACCGATCAACCAAGCTACTTCAACCTCGACGCGGTGAGCCATGAAAGCGGCTTCCGACAGCGTAGCGCGGAGTGCGTCGGCCTTGCGCGCATAACGTCCGTCCAGGGGAGAAAGCGCGTTAAGCGCCGTAAGATCAGGGGAAACGTGCATGAGTAAGAAATCTGACAAGGATGAAGAAGCTCAGGCGAGAAAGCAGACCACCGCGCGGGCGGGAACTGCTATCAAACCGGGGTCTGGGCAGCGTAGATCCGTCAGCGGATCCGAACCTTCGGATTCTAACATCCCATTAATAGGGCATTGAGTACCCTGTCGGCGACGCCAACCCGTTGTATTCTTGCATCATTTTGGCGGTCTGTCCTGCTATACTCTGCCCGCTCCCAACCCTATAACGCTGCCATGAAACTTATTGGTTCGTTGACTAGCCCCTACGTGCGCAAAACCCGCGTCGTAATGGCGGAAAAAAAGCTGGAATACGAATTCGTGCTCGAGAACGTCTGGGCCGAAGACACAAAGATTCAGCAATACAATCCGCTGGGAAAGGTGCCCTGTCTGATCATGGACGACGGGGGTGCGCTGTTCGACTCGCGTGTCATCGTTGAATACCTCGATACGCTTTCGCCGGTGGGTCGGTTGCTGCCGCAGCCCGGCCGTGATCGCGCTGCAGTGAAGTGTTGGGAAGCCATCGCGGACGGCATCCTGGACGCAACCGTGAACATCGTCATCGAGACCACACGCAGGGAGCCGCAATTCCGCAGCCCCGCCTGGGTGGAGCGCCAACGCGGCAAAATTGAAGCAGCCCTCGACCACATGAATCGCGCCCTCGAAGATCAACCCAATTTCTGCATGGGTGTGAATTTCAGCCTCGCCGATGTAGCAGTCGGCTGCGCCCTGGGATATCTCGATCTCCGCTGCGAAGACTTAGCGTGGCGCGAAAAATACCCCAATCTGCAGCGACTGGAAGAAAAGCTGCGTACCCGTCCATCATTCGTGAATACGGCGCCGTCGCGATCCGCCTGACGCCTTAGGCACTCACGTCACTCAGGCGTTGAATGCCGAAATTGCCTGATAGAGCATGTAGAAAGCCAGGCCGAACAGCAGCAACGCAAAGACTCGCTTGAGGGTCTTGACCGGCAGCAGGTGCGCGACGCGTGCCCCAACCGGCGCCGTCAACATGCTCACGACCACGATCGCCAAGAGCGTCGGAATGTGGATATAGCCCACCATGCCGGAAATCCCGGTGTCGACCGCCAGCCCAGACGCGATATACCCAGTGCTATTGGCCAGAGCAATAAAGAACCCCAGGGCTGCGGAGGTCGCCACGGCGTTATGCATGGGAATATTGCTACGCACCATGAACGGGACGGACAGGAATCCACCGCCCGCACCCACCAGCCCGG
>Ga0065721_10050975_pt1 | contig 16785 bp, 16 predicted proteins | sample Mesricmetagenome_FD_59108 | JGI IMG/M metagenome (GOLD analysis project Ga0065721, IMG submission 59108) | Mesophilic microbial community from rice straw/compost enrichment Sample: eDNA_1 v2 (version 2) | ecosystem: Engineered > Solid waste > Grass > Composting > Bioreactor | place: USA: Davis... | reverse complement strand
TCGCCGCCTGCCGGGCCGACGTCACCGCCGCCCTCGCCCGGCTCGAGCCGGGCCTCGTCGCCGCGCCCTGGACGCTCGGCGCCCACATCCTCGCCGGCACGGCGATGAGCGTGCTGTCGGCGCCCTACCACCGCGACACCGACGGCATCCTCGCCGCCGACGCCATGCTGACGGCGCCACCGGCCGAGGCCGCCGCCCTGCTCGCGGCGCGCGGCGTCACCCACGTCGCCTTCTGTCCGGACGAGACCATCGCCGGCAAGATCGCCTCGCGCGCGCCCTCCGGCCTGCTCGCGGTGCTGGCGAAGGGCGTCGTGCCGCCCTTCCTCGCCCCGGTCGCCGACACGGGCGGTGCCCGCGTCTACACACTGCGGCCGGCGGACGCTCCGGAGTTCACCGGTTCGCTGCCGGCGGCACCCCGCCGGGCCCCGCTGCCCGACGTCGACCTCGACCTGCGCCCGACGCTGGATTGAGCGCCGCGCGGTCAGCCACCGCGAGCCGGGCACCGATGGTTAACCCTTCGTGAAGGCCGCCGTGCTAGCCTGCTCCGGCTGGGCAACGGCGGAGCCGACGATGACGCTCACTCGACTTCTTGGCCGCGCGGCGGCGTTCGCCGGCGCCCTCCTCCTCGCCGCCACCGCCGGCGCGGCGGAAGACACGCCGGCGAAGGAGCTCTTCGGCGCCTCCCGGGAGCCGGCGCCGCTCGCGGCGCGCGCGATCGGCTCCTACGCCCGCGGCTGCCTCGCCGGCGCGGTGGCGCTGCCGGTCAACGGGCCGGGCTGGCAGGTGATGCGGCTGTCGCGCAACCGCAACTGGGGCCACCCGAACCTCCTCGCCTTCCTCGAACGGCTCGGCGCGAAAGCGCCCGGCCTCGGCTGGCGCGGGCTGATGGTCGGCGACATGGCCCAGCCGCGCGGCGGCCCGATGCTGACCGGCCACGCCAGCCACCAGATCGGCCTCGACGCCGACATCTGGCTGCAGCCTATGCCGGGTCACCTGATGTCGTCGAAGGAGCGCGAGAACGTCTCGGCGGTGTCGATGCTCGACGCCACCGGCAAGGCGGTCGACGCTAAGAAATTCACCCCCGTGCACGCCGCGCTGATCAAGGCGGCGGCCAAGGACCGGGCGGTCGCCCGCATCTTCGTCAATCCGGCGATCAAGCAGGCGCTCTGCGAGGGCGCCGGCCGCGACCGGGCGTGGCTCGAGAAGGTGCGGCCGTGGTACGGCCACGACTATCATTTCCACGTCCGCATCGACTGCCCGCGCGGCTCGCAGGGCTGCAAGGACCAGGCCGCCCCGCCGCCCGGCGACGGCTGCGGCAAGGACCTCGCCTGGTGGTTCACCGACGGCCCCTACAAGAAGCCGGACAAGCCGGCGCCGCCGCCGAAACCCGTGACGCTCGCCGACCTTCCCCCCGCCTGCCGGCAGGTGCTGGTGGCGCGCTGATTTTTTTAAGCCCCGTCGGTCTCGACACCCGCCCCTCGGCACCCGTCCGTCACCGCAGGTCGGTGACGCTCATCCCGATCGCGCCTGCCGCGGTGATCAGGCGGCCCGCGAGTTCGGCGACGAGCGGTCGCTCCAGCGCGCCCGGCTTGCCGACGACGAGGGCGGAATCGCGGGTCGGCACAGCCATGTCGGTGGGCACCAGTTCGACGAGACGGCCAGCGTCGAGGGCCTCGCGCACCAGCGGCTCCAGCAGGTGGCCGACGGCGAGCCCCTTCTCGATCATCGCCCGGGCCGGGGCGTAGGGCACCGCCGAGGTGACGCGGGCGCGAAAGCCGAGGGCGGCGATGGCGTCGGGCATCAGTTGCCACCAGAACAGCCGCAGGAACTGCGGCGCCACCTCGAAGATGCGGTCGAGGGTCGGCTCGGGTCCGATCGCGGCGGCGAGCGCCGGGCTGGCGCAGAGCGGGACCCGCTCGCGCAGGATCGCCAGCGGCGCCACCGCGTCGAGCAGCGGATCGAGGTTGGGCCAGCCCATCACCGCGAGGTCGACGCGGCGGTCGTGGACGTGTTCGGCGATGTCGCGGTGGCGTCCCTCCTCCACGGTGATGGCGATGCCGGGATGGGCGGCGGCGAAGTCGGCGACGGTGCCGGCGGTGAGCACGCGCACCAGCGAGCGCAGGCTCGCCAGCGAGATCTCGCCGCGGTCGACCGTGCGCAGGGCATGCCGGCCCTCGACGACGGTGGCGAGGATGCGCCGGGCGAAGGGCAGGAAGGTGGTGCCCGCCTCGGTCAGCGCCAGCTTGCGGCCGCGCTCGATCAGTGGCGTGCCGAGCAGATCCTCGAGCGCGCGCAGCCGCATCGACACCGTCGCCTGGGTGACGTTGAGCCGGGCGGCCGCCTTGGTGAAGCTGCCGTCGCGGACGATGCGGTCGAAGGTGCGGAGCTGCTCGATGTCCATGCCGGAGGGATCCAGGAAGGGGCGCCGGCCCTGGCGACCGGCACGGGCGATGGCGAGGCCGCCCGGCGAGCAGGCGGGCGCAGGTGATGGACGACCGCGGCGCGGCGCGGGCATCGCCGGTCCCGCCGCGCCATAAGGATCGTCGATGAGGGAGTTCGGCCCGGCCGATGCGAGGAATGATAGCATCGTGATCATCGACCGCACCAAGGGAATCGACGATGACCGGACCTTCTTCCGACGCCGCCGGGGCGGTGACGATCGCGTCGCTCGACGAGGGCGCCGCCCGCGCCGCCCTGCCCGAACTCGCCGCCGTGCTGGTCGACGCCGTCGCGGGCGGCTCCTCGGTCAACTTCATGGCCGGCCTCGACACGGCGGCGGCGACGCGCTTCTGGGAGGGCCAGATCCCGGGCCTCGCCGACGGCGGCCGCCGGCTGTTCGTCGCCCGCGTCGAAGGGCGGATCGTCGGCACCGTCGTGCTGACCTTCGCCCCGCAGCCCAACGCCCCGCACCGGGCCGAGATCGGCAAGATGCTGGTGCTGTCCTCGATGCGCCGGCGCGGCATCGGCCGGCGCCTGCTGGCGGCGGCGGAGGCCGCGGCGATCGAGGCCGGGCGCTTCCTGCTGATGCTCGACACCGAGGCGGGCAGCGCGGGCGAGGCGCTTTACCGGCAGGCCGGCTGGAGCGCCTTCGGCCTCGTGCCCGATCACAGCTTCCGCCCGCAAGGGGTTCTCGCGCCAACGACTTTCTTCTACAAACGTCTGGACACACCCTGACGCGAAAGACGCCATGCCGCTCATCCGCCACGCGACGCCTTCCGACCTTCCCGGCATTCTCGACATCTACAACGACGCGGTCGAGCGGACGACCGCGATCTGGAACGAGACGCCGGCCGATCTCGCCAACCGCCGCGAGTGGTACGACTCTCGCATTGCGGCGAACCAGCCGGTGCTGGTCGCCATGCGGGGCGAGACGGTTCTCGCCTATGCGAGCTACGGTCCGTTCCGGCCGTTCGAGGGTTTTCGGGCCACGGCGGAGCTGTCGCTCTACGTGTCGGCGCGCGAGCGCGGTCAGGGATTGGGCAGGATGCTGCTCGAGGCGCTGATTGTCGAGGCAGAACGCCGCGGCATCCACGTCCTCGTCGCCGGCATCGAGGCGGGCAACGCCCCCTCGATCCGCCTGCACCAGACCCTCGGCTTCCGCGAGACCGGGCGGATGCCGGAGGTCGGGCGCAAGTTCGGGCGCTGGCTCGATCTGGTGCTGATGCAGCGCACGATCGTCTGACGAGACCGTCCGGCGGCATCGTCGGGGCGGACTTGGCGTTTCCGGTTCGAGGACCTACCTCGGAAAAGGGTCGCCCGGCCCGCCATCAGGAAGAGAGGCCAGTATGGACGACAGGACGGCGATCGCGGACCGGCTCGCGGTGCTCGCCCAGGCCATCACAGACGCCGCCGCCGCCGACAGCGACGGCCTGTCGCCCTCGGCGGTCGCCGCGTTGATCTCGCTGAAGAACCGCGGGCCGCTCTCGATCGGCGCGGTGGCGCTGCTCGCCGGCCTCACCCATTCCGCCGCCGTCCGCCTCGTCGACCGGCTCGAGAAGGACTGGCTGGTCCGCCGCCAGCGCCGGGCCGGCCGCGAAGTGATGGTGGAACTGACCTCGCGCGGCCGGCGCCGGGCCGGCCAGTTGCAGGACCGCCGCATCGCCGTCGCCGCCGGCTTCCTCGATCACCTCGCCGAGGAGGACGTCGCCGCCCTCGACGGTCTCGTCACCCGCCTTCTCGCCCGCACCGTCCGCGATGGCGCCCGTCCCGACCACCTGTTTCGAATGAGCCGCACCGGTGCGGAGGATCTCGACGGGGCGGCCGTCCCCGCGGGGGAGTGACAGAGGGGCGAATATGGCGCCCGGAGGTCGGCCCGCGAGAGGCAAGACCTGACGACCGCCCGGGGTCCCTTCCCGGGGGAGCCGGAACTCGTGACAGCCCCCGACGAAAAAAGCCCCGGCGCATCGCACCGGGGCTTTCGTGATTTCGGATGCAGGTCGGCCGGCCTCAGAGGCGGTCGACCGCGTCCTTGACCTTGACCTTGTCCTTGGCCTCGCCCACCGTCTGCTGGCCCTTGCCCTTGACTTCCTGGGCGGTGCCTTCCGCCTCGAGGCGGGTGTTGTCGGTGGCGTCACCGACGTTCTTCTTGATCTTGCCGACGGTCTCGTTGGCGATGCCCTTGGCCTTGTCACCCATGCTGGACATGATCGTGATCCTTTCCGTGTTCCGAGCTACTTATGACGGATCAACGAGCCGCCCCCGGGGAAGGTTCCAGGGGATGACGATCACGGACGCGCCATGACGGCGGCGACCGCAGACGCGGGCGCGGCGCGACCGGCCCGTCCGCAAGGGGTTCGCCGGGCCGTGGACGACGGGACGAGGCGCGCTGAAGAACCTCAGCCCTTGCCGAGCCGTCCGGCGAGGGCGTCGTCGATCATCGCCACGGTCTCGGCAAGGCCGTAGAGCGCGACGAAGGAGCCGAAGCGCGGCCCGCGCTCCTGGCCGAGCAGGATGCGGTAGAGCGCGGAGAACCATTCGAGCGAGACGCCCGGGCCGCCGTCGGGGCCGAGCTTCTTCCGGTCCTGGTAGCGCTCGATCGGCCGGGCGACGTCGAGCACCGCGTTCTGGATCGCCTCGGCGTCGGCGTCCGCCGGCAGGGCGGCGAGCTTGTCGCGCAGCGCCTGCAGCGCCGCCCGCTCGTCGTCGTCCGGCGCCTGATAGGTCTTGAAGGGCCGGACGCGGTCCTCGTAGTAGCGGATGGCGCAGCCGGCGAGTTCGTCGAGCTTCGGGTGGCTCTCTGCCGTCACGCCCGGCGCGTAGCGGGTGATGAAGCCCCAGAGCGTCGCGCGGTCGTGGGCGTGGCTCGCCGAAACGAGGTTGAGCAGCATGGCGAAGGGCACCGGCAGGTCCAGTTCCGGCGGCTCGCCGGAATGGATGTGCCAGACCGGGTTGGCGAGACGCTGGTCGAGGTCCTGGCGGCCGTAGGCCGAGAGAAACGCGAAATACTCGTCGACGTTCTTCGGGATGACGTCGAAGAACAGCCGCTTGGCGGTCTTCGGCTTCTGGAACATGAACAGCGACAGGCTCTCGGGACTGGCGTAGGCCAGCCATTCGTCGATGGTGAGGCCGTTGCCCTTGGACTTCGAGATCTTCTCGCCGTCCTCGTCGAGGAACAGCTCGTAGTTGAAGCCCTCCGGCGGCTCGCCGCCGAGCACCTTGCAGATCTTCCCCGACGTCTTGACGTTGTCGATGTGGTCCTTGCCGCTCATCTCGTAGGCGACGCCGAGCGCCGCCCATCGCAGCGCCCAGTCGGGCTTCCACTGCGCCTTGGCGCCGCCGCCGGTCACCTTCGTCTCGAAGCGCTCGCCGGTTTCCGGGTCGGTCCACACGATGGTGCCCCGCGCCACGTTGCGCTCCTCGACCGGCACCTGCATGACGACGCCGGTTCCCGGATGGACGGGAAGGAAGGGTGAATAGGTCTTGCGCCGCTCCTCGCGCAGGGTCGGCAGCATGATGTCCATCACCGCGTCGTAGCGCTCGAGCATCACCAGCAGCTTCTCGTCGAGCAGGCCGCGGGCATAGTAGTCGGAGGCCGAAGCGAACTCGTAGTCGAAGCCGAAGTGGTCGAGGAAGGCGCGCAGGCGGGCGTTGTTGTGGTGGCCGAAGCTTTCGTGGGTGCCGAAGGGATCGGGCACCTTCGTCAGCGGCTTGCCGAGGTTGTCGCGCAGCAGGTCCTGGTTCGGCACGTTGTCCGGCACCTTGCGCATGCCGTCCATGTCGTCGGAGAAGCAGAGCAGGCGCGTCGGCACCGCGCCGCCGGTCAGCACGTGGAAGGCGTGGCGGACCATCGTGGTGCGCGCCACCTCGCCGAAGGTGCCGATGTGCGGCAGGCCCGAGGGGCCGTAGCCGGTCTCGAACAGCACGCCGCCGGTCGGAACGCCGCGTTTCTCGATGCGCGCGACGATCTTCTTCGCCTCCTCGAAGGGCCAGGCCTTGGAGCGGCCGGCCGCCTCGACGAGGGCGGGATCGAAAGCGGCGTCGGGGTCGGCGTGCGGGGCGGCCATGAAATCCTCTTCTGCGGACGGTCTCGTCCGGACGGTCTCGCCCGCGAGGTCGGGCGCGGACGATCGGGAACGCTGGAACGGGAGCGGACGGGTGCCCGGAGGGTCCGGGGCGAGTGGTCCGGCCCGGCGTCTGCGCGGGCCGGCGGACACTAGATAGCGCCACACTCCCCGTCAATCTTCGCCGGTTTCGCGGCGGCGCGCGCTCGTGCTATCGCAAGGCCGCCGCCCCCGCGCGGCCGCTGCCCGAAGGAGACGTCATGACCGCGCCGCTGACCGTGCCCGAAGCCCTGATCCACGCCATGGTGACGACCTCGGCGGCCGACCACCGGATGACGGCGGCGGAATTCGCCAAGATCCGCGCGCTGGTCGGCCAGCTTCCCGCCTTCGAGAGCTTTTCCGGCGACGTCATGGCCGTGGCGGAGGCCTGCGTCGCCACCATCGAAACGCCGCGCGGTCTCGACGCCGTGCTCGACGCCCTCGACGCCAGCCTGACCCCGGCGCTGAAGGAAACCGCCTACGCCCTCGCCGTCGACGTCGCGGCGGCGGACGTCCACGTCAAGCAGGAGGAACTGGTGTTCCTGCAGATGATGGAGGACCGCTTCGGCCTCGACAAGCTGATCGTCGCGGCGATCGAACGCAGCGCCCGGATAAGGTTCCGCAAGGCGGGGTGAGGCGGAGTGAACCGGACGCCGGGGGCGCCGTGGGGCGGGCGATCGACGGAGCGATCACGTCGCGCGCGAACCTTCCGGTTTCCCCGCCCTGACAAATCGCGAAGGCCCTGCCGCTGGGCCCACCCCTCTCCCTGTCCCTCCCCCTCAAGGGGGGAGGGGACGATGAAGGTGAGGGCGACGTCCCACGCTACCTTTCGCCGAGCCGAAGCCGTGCGAGACGAAAGCCCTCTGAATCAGGCGTCCCCTCCCCCCTTGAGGGGGAGGGACAGGGAGGGGGGTGGCGGCGAAGACCGAAGTCTCGATCCCGATGGGAAATCCCCCACCCCCTAGTTCAACACCCGGATGGCGTCCGGCAGATCCAGCGCGAAGGCCGGAATCGCCACGTCGAAGGTTTCGCCGGTCTCGTCGACCATGCGGTACTCGCCCTGCATGAAGCCCGAGGAGGTCGGCAGCGGGCAGCCGGAGGTGTATTCGAAGCGCTCGTCGACCGCGATCATCGGCTGCAGGCCGACGACGCCCGGGCCGGCGACCTCGCGCACGGCGCCGGTGGCGTCGGTGATCAGCCAGCGCCGCGACAGCAGCTGCACCGCGAGCCGGCCGCCGTTGTAGATCTCGACCGTGTAGGCCCAGAACCATTTGTGCTCGTCGGGGCGGGATTCGTCCGGGCGGTAGACCGGGGTGACCCTCACCTCGATATCGCGGGTGATCGCGCGGAACATCGTGGCGCTCTCCTTTCGACGACGGGAATATGGCGCCGCCGCCGGCCGGGTCAACTCCCCGCGATCGGGGGGAGAAGGCGCCCCGTCCGCCCGCCTCGCCTCTCGGCACGGGGCGAGGTCGCGGCTATGGTCGCCGCGCCCCCGCAAGGAGCCCGCCGCATGTTCGACGCCCGCCTGCGCCCGCTGATCGATCCACCGCTCGCCCGTCTCGCCGGCGCCCTCGCGCGCGCCGGCGTCTCGGCCGACGCCGTCACCCTGCTCGGCTTTGCGATCGGCCTCGCCGGGGCGGCGGCGATCGTCGCCGGCTGGTTCGCGGCGGCCTTTGCCTTCGTCGCCGTCAACCGCCTCGCCGACGGGCTCGACGGCGCCCTCGCCCGCATCCGCGGCCTCACCGACCGCGGCGGCTATCTCGACATCGTGCTCGACTTCGCCTTCTACGGCGCGATCCCGCTCGCCTTCGCGCTCCACGATCCGGCGACGAACGCGCTCGCCGCGGCGGCGCTGCTGGCGAGCTTCTACGTCAACGGCGCCGCCTTCCTCGCCTTTGCGGTGATGGCCGAGAAGCGCGGACTGACGACGAAGGCGCAGGGGGTGAAATCGCTCTACTACGTCGCCGGCCTCGCCGAGGGGGCGGAGACCGTCGCGGTGTTTCTGGCGATGTGCGCGGCGCCGGGCTGGTTCCCGGCGCTCGCCTTCGGCTTCGCCACGATCTGCGCCGCCTCGGCGCTCGCGCGGATCGTGGGCGGAGCGATGCAGCTGTCCGATAGATCTTGTCTATGATTCATCGGCTCGGGCGATCGAAGAGAAAAGATCCGATGAGCCACGTCAGGCCGGCAATGGCGAAGCCAACAACATCATCTATGTTTTCAGATGTGATTGGAACGCCGTCCTGCCAAAAAAGGAAATTGCAGCTGTTTATCCCACCGATCGAGGGAAATATAACTCCGGTATTTCTACTGATTGCAAGAATATGGCGAATTTCTTTTCCTTGATGAACAAATTTCGAGCAGTGGCAGGCGAGAGCGGCGGCGCCATGCTTTTCAATGACTTCAACAACGGTGCCGCGCAGATAACCTTGACCATCTTCCGAGCTGAAATCCCACGGCTCCCCGATCGAGGCCTGAAAAGACCATCCGATCAGATCGTCGTTGCCGACAGGTCCTTCGCGTTCATCAGAGCCGCCATTGACCATACGCGAGCCCTCCCTGTGGTCGGCCGCATCCCATCGGCGCTTCGACGACGATACTCGCCCGGCTTGACCTTGAAGAAGCCGCGCACCCGCAATCTCGCAGGACGAGGCCACTTTACGAGACGGCCCTCGCGGGCCGCCTCGGAGTGAAGGCGCATAGAGATCTGTAACCCCGTCGACTCTACTCCGCCGCCGCCCGCCCGCCCGCCACCTGGTCGAGCGCGCCGACGAGGTCGGCGACGAGGTCATCCGCGTGTTCGAGGCCGACCGAGAGGCGCAAGAGGCCGGGGCCGATGCCGAGTTCGGCGCGGGCCTCCTCGCTGAGGCGCTGGTGGGTGGTGGTCGCCGGGTGGGTGACGAGGCTCTTGGCGTCGCCGAGGTTGTTGGAGATCTTGACGAGTTTGAGCGCGTTGGCGACGGCGAAGGCCTCGCGCTTGCCGCCCGCGACCTCGAAGGCGACCATGGTCGAGCCGCCGGCCATCTGCCGCTTCGCCAGCTCCGCCTGCGGATGGTCGGCACGGCCGGGATAGAAGACGCGGGCGATCGCCGGATGATCGGCCAGCGCGTCGGCGACGATCGCCGCCGTCTTCGACTGGCGCTCGACCCGGATCGGCAGGGTCTCGAGGCCCTTCAGCAGCACCCAGGCGTTGAACGGGCTCATCGACGGTCCGGTCTGGCGGATGAAGGTCTGCAGGTGGGTGCCGAGAAACTCCTCGTCGCAGAGCACGACGCCGCCGAGGCAGCGGCCCTGGCCGTCGATGTGCTTGGTCGCCGAATAGACGACGACGTCGGCGCCGAGCGCCAGCGGCTTCTGCCAGATCGGCGTCGCGAAGACGTTGTCGACGACCAGCCGCGCGCCGGCGTCGTGGGCGATCTTCGCCACCGCGGCGATGTCGACGAGTTCCAGCGTCGGATTGGTCGGCGTCTCGAGGAAGAAGGCGACGGTGTTGTCGCGCACGGCCGCCTTCCAGGCGTCGAGGTCGGTGCCATCGACGAGGGTGGAGGCGACGCCGAAGCGCGGCAGCAGGTCCTCGACGATGTAGCGGCAGGAACCGAACAGCGCCCTGGCCGCAACCACGTGGTCGCCGGCCTTGACCTGGCACAGCATCGCCGCCGTCACCGCCGCCATGCCGGTCGCCGTCGCCCGCGCCGCGCCGGCGCCTTCCAGAAGCCGCATCCGCTCCTCGAACATCGTCACGGTCGGGTTGGAGAAGCGCGAATACTGGTAGCCCGGGCTCTCGCCGGTGAAGCGGGCCTCGGCCTGCTCGGCGCTGTCGTAGACGTAGCCCTGGGTCAGGAACAGGGCTTCCGAGGTCTCGCCGAAGGGCGAGCGCAGGGTGCCGCCGTGGACGAGCAGGGTTTCGGGGTGGAGCGGCTTGTCGGTCATGGCGATCAGTCCAGAAAGGCCGGACGGCGGGCGTCGCGGCAACAAAAAACCCGGCGGGCGATGCCGGACCGGGTTTCGACGGACGAGCCCGCGGGACCCGTCCACCCGGCCTTTTTAGCCCGTTGTTTAACGTGGCGGCAAGCCGGCCGGCTCAAATGACCACGAAACCGAGTGATAGCGAGGGACGGGCCGGGGTGTCAATGGCGGCGCCGTCCGGCAAGCCTGCGCAGCGGTGGTCCGGACCGGACGGTTGCCGATCCTCCGGCGACACGGGACGGCGCTTCGAAAATGGCTCCGTCGTAAACGTGAAGATATCGGCGCCAGTGGAGGCATACAACCTGCACATGTTCAAAAGTAATCGATACTCGCCTTTCACAGGAATTCAGCATACGACTTTACATTAGGGACCCATTAAACAGAATCTGCGCAAAATCGGGCATCAAGGAGCTGTCGAGGGCAAAGGAATGTCATTGAATCTCAATATCAGAGGCAAGGTGCTGAGCGCCTTCGCCGTCGTGATCGCCGGAAGCATCGCCACGGGAGCGGCCATCTGGTTCGCCAATGGCACGGTGATGACCAACGTCGGCTGGACGGTCCACACCTACGAGGTGATGCACGCGTCCGACCGGCTGCTCGAATCGGTGGTGAATCAGGAGACCGGCCTGCGCGGCTACCTGATCACCGAGAACACCGCCAACCTCGCGCCGCTGAAGGAGGGCGAGGGCGAGTTCCAGGCCGCCCTCTCGGCCATCCGGACGATGACGGCCGACAATGCCGAGCAGCAGAACCGTCTCGCCCGTCTCGCAACCAAGGTCGAGAGCTGGCAGCGGGACGTCTCGCACAAGGCGATCGAGCTGATGGCCGATCCGGCCACACGCGAGCTGGCGCGCGACATCGAGCGCCGCGGTGACGGCAGGGCCCACTTCGACGAGATCAGGACCCTCATCGAGGAGGTCAAGACCGCGGAATCCTCGCTGCTCGCCACCCGCCAGGCGGCGAAGGATTCGGCGTCGGATACGATCCGCTGGACGGTCCTCGCCTCGGTCCTCATCTCCACCCTCGTCGGCGCGGTCGCGGCCGTCCTGCTCAACCGCAGCATCGCCGTGCCGATCCGCCGGGGCATCGACGTCATGGCCGAGCTTCAGGCCGGACGCTACGCCATCGCCATCCCGGACACCGGCCGCAACGACGAGATCGGCGCCATGAACCAGGCGCTCGTGAAATTTCGCGACGAACTCCAGGCCGCCGAAGCCGCCCGCAAGGCGCAGGAGGAGGCCCGCGCGGCGACCGAGGCCGCGATCCGCAGGCGGGCCGAACTCGCCGAACGCTTCGTCGGCCGGATGGAGGCGCTCGCGTCCGGTTTCTCGCGCTCGTCCGGCGCCGTCGCCGACGCCGCCCGCAATCTCTCCGCCACCGCCGAGGAAACCTCCCGGCAGGCCCAGGCCGTCGCCGGCGCCGCCGAGGAGGCGTCGACCAACGTCCAGACCGTCGCGGCCGGTACCGAGGAGTTGTCCGCCTCGATCCGCGAAATCTCGAACCAGGTTGCGACCTCGGCACGGATCACCGCCGACGCCGCCAGCGAGGCCGACGTCAGCACGCGCAACGTCCAGGCGCTGTCCGCCTCCGCGCAGGAGATCGGCGAGGTCGTCGAGCTGATCTCCAACATCGCCGCCCAGACCAACCTGCTCGCCCTCAACGCCACGATCGAGGCGGCGCGGGCCGGCGACGCCGGACGCGGCTTCGCGGTCGTCGCCGCCGAGGTCAAGGAACTCGCGAACCAGACGGCCAAGGCCACCGAGGAGATCGGCCGCAAGATCGGCGAGATCCAGACGGCGACCGGCACCACCGTCGAAAGCATCTCGCGGATCGTCAGGACGATCGGCACCATCCGCGAGGCGTCCCAGGCGATCGCCGGCGCCGTCGCCCAGCAGGGCTCGGCCACCAACGAGATCGCCGGCAACACCCAGCGGGCCGCCGCCGGGGCCGCCGACGTCACGCAGAACATCTCGGGCGTCGGCACCGCCGCCGAGATGACCGGCTCGGCCTCGACCCAGCTGATGACGCTGTCGCAGGATCTGACCCGGCAGTCGCAGGACCTCCAGCGCGAGGTCGGCGACTTCGTCACCCAGATTCGGGCGGCCTGACCCTCGTCCTCGTTCCGCGGCGAAGAGCCCGACCGGCCCCGGCCGGCCGGGCTTTATTTCCATTACATCCTGGATATCTTGATAGCAGACTTCGAAACAATAAAGATTCCTGATATTATGTATAACTAGAATTGAGCAATATCTGTTTGATATTAGTCATATCTATCATGCGCTATGAATAAATATTAGTGATAATTTTCTATCTCTACTTCCTAGATTTGCAACAAAGATGCTATCTTGATATGATTGATTTTTGCTGGGGCGCCTGATGATTAAAGAAGCGCGAATGCTCTATGCCAAGGCGGTTGACTCGTTGGTTCTAGCGGTTGATCATTTCAATCGTGCATGGGATCGCGCACGCCCAGAAGCCGTACTCATTCTTCTGGATAGATCATTTGAACTTTTACTTAAATCTATTATCGTAGATCGGAGAGGTTCCATTCGAGAAAAAGGCAAGACAGAAATAACTATAGGTTTCAATGCCTGTCTCAGAAAATGCCTTTCGGATGCAAGAGTTAAGTGCATAAATGAAGAAGAGGCCATTACTCTTCAAACTATCAACAGTTTGCGCGATGCTGCGCAGCATTATATGCTAAGCATTTCCGAGGAACAGCTATATATATACGCTCAAACCGCCGTTACATTGTTTTCTAAGCTGTCGAAAGATGTATTAAATATTTCGTTAAAGTCGACCATTCCCGAGAGGATAATTCCTCTCTGCGCGAAACCGCCCAAGGCTCTTGATGCACTTTTTGAAATAGAGTTTCAGGAAATTAAGAATTTAGTCAAGCCAAAATCACGAAAGCACTTAGATGCCAAATCAAGATTACTATCGATGGCTGTACTTCAAGCTTCTCTTGATGGGCGGAAAAGCCAACCTTCTGATAGAGATTTAAGCGGCTATGTCAAACGCATCCGGGCGGGAGATAGCTGGAGGGATATTTTCCCGAGTATATCCACATTGACAATTAACTCAGACGAGAATAACAGCCTTTCTATTTGCCTGCAGATCACGAAAAACCACGGTGAATCAATTCACTTAGTAAAGGAAGGCGATTCATCTGCATCTGTAGTTGCCGTGAAAAGAGTCAATGAACTCGGATACTATACACTCGGGCTAAGAGATTTATCTAGAAAACTTGGTCGCACCGCCCCTAAAATTCTCCACTTGATTAATATCGATCGCATACAAGAAGACCCAGAATTTTTCCGACTAATTAAGATTGGCGGTACAACTCATAAAAGATATAGCGTCAAAGCACTGGAGAACCTCAAAAAGAGACTTGACGAAGTTGATCTTGATCAACTATGGGCTTCGAGAAAGAATTGAACTATGATTACCCACAGGTGGTTGTAGCGGACAGCCATGTGCCATGTTGATCCTCGACGCCGTCCTCTCCGACCGCGGCTCGAAATACGCCGTCTCCGGCACCCCCTGCCGGACCGCGGCAGAGGCGCAGGCCGTGGTGGCCGACTTGTGCCGCACGAAGAAATTCGCCAGGGCGACCCACCATTCCTGGGCGCTGGTCTCCTCGGCCGACGGTCCGCTCAAGAACGACGACGGCGAGGCCGGCGCCGGGATGGTCATCCTGCGGATGCTGGAGCGCGCCGGCCTTTCCGACCACGTCGTCGTCGTCACCCGCTGGTACGGCGGCAAACCGCTCGGCGGCGACCGCTTCCGCCACGTCCAGACCGCCGTCCGGGCCTATCTCGACGCGCTGGCGAAGGGCGGCGGAGCGTGATGGGCCGCACGGGGTGACGGACGCCGGAGGGCGGCGGCCGCGAGCCGCCGGCCGGCGCCGGCTTTCCTTTCCGCGCCGTTGCCCCTATTGCTCTCCTCCCGATCCCTTTCTCGCCGGACCTCCCGTCATGACTGCTCATTCCAGCGGCATCCTGCCCTCCCAGGACATCCGGGCGATGACCGTGGACGGGGTGATCCTCTCCGACGCGCCCTTCGACACCGACCAGATCCAGCCGGCGAGCATCGACCTCAGGCTCGGCCACGTCGCCCATCGCCTGCGCGCCAGTTTCCTGCCCGGACCGCACGGCCGCGTCGCCGACAAGCTGGAGCGGCTGCGGCTCCACACCATCGACCTGCGCGAGGGCGCGGTTCTGGAGACCGGCTGCGTCTATCTGGTGCCCGTGCTCGAAACCTTCGCCCTGCCCCCCGCGGTGTCGGCCTCGGCCAATCCGAAGAGTTCCACCGGCCGGCTCGACGTCTTCACCCGCGTCATCACCGACGGCGGCGAGGCCTTCGACACCATCGCCGCCGGCTATCGCGGCGGGCTCTTCGTCGAGGTTTCGCCGCGCACCTTCCCGGTGCTGGTGCGCACCGGCTCGCGGCTCAGCCAGGTCCGGTTCCGGCTCGGCTCGGCGCGGCTCACCGACGACGACCTCGCCGCGCTGCACGCCCGCTCGCCGCTGGTCGACACCGACCCGGCCCGCTTCGAGGACGGCCTCACCCTCTCGATCGACCTGAAACGCGAAGGCCCCGGCTCGCTGCTCGGCTACCGCGCCAAGCGCCACACCGGGGTCATCGACGTCGACGCCAAGGCCGCCTGCGACGTGCTCGACTTCTGGGAACCGATCCACTCGCGCGGCGAGCCGAGCCTCATTCTCGACCCCGGTGAATTCTACATCCTCGCCTCGCGCGAGGCCGTCCACGTACCCCCCGACACCGCCGCCGAGATGGTGGCGATCGACCCGCTGGTCGGCGAATTCCGCGTCCACTACGCCGGCTTCTTCGACCCCGGCTTCGGCCACGCCGCCGCCGGCGGCACCGGCTCGCGCGCCGTGCTGGAAGTGCGCTCGCGCGAGGTGCCCTTCATCCTCGACCACGGCCAGACCATCGGCCGCCTCGTCTACGAGACCATGCGCGCGCGCCCCGACACGCTCTACGGCACCGGCATCGGCTCCAACTACCAGGCCCAGGGCCTGAAGCTCTCGAAGCACTTCCGGGGGTGAGGCGGCGCGCGGCCCGGCCGGCCGGGCGCAGCCGATCCCGCCACCCCGCCGCTCCGCCGCTCCGGAAGGAAGACAGCCGCCGACCCGGCCGCGGACACGGCCCTTGACAGGCGGGGGCCGAACAGCGGAAATGGCGGCCGCGTGCGGGTGTAGTTCAATGGTAGAACGGCAGCTTCCCAAGCTGCATACGAGGGTTCGATTCCCTTCACCCGCTCCATTTTCCTTTTCTCGCTTCTCCTGCACGCCCCGCCGATCGTGCGATCGGTGGCTCCGCTCGCCGTGCGTCGACCCCGTGACCGACGGCCGCGACGCATCCCTCGCCTCGCGGCGGCCTTCGTGCCGCCGGAGAGCGCGTCGGCGAGGGCGCGGGGGGCAGCCCCGGTGGCAGGCGGCACGGTGTTTGCTTCTGATCCGACGATGAGTTCCAGTCCGGCCAGATCCTCCTCCGTCATCAAGGTCGCGGTGATCGACGACAACCAGGTGCGCGCCGCCATCCTCGAGGATGGGCTGCGGGCGGCCGGGATCGTCGAGATCACCGTGCTGTCCGGCATGGCCAACCTGCTGAAGCGTCTCGTCGCCATCGACCCCGACGTCGTCATCATCGACCTCGAGAATCCGAGCCGCGACGTGCTCGAACAGATGTTCCAGGTCAGCCGGGTGGTCTCGCGCCCCGTCGCCATGTTCGTCGACCAGTCGGACGCCGCCACCACCGAGGCGGCGATCGAGGCCGGCGTTTCGGCCTATGTCGTGGACGGGCTCAAGAAGGAGCGGATCCGCTCGATCCTCGAGATGGCGGTGTCGCGCTTCAACGTGTTCTCGCGGCTGCAGAGCGAACTCGCCGAGGCGCGCAGCGAACTCGCCGAGCGCAAGCTGATCGAGCGGGCCAAAGGCATCCTGATGAAGCACCGCGGCCTCTCCGAGGACGAGGCCCACGCGGCGCTGCGCAAGACGGCGATGAACGAGAACAGGCGGATGCACGAGATCGCCCAGAGCGTGATCACGGCGGCGCAGCTGCTCGGCTGAGGTGTCGGCGGCGATCCTGACGGGCGACTGTACGGGCGGACGAAGGAACGGGTGAGCCAGGGAACGGGTGGGCTACGGAGCGAACGGGCGGCGGGGCGGGCGGTCTTCGACAACAAGGGTGGACGGCGTGTTGCAGGACGAGGCGGAACGGAACCGGGGCGGGGCGGACGAGCCGCGCGGAGCGG
>Ga0065721_10050974_pt1 | contig 16788 bp, 13 predicted proteins | sample Mesricmetagenome_FD_59108 | JGI IMG/M metagenome (GOLD analysis project Ga0065721, IMG submission 59108) | Mesophilic microbial community from rice straw/compost enrichment Sample: eDNA_1 v2 (version 2) | ecosystem: Engineered > Solid waste > Grass > Composting > Bioreactor | place: USA: Davis... | reverse complement strand
CCTCAACCGGCCGCCGCGCCGCCGCCCGCCGCCGCCGCGCCGGCGCCCGAGCCGAAGAAGCGCGTCCTGTGGACCGTGGTCGCGGGGACCGTCGCCGTGCTGGGGGTGTTGCTGGTGCTCTACGCCTGGCGCCTGCCGCCCTTCACCGGCGACGTCCAGCGGACAGACAACGCCTATGTCCGCGGCCAGGTCACCCTGATCAGCCCCCAGGTCAACGGCTATGTGACCCAGGTCCCGGTCAAGGACTTCCAGACGGTCCAGCCCGGCCAGCTGCTGGCCCAGGTCGACGACCGCATCTACCGCCAGCGGGTCGAGCAGGCCGAGGCGACCCTGCACGCCGCCGAGGCCGCCCTGGCCAACTCGGCCCAGTCCCAGGCCTCGGCGCGCGGCTCGGTGGCGCAGTACCAGGCCTCCATCGCCGGGGCCGAGGCGACCCTGGCCCGCGCCCAGGCCGACGCCAACCGCGCCCGCACCCTGAAGGAAGGCGGCTGGGTGTCCCAGGCCAATGTCGACGTGGCCGAGGCGGCGCTCCGCAGCGCCCAGGCCCAGGTCGCCCAGGCCCGCGCCCAGCGTGGCATCGCCGAGACGGGGGTCGAGAGCGCCGTGGTCAACCGCGACGCCCTGGCCGCCCAGGTGGAGAACGCCCGCGCCGCCGTGCGCCTGGCCCAGATCGACCTGGCCAACACCCGTATCGTCGCGCCCGGCGCCGGCCGCCTGGGCGAGGTCGGCGTTCGCCAGGGCCAGTATGTCACCGCCGGAACCCAGCTGATGGGCCTGGTCCCCGACGTCGTCTGGGTCACCGCAAACCTGAAGGAGACGCAGATGCGCGACATCCGTGTCGGCCAACCTGTCGAGCTGTCGGTCGATGCGTTGGGCGGCCAGACCCTGCGCGGCCACGTCGAGCGCATCGCCCCCGCCGCCGGCAGCGAGTTCAGCGTCATCCGCCCCGACAACGCCACCGGCAACTTCACCAAGGTGGCGCAGAGGATACCGGTGAGGATCGCGATCGATCCGGGCCAGGCCGCGGCGCAGCGGCTGGCGCCGGGGATGTCGGTGGTCGTGCGGATCGATACGGGCGGTTAGAGCGAGATGCCGTGCTCGGTGCGGACTTCGCGGATCAGAAAAGCGAAGACCCCCGGCGACCGCCATAACCGCCCGATCTATCGCGGCTCACGGGGGACAGCGCCGCGCACGCCACGCGTCGCAGTGCGCAGTAAGCGTCACGCCTTCTCGATGGCCGCGGCGATCTGATCGGTGGAGTGGCCGGTCAGATCCTTCGCCACCTCGCCGATCAGGCGCGACGACGTTTCCTTGTGCCAACCCTTGCGGAGTTGACCCAGGGTCTTGGGCGCGGCGATGACGAGCAGGTGCTCGACCTTGTTGGTCAGCACCCATTTGTTGAGCACTTCGGCCACGCCCATGGCGAAGCCGTCTTCGGCCTGGGTGTCGTTATCGGGATTGGCTTCGCTGGAGATGCGCCCCGCCGCGCCGGATACACGGTCCTCGATCTGCGGAGTCGGCACGGCCTGGAGCCGGACGTCCTGCTGGCCCGTATTGCGGAACAGGGCGAGCTTTTCGCCATCAACAACGGCCACGAGGGCGTTCTGTGCAAGTTTCATGAGTGGACTCCGTAACTGTGGCCGCCTGAAACGAACCGCAGCCACGGCGGTTGCCCGCGATGTCGAGCGCGCCGCATCCCGGCCGGACCACAACGGTTGAACAGAGGGCCACGGGTCGGAGCCGATCTATCCCCTCACCGCCTCCCCATCCGCGCCGCCAGCAGGTGAACGTCATGCGCGCGCATCCGCTCGAAATTGCCCAGGCCCAGCGCCAGGGCGCGCAGGATCTCTAGGCGACGGGTCTCCTCGGGGTGCAGGGGCAGGTCGGGTTCGGCGCGGGCCAGTTCCGCGTCCATCTGGCTCATCATGTCTGAAAGGGCTCGGTCGTTCATCTGATCCTCCGTGGCGCCACCGACGGGACCAGAAAGCAGAACTGGAACGAAAAGGGAACATGCATCCGCGCTCGGCCAGCGCGCGCGGGGCCGTCGCTGTGGGCAGGTGTGTGGATTGCAACGCGGCGGCGGGGTGGGGACGGCAGGGCCGCACGGCTTGGGGCGGCGAGGTCGGCGAGGCGTCCCGGGGTCCGCCCCACCCGGTCTCGCTGCGCTCGACCACCCTCCCCCGCAGGGGGAGGGAGAGGCCAAATTCAGCCGATCAGCGCCTCGGCCGCGGCGCGGGCCGCGTCGGTGATTTCGGCGCCGGACAGCATGCGCGCGATCTCCTCGCGGCGGCGCGTGTCGTCAAGGGCGACGACCGTGGTGGCGGTCAGGCCGTCGCGGTCGGCCTTCATCACCTTCCAGTGGGCGTGGCCGCGCGCCGCCACCTGGGGGCTGTGGGTCACCACCAGCACCTGGGCCCCGCCCGACAGCCGCTGCAGCCGCACGCCCACCGCCTCGGCCACGGCGCCGCCGACGCCCTGGTCCACCTCGTCGAAGATCATCACCGGCTGGCGCAGGTCCTGCCGGCTGGCCAGCGCCGCCTTCATGGCCAAGGCGAAGCGGGCCAGCTCCCCGCCCGAGGCGATGGCGTCCAGCGGGCCGAAGCCGGTACCGGCGTTGGTGGCGATCTGGAAGCGGACGGTCTCCACGCCCTCGGGCCCACGCCGGCCTTCGATCGGCTCCAGCGCCACGCGGAAGCGCGCGCGCTCCAGCTTCAGCGGGCCCAGCTCGCCCATCACCGCCTCGGTCAGCCGCTCCGCCGCCGCCTCGCGCGCCGAGGTCAGCAGGGTCGCCACCAGGTCGTACGCCTCCAGCGCGGCGGCCGCCTCGCGCCCGGCCTGGGCCAGGGCGTCGGCGCCGTCCTCGATCAGCCGCAGCTGCTCGCGCAGCCGCTGGCGCAGGCTTGGCAGGGCGTCGACCGTGGTGTTCAGCTTGCGGGCCGTGGCGCGCAGGGCGAACAGCCGCTCCTCGGCCTTGTCCAGCCGGCCCGGCTCGTAGTCGAAGGCGTCGGCCGCGGCGTCCACGGCGGCGATGGCCTCGGCCGCCTCCACCATGGTGCGGTCGATGGCGTCGACGGCGGCGGACAGCTTCTGGATCACCGGGTGGTCGCCCTCGGCGCCCGCCTGGCCCGCCCGCTGGCGGGCGTGTTCGACGGCGCGGAGCGCGGCGCCCAGCTTCTGGCTCAGCTTGTCGCCGCCCAGCTGGGTGCGGGCGTCGGCCAGGTCGGCGATGGCCTTCTCGGCCGCGCCCAGCAGGGCCCGCTCGCCGGCCAGCTCGGTCTCCTCGTCGGCGCGGGGGTCGAGCGCGTCCAGCTCGGCCAGGTTCAGGGCGATCTCCTCGGCGCGGGCCGCCGCATCGGCCGCCTCGGCCTTCAGCTCGGCCAGCCGCGCCTCGGCCGCCTTCAACTTGACCGACGCCGCCGCGACCCCGTCCAGCTGCGGCTTCAGACCGCCGTAGGCGTCCAGCAGGCCCCGGTGGGTGCGCCAGTCCAGGAGGCCGACGGTCTCGTGCTGGCCGTGCACCTCGACCAGGGCGGCGCCGATTTCGCGCAGCGCCGTCACGCCCGCGGGCTGGTCGTTGACGAAGGCGCGGCTGCGGCCGTCGGCCGACAGCACCCGGCGCAGGATCAGCTCCCCGCCCGCCTCGACCTCGAAGCCCCGCTCGGCGATCAGGGCGATCAGGTCGGGATCGTCGGGGGCGGTGAACACCGCCGTCGCCACGGCCTGCTTGGCGCCGGCCCGCACCAGGCCCGCGTCGCCTCGCCCGCCCAGGGCCAGGCCCAACGCGTCCAGGATGATCGACTTGCCCGCCCCCGTCTCGCCGGTCAGCACCGTCAGCCCGCCCTCGACCTCGAGATCGAGCGCGTCGACCAGGACGACGTCGCGGATGGATAGGGCGGTCAGCATGGGCGCTCGCGATTCGTCATCGTCGCCAGTCTAGACCGCGCCGTCATGAAAGGGGATCAGAGACCGGACACGCGGCGCAGGGCGGAATTGATGCCGGACTGCCAGCCGGGTCCTTGGGCGCGCCAATGTTCCAGCAGGTCGGCGTCCAGTCGCAGGGTCACCTGTTTCTTGGGGGTCTCGGACTTCGGCCGTCCAGGGGACCGTTTGAACTGGTTCAGCACCGACTCGGGCAGAACCTCGCGGGCGGGACGGGCGCGGGCGAAGTCCTCCTCCGTCCATTCCGGATTGTCGTGATCAATCTCGCGGGACATAGCGCTTCATCTCCTTCAGATGCGCGCGACGCAGACTGATCGCCCGAATCCGATCCTCTCGAATGGTGAACACCAGGCAATGCGCCTGGCCGTCGATGAAGCCGAACGCCCGGAACCGCGACTCGCCATAGTCACGGCGACCATCCACGATCACGACCGCCTCCTCCAGCACCATGTCGCCGGCCCGCGCCAGGGACACGCCATGCTTGGCGAGATTGGCCGCATCCTTGTCGGGATCGAAGACGATCATTTATGTAGCTACATAAATGAAGGCCGTCAAGGCGCGGTTCAGCCCGGGATGATGCGCTGCAGCCAGCTTTCGCGCTTGGCTTCCGGCGCCGTCTCCGGCCGCTGGCCGTTCTCGGTCAGCAGGGCGTAGGCCTCGGCGTACCAGGGACTGCCGGGGTAGTTGTAGCCCAGCACCGCGCCGTTGCGGGTCGCTTCTTCCTTCAGACCCAACTGCAGGTTGACCTCGACCAGGCGGTACAGGGCCTCGGGCGTGTGGGAGGTGCGCTGGAAGTCCGGGTTGGCGATGACGGCCTTGTAGCGGTTCAGCGCCGCCAGCGGCTGGTTGGCGCGCTGGTAGTAGCGGCCGATGTTCATCTCCTTGCCCGCCAGCTGGTCGTTGACCATGTCGATCTTGACCGCGGCGTCGGTGGCGTAGGGCGTGTTCGGATAGCGGCGGGCCACGTCGCGCAGGCCGGTCAGGGCGGCGTTGGCGTAGCCCTGGTCGCGGCCCACGTCGGTGATCTGCTCGAAGTTGCAGACCGCGCGCATGTAGAAGGCGTAGGCCGCGGACGGATTGCCGGGGAACAGGGCGATGAACCGGTCGGCGGCGGCCATGGCCTCGGCGTAGTCGTTGCTCTGATAGTAGGCGTAGATCTGCATCAGGATCGAGCGCCGCGCCCAGTCCGAATAGGGGTGCTGGCGCTCGACCTCCTGGAAGTAGTCGACCGCGTCGTTCCAGCGGCGCTCCTGCAGACGCTGGTAGCCGGTGTTGTACAGCGCCTCGACCGGGCGCTCCTCATAGGCCAGGCGGGGGCGGTTGCGGTTGCCCGCACAGCCCGAGATCGTCATCGCGGCGACGGCGGCGGCCATCAGGACCATGCCGGAGCGGAACTTGGAAACGGACAAGAACGACCTCATGACGAGCGAAGGCGCGCGGACGTGCGGCCCCCCGGAACGAACGCGGCGATCTCTAGCACCCGTGACCCGGGCGCGCCACGCCGACAAAAACACCGTGCATGACTTGCCCCGTCCGGCCTCGCTGGTAAAGAGCGCGCCAACCGACGGCCCTTTCTTGGCGGTCGGATGACGGCGAAAGGATGACGGCCGATGAAGCTGCTGGCGGGCAATTCCAACCAATCGCTGTCCCAGGCCATCGCGGATCACCTGGACGCGCCCCTGACCAAGGCCCAGGTCAAGCGCTTCGCCGACAACGAGGTCTTCGCCGTCATCGAGGAGAACGTCCGCGGCGAGGACGTCTTCATCATCCAGTCGACCAGCTTCCCGGCCAACGACAATCTGATGGAGCTGCTGATCATGACCGACGCGCTGGTGCGCGCCTCGGCCAAGCGGATCACGGCGGTGATGCCCTATTTCGGCTATGCGCGTCAGGATCGGAAGACCGGCGGGCGCACGCCGATCTCGGCCAAGCTGGTGGCCAATCTGATCACCCGCGCCGGCGCCGACCGGGTGCTGACGATGGATCTGCACGCGGGCCAGATCCAGGGCTTCTTCGACATCCCGACCGACAATCTGGTGGCCACGCCGGTGCTGGCGCAGGACATCAAGGAACACTATCCGCGGGGCGACGACCTGATGATCGTCTCGCCCGACGTCGGCGGCGTGGTGCGGGCCCGGGCCCTGGCCAGCCGCCTGGACGCGGACCTGGCCATCGTCGACAAGCGCCGGCCCAAGGCGGGCGAGAGCGAGGTCATGAACATCATCGGCGACGTCGAGGGCCGGCGCTGCATTCTGTTCGACGACATCGTCGATTCGGGCGGGACCCTGGTGAACGCCGCCAAGGCGCTGATCGACCAGGGGGCGACCGAGGTCTCGGCCTACATCAGCCACGGCGTGCTGTCGGGCCCGGCCGTGCGCCGCATCACCGACGGCCCGCTGAAGGAGCTGGTGATCACCAATTCGATCGAGCAGCCGCACGAAGTTTTGAACTGTGCGAAGATCCGCGCCGTGTCCGTCGCTCCGCTTATCGGTGAAGCTATCCGACGGATCGCAAACGAAGAATCGGTTTCGAAACTGTTCGATTAACCTTCGGGTAACCCTGCGGATCGCCTTATAAGCGCCAAGAGTGTCGGCCCCTGTGAGCCGGTGATCGCACAGAGGACAGCTTCATGAACACGGCCCCCCTGCGCCGCGGCCTTTCGCTCGCCGCCATCGCCGCCTTCGCCGTGCTGGCGGGTTGCGAGAGCGGGCCGACCGCCGCCGAGCTGGAGGCGCAGCGGCTGGCGGCCGAAGCGGCGGCGCGCCGCCCCCCGCCCATCGCCCTGAACTCGGGCGTGGCCGAAGCGGCCTCCATCTACCTGGCCTATCTGCGCGAGGCCGGGACGATCCGGCCCGGCGGGTTCGAAAGCGCCGAGGAGATCCAGGCGGCCCTGCGCAAGGGCGTGGCCTACGACCCGGCCCAGCTGTCGCGCGGGCTGATCGCCTATGGCGCCGTGCTGGCGCTGCAGTCGCCCGAGTTCGTCGCCGGGGTGCGCCAGTACGCCGTCGATCCGACCCAGCGCCAACAGATCGTCGCACAGATCGTGGCCGATCCCGCCTACGCCGCCACCTTCCCCGGGGCCGATGCGGCCGCGGGCCTGATCACCGACGCCATCGGCAAGGACGCCCTGACGGTTCGGGTCATCGGCGAGGCGATCGAGCAGGACGCCTACACCATCCAGGAACGCGCCGATCCGCGGCGCCGCTGGGCCGTCGCCAACATCCAGGACCGCGAGGCCCGGCTGGAGAGCGCCAAGACCCTGTCCGCCACCGCCATGCTGCCCTCGGCCGAGGAATCGGCGCGCCTGCTGGCCGCGGCGACCAGCGGGACGGGCCTGTCCACGGCGCCGGCGTCGCGCAAGGCGCCGCCCTACACCCCGGCCGTGACCCGCTCCCTGGCCATCGCCGCCCTGGCCGCCCTGGGCGCCGCCGGCGACGAGGCGCGGGCCAACACCGAGGCGCTGACGGTGGAGACGAACAACGAATTCTGCCTGAACATGTCCAAGCTGATGCTGTACCAGTGCCTGGCGGCCTCGCGCCCCAGCTACGAGGACATGTTCTGCCTGGGCCGCCACGTGGTGCGCGACGTGGCCAGCTGCACCACCCAGGCCGTGCTGGCGCCGATCATCACCGTGGGCGATCCCGAGGAAACCGGCGCCCGGCCCACGGTCGCGACGACGCCCGCCCCCATCACGGTTTCGGTCCCCGTCCAGACGCCCGCGCCGTCGAACTGAGGGCCGCCGCCCGCGGCCTCAGTGATTGTCGCGGGGCAGGCCCAGGGTGTCGACGATGCGGTGATACTTGACCGCCGGCTCCAGCACGGCGCCGGTCTCCAGTTCGCCGACCATGCCGCGCTGGAACTCCTGCCACGGGGTCTGGGAGGCGGGATAGCGGTAGCCGCCGGCCGCCTCGAAGGCCTGACGGCGCGCGGCCAGTTCCGCGTCGTCGATCAGCGCGTCCACGCGGCTGGCGTTCAGGTCGATGCGCAGACGATCGCCGGTCCGGAGCAGGGCGATGTTTCCGCCCGTCGCCGCCTCGGGCGAGGCGTTCAGGATGGAGGGCGAGCCTGAGGTGCCCGACTGGCGCCCGTCGCCGATGCACGGCAGGGCGGTGACGCCCTGTCTGATCAGGTGGGCCGGCGGCCGCATGTTCACCACCTCGGCCGCGCCGGGATGGCCCACCGGGCCCGCGCCGCGCATGACCAGTATGGTCTCGGCCGTGATCCCCTCGGCCGGATCGTCGATGCGGCGGTGGTAGTCCTCGGGCCCGTCGAAGACGACGATGGGGCCTTCGAACACGTCGGGACGCGCCGGGTCGGACAGATAGCGGTCGCGGAACTCGGGGCTGATGACGCTGGTCTTCATCACCGCGCTGTCGAAGACGTTGCCGGACAGGACCAGGAAGCCCGCGTCCTTCACCAGGGCGGTGTCGAAGGTGCGGATCACGTCGGGCAGGACGATCTCGGCCCCGCGGCAATTGTCGCCCATCGACCGGCCGTTGACGGTCAGGGCGTCCTCGTGGATCAGGCCGTGCTTCATCAGTTCGGCGACCACGGCGGGGACGCCGCCGGCCTGGTGGTATTCCTCCCCCAGATACTTGCCGGCCGGCTGCAGGTTCACCAGCAGCGGCACCTTGTGGCCGATCTCCTCCCAGGTCTTCAGCGGCAGGTCGACGCCGGCGTGGCGGGCCAGGGCCGTCAAGTGGATCGGGGCGTTGGTCGAGCCGCCGATGGCCGAGTTGACGACGATGGCGTTCTCGAACGCCTGGCGGGTCAGGATCTGCGACGGCTTCAGGTCCTCGTGGACCATCTCCACGATGCGCAGGCCCGTCTGGTAGGCGACCTGCGGCCGCTCGCGGTAGGGGGCGGGAATGGCGGCCGAACCGGGCAGCGACATGCCCAGCGCCTCGGCCAGGCTGTTCATGGTCGTGGCCGTGCCCATGGTGTTGCAATAGCCGACCGAGGGGGCGGAGGTCGCGACCAGGTCGATGAAGCCGTCATAGTCCAGCTCGCCCGCCGCCATCATCTCGCGGGCCTTCCAGATGATGGTGCCCGAGCCGACCCGCTCGCCCTTGTGCCAGCCGTTCAGCATCGGCCCGACCGACAGGGCGATGGCGGGAATGTCCACCGTCGCCGCCGCCATCAGGCAGGCCGGCGTGGTCTTGTCGCAGCCGATGGTCAGGACGACGCCGTCCAGCGGATAGCCGTAGAGCAGTTCGACCAGGCCCATGTAGGCCAGGTTCCGGTCCAGCCCGGCCGTCGGCCGCTTGCCCGTCTCCTGGATCGGGTGGACGGGGAATTCCAGCGCGATGCCGCCGGCCTCGCGGATGCCTTCGCGCACCCGCTTGGCCAGTTCGATGTGGTGGCGGTTGCAGGGGCTGAGGTCCGACCCGGTTTGGGCGATGCCGATGATCGGCTTGCCCGAGCGCAGCTCCTCCAGCGTCAGGCCGTAGTTCAGATACCGTTCCAGATAGAGGGCGGTCATGTCCGGATTGGCCGGATTGTCGAACCAGGCGCGCGAACGGAGAGGCTTTGTCATGGGAGTCCGGGGGGAGGCGTACAATTACTCGGACAAATAGACGGTCGCCCCCTGGCTTGGCAATGCCGGATCGACCCTGAGAGCGGCGAGGTCGCATCCCCGAAATTGCACTGCACCGCCGAAAACGCCGCGAGGCGCCAGGTCGGCGGGGTCGACCCGCATGATCCGGCGCCGCGGACCCTATCGATCGCCCAGGGCGTCGGCGGTCTGGGACAGGGCGTTGGCGACCAGGACCTGCATGGCCCTGCGGGCGGCGCCGGGGTCGCGGGCGGCCACGGCGTCGAAGACGGCCCAGTGCTCGGGCATGGGATCGGGCGGCAGGCGGTGCTTGCGCTGCTTGTAGAAGGTGGTCCAGCGGACCCCCGCGCCGATGGTGGAGGCCAGGCTGGCCAGGGGCGGATTGGCGGTCGCGTCCAGCACCGCCTGGTGGAAGTCGCGGTCGGCGGCACGGCCCGCCTCGGTCTGGACGGTAGCGCGCTCCATGCGCTGGAGGGCGTCGCGCATGATCTCGACCTGGGCGTCGGAGCGGCGCTCGGCGGCCAGGGCGGCGGCGGCGGGCTCGACGATCATGCGCAGCTCGAACAGCCCCTCGACCAGGGTGCGGGCGGGCTCGGCCTCGAAGAACCAGGCCAGGACGTCGGGGTCCAGAAGGTTCCAGCGGCTCATCTCGGTGACGCGGGTGCCGACGCGCGGGCGGCTTTCGACCAGCCCCTTGGCGGCGAGGATCCGCACCGCCTCGCGATAGGCGCCGCGCGAGACGTTCAGTTTCTCGCTGAACTCGATCTCGTTCATCAGGATGTCGCCCGGCGCGTGCCGGCCGGAGACGATTCCCACCCCGATCTGGTGGGCGATCGAGCCGTGCAGCCGCTCCTTGCCCGTCTTGCGCCGCGCCTGCGCCGGTTTCGCGGGAGAGTTGGCCATCGTTTCCTTTCGCCGAGTCGGCGTCTTCTAGCACGGTGCGACACAAGGCGCCGATTGACGGCTAGACGATCCGGGTCCTATCGTGAATGGTAGCGCTATCATCGTCGGACGGGGTCGTTCCCGAACCGGCGGGTCCACACGGGAGGAAATCCGATGAAAGCCGCCGACGGCCGATCCATCACGCTTGCGCGCCGCACCTTCGTCACCGGCCTGCTGGGGGCGGCGGCGACCGCGCCCCTGGCCGGGGTCGCGCGGGCCCAGGCGACCGCCCGGCCCGAGGCCGGCGCCCTGTACCGCGACGCCGCCCAGCCAGTGGCCGCGCGGGTCGAGGACCTGCTGCGCCGCATGACGCTGGAGGAGAAGGTCGCCCAGATGGTCGGCATCTGGGAGAAGAAGGGGGACATCCAGGCCGCCAATGGCGACTTCGCGCCGGACAAGGCGTCGCGGGCGTTTCCGCACGGCCTGGGCCAGATCTCGCGCCCGTCCGACTTCCGCGGCGTCGATCCCAGCCAGAACGGCGCGGCGGGCGCCTCGGGCGAGGCGGTCAATCGCGACGCGCGCCAGACGGCCGACTACATCAACGCGGCCCAGCGCTGGGCGGTCGAACAGACGCGCCTCGGCATCCCGATCCTGATGCACGAGGAAGCCCTGCACGGCTATGTGGCGCGCGGGGCGACCAGTTTTCCGCAGTCGATCGCCCTGGCCTCCACCTGGGACCCCGAACTGGTCACCCGCGTCTTCTCGGTGGCGGCGCGCGAGATGCGCGCGCGCGGCGCCCAGCTGGCTCTGGCCCCCGTGGTCGACGTGGCGCGCGACCCGCGCTGGGGCCGGATCGAGGAGACCTATGGCGAGGATCCGCATCTGGTCTCCGAAATGGGCCTGGCCGCCATCCGCGGATTCCAGGGCGAGACCCTGCCGCTGGCGCCGGACAAGGTGCTGGTCACGCTGAAGCACATGACCGGCCACGGCCAGCCCGAGAACGGCACCAACGTCGGCCCCGCCGACATCTCCGAACGGACCCTGCGCGAGAACTTCTTCCCGCCGTTCGAGCGGGCGGTGACCGAACTGCCGGTCCAGGCGGTGATGGCGTCGTACAACGAGATCGACGGCCTGCCGTCGCACGCCAACCGCTGGCTGCTGCACGACGTGCTGCGCGGGGAATGGAAGTACAAGGGGTCGGTCGTCTCGGACTATTTCGCCATCCGCGAACTGAACACCCGCCACAGGATGTTCGGCTCGATCCAGGAGGCGGCGGCGCGCGCGCTGGACGCCGGCGTCGACATCGAACTGCCGGACGGCGAGGGCTACAACCACCTGCCGGAGCTGGTGCGGTCGGGGAAGGTGAGCGAGGCCCAGATCGACGAGGCGGTGCGCCGCCTGCTGACCATGAAGTTCCTGTCGGGCGTGTTCGAGAGCCCCTACGTCGACGCGGCGGCGGCGGAATCCAAGGAGGCCACGCCGGACGCCATCGCCCTGGCGCGCGAGACGGCGCAGCGGGCGATGGTGCTGCTGAAGAACGATCAGGGCGTCCTGCCGCTCAGGGCCGACCGCATCCGCAAGCTGGCGGTGCTGGGGACCCATGCGCGAGACACGCCGATCGGCGGCTATTCCGAGGTCCCGCGTCACGTCGTCAGCGTGCTCGAAGGGCTTCAGGCCGAGGGGCGCGGCAAGTTCGAGGTCGTCTATTCCGAGGCCGTGCGGATCACCGAGAGCCGCGTCTGGGCCGCCGACGAGGTCAAGCTGGTCGATCCGGCCGTCAACGCCCGCCTGATCGAACAGGCGGTGGCCGACGCCCGCGATGCCGACGTGATCGTCATGGTGCTGGGCGACAACGAGCAGACCAGCCGCGAGGCCTGGGCGGACAACCACCTGGGCGACCGCGACTCGCTGGACCTGCTGGGCCAGCAGAACGATCTGGCGCGGGCGATCTTCGCCCTGAACAAGCCGACCGTGGTGCTGCTGCTGAACGGCCGGCCGCTGTCGGTGAACTATCTGGCCGAGAACGCGCCGGCCCTGATCGAGGGCTGGTATCTGGGCCAGGAGACCGGCCACGCCGTCGCCGACGTGCTGTTCGGCCGCGTCAGCCCGGGCGGCAAGCTGCCGGTGTCCATCGCGCGTTCTGTCGGCCAGCTGCCGATCTTCTACAACTACAAGCCCAGCGCGCGGCGCGGCTATCTGTTCGACACGACCGCGCCGCTCTATCCGTTCGGCTACGGCCTCAGCTACACCACCTTCGAGATGTCCGAGCCGCGCCTGGCGCGCGCCTCCATCGGCATGGGGCAGAGCGTCCAGGTGTCGGTGGACGTGCGCAACACCGGCCGGGTCAAGGGCGACGAGGTGGTGCAGCTCTACATCCGCGACGACCAGGCCTCGGTGACGAGGCCGGTCAAGGAGCTGAAGCACTTCCGGCGCGTGACGCTGGAGCCGGGCGCGCGGACCACCGTGACGTTCGAGATCAGGCCGTCCGACCTGTGGTTCTGGAACATCGACATGGAGCGGGTGGTCGAGCCGGGGACCTTCACCGTCAGCGCCGGGCCGAACTCGGCCGAGCTGAAGTCCGCCACCCTGACCGTGACGGAGTAGGATCGATGCAGCGCCCTGTCGTCGCCGCCGTGGCCCTTCTGCTGGCGGCGACGCCGGCGGCCGCCCAGGAGGCCGGCCCCAGGCTGGCGGCCCTCTTTTCCGACCACGCCGTGCTGCAGCGGGACCGGCCGATCCCGGTCTGGGGCGAGGGGACGCCGGGCGCGGCCCTGACCATCGAGCTGGATGGCCGGACGGCCCAGACCGCCGTCGGCGCGGACGGCCGCTGGCGTGTGGAGCTGCCGGCCCATGCGGCGGGCGGTCCCTATGCCTTGCGGGTGCGTGACGCCGCTGGCGGCGAAGCCACGGCCGGCGACATTCTGGTCGGGGACGTCTGGCTGTGTTCGGGCCAGTCGAACATGGAGCTGCCGGTCGAACGCTCCCTGAACGCGCCCAGCGTGATCGGCGCGGCGGGCGACGACGGCGTCCGGCTGGTGACGGTGCAGAAGGACTTCGACGTCGCGCCGCAGGAGGCGTTCCGCAATCCCCTGGCCTGGGCGGCGGCGTCGCCCGCCTCGGTCCGGAGCTTCTCGGCCGCCTGCTATTATTTCGCCCAGGACCTGAGGCGCGATCATGACGTGCCCATGGGCCTGATCAGCAGCAGCTGGGGCGGGTCCAACATCGAGACCTGGATGTCGCCCAAGGCCCTGGCGGTGCAGGGTTATGGCGACCAGCTGTCGATCCTGTCGGAGATGGCCACCGATCCGGTCGCGGCCCAGGGCCGGTGGGGCCTGAGGTGGCAAACGTGGTGGGAAGGTGTGACGAGGGACCGGCCCTGGTCGCCGGACGACGCCGGCGAATGGACCCCGGTTCCGGCGATGGAGCCGTGGGAGCGCTGGGGCGTGCCGGCGCTGGCGAGCTACAACGGCATGGTCTGGTATCGGCTGGACATCGACCTGACGGCCGAGCAGGCGGCGGCGGGGCGGACCCTGTCGCTGGGCTATGTCGACGAGGCGGACCAGACCTGGGTCAACGGCGTCGCGGTCGGGGCGTCCGGATCGGGCGACCGGCTGTACGCCCTGCCCGCCGGCCTGCTGAAGGCCGGACGCAATACCGTGGTCGTCAACGCCTATGACACCTGGGAGGTCGGCGGCCTGTACGGGCCGGCCGAGAAGCGGGCGCTGGTGCTGGCGGACGGCGGGCGCGTCCCGCTGGACCCGGCCGGCTGGCGCTATCGCGTGGCCAGCGACGTGACCGCCGCCCCGCCGCGAGGGCCGTGGTCGTCCACCTCGGGCCTGACGACCATCGGCAACGCCATGATCGCGCCGCTGCACGACTACGCGATGCGCGGCGCCCTCTGGTACCAGGGCGAGTCGAACACCGGCGCGGGCGAGCAGTACCAGGCGCTGCTGACCGGGCTGATGGCCGACTGGCGGGAGCGGTTCGGGGCGGACCTGTCCTTCCTGGTGGTGCAGCTGGCCAACTTCGGCGCGCCGCCGACCGCGCCCGGCCCGTCAGGCTGGGCCGAGCTGCGCGAGAGCCAGAGGCTGGCCGTCGCGGCGGACGACAACGCCGGCCTGGCCGTGGCCATCGACCTGGGGGATCGCTGGGACATCCACCCGGCCCAGAAGCAGGAGCTGGGCCGGCGCCTGGCGCGGGCGGCGCGGCATGTCGTCTATGGCGATCCGGCGCCGCCGTCGGGACCGGTCCCCGCCTCCGTCCGGCGCGAGGGCGACGAGATCGTCGTGGCCTTCGACGACGTGACCGGCGCGCTGAAGACGCTGAGCGGCGCCCAGGCGATCGGCTTCGAGCTGTGCGACGGCGAGGCCTGCCGCTACGCCCCCTCGGCCGTGGCGTCGGGCGCCGAGGTGCGGCTGACGGCGCCGGCCGGGACGACGGTGTCGGAGGTGCGCTTCTGCTGGGCCGACAGCCCGGTGTGCAACCTCTATGACGCGGCCGGCCTGCCCGCCGGCCCGTTCCGCCTCGGCCTGCGCTGAGGCGGAACGGCGGAAGGGCTCAGCGCGCCGACTGGGCGAAGGGGCCGAAGACGGCGCCGACGAATCCGCCGGCGGTGCGGGTGCTGAGCAGCTTGCCGTCCGCGTCTGCCAGGACCGTGGACCAGTCGCCCTCGCCTTGCGCGACCGCGAAGTCGTAGGCGTCGCCGCGTCCGACGATGCGGAACCGGATCGGCCCCTCCCCCGTCAGCGGCCGGCTGGCCAGCAGTTCGCCCGCGCTCGCCTGGTCGGGCCCGGCGCGGCGGCGCAGTTCGACGATGGCGCGTCCGTCCTGGCGCACCACGGACAGGGCGTACCAGAAGTCGTCGCTTTGCAGCACCGCCAGGCCGGCGCGGTCGCCCTCGCGCGTCGGCGCGGCGCGCAGCACCGTCTGGGCTTCCGCGTCCTGATGCTGCTGGCGGCGGCCCAGGAAGGACGGATTGGCGTTGTCGCCCAGGCCGACCGGCCGCGCCTTCAGCGTCAGGGCGCCGGGATGGGACGCCAGGTCGAACCAGGTCTCGCGCGGATTGCGCAGCATCATCCAGTAGGGCGGCAGGGCGGGCCCGTCGAACTCGTCCGCTGCCTCGAAATCGCCGTTGGTGGGCACGGCCGGGGCGGGTTGGGCCGGCAGGTTCGGCCGCTGGCCGAGGTAGGGGATGACCTCGCCCGACCTCAGGATGACGGGCCAGTCGCCGGACCAGTCCACCGGCAGCAGGAAGGTCTCGCGTCCGGTGTTGTAGAAGTCGCCCTCATAGGGCCGCACCGCCAGGAAGGTCGCCGCCCATGAGCCGTCGGGCAGCTGCACCAGGTCGGCATGCCCGGCCGAGGTGATCGGGTTGGCGCGGTCGCGCGGCAGATCGCGCTGGGTCAGGATCGGATTGCCGGACCAAGGTTCGTACGGGCCGTCGGGCTTGCGCGACCGCAGCACGACCTGGGAGTGGCCCTCGGCCGTGCCGCCTTCGGCGCAGACCAGGTAGTACCAGTCGCCCTTGCGGATGATGTGCGGCCCTTCGATCCAGATGGGGTTGGTCGAGGGATCGACGCCGCCGTCCACCAGCACCTTTCGCGGGCCGAAGGTCTTCTTCTCCACGGGATCGAAGCGCTGGATCCAGATGGCGCGGTGGCCCTCGTAGCGCGGCGTTCCCTCCGGCGGGCCGTTGTTGACGATCCAGGCCGAGCCGTCTGTGTCGAAGAACAGGCCCGGGTCGATGCCGCCCTTCAGATCGGGCAGCCAGACCGGATCGGACCAGGGACCGGCCGGATCGGAGGCGGTGATCAGGAAGTTGTCGCCGCAATCGACGCAGGTGTTCAGGATGTAGAAGGTCCCGTCCTTATGCTCGATCGTCGGGGCGAACACGCCGCGCGACAGGCCGAGCGTGCCGAAATCCAGCTGATCCGGGCGGTCAATGGCGTTGCCGATCTGGGTCCAGCTGACCAGGTCGCGGCTGTGAAAGACCGGAATGCCGGGGAAGTAGGAGAAGGTCGAGGTGACCAGATAGTAGTCGTCGCCGACGCGGGTGATCGAGGGATCGGGATAGAAGCCCTGCAGGATCGGGTTGCGGTACTGGTCCGCCGTCGGCGCGGGGCCCTGATGCGCCGCGTCGCTTCCGCGATAGACGAAACGGTCGAACACCGCCTCCTGCGCCGTCGCCCCGCCCGCGGCCGCCGCCAGGGCGAGGGCCGCCGCGGCCCCGATGACTGTCCTGCCCATCCGATTGTCCTCCCGCGATTATTTTTCACTTGTCTGAGTTTTGGCATTCCGCTCTTGTTAGCGCAACCACAAGGAGGATGACGATGACCCAGGGCCTGACCCGTCGCGGCCTGATGGCCGCCGCCGGCGCCGCCGCGATCGCCCCGGTCGCCGCGCCGGCCTTCGCC
>Ga0065721_10005106_pt1 | contig 16789 bp, 15 predicted proteins | sample Mesricmetagenome_FD_59108 | JGI IMG/M metagenome (GOLD analysis project Ga0065721, IMG submission 59108) | Mesophilic microbial community from rice straw/compost enrichment Sample: eDNA_1 v2 (version 2) | ecosystem: Engineered > Solid waste > Grass > Composting > Bioreactor | place: USA: Davis... | reverse complement strand
GGGCGGAAATGAAGGAATGTAGCGTAATACATTTTGCGGAACGAGGATGCGTTGTTGCCATTCGATCGGCTGCGTTCATGATCACGTCCGCGTGAATAACATTGTGATCGAAATTCTCATCCCAATTTCGTGCGCGGAGAAGGTCGCGTACAAAACCTTATCAACCTTAGTAACACGGCATAAAGAATATACACGACCTTATCAACCTTATCCATCGCAGAATAGCGGAAGAACCCCGGAAACAGAAATTGCCGACTGAAACTGATCGACCCGTGCATTACGTTGAGTGATACAACAGGCACCTCGCCGGTACGAGAATAAGGTTTCGCTAACCAAACGCCTCGGACCGTTGCTATTGAATTCTGCCGGCTTCTGGTGCCCGGCACGGACTATAAGGTTGATAAGGTTAGGGTGCTGGTTGTGCGTTATGTTACTAAGGTTGATAAGGTTGATCTTCTCGAATGAGACTATCATATCGGTCCCATAGGGACGACATGTTTGTAGCCGACATAACAATGAAAATACCCCGTCCTTTATAGGGATGATATGTTAACGCCTACCCAATACGAAGGCCGCAGCCCAAAAGAATTGATTAACGCTCTATAAGAATCGAGCAATCTCCGTCCTGTAGGGACTGGTATGTTGGTAGCACGTCGAAATGAACCAGCAACCGCCACCTCGTCCGGTAGGGACGCCATGTTAACGCCTCACGCATTCAAGCAGCCACACATCAATCCTGCAAATACCATCAAAAAAACATTGCGCGTAACCGTCCCATAGGGACGATAGGTTTGTAGAACACGAAATGAACAACCACCCGCGTGCCGTAGGGATGCCATGTTAACGCCTCGCGCATTAGGAGCACACACCTAACAAATTCAACCTAACAATCTCAGATGCATACAACCCCAATCAGAATTCAGAAATCAGAAATTACCTAAGAATATCCCAATCCTCATTCAGCAGCGGAATAGCTGAATGCGCGGTCAGGTCAAACTGACAAGGAACAACAGATACGTAATTATTAGCAATCGCCCACTCGTCGTTATCTTCGCCCTTGTCGAAGTTGACAAAATTGCCCACCATCCAGAAATAACGTCTTCCGTGCGGATCAATGCGTACGTCAAAATCCTCCTCCCATTTAGCATTGGCCTGACGGCATACACGCACACCTTTAATCGACTCATTCTGCTTTGCGGGAAAATTCACATTCAACGCGACGCCCTTCGGCAGACCTTTCTTCAATACCGTATCCGTGATAGAGATGAGGTACTTTTCAATGTGATCCATCTCCGCTTTGTGGCTATAATCACATAATGAGAAACCAATTGAGGGAGTTCCTTCTATTGCACCTTCTATGGCTGCAGACATCGTACCGGAATACAACACACTGATCGAGCTATTGCTGCCGTGGTTTACGCCGCTGACAATCACATCGGGCTGACGCTGCCCTTTCAACACAAAATGACGCGCCATCTTCACACAGTCGGCAGGAGTACCTGAACACTCAAACGCGCGCACGCCTTCGAATATGAAGTTCTCCTCAAGTCGCAACGTCTCGCCTACTGTGATGGCATGCCCCATTCCCGACTGCGGACTGTCAGGAGCAACGACAATTACGTCACCAAGCTGCTTCATAGCATTCACCAGCGTGAAGATGCCTTTCGAAGTTATACCATCATCATTGGATACAAGTATCAGAGGTCTGCTCATAGCAAAAAAAGAATTGGTTGCTAGTTACGAAGAATTTCTGATTCCTGATTTCTGATTAAACCATCTCATGCAAATGTTTGAGGCGTGCCCAGGAGGAGACGGTTGAATAATGACAATTCTGCTGTGCGATCTGGATTGCACCGGCAACTGGCCCCTGGTAACCGAATCAAATCTCAGCTTCCCTGGAGCGAATTATAATACTCCACTATCCTCGCGAAATCATATTTCTCGTCAATCTTGAGACGATTGGACCGCATGTATTTTTCGACGGTGTCGGCACTCCTGCCCATCATATTGAGCAAGTTGGCTTTGCCGCCGGTGAACTCTTCAATGTTACCTTTTTCATCGAGGAAAAAATATTTATGAACGAGAATCTGGCGCGTATAGGACCCGCCATAAAATCCATATGAATACGTTCTGTATTCAAGCGCCTCGCGGGCGAGAAGGGTCATCTTCCCGTCCTCGAGCAACTCAAAAAAAGTTGGCGTGGCGTAAGAGCCCGCGCGTGTATAGGGCAATGCGTAAAACTGTCGGTATTTGTTCACAGTCTTATCGAAGATTTCGAAAAACAGAACCTTGCGGGAAGAATATGCTTCGAACGTTCCCGCGCCGGTACCAAACTGAACCACGTTTTGTTCAAGATCGTATTTCACCGCACCCTTCAGCGTATCCCCCTGCAGCAGGACTATGCGTCCCTCGTGCCAGTATTGAAAAGGCCATTGCTGCCCATAGGATACATTCGCCATGAGCAGGAATACAATCAACACCACGCCGCGAAGGGCACAGACAGCTACTTCTTTATGGATACGGAGTCCGACGTTCATTTATTTCTTCAGGATATTATGGCCAAGCTTGTCGCGTTTTGTCATAAGATAACGTTCATTGTGCGGATTAGGTACAATTTCAATAGGAACATTATCCACAATTTCCAGACCATAGCCCATCAGTCCCACCCGTTTTTTCGGGTTGTTCGTGATCAGTTTGATTTTCGTAATCCCCAGGTCGCGCAGAATCTGAGCGCCAATACCGTAATCGCGTTCGTCCATATCGAAACCTAATGCAAGGTTCGCCTCGACGGTGTCAAACCCTTCTTCCTGAAGCTTGTACGCCTTAAGCTTGTTGAGAAGTCCGATACCGCGGCCCTCCTGCTTCATATAAAGAACGACGCCCTTGCCTTCGTTCTGTACCATTTGCATGGCTGCATGCAATTGCGATCCGCAATCACAGCGGCAGGAACCGAAGATGTCACCTGTAACACAGGATGAGTGAACACGAACCAGCACAGGTTCATTTTTTTCCCACGAGCCCTTTATGAGGGCCATATGTACCTCCTGGCTGTTCTTTTGTTCATATGCAACCAGGTTAAAATGCCCCCATTCGGTAGGCATATCCACCTGCACTTCCCGACGGATCAGACTTTCCTTCTTCACGCGATATTCAATCAGGTCCTTGATAGAAACGAGTTTAAGTTTGAAGCGTTCGGCGACTTTTACAAGATCCGGCAGGCGCGCCATGGAGCCGTCTTCGTTCATGATTTCTACAAGAACGCCGGCAGGTTTAAAACCTGCGAGCCGGGCAAAGTCGATTGCCGCCTCCGTATGTCCTGCGCGGCGCAAAACGCCCCCGCGCTTCGCCTTCAATGGGAAGATGTGTCCCGGTTTGCCAAGCTCCTCCGGCTTCGTTTCAGGATCCACAAGTGCACGAATAGTCTTGAACCGATCGTGTGCTGAAATACCTGTCGTACAACCATGACCTATCAGGTCAACAGATACAGTAAAGGGCGTTTCAAATACAGCTGTATTCTTGCCCACCATGAGTTCAAGTCCGAGTTCTTCGCATCGGTCCTCAATCAACGGCGCACAAATCAGCCCACGCCCGTGTGTAGCCATAAAGTTGATGATCTCAGGCGTCACCGATTCGGCAGCACATATAAAATCACCTTCGTTCTCGCGATCCTCATCATCTACAACGATGATTACCTTCCCATTCTTGATGTCCTCAATCGCCTCTTCAATGGTATTTAACTTAATCTCGCTCATCTTAAAATTGGTTCTTACTTCGGAATTACAATTCCCAGAACACTTGCCAGTTCCTTTTCTGCACCTTTCAACTGCTCGTGGATCGTAAAATATTTTTCAAGGTCGTCGTCGTTCGTGGCCTGTTTCATCTGCTGCAGATTTTCGTCTATGAGCTTCTGAATCATTCTGAATTTTAAACGTAGCACATTTGAGTATGCCATGTCGGTCAGAATATCACGTTCGTGCGGAAAATATATATGATATTTATCAGACCAGTATTTGCTCGTTTCATACTTGGGCGTCGTCAGTTCAGCAACCGTATATTTCACAACGTCTGACGCATTCTCCATAAAATACAACGTATCCGGCGCCTCGCCCCTGCCGGCAGCCTCGCGAAATTCCTGATATATCTGCTTGTAAACCGGATTGGTAAACTCCACATCCTCCAGCTCAGTCACCATAAAGTCGATCAGCCGCTTTTCGTCGTAGCTGTTCTCCGCATAGTTTAACAACAAACGTATGGATTCTCGTTCCTGCATCTGCACCATACTGTTGATATCCAGCCGGGTAGACTGCGGCATGACATCCGCCACCGGCTCAGGCTGGGGCACGGGCTCAGGCCGTTTGTCCTTTTCACGCTTGTTGCGTTCCGTAATCAGGATCTTGTTCAGCTCCGTGACCAGAACCGTTTCCTGGATCTTCAGCAACTGACTGGTTTCCTGGAGGTAAACGGAGCGTTTGATCGGATCCGGAATAAAGGATATGCTGGTGACGATTTCGCGGATAGCCTCAGCCTTACGGATAGGGTCATGCCCTGCCTCCGCAGAATAAAGGTCAATCTTGAAGGAAATAAAATCCTTCGTATGGGACCGCAGATAGGTATTCAACTCCCCGCTTCCCATCTTGCGCGAGAAGCTGTCGGGGTCCTCTCCGTCGGGGAGGAGAACAATCCGAACGTTCAGGCCCTCCTTCAGCACCAGGTCGATACCGCGAAGGGCGGCCTTGATACCGGCAGCATCCCCATCATAGAGTACCGTGACATTCTCAGTAAATCGCCGGATAAGCTTGATCTGTTCTTCCGTAAGCGCCGTTCCCGACGACGCAACACAATTGTCGATGTCGGAAAGGTGAAGTGAGATAACATCCGTATACCCTTCCACCAGGTAGACAAAGTTCTCCCGGCGAATGGCATTCTTCGCCTGATACAATCCATAGAGCACATTGCTCTTATGGTAAATCTCCGTTTCAGGAGAGTTGATGTATTTTGGTTGGTCTTTTTCCTTCTTGAGAATACGCGCACCAAATGCGACGACTTTCCCTGACAGGTTGTGCACCGGAAAGATCACGCGTCCCCGAAACCTGTCATAGCGTTTGCCTTCGTCTTTGCGGATCAGAAGTCCGGCTTTTTCAAGCATTTCCTCAGTGTGACCGTCGGCAAGAGCCTTGCGCGTCAGGTGGTCCCAGGAATTCAGGCTATAGCCGAGTTCAAACTTCTCCAGTATCTTGTCGTTGAACCCGCGCTCCCGGAAGTACGACAAGCCGATGCTCCTTCCTTCTTCATGCTCTAACAGCAGGTGCTTGTAATAATCCTTCGCATAATTCATCAGGATATACAGGCTGTCCCGGGTGGTGGGGCCGTCGTAGTTGCCTGTTGCGGCGGCATCCTCCTTGAGTTCTACGCCATACTTTTTGGCCAGGTAGCGGATGGCCTCGAGATAGCTCATCCCCTCGTGTTCCATCACGAAGGTGATCCCGTCGCCACCTTTGCCGCTGCTGAAATCCTTGAAGATCCCTTTGGAGGGCACCACGTAGAAGGAGGCGGTCTTTTCGTTGGTAAACGGGCTTAAGGCCTTGTAATTCTGGCCGGAGCGCTTCAGGGACACAAAATCGCCCACCACGTCCAGGATGTCCATCCTGCTTTTTACCTCCTCAATGGTGTCGCGCGAAATCATACCAAAAATATGGCCCCTGAGGCCGGATTAGGAATAAGGGCTCAAAGATACTAAAAAAGCTCCGTTGCCTTCAGCGAAGTTGGCGATGCCTGCCAGGGCGTGGATTCATGCAGCGACCGGTTTTTCGCAAAGTATCTGATTTTGATCATTAAGAATCCCTTTTTACGGTCTAAATTGCGTCGGTTTTGAAGACCCATTTTTACATCTTTTTTGTTCGAATTTCATGCGATATACCGAAGCTGACATTTTAAAAGCCCTTTCCACTGTTGAAGATCCTGACCTGAAACGCGACCTGGTGTCCCTGGGAATGATCCGGGATCTCAAGGTGACTGACGGCCTTGTGGCCTTTACCGTGGTATTGACCACGCCGGCGTGCCCGCTGAAGGAAATGATCCGCCAGAATTGTGAAGCGGCAGTGGGCGCGGTAGTCGGCAACGATAAAATTGATATTACGATGACGTCCACGGTGACATCGCTGCGAAACAACGCGCCAATCCTGACCGGCGTAAAAAACATCGTGGCAATTTCATCCGGCAAAGGGGGCGTAGGAAAATCTACCGTGACGTCTAACCTTGCCGTTGCCCTGGCTCAGGCCGGAGCACGCGTAGGACTGATTGACGCCGACATCTACGGACCATCGATACCCACCATGTTCAACTGTGAATTTGAACAACCTCAGGTAAAACAGGTTGGCGGTCGCAACATCATCGTTCCCATCGAACAATACGGGGTCAAATTACTTTCGATCGGATTTCTGACTCCTCCCGACAGCGCCGTGGTGTGGCGTGGCCCCATGGCCAGCAGTGCCCTGAAGCAGTTTTTCACCGACGCCGACTGGGGTGAACTCGATTACCTGCTGATCGACCTTCCTCCGGGCACCAGCGACATCCACCTCACCATGGTACAGACCGTGCCCGTTACGGGTGCTGTGATTGTGACCACACCTCAAAAGGTTGCACTTGCCGACGCCACGAAGGGCCTGGCCATGTTCCGCCAGCCGCAAATCAATGTGCCTGTGCTTGGCATTGTCGAAAATATGGCTTACTTCACCCCCGAGGAACTTCCTGACAATAAGTATTACATCTTCGGCAAGGACGGAGGTAAGAACTTATCGCAAAAGTACGATGTTCCGTTTTTGGGGCAGATTCCCCTGGTACAGGGCATCCGCGAAAGCGGCGACTCAGGGCTTCCCGCAGTTATGAAGGACGGACCGGTAGGCGTTGCTTTCCGCGAACTTGCAGAGACGCTGGCCCGCAGAATTGCCATAAGAAATGCTAACTTTGCACAAACTCAAAAAGTTGAACTGAAAGTATAATGATGACAGGGGAAGAACTTGCCGGTAAAATCGAAACGTCGCTGAACTCCATCCGCCCATACCTGGAGGCCGATGGCGGAAACGTCAGGGTGATCGAAATTACTCCCGATAATATCGTACGCCTTGAATTCGTCGGCGCGTGTGGCTACTGCCGCATGTCAACCATGACTTTCAAAGCCGGCGTAGAAGCCGCCATCCGCCGCGATGTCCCCGAAGTAAAATCCATTGAAGTGGTGAACCTTACTCCCCTGGCTCAGTAATCCGCCAGGTACGGGTCTTCCCATCACAAGTTTTCGGTTACTCTTTTTATCTTTGGTTGATTAACCTGTAAAAGCTATCGTGTCATCTGCCCGGATATTTCTCGTCTTCGGATTGCTTGTATGCTCAGGCTTCCGCGTCGGGATTTTTGCTCAGGAACGCTGCGGAACCGATGAATACATGAAGGACGTTGTGGGGACCCGCACGGAGTCAAAAAGCGACTTCGAGCAGTGGATGCAACGCCAGCTGAGAGTCAGGGCACAGGGAACCCGCCAATCCGCACGCACGAAAAGCACCACCTACAAAATACCTGTTGTCGTCCATATCATCCACAACGGTGTAAACCACCCTTCCAACATCTCGGATGAACAGGTCCTCTCCCAGATCAAAGTACTTAACGACGACTACAACCGCCAGAATTCCGACGCCGCCAACACACCTGCAGTCTTTCAGTCCGTCGCCGGTAATCCGGGTATTGAATTCGTACTGGCCAAACGGACACCGGAAGGACTTCCAACCAATGGCATCGTTCGCGTACAGGGGCCGAAATCATCCTGGCTGGTTACTGACAACTATCAGATCAAATCGCTGAGCTACTGGCCCGCCGAACACTATTTGAATATCTGGGTGTGCAACCTCACCGATTTTCTGGGCTACGCGCAATTCCCCCAGTCGAATCTGGTGGGCGGACTTGAGAACTCTTCCGGAAACCGTCTGACTGACGGAGTTGTAATCGCTTACACCGCCTTCGGGTCCGTAGATGAAGGGGACTTTGATCTCCAAACCAACTACAACAAAGGTCGGACGACCACTCACGAAATCGGGCACTTCCTCGGCCTGCGACACATCTGGGGCGACGACAACGGCGCGTGTGGCGGTGATGGTGATTATGTTGATGACACCCCCGACCAGGCCGATCGGACACTGAACTGCCCAAGCCACCCGCGAAACAACACCTGCGACAGTGAGTTGCCGACGATGTTCCAGAACTTCCTCGACTACACCAACGATGCGTGTATGAACCTCTTTACGATTGGCCAGGTAGAACGCATGCATATCATCCTGGAGAACAGCCCCAGGAGAAGTTCGCTGATCACCTCCCCTGCATTGGAGGAACCGGAGCCCCTCGCCAACGACATCGGTATACGCGAAATCATTGCCCCAAATGCCGGAGCGTGTCAGGGACTTGTAGAGCCATCGATCGAAATCCGGAACTATGGCGGCAACACTGTGACGTCGGCGACCATCGAATTATCCGTCAACGGCACCGTGGTGGAAACCAAAACATTCGGTCTGAATCTCGCGACTCTCGAAGCTGAAGAGGTGACCTTCGCTCCTGTTGCCCTGGTCACGGGAAGCTTTGCATTTTCGTTTCAGGTCACCCATGTGAATGGCAATCCGGATACCGGCACATTGAACAACACGCTTCAACGGAATGTACTTATTCCCGAATCGGCAGATATCCCGATTGTCGAATCCTTTGACGTAATGCCAACCACGTGGCAGCAGATTAACCCCGACGGCCTCAATACGTGGGAATGGCGCACCGTTGTGAACGGACAACCCGGGAACAAGGCGCTGAAGATGAACTTTTACGATTACGAGGACAATGAAGGCGAAGTGGATGTATTCCTGAGCCCCGTTATCGACCTGACGGATGCCCCCGCGGCCCTGCTCTTGTTTGACGTTGCTCACGCGCAGTATCAGAATTCAAATGACGGATTGAAAGTCATCATCCTGAAAAACTGCGACGCCGACATCAACAATGGTGAGACGATCTATTCTAAGTTTGGAGACCAGCTCGCCACTGCCGGGAAGGTCAACGAACCCTACTCCCCGCTAAGCGCCGCAGACTGGCGAACCGAAATTCTTAATCTCAGTGCATACATTGGCGAGTCCGGAATTCAGATTGCATTCGTCGGCGTGAACGACTGGGGGAACAATCTCTACCTCGACAACATCCGCGTCGTCTCCAATGATTTTGCCAACGTAACGCTTAGGGAAATCGTTGCTCCTGCCCCCATCGTATGCGATCGCTCCGTCGTACCCAGGGTACTCGTCAGGAACAGTGGATCACCCATATCATCTCTTGATATCCGGTATACGCTGAACGGCAATGCGAATATCCATCACGTTAGCGGACTGACCATCGCAGCTGGTGATGAGGTTGAACTTGCACTGCCCGAGCTGCTGCTGAACAGCGGCGCCAACACACTGCAGGTTGAACTCCTCAACCCAAATAATGCATCCGATCTCGACCCTGCCGATAACACGGTGACACTGACTGTGGTGATGGACGACAAATCCACACGCGTTCCTTTCCGCGAAACGTTTGATGGAAATTTTGAGCAATCATGGACAATCCTCCAACCGGGAGGTAATCCATCGTGGGTTAGTGAAAGCTTCCCAAACAACGGTGCCGTGGCGTATAAAGGCTTTGAAAATTCCGTGGTCGGCGATGAGGCGTGGCTCGTGTCACCGGTGTTTGACCTTTCACAAACAGATGAGGCCAGCTTTTTCTTCGACTATTCATATGCAGTAAGGAATGAAAATCCCGACATCTTCCAGGTGCGGGCTGCCATAGGGTGTGAAGGCCCTTTTGAAACGGTTCTAAACTATACGGCGACACAACTTTCGGCGAAGACTTCAAACAGCTACTGGCGACCATCCAGTGACGATGACTGGAGACGCGATAACTTTGTAAACTTTGGTTCCTTCACCGGTGAAGAGCAGGTCCGTATCGCCTTCGTTATCACAAACCGGAACGGCAACAATTTCTATATCGACAACTTCAGGTTCTATTTATCAGCGAATACCGATCCGATTGAGGTTGAGGGAGCCTTTAACGTTTACCCGAACCCGCTGCGGTCGGGTCACCTGGTTTCGATTTCCTATGAGCTTCCGGCACTTGACGACATCATCCTGGAGATCACCGACCGCATGGGGCGGCAAGTCTACCGCTCGCGAAATCCCGGAATACTCAACCAGACCGACGTCATTGACACGTCGAACCTCGTAAACGGTTTGTACATCGTAAGAGTCATTACTTCGAACGAAACTTTTTATACTAAATTTATCATTGATCGTTAGCATTATACCTTTAACCGTTGAATGAGTATCTTGCATCAATCTTAATTTTTTAAACGTATGCCCCGAAAACAGAAAGTAGCCATTTTTTATGGAGGCAGATCCGTCGAGCACGGCGTGTCTGTCAATTCGGCCCGAAACATCTTTGAATACATCGACCGAAAGAAGTTCACACCTATTGCGATTGGGATCAGCAAGAAAGGAAAATGGTATCTCACTGACGGGGTAAGCAAAAGCATTGAAAAGGGGGAGCCACTCCACCTGGTTCTCGATCCGTCGAATCCGGCCCTGATAACAAAATCGGGAAAGAAGATTAAAGTGGACATGACTTTTCCGGTACTGCACGGTACCGACGGTGAAGATGGCAGCATTCAGGGGCTGTTGAAGGCCATGGACCTGCCCATGGTTGGCACGGGCGTGCTGGGTTCGGCCGTGGCGATGAATAAAATCGTCAGCAAAAAACTTCTTCAGGAAGCTGGCCTTCCGGTATCTGATTTCCTCGCGTTCCGCTATGACGAAAGGGAATCCATCTCCTACAATGCGATTGCGCGAAAGCTCGGCGTACCTTTTATGGTTAAGTCGGCGAACCTCGGATCGTCTGTAGGCGTCACCAAGGTGAAGTCGCGCAAGGATTTCGACAAAGCTGTCGAAGAAGCATTCCGCTACGATCAGGAAATACTCGCAGAAAAGTACATCGTGGGACGCGAAGTGGAATGTGCGATTCTGGGCAATGAACCACCGGAGGCGTCAAACCCTGGTGAAATCGTCATCAGTGCCAACTATGAGTTCTACACCTTCGACGCGAAATACGTGGATCCCGAGGCGGTACGCATCGAAGTACCTGCGGAAATTTCCAAACCCATTATCGGAAAAATCCGCAAAGCCTGCGTTCAGGCGTATAAGGCGCTCTATTGTGAAGACTTCGCCCGGATAGACCTCTTCCTCGACGCAGACGGAAATATCTACATCAACGAAATCAACTCCATCCCCGGATTCACCAACTCGAGCATGTTCCCGATGATGTGGAATGAACGGGGGATCGGCTTCACTGAACTGATCACAAAGCTCATTAACCTTGCACAGGAGCGTTACGACCGCGGAAAGCGTCTTGAGCGGGATTTTGAGTCGTCCCTGAAATTCTGATCCTTCGTATATTTGCCGATTACACAATCCAGATGAAGATCAAGTTGACCAAGTTTAAGAATAACTCACTCGCAGGCGTTTTGCTCCACCTGTTACTTGCCGCTGGAACATTCCTCCTGCTTGCGGTTTTCTATTTTTACGTATACCTGCCTAATGTCACCAATCACGGTGAGTCGATAACCGTTCCCGATATTGAAGGCAAACTGGTTTCGGAAATCGAAGCGGAGCTGAAAAGAAAATCCCTCCGTTTTGAAGTCAACGATTCCACCTATTCACCTGACTATCCACCGCATACGGTCATCAAACAATACCCGCATCCGGGAGCCAAGGTGAAGGAAGGACGCAAGATCTTCATTTCGGTAAACCGCGTGAATCCGCCTTCCGTGCCGGTGCCCAACCTGATCGATGGATCAGTTGTAAACGCGGACGCCGTGCTGCGAAGCAATCAGTTGAAGCGCGGAAAGATTGAACTCGTTCCAGGGCCATTCAACGTGGTTAAGGAAATGAGACTCAAGGGTGAAAAGATCGGTCCTGGCACGCGCGTGCCGAAAGGTTCGGTCATCGACCTCGTGGTGATGGACGGTGGCAGCAAGGAAGAGCCTACGCCCAATGTGGTCGGATACAGCTTCGAAGACGCCAAGTTTACAATCCTCGGTTCGAACCTCGTCGTGGGTGATATCAAACTGCTTGTCGATACCATGCGAACCAAGGCGGTAGTGGTAAAACAATTGCCGGCACCAGGGGAAAATATTAAGGTGGGTGATGCCGTTGATCTTTGGATAGGTGAACTTGGTACCGCACCTGATGATGACGAAGAAGATTATTAAGATCGTTCCAGCATGGCTGCATACCGCCCGCGGACTCCGCTGGCTCGTCCTCGCATGTGGCGTGTTTCTTACCTATTCAGGCTTCGCGCAACTTGTGCCTGTTCCGCTGGAAAGATCAGCGCCTTCCTCGTCAGCAAAAACAAAAGCTACTTCCTCAAAACGAACCAAGTCCGACACACCATTGCTCCTGCCCTTCTTCGACGACTTTTCCGGCACGCCGGTGTTCGTGGAGAACGACCCCTATTCAGGATTTCCTTCTGAATCCTTATGGGAAGACAGTTACGACGTGTGGATCAGTGAAGGCCTGGGCATCAACGCACCGTCGCTGCACGTTGCCACGCTCGATGGACTGGATTCGGCTGGCAAGCCGTACTCCAATCAGGCATTGGAAAACGGATACAGGGATATCCTGATGTCGCGTGCAATTGATCTGAGCACGGACTATGTGGGACTGGGCGAGAGATCCGGTGTTTACCTCAGCTTCTTCTATCAATGGCAGGGCAACGGCGAAGCGCCTGACGCCAGCGACTTCTTTCGTGTGGAATTCCTTACGGCGGATAGCACCTGGGTTACTGCGCTTACCATTACAACGGTACCTGACTTCACCCGCGACCAGTTTTATCAGGCTATCGTTCAGGTGAATGGTGAACAGTTCTTTTCAAAAAAATTCCGCTTCCGCTTTCGCAACTATGGCCGCCTCTCGGGCCCCTACGACAGCTGGCACCTTGACTACATCTACCTGAACAAGGGGCGAAATGCCAATAGCCTCACCTACCCTGACCGCGCTATTGCCTCTTCGGTAGGACCGGTGTTTGGCGACTACTACAGCATACCGATTGATCATTTCCGCGCAGCCCCAACGTACACGCCTCCGAAAGTCGACATTCAAAGCCTTCGCGGTGGTCCCGACGGAGCTCCAACAGACTACACCGTCCAGTTCACGTTCGACAACTACACGGACGACGCATTAACCCGGGCTACCATGCCTTTCGGTCCTGTAGGATCGAAATACCCGGACAACAACCTTCAACCCGGTGAACGCTACCGGAGCACGATAGCCACCACATCCAGCGGGATAGACTTCAACGATCCGGGTTTCGACCGGGATGCATATTTCCTGCCGGAAGCCGATCGCACGGATCTTCGCATTTCACTGGGCATCTATGAACCCGATGAAGGAATTTTTTCATCCAACGATACGATTTCGCAGGTTTATCACCTTCACGATTTCTACGCATATGACGACGGCACAGCCGAATACGCGGTGGTATTGTCGGAGGCCGACGATCAGGTCGCATACCGATTCGATGTGCTTGCTCCCGGTCCGCAACAGCTTGTGGGCTTTGACGTGTACATTCCGACGTACAGCATCAGCGGATTTACCACCGCGGAATTCTTTGTCCTCGACGTAGACGAAAATGGTGAGCCCGGTGATCGCCTCACTGCAGTAACCCACGTGGTGCGGACGAATCCACGAAATCATTTCCAGCGTGTGAATATCGAACCCGTTGTAGTTGAAGGTCAGTTCTACATCGGTTGGAAAGGGTCCGCCACGAACAAAATACGCGTCGGCATCGACTACAGCAACAATACGGTTGACAGGATCTATGAAGACTTCAACGGCATTGTTGAGAACGGCAAGATCAAATGGTACCCTGTTTCAGCGCTCACCGAGGGCAGCCTGATGTTACGCCCCAACTTTGGAGAGGCCGGCCCCATCAGTGGCGTCACTCCGGACAGAGAAGCAATCGCTGTGTACCCAAACCCTTCCGAAGGTGCGTTCACTATCCGGTCCGTTGTGGAACGCCTCCAGCTGATGAACATCTCCGGACAGCCCGTACAGTTCAGCTCCGTAACCTCAGGTGATGAGACGCACATTCGCATGAATAATCCGGTTGCAGGAATGTATCTCCTCCGGTTCACAAAAGGCGGACATATCTACACGAAGAAACTCGTAGTCAAGTAGAAATCATTCCTCTACACCGACGATCTCAATACTGAGTGGTTCGGGGCTGAAGCAGATGATGAATATTAGCAGCGACAGCCATCCCAGAATAACGCGTTTGGTATCCAGGGGCTTTTCGATTTCCGCCGGGGGATGCGCAACGCCAATAAATCGACCTACGACGATTCCGAACAACAACCACCCACGATAACCATTCACAGTCGGCACCACCGCAGTTATCAGGAACTGAACGGCGAATACCACGCACGCGACCATCAGCGTAGACTTCGACGACAAGCCCAGTCCCCGAAAGCAGAAGAAATTAAACCAGATGGCAAGCAGGATCAGCACGGGCAGACGCGGCAGGAACCCGAAATACGTTCCCACGTTGTCGGTATGCGCATTTACCCATCCCAGGCCTGCATAAAAGATCAGCAGGATAAAAAACGCTGACGCGACGCGTTTGTGCCCTTTCCTACCGAACAGGCCATACGTGATATGTCCGCCGTCGAGCTGGCCAATAGGCAGGAGGTTGAGAGCGGTGAAAAACAAGGCGATAAAGCCGGCCATCAGCACGGGGTAGTGCATGATCTCGTTTGGATGAGGCACACGCTCGGGGTCAGCAACGAAGCGTTCGAAAAACTCAAAAACAAGGTTGCTGCCAATAGACAAGTAAATTGCACCACCATGGTCACCGACATACGCCTCGTCATACACCACGTCTGCATAATCGCGTCCATACTCTGCGTATTCGGGGTGAAACTCGAAAACATACTCCGGAGGCGGCAATGTTGAGAATCCGTAATACAATACGCCGAGTGCCATGATGAATCCCGCCAGAGGGCCCGCAAGGCCGATATCGAAATTCTGAAGGTTGCTTTTCACCCGCGAGCGGACCCTGATCACCGCACCAAAAGTGCCGATGAAGAAAAACGGAATTGGGGGAAAAGGAATATAGTAAGGCAGCGATGCGCTGACCCTGTGGTACATGGCCGTAAAGTAATGACCGAATTCATGCACTGTTAGAATAAGCAGAAACGGTATTGAAAATGGCGCTCCGGACCAGAACTGCTCCCAGGAGTAATCCCAGTTTATTGCCAGCCCGCCATTGCCATCACCCGTATAGATGGAATAGCCGAAGGCAAAGCTTGCGCCGGCCATTGTCGTTGTTACAAACGTGACGACGAACAAACATATCTGTAGTAGAACGCGCTTCAGATCCTGGTTCATCGGAAATATTCTAGGATGAAATCGGGCGTATTAACAAAAGCAGTTTGGAGTCCGACTGCAGCTGCGCCGGCGATGTTATCGGGATTATCGTCAAGGAAAAGCGTTTCCGACGCAACAAGGTTATTTTCTTCCAGCACTTGCAGAAAGATCTCCGGTTCGGGTTTCCGCTTGCCCATCAGATGAGAATAATACGTCCGGTGGAAATAGTTTTCGAGAGCTGCCGTATTCTGTGAAGGAAGAATGACGGAGTTCACGTAATCCAGATGGATCGTATTTGTGTTGCTCAGCAGAAACGTGGGATAGCTGGCTTTCAGGCTGGTTAACAACTCCAGTTTGGCTGATGGGATGGGCCCGAGCATGGCATTCCAGCAACGGTCCAGGTCGCTGTCGGAGACATTGATTCCGTACGCGTTTCTGACAAAATCCCGGAATTCTGCATCGCTGAATTCACCGCGTTCGTATNTCTCAAANCCACCGGAAGTCCGGAAAATCTGCACCACCTTTTCGACTGACAGTCCGGAGGCCTGGGCAAATTCCTGCAGCGTCCGGGGAACATCGAGATCNAAAATAACGCCTCCGAGGTCGAATATGATGTTTTTGAAATTCTTCTCCATTAACAGCACCATTTAATGCCGCGGCAAAAATAAGGAGAAACGTCAGATTACCACCCTTATAACGGAAAATGGTCCCGATTCGACCTGTATGACAGGTCTGGTTCAATCCATGCGCGTAGTACCCCTGGCAGGTACCCTTATCGGGTTTCCGGGCCCACGATGAATACCGTTCCTGCCGGATCCATAATCCAGTGATGCCCATCTGGAAGTTTCTCCAGCTCATCGCATGTATCTACCCCATTATCTCTAAGCCAGATAGCCGCCTTTTCCACGTCCGGCGTCCGAAGTTCCAGCCATGTCTCCGAATGCGTGTAGTTATCTACACAATCAAGCCAGATCGTGTTATGACCAAACTTCACTTCATGAGTGCGCGACACCGTGGGATTGTCTATCGGTCTTTCCTTCACATCAAACCTGAGCACATCGCGGAAAAACGCAACCGTCTGTACGTATTTTGATTTAGGTATTTTGATAGCGATGTTAACGCCTGCGCTGAAGGTGGGAGAACTCATAACGAAGAAATTTTATGATGATTGAATTTCGGACGCGACAAACGTCCTGAGTTTTTCATCCGCCCGACGGCCTTGATTAAAGTTACGATATCTTTTCGTACACCGATTCCCCCCAATTGAAACGCAGGCATTTCCGACCATTCATTGTTTTCATTCAAATCCCCTGATTTCGTCT
>Ga0065721_10050973_pt1 | contig 16792 bp, 11 predicted proteins | sample Mesricmetagenome_FD_59108 | JGI IMG/M metagenome (GOLD analysis project Ga0065721, IMG submission 59108) | Mesophilic microbial community from rice straw/compost enrichment Sample: eDNA_1 v2 (version 2) | ecosystem: Engineered > Solid waste > Grass > Composting > Bioreactor | place: USA: Davis... | reverse complement strand
GCCATTGTATTTGCGGTTGGTCACAAACTGATCGCGACGGCCGGTCAGGATCTTATGGCCATATGCCTGGTGACCCACATCCCAGACAAGCTGGTCATAAGGTGTATTGTAGACGTAATGTAATGCAGTGGTGAGTTCCACCACGCCCAGGCTGGCCCCAAAGTGGCCGCCATGCACGCTCACAACATCAATAATATATTGCCGCAGTTCATCGCAGATCTGGTGAAGCTTTTCACGGGGCAGCTTTTTCAGGTCGGCGGGGGAATCGATGGTCTGCAATAATGGTCCGGGTATAATGTCCATTTCGGAGGTTTATCAATGTAAAATTAGTATTTTCCAGTGAGCAGCTATATAACGCAGTTTTTAACAATTCATTGAGTGAAATCAAATTATAAGCCAGATCAAATACTAAGGTTAAAATATCCCATTTGTAAAAGTTATTTTCCACTGATATATTTACACTGTAAGGCTCATATCAAATAGGTTAGTTTTGCCCACTATGCGTATCGGTAATTCAAAGTACTGGATATTCCAGTTCATTGGTTGGGGTTCTTTTGCTCTTATCAACACATTTTTCGCCTTTTCTTTCGACCGGCTCACGCCGGATTTTTTCAAAAGGCTGGGGGTTTTTCTCGTCCTCGGGGTTTTCTTTTCCCACCTGATGCGCGTAATCATTATACAGCTGGGCCTGCTTCAAAAAAGCCTGAACAAACAAATCCTCCAGTTTCTCATCGTTACATTTTGCCTCGCCATCCTGGTTTCTTATATAAGCGTTGAGGCCCTTATTTATTTTGAACTTATAAAGCAGGACGAGCTGGCTCTTTTGGAAAGGACGGATGTGAGTTATTGGGTCAGTAAGCTCCTGTTGGTCTTGAGCAGCGCATTTTCATATTTCATCCTGTTCTTCATCTGGAGCCTGATCTATTTTGTCTATCATTATGTGGCAAAAAGCAGGAAACAGCAGATGGATACCCTGCAATTGGAGTCCCTTGTGAAAGAGTTGGAGCTGAAAACAATCAAAGCGCATATCAACCCGCATTTCATTTTTAATTCACTCAACAGCATTCGTGCCCTGGTGGATGAGAATCCCGAACGTGCACGTAAAGCCATCACCGAGTTAAGCAATATTTTGCGTAGCAGTATGCAGGCCGATAAGTCTGAGGCTGTGCCCTTTGAAAAAGAATTGTATATCGTCAGGGACTATCTTGCCCTTGAGAACATGCGTTTTGAAGATCGTCTTCGCATAGAGTACCAGATTGATGAAAATACGCTCTCGCTTCCCGTTCCACCCATGATGTTGCAGACCTTGGTGGAAAATGCTATCAAACACGGAATCAACAAACAGATCCTGGGTGGCGTGGTCAGGATCATTTCCCGGATTAAGGATGATTATCATGAATTGTCTGTGCAAAATACGGGGCATCTCAATGGTAAAATGGCGGGCGAAGTAAGACCAGATGATCTGTCAGGCCGCGGATTTGGTCTTTCCAGCACAACCAACAGGCTTAGTCTATTGTACGGAAATAAAGCTAAATTTGAAATCAGGCAGGCTGCACCCACTTTGGTGGAAGCCAAAGTGTCGATTCCTGTCGGCGACGACTTTTAAAACCATTCACATGAGAGCAATTATCATAGATGATGAGCGCCTGGCCAGGGCTGAGCTGAAAAAACTGCTTCAGGATTTTCCCGAAGTGGAAGTGATCGATGAAGCAGCCAATGCCCAGGAAGGGATAGCAAAAATAGAAAGCCAGCAACCCGACCTGATTTTCCTCGACATTCAAATGCCCGGCAAGACCGGATTTGATATGTTATCAGAATTGGAGAAAGCACCCCAGGTGATCTTTACAACCGCCTATGATGAGTTTGCTTTAAAAGCATTTGAAGTGAATGCACTGGATTACCTGCTGAAGCCTGTGGAACCCAAACGACTCGCTGATGCCATTCATAAATTGCAGGTTGCTGAAAACAGGGAAAACAAAACGCAGGAAGAATACACTAACAATAGCGTGCTGGGTGAAAACGACCAGGTATTTGTGAAAGACGGGGAACGGTGCTGGTTTGTGAAACTGAGTGATATCCGATTGTTTGAAAGTGTGGGCAACTATGCCAAAGTATTTTTCGGTCCCAATAAACCGCTGATCTTAAAGTCACTCAACGCACTTGAAGAAAGACTGGATGAAAAATTTTTCTTCAGGGCCAATCGTAAACATATTGTCAACCTGCGCATGATCGAGAAAATTGAACCCTATTTCAATGGCGGTCTTCTGCTCGAATTGAAAGGCGGTGAAAAGATAGAAGTGAGCAGAAGACAAACTGTGAAGTTTAAAGAAATGATGAGCCTTTAAAAAAAGGATCATATCTGAATTACATACCACTCAAGCTCACGAAACATTACTACATGAAACGAATTATCCTTTCCAGTTTTTTACTGGCAATCACTATTTTTTTGTTCGCCCAAAAAGCAGAGGACATTATCAATGCAAAGGAAGCATTGCGTATAGAGAGTGTGTTGGCATCCGATGAAATGAGAGGCCGCAGGGTCTACAGCCCCGAGATCGACAAAGCCGCAGACTTTATAGCAGAAGAATTCAAAGCTGCCGGTCTCAAGACCTGGGATGGCGGTCCTTCGTTCAGGCAGGAATTTGTTATGGTAAGTCCGAAACAGGTTAGTCTAACTGCCAGGTTTGACGGGCAGGATATAGACGCTACAAAAGTGGTTCTCATTACCAGCCAGGCTGATGTCAATATCACGCAGAATGCGGGATATGAAACAGCCTATATAAAGGCAGGTGAGAACCTGTTTCAACAGGCCAGTGCGTTTGCCGGTGAAAAGAAGAACATGATTGTACTGGTTGACACCAGTTTTTCGAAAAACTTCCCAAGACTTTCATTTTTCAAACGCAGTCTGTTTAAGACGGATCATAATCTCATTTTTATTCTCGGCACTGAAATGCCCAAGTCATGGACCATCCAGGCAAAACATAATGTAGATGAACAAAAACTTGCCAATGTGGTAGGTATTATTCCTGGTAAAAAAAGAAAAGGCGAGTATGTGATCTTTTCAGGACACTATGATCATATAGGTGTAGGCAAACCCGTCAATGGAGATTCAATTTATAACGGCGCTAATGATGATGCTGCCGGAATTACGGCGGTTATTTTGCTGGCCAAATATTTTGCGACGATTAAAAACAATGAACGCACACTGGTGTTCGCGGCTTTTACTGCGGAAGAATCGGGTGGTTATGGTTCACAATATTTTTCAAAACAATTTGCTCCCGACAATGTCGTTGCCATGTTCAATATCGAAATGATCGGTACGGAAAGCAAGTGGGGTAAGAATACCGCCTTCATCACCGGTTATGAAAAAACAAATATGGGAACCATACTTCAGAAGAACCTGGAAGGCAGTGGTTTCACCTTTCATCCGGATCCTTATCCTGATCAGCAGTTGTTTTATCGTTCGGATAATGCCACGCTCGCGCGTCTCGGTGTTCCCGCTCACACTATTTCCACTGCAAAGATGGATGCAGAACCACACTATCATAAACCAAGTGATCATGTGGAAACACTGGACCTCGAAAATATGGCGATGATCATCCGGTCTATTGCCATCAGTTCAAGAACCATTGTGGCCGGAAAAGATACTCCCACCCGTGTTAAGAAAGAAGATCTGCGTTAACGGGAATTGAATATGATGAGGACTACATGCCTGACAATAGCCAGTTTCTTATTGTGGCTGCCATTAGTTACAGCACAAACAAGTGAAGATGTAATCCAGGAATCGGATGTCAGTCGTATTATTCAATACCTCGCATCCGATTCCCTGAAAGGTCGTGGTAATGGTCGAGCCGAACTGCTGCAGGCTGCCCGTTTTATCGGCGATTCATTTCGCGAAAATGGATTGGTACCATTGAGAGGTCAGGCGGCATTTTATCTTCCTTTCAGGCCATTTGGCGGGAGCCGCAAAGTGGTAAGTGATGAACTGGAGTGGAATGGTAAGAAGCTTTCTTCTGATGAATTTTTTTACCTGCATCCGCAGCCCGGTAATTATCCGGTAAAAACATTAAATGATTTTACGGTAATAAAAATTCAAGGTTACTTCACAAAGGAGACTTTGATGAAATACGACAGCATCAAAACCGATATCCTCCTTTGGAGTGATCGCCCGCAGCCTGATCTTGAAAATTATTTTCCATCCTCCTTCGATATGCCGGTTGACGGCTTGGCAAAGAATGTATTGTTGGTATGTGCCACAAAGCCACCTGAAAAGATCCGTCTTGCCGGCGTAAAAAATTATTACGCCAATCTCGAATACAATGTGGTGGGCATGTTGCCAGGCAAAAGCAAGCCAAATGAAATCGTTGTTTTTTCCGCGCATTATGATCATGAGGGAGTATACCGTCGCGGTCGAAAAAGAGACAGCATTTTAAATGGAGCTAATGATAATGCTTCCGGCACAACGGCGTTGATGATGCTCGCGAAGCACTATGCGCAAACACGCGACAATGAGAGAACCCTTTTATTCTGTGCCTTTGCATGTGAGGAATTGGGATTACTCGGATCAAAAGCATTTGTGGATGATTTTTCAACTGATTCGATACAGGCAGTGATTAACATTGAAATGATCGCGATACCGCAATATGGAAAAAATAATATTTTCATTACGGGTTATGATCAGTCTAAACTGCCCGCCCTGCTTGAAAGGAACCTGCAGGATCATGAGGTAAAAGTCAAACCCGGGCCTTCGGAAGAAAAGGAGCTCTATCGGCGAAGCGATAATTATTCCTTTGCAAAAAAAGGCATTCCCGCGCACAGCATCATGAGCAGTGATGATGATGACAAATGTTATCACCAGCCCTGCGATGAATTCAGCCGTGTGGATATTCCGCACATGACAACCGTCATCAAAGGCATCAACGCTGCAGTCAGAACCCTCGTCGACGGAACAGAAAGCGTGAAATAAAAAAAATGTGGCTCTTCGAGACTTCCAGTCCGAAGCATATTATGTCGCTGAAAGCGACATAAAAAAGCCTAAATAAAATCGCTAAGCTTCCTTTAACACAGAATGTCCTTTCTTTTATGACGGCTCTTCGAGACTGCCAGTCTCGAAGCCTTATTTTGTCGCCTCTGGCAACCTTATATACTTTAGAATAATTAACGAGTAGTTACCGGCACCGAATGCACCGCATCGCTCATTTCCTTAATCAATGAAGCGTCTTTTTCGATCGCATTGCCAACCACGATCACGTCGGCACCAGCCTTACAATCGAGGTAAGCTTTTTCCGGGTCGGTGATACCGCCGCCAATGATCAGCGGTGCTTCTATATGATCGGCCACCAGTTTGATCATGCTTTCCGTGATGGGTCTTTTCGCGCCGCTTCCGGCATCCATATAGATGAGTTTCATGCCCAGCATTTCACCGGCCATGGCAGTACACATGGCAATTTCATTTTTATCAGCAGGCACCGGCAATGCATTGCTGATATAAGATACCGTGGTCGGGGCTCCGCCGTCAATCACGATATAACCGGTAGGCATGATCTCAAGGCCGCTCTGGCGGACAAATGGTGCAGACACCACATGTTGGCCGATCAGGAGTTCGGGATTTCTGCCTGAGATAAGGGAGAGGTATAAAAGTGCATCAGCATATTTACTTACCTGTGAAGGGCTGCCGGGGAAAAGTATAACGGGGATGGAACAATTCTTTTTAATTTGCTGCACACATTCGTCGAGGTGATTGGATATCACCAGGCTGCCACCTACCAGCAGGTAATCCACTTTGGCGGCAACGGCCAGGCTGGTCAGCTCGTCCAGCGCGGGTTTGTCCACCTTATCAGGGTCAATGAGTACGGCAAAGGATTTCTTACCCTGTCTTTTCTTTTCGGTCAATGATTGGTAAATAACTGACTTCATCCGGTACCGGTTGGTTAACTGCAAAAATGCAAAAAAATGTTGGGTTTTAAGGGGTTAATTTACAAGGAAATGAAGGACCGGGCGGGAGGCGATGGTCTGGGAAATCAATAGCCGGTAGCTATTAGTCGCAGGGAACGTGCTGGAGAGCTGAGAGACGGGCGCCAAGCGGCGAGCCGGAACCGGAAATCAGCGCAAATCATGACCGTTATAAAAATCAGTGTTTTGTCATTCCCAGATACAGAAAATTTGTAATTGAAAGTAATAGCTACAACCTAATGTTTCTCCTTTTCAGAATAATTCTTTACAACTTCCAATTCTACTTCCGAGCACCCCAATTTTTTAACTATATCCATAAATTTCTTTTCATCAATCCTGGCGTGTGTTTCCATTTTTGAATATGCCTGTTGCGTGATGCCGAGCATTGTGGCGACTCCACTTTGGTTAAATCCTTTTAATAACCTGATCTTTTTTAAAAATTCGCCCTGGTGCATAGATGAATTTTTATGCTGGTGAACAAATCCATTGATTGTTATGCATGGTGGATGCCGGAGGACGGACATGGGAACAGTGATCAATTCTTTATGAATTAAATCAATTTTTTTCAAGAAAAATCATGTCTGAACTCAATACAAAAAAATTGGGTTAAAAAACGGGTCTGTTGCCCCGTTAAAACACGGGGATGATGGTACCGTTAAAAAACGGTTGTGTAAGCGTAAACACTTAGCGGGAGCCTGTGACGGTTGTATCTTACAACCACCAAAATGCCAGTTGAACGTAATTATTTCGGAAATTCAATTATCCTTTACTTTTCGATTGTTCACATGAATTCAAAACTTAGCACACCAGTTTACAAATGGCTGCGCAAATCTGGGATAAAGGTATCCCGGAGGCATCTTGAAGATCAGCTACAGTCTCATCCCGATTATCCTTCGCTGGCAAGCATTACTGATACATTGGATGAATTGGGTATTGAGAATATATCCTTAATAGTGGATAAAGAGCGACTGGATGATTTGCCGGTTCCTTTTTTGTCTCATAGTTCGCAGGGTGGAGGAAATTTTGTCGTCATAAATGACATTGAAAAGCAGATCAGGAGCGATAAGGAGTTTGAGCAAAATTGGGATGGCATTGTAGTGCTCGCGGAAAAACCAGCCAACTGGTATCATGCTGATAATGAAAAAGCATTAGCAGGCGAAGAATTGGATCGCAGGCAATTAATTGTCGCCGCGGCCGTCATTGGTTTGCTGGCCGTTCTTTCCTTGTACAGCCAAATTACTCCTACTCTCGCTGCATTAATGCTCGTTGCCATAACGGGCCTCGGTATAACGATATTGATCGTGCAGCAGGAACTTGGGATCAGCAATCAGATAACCGAACAGCTTTGCAATGCCAGCAAGGAAACGGACTGCCATGCTGTTATTCTTTCCAAAGGAAGCAGGATCGGCAAATGGCTCAATTGGGCTGACGCCGGGATCATTTATTTTTCATCATTTCTAGTGTTGTTAGTTGCATCACCTGGCAGTCCTATGCTTTCACTAATTGCTGCTGCAGCTATTCCTTTTATATTCTTTTCTGTTTATTACCAGTGGCGGATGGTAAAGAAATGGTGTACGCTATGTTTGCTGACAATAGGTGTACTGGCGATACAATTTGTTTTACTGTTACCAGACGCAGTAAAAAGTGAAGTTGGGAACATCAGGGTTGAAGACATGGCATTTACGGCCTTTACTTTCGCATCTTTAGCTTTTATCTGGTTATTGTTAGTAAAGCCGTCCTTAAAACGTAACGAAGAACTATCCGAAAAAAACAAATCCTTGCTGCGTTTTAAAAATAACCCTGATATATTTTCTGATCTGTTGGTTCGTCAAAGAAAAGTAGATATGACACCTTTTGAAAATGATCTGCAACTTGGAAATCCTGACTCGCCCATTCAAATAATGGTGGCTTGCAATCCCTATTGTGCGCCATGTGCGAAAGCACACAGGGTACTCCATGAGCTGGTGGAAAAGAATGATATCGGATTAACTGTAAGATTTACTATAAATGCAGAACAGCCTGATAGCGGGAAGACGCAGGTAGTGCAACATATCGTGCAACACCTTGCTGAAACAGGGCATACGGCATTGAAGAGCAGGCAGCTACTTAATGATTGGTTTATGACAATGAATTACGAAAAATTTATAGACAAATATCCAATCGCTGAAAAGGTAGATGTGAGCGATTGGATGAAACGGCAGGAAGCCTGGGTAACAGAAGCGAATATCAAGGTTACCCCCACCATTTTTATCAATGGAAATGAATTACCGAAATCGTATTCGGTAAACGACCTGAATAACATAATAAGAATTAAAATAATTGCAAAGGAATCCGGGAATAATGAAGTAGCAGAAGCGGATTATGCTATAATCTAAAAGGCCGGGAAGCCTCAAACCTTTTGTTTGCGCAAACAAGCCTTCCGCCTGAGGCTAATCAGGTGGGGTAAAGAGCCTGGTACCTGACCCGGGCCGATTAATCAAAATTAAACTTTTAAACCATGAAAAAGTTTGAACATTTGGGAAAGAGTTTGAGTAAAGACCAGCAAAGACGGATCAGAGGCGGTGTTGACGAACCGGTGGGCGAGTGCATGGGGTGCTGGGGTGGGCCAGGATTATACAGTTGCTGGTACACCAACAGCGGATGCGATGTTTGCGAAAGAGTTTATCCAAACAGTCCTGATCCATGTCTGGGGCCGGTTGGCTGCGGTGGGTGTATCATGAATTAGTGGTTTGAACGCCAGGTACTAAAAACAGCTGATAGAGGTTGTAATAAGCAGCCTCTATCCTTTCGGAAATAGCCAAACCCCTGTTTTTATGCTTACAATTTTGGGAAAGTGGAAACTTATTTTGGCGGCTTTTCTTTTGCTGTTCAATGCATGCGGCTGCAACAGTTCTAATGAAGAACAGGAAAGTCCCGACAGAGCCATCGAAAACGGAACTATACTTCATCCTGCAAGGGCACTGGATATTCAAGCGGATTCAACACAATTTGACAGCCTTAGTGAATTGATCAGTTTTTTCCGGCGAAAGTATGACTGTTTGGAGCTTTTAAAGAAGAGAATTTCCAGGGACGCGGGCCTGGAGTCACGATCAACGATTGCCGCACGTGATATTCAAGACTCCATTTATATTTTGACGGAAAGGAGAAACAACTCCATTTATCAGTTTCTCAAAGCGCATGAAAAGAGCGAAGATAATTTCGAAGGACTTAAATATATAGTAGTGGGGAATTCCGTCTCTTTAAGTAAACTTGAAGTTCTTTTTCGGGAGTTTCCCTTACAACTTCGCCAATCCAAGTATGGCAAATGGCTGGAAAGTCAAATCTCGAAAAGGCGAATTACTGAGAGTATTGCATCCTATGATCTGGCAATCTTGAATCTGGATTTGTATGATCCGGAAGGAAAGCCATTTAAGTTAAAGGACATTCCAGCCAATTATATACTCTTAGATTTTTGGGCTTCATGGTGTGCTCCCTGCAGATATGAAAACAGGATCCTGGTAAAAAGGAAGGCACTTATTGAGAAGAATGATTTTTTAATCGTTGGTATTTCCTTGGATCATAATAAACAGAAGTGGCTAACCGCATCCATGGAAGATGAGCTGAACTACCTGAATCTATGCGACTACAATGCTTTTGATTCTCCCTTAGCAAAGGAATTTAAGGTGGCGGAGATTCCTCACAATGTCATCATCGACAAATATGGAAGAATATTCAGGACCAACGTATGGGGTGAAGAATTGACAAAATATGTCAAACTCTTAAAATGAGGATGTCCAGCCAGGTATGGCCAAGATACATGAATGCTCGTAATAGCGGTTTTAATATTTTGTACTTTTTCCACGAAATACCTCATGAAGTTTCACTTTTATAAACAACTCGATCAGATGGATTGCGGTCCGACATGCTTACGTATGGTCGCAATGCAATATGGCCGAAGCATTCCTTTGCAAGAGATAAGAGAGAAGGCGCAGATTGGAAAAGAAGGCGTAAATCTTTTAGGCATCAGCGAAGCAGCAGAGTCAATTGGCTTTCGGACACAATCTTTAAGAATAACTTACGATTCACTGGTGAGGGATGCCAAACTGCCTGCGATATTGTATTGGGATCAAAACCACTTTGTTGTTTTATACAAAGCAAAGAAACATAAACTCTTTATTGCTGATCCGGCGAAAGGGCTTATAACCTATTCACCTCAGGAGTTTAAAAATAAATGGATCAGCGACAAAAGTGAAACCGGAGAAGAGGGTATTTCCCTACTGCTGGAACCTACGCCTGTTTTCTATGAGCGCGGCAACGATCCCGAAGAAAAGGAAAAAGCCGGCCTTCATTTTAGAAATATTTTCAGTTACGTCCGTCCGTATAAAAAATTAGTGGCACAACTTTTTATCGGCCTGGGCGTGGCCAGCCTGTTACAGTTGTTTCTCCCATTTCTTACCCAGAGCATAGTCGATACCGGCGTCAATACAGGGAACCTGCACTTTGTTTACATTGTTTTACTTGCTCAATTGGCATTGTTTGCCGGACGGCTGGCCGTCGAATTTGTCAGGGGCTGGATCCTGCTGCATATAAGTGCCAGGATCAACATCTCCATTCTCACGGATTTCCTTATCAAACTAATGAAGCTGCCGGTGAGCTTCTTCGACAGCAAACATACCGGAGATATCCTGCAAAGGATGAATGACCACAAAAGGATCGAAACCTTTCTTACCGGGTCATCGCTGAATGTCCTTTTTTCACTGGTGAACCTGCTGATCTTTTCCGTGGTGCTCGCCATTTTCAATATGAGCATTTTCATCGTATTTATTATTGCGAGCATGCTCTACGCGGCCTGGGTGATCGGTTTTCTTAAAAAAAGAAAAATTCTGGACTATAAACGGTTTGATGTGGCTGCCAGGGAACAGGGTGTAACCATCCAGTTGGTACAGGGTATGCAGGAAATAAAGCTGATTGGCGCGGAACGCCCCATGCGTTGGATATGGGAACGGTTGCAGGCGAAATTGTTTGGTCTGAGCATGAAAGGCCTGGCACTTAACCAATGGCAACAGGCCGGCGCATTTTTTATCAATGAGGGCAAGAATATTTTTATCACCTTTCTTTCTGCGAAGGCTGTCATTGACGGGCAAATGACACTCGGGTCCATGCTGGCAGTGCAATATATCATTGGTCAGCTAAACAGTCCTATCGAACAAATGATCGGCTTCGTGCAAAGCTGGCAAAACGCAAAGATCAGCATGGACCGACTCAATGAAATACATACTATGGACGACGAGGAGCCCGCAGAAAGATATTTGCAACAGGAACTTCCACCTGCATTTCAGCGGCAGATAGTCGGGGGTGCGCCGACTATCCTCAATGAAGAGGTTATGGTGCTTTCGCACGGAACCAACGATATTTCCGGAGAGCCATATTCTACGGGAATGCAGTTCGGTATGCCGTCGCCTGCGAATTATGTAAGAGAACAGGATTTTGACGATAATGTTTCTGGCCACAGCATATCGTTTAACAATGTCAGTTTTACCTATCCTGGCGCGGGTAATGAACCGGTACTTAGAGATATTAACCTTCATATCCCAAAGGGAAAAACCACAGCTATTGTCGGCACAAGTGGAAGTGGTAAAACCACTTTACTTAAACTGCTGCTAAAATTTTACGAGCCGCAAAAAGGTGAGATCAGGCTGGGCGGTACCAATCTAAGTAACATAAGTCACCGTTCATGGCGCAGTCATTGTGGTGTGGTAATGCAAGAGAGTTTTATTTTTTCAGATACCATTGCCAGGAATATCGCAGTAGGACAGGAAAAGATCGACCTTGAAAAAATAAAGAACGCTGCCGCAGTAGCAAATGTGCGCGAATTTGTGGAAGGCCTTCCGCTTGGTTATAATACAAAGATCGGTGCTGAAGGAACCGGCGTCAGCATGGGCCAGAAGCAAAGACTGTTGATTGCAAGATCGGTCTATCGCGATCCCGATTTCATTTTTTTTGATGAAGCGACCAACAGTCTCGATGCCAACAATGAAATGCAGATCATTCAAAACCTGGAATCTTTTTTTAAAGGCAGGACAGTTGTGGTAGTAGCGCACCGGCTGAGTACGGTGAAACACGCCGACCAGATCGTAGTACTAAATAAAGGAGTTATTGCAGAAAGAGGAACACACCTCGAGTTGATAAGTTTAAAAGGCGAATATTATCAACTGGTCAAAAATCAACTGGAGCTTGGATCTTAATAATAAATACCAGGCTCAGCTCATCGATAAACGAGTAGTGTATGACAGCTGAAACCCCGGGCATCTCGGAGCAGGCGGCACCAGGACAATTTGAGTTCAATGAAACCTTGCTGACAGAAGAGGTACAGGAAATCATTAGCTACCGGCCGCACTGGATCGTAAGGAAAGGAAATGCCATATTCCTTTTGGTCCTGCTTCTGATGCTCGTACTTACAACAGTCATACGGTATCCTGACATTATTCATTCATCAGCCAGGCTGGTATCGATCAATCCACCTAAACTGATCAACGCAAAGACATCGGGTAAACTGGAAAGGTTGTTTGTAAAAGAGGAGCAGGTTGTTAGCAAAGGTTCGCATCTTGGTTATATAGAAAGTACGGCCAATTACAACCAGGTGATGCAGTTGCAAACCTGGATAGGCCAGGCAATCATGACAACACACACCAACGGTCATGATGATCTACTTTCCAAACCATTGACCTCGTTCACCGGCCTGGGGGAACTGCAGTCAAAATACCAGGAATTTCAAAATCAATGGAAGCTATGGAAGCAAACACTGGCTAATGGGTACTATCAAAAAAGAAAACGCAATTTACAAAGTGATCTCATACAACTCGCCACTCTGAAACAGCATACGATGCGTCAAAAGGAATTGCAGCAACAGGACAGGAAGTTGCAGCAAAAGGAATTTGATGCTTATGAACATCTTGCTAAGGATAAAGTTATCGCACCGTTGGAACTGAACCAGTACAAAAGCAGGCTGATCGCCAAAGAACAATCCATGGAGCAACTGGAGGCAGTATTAACAAGCAGTGAGATCAGCAGCCTGGCCAAGCAAAAAGAAATACTCGAACTGGAGAAGCAGGTAACTGACCAGTATCAACTATTTTATTCAGCGCTGCTGGCGTTAAAAAGTGCTATTGAAAAATGGATCCAGCAATATGTACTGGTAGCACCGGAAGAAGGAAAACTTTTGTTCTTGTCTTCTATTCGTGAAAATGAATGGATCGAGGGTAACCAGTCTCTGTTTTATATCCAACCGGATCAAACGGAGTTTTATGTGGAGATAATGGCGGGGCAACAGGGTATTGGGAAGGTGAGGACCGGTCAGCAAGTAAAAATTAAAGTGGAAGGATATCCGGTTAGCGAGTTCGGTTATTTAGCCGGTGATATCACCCATATTTCAACTATACCCAGCCGGTCTGACAGTTTTTTATTGAAAGCAAGGTTGCCAAAGGGATTGCAAACTAATTATGGGAAGCCTGTTTTTTTTCGGAATGGATTAAAAGGCGAAGCGGAGATCGTTACAGACGACAGGAGATTGTTTGACCGGCTGGCGGGGCAGTTAAGGGAAATTTGGAAAAGATAAATGCCGGTTATGTTTGGCTATACCTGTAAAGATTTTGTTCATAAAACAAAGGATCAAGCCTGGTGCCTTAAACCCAGGCCAATTGTTCACAATGTTAAATTTTAAAAATGAAAAAGTTTGAAAACTTGGGCAAAAAACTAACAAAAGACGCTCAAAGAAGCATTTCGGGGGGAAGAGTAATTCCTCAATCTGGTTGGACGCTGGTAGGTTCACAATGTTTTTGTGATTATACATATATGCGTCCAGATGGAGGATTTACTTCGTACTGTAATATACCTTGTGCGTCGGTTTGTTGTACGGGCGAGGAATATAGTTGCTCTTATGAAATTTGAATTTAGTTAGCATGTCCTCATTCGCACCTAAAATGCTTATGCATGAAATCCTGTTGCTGACAACATTATATCGGGTTTCTCATAGGCATTTTAATTTATTTTGAATACTAAAGCAGTTAAGTGAAAATTTTAGTTTCAACCCTTCTCTTTTTTTCTTCCTTTTCGGGATTTTCACAAATCTTGCCTGACACTGGCATGATGAAGGCCTTGGGGCCAGTCGGGTACCGGGATACTAGGGTCGCTTTTAAGCAATTTCAGCTGTCATCCATCGATGGAAACGGTTTTACGGATGACAGCCTTAAAAACAAAGTAACATTCATCAATTTCTGGTTCGAAGCCTGTGCACCGTGTATTGCCGAGTTCGAGGCGCTAAACGACCTGTACAGGAAATATAGCTCACATGAAAATTTCAGGTTTCTTTCTTTTACGTTTGAAACCCCGGAAGCAGCCAGGCTCACCGTAGAAAAGTATCAGCTGGCGTTCCCCGTTATTTGTGTGGACAAAGCAGCAATATATGATTTGCTCTTTCAACTTGGATTTCCTACTTCCATGGTTACCGACAGGGCCGGCGTTATCAGCTTTGTCAAATGTGGAGGGCCAAATGAAGCTGATCATGCGCGTTTGCAGGTAGATACGCTCTTTTCCCGGGAAATCGAACGGCAATTGTATTCCAGGTAACCACACCTCTTTTTTATAAGCCCGGATTTTATGCGATTCGATCAAAATTTCCAAAAATAAATTCCATAAAATAACACCGGGTGTGCAAAAAACAGCTAAATCAATACGGCAAAGCGTTCCGGGATTTTGACATTCTCTTTTCCACATAATGGGGATATTTGCAACGCGGGAAATAGGGCACTTAAAAATATATTCGTAGACGCCTCCCACCTAAGGCTGGAAATCCAAATCAAAACCCGTTAAATAGTTAATGTTATGGCTGGAAAAAAGCAAGCTTCCCGCGGAGCGGGATTGACATTCCATCGTCGCTATACACGCGATGATATTAGTGTGTTCGATCAGTTTGAATACGACTACCGTACTTCCGTGATCAAGAATCCGTCGGGCGAGACCGTATTTGAGATGACAAATGTGGAAGTACCCAAACAATGGAGCCAGATCGCCACAGATATCCTGGCGCAAAAATATTTTCGTAAAGCCGGCGTACCACAACCTGACGGCAGTCTCGGACGTGAGACGTCTGCGAAACAGGTTGCCCATCGCTTAGCCAACTGCTGGAAAGTATGGGGTGAACGCTATGGCTATTTCGCATCAGAAAAAGATGCTCAGGTATTTTATGAGGAACTGGTATATAGTATCCTCAACCAAATGTGCGTGCCCAACTCACCACAATGGTTCAATACGGGTTTACATGAAAGTTATGGTATCACCGGCAAACCACAGGGTCACTATTATGTAGACCCCGCTGACGGCCAGGTGAAAAAATCCACTTCAGCTTACGAACGTCCCCAGCCACACGCCTGCTTCATTTTAAGCGTGGACGACGATCTCGTAGGTGAAGGGGGTATCATGGATCTCTGGGTTCGCGAGGCAAGGATATTCAAATATGGTTCGGGCGTGGGTACCAACTACTCCAACCTCAGGGGTGAAGGTGAAAAACTGAGCGGAGGGGGTACATCCAGCGGCCTGATGAGTTTCCTTAAAATAGGTGACCGCGCAGCCGGCGCTATCAAAAGCGGTGGTACCACCCGTCGTGCAGCCAAGATGGTTTGCCTCGACCTCGATCACCCTGAAATCGTGCAATTCATCAACTGGAAAGTGGAGGAAGAGAAAAAAGTGGCTGCCCTTATCGATGCAGGTTATCCTGCCGACTACGAGGGTGAAGCTTATCGTACCGTAAGCGGACAAAACTCCAACAACTCTGTTCGTATTCCGAATAAGTTTTTTGATCGCCTGAAGAACAATGAAGATTGGGAACTGACAGCGCGCACCGACGGACGGGTGATGAAAAAAGTACCTTCACGTGAACTCTGGAACCAGATCGCTTATGCCGCATGGCGCTGCGCCGATCCGGGCACACAATATAATACTACCATCAACGAATGGCATACCTGCCCCGAAGGTGGCGAGATCCGCGCCTCCAACCCCTGCAGCGAGTATATGTTCCTCGACAATACCGCCTGCAACCTGGCTTCAGCCAACCTGATGAAATTTTATGACGCCGAAAAAAATCATTTCGACGTTGAAGGTTACGAATACAACTGCCGCCTCTGGACCGTGGTGCTGGAAGTATCAGTTCTGATGGCGCAGTTCCCCTCGAAAGAAGTGGCACAACTGAGCTACGAATACCGCACACTGGGTCTGGGTTATGCCAACCTCGGTACCATGCTCATGGTAAGCGGTATTCCTTACGACAGTGAAGAAGCACGCGCTATTGCCGGAGCCATTACTGCAATCATGACCGGTATTGCTTATAAGACTTCAGCTGAAATGGCTGCCGCACTCGGTGCTTTCCCACGTTTTGAAGAAAACAGGGAACACATGCTCCGCGTCATGCGCAACCATCGTCTCGCAGCTTATGATGCTGATGAATACGAGGGTCTGAGCCTGAAACCACAAGGACTGAAAGCACAATACTGCCCTGATTATTTATTGAAAGCAGCCTGCAAAGCATGGGATGATGCCGTTGAACTCGGTGAAAAATTTGGCTACCGCAATGCGCAGGCAACAGTTATCGCTCCAACCGGTACCATCGGTCTCGTGATGGATTGCGATACAACTGGTGTTGAACCTGACTTCGCCCTGGTGAAATTCAAAAAACTGTCAGGTGGTGGCTATTTCAAAATCATTAACCAGTCTGTGCCACTCGCATTGAAGAACCTGGGTTATGGTCAGAAAGAAATTGACGCGATCATTAAATATGCTGTAGGTGCCAAGACATTTGCCGGCGCTCCTT
>Ga0065721_10002979_pt1 | contig 16795 bp, 13 predicted proteins | sample Mesricmetagenome_FD_59108 | JGI IMG/M metagenome (GOLD analysis project Ga0065721, IMG submission 59108) | Mesophilic microbial community from rice straw/compost enrichment Sample: eDNA_1 v2 (version 2) | ecosystem: Engineered > Solid waste > Grass > Composting > Bioreactor | place: USA: Davis... | reverse complement strand
GAACAGCGACAACGTCTGGCTCGACGGGCCGAAGAACGCGTTCCGCGAGTTGTCCGATGCCTGGGACCCCGAGCGGATGGACGCGCTGCTGCTGGTTGCGCGGCACACCTCGGCGTTCAACTTCCGGGGGCAGGGCGACTTCCACATGGATGGCCGGGGGCGGCTGTCGCGGCGCCGCCGGGGCCGCGTCGCGCCGTTCATCTTTACCGGCATCCAGCTCGCCTCGAAACGCCTGCTGCGCGACCCTCCCGAGGGTCCGTTCTCGACCAACGTGTTGTGGGATCGGGCGATCGACGAGGGCAGGCTGTACGGCGTGGTCTTCACCGGGCTGTGGTTCGAGGTCGGCACGCCCGAAGCAATCCGCCCGACCGAGGCGGCGCTGGCCGGTGGCTGAGGCCGCCCGCCCCAAGGTCTACTCGATTGCCGCGCACCGCGGGTTCGCCGATGCGCTCGTGGCGGGGCTCGTACCGCGCTACGCCGAGCCCGAACTCGGGCTCGCCCGGCTGACGCTGCTGCTGCCGAGCCGACGCGCGGTGCGCACGGTGACCGAGGCATTCATCCGGCACTCAGGCCAGGGCCCTTCGACAAGTTCAGGGCAAGGCCTGCTGATGCCGCGGATGGCGGTGGTCGGCGATCTCGACCTCGACGAGACACTCGGGCCGTTGCTCGACCCGCTCGGGGCGGGAGCGGAGATTCCCCCCGCCGTGGACGTGACTTACCGCTGGCTGCGGTTGGCCGAGCTGATCCGTCAGGAGCGGCCCGACCTGAAGGGCGCCGCCTTGCTGAGACTGGCGCAGGACATGGCGCGGGCGATGGACCGGCTGCTGGTCGAGGAGACCGGTCCTGAAGAACTGTGGCAGGAGCGCGTGCTCGGGTTGCTCGGCGATCTCGCCGATCACTGGAAGCGGGGACTGCGCCTGTTCATCGCGGTGCAGGATCGCTGGCTTGCCGAACTGCAGGCGCGCGGAGAAGTCGATCCGGCCGACCGGTTCAACAAGCTTTTCCGCCATGCCGCACAGCGCTGGCGCGAGGCCCCCCCCGAAACACCGGTCGTCGCGGCTGGGATCACCAGCGCGTCCAAGGGGCTGGCCGCGCTGCTGCGGCGGATCGCGCGGATGCCGACCGGTGCGGTGGTGCTGCCCGACCTCGACCTGTCGCTGAGCGCCGAGGCATGGGACGAGCTCGGCGCAGCCGGCGCGCGCGACGCGGATCCGCCGATCGGCCGAGACGATGCGGTCACGCACCCGCAATATCACCTGAAGCTTCTGCTCAACCGGCTGTGGGTCTCGCGCGACGAGGTGCAGCCCTGGCACCGCGCGGGGCTCGGTAAAGGGCCACCCGAGCGCAGCCATGCGATCTCGAGCCTGTTCCTGCCGCCCCAGGCGAGCCGGTCGTGGGTCGACCTGCCGGCCGAGCGGCGGCGGCTCTCCGGCGTCCGGCTGATGGAGACGGCCAACCCCGAGGAAGAGGCGCAGGCGATCGCGCTGCTCGTGCGAGAGGCGCTCGAGGTGCCCGAGAAGCGCGTCGCGGTAATCACGCCCGACCGCGGACTCGCCGCGCGCGTCGTGCAGCACTTGCAGCGCTGGAACATCGAGGCGGACGACACGGCGGGCCGGCCGCTGTCGCAAACGGCGGCGGGGCGGGTACTGCTGCTGCTGGCGGAAGTGGCGGCCGAGCGCGCGCCGCCGGTCGCGCTGATGGCGTTGCTCGGGCAACCGCTGGTCCGCGCGGGCGAAGGCCGTGCGGCCTGGCTCGAGCGCGCGCGGGCATTCGAGCTGGCGCTGCGCGGGCCTCGGCGCGAGCCGGGGCTGGAATCGCTTCGGGCGGTCGCTGAAGAGGAGCGGCTAGGCGCCTGGTGGAACGAGGTCGAGGCTGTGTTGGCGCCGCTGATGGTGGAAGGCGAAGCGCCGCTCGCCGAACAGCTCGACCGGCTCGCGGCGGCGGGCGAGGCGCTGTGCGGAGATGCACTTTGGGACCAGGCCGACGGACGCGCGCTGTCGACGTTCCTCGACGGGCTGCGCGTGCCGGCCCGTGAGGTCGGGACCGTGCTCGACCCTGCCGAGCTGCCGACGGTGCTGCGCGAGGCGATGGACCGCGTTGCGGTTCGCCCGCCGTGGGGAGGGCACCCGCGCGTGGCGATCTACGGCCTGCTCGAATCGCGCATGACCCGCGCCGACCTGACGATCTGTGCGGGGCTCAACGAGGGCACCTGGCCCGGGGCGGCAGCGCCCGATCCGCTGCTTGCGCCCGCGGTGCTGCGCGCGCTGGGCGTGCCGGGGGCGGATTTCCGCATCGGCCTCGCGGCGCATGATCTCGCCGGGGCGCTCGGCGCGCCGGAAGTGGTGTTGAGCCGTTCGCGGCGCGGGCTCGACGGGCCGGCGATTGCCAGCCGCTTCTGGCTGCGCGCCGAGGCGCTGCTCGGTGAGCTGGCGAAGGACCACCGCGAGAGCGAGGTGCCGGCGCTGGTCAGGGCGCTCAACGAGCCGCCAGCGGTCGCGCCGCATCCGAAGCCGCAGCCCATGCCTTCGCCCGAACAGCGCCGGGTCGATGTGAGGGTTACTGCGCTCGATACGCTGCTCGGCGATCCGTACCAGTTCTATGCCCGGCACATTCTCAAGCTCGAGCCACTCGATGCGCTCGACGCCGAGCCCACGCCGGCGTGGCAGGGCACGCTCGCCCACCGGATCCTTCAGAAATGGCACGAGCACGGCGGAGAAATCCGGGCGATCGCACTCGACCAGCTGCGTGAGATGAACGCGCACCCGCTGATGCGCGCGTTGTGGCAGCCGCGGCTGCTGGCGGCACTCGAATGGGTCGCGACAACGGTTCGCGAGGCGCAGGCGGAGGGGCGGACGGTGATCGCGGTCGAGCGCAAGGCGGAAATGCGGGTCGACGGTGTGCGCATTTACGGCCGCGCGGATCGGTTCGACCGCTTGCCCGACGGGACCGTGGCGGTGATCGATTACAAGACCGGCAAGCCGCCCTCGGCAGCGGAAGTCGCCAAAGGCTACCGGTTGCAGCTCGGCGTGCTCGGCCTGATGGTCGAGAACGGCGGGGTCGAAGGCGTCGAGGGACGAGTGACCGGCTTCGAGTACTGGTCGCTCGGCAAGGACGGCAAGCGTCGCGACGAGAATGCGTTCGGCTACGTCGAAACGCCGCTGCTGGTGGGCAACAAGCGGTCCGGCATTCCGCCCGAGGAGTTCCTGCCGACGACCGAGGAGCAGCTGCACAAGGCCATCCGCGGTTGGATACTCGGCGAGCTCCCGTTCACCGCGAGGATGGCGCCGGACTTTCCCGCTTACACCGAGTACGACCAGCTCATGCGGCTCGACGAATGGATGGGGCGCGAGGCATGAGCCGGGTGTTTCCGCTGCAGGACAACCAGGCGAAGGCCGTCGAGCCGCGCGACAGCGTCTGGCTGTCGGCCTCGGCCGGGACCGGAAAGACCCAGGTACTTTCGGCGCGCGTGTTGCGGCTGCTGCTGACTCCGGGCGTGCGGCCGGAGAACCTGCTGTGCCTGACGTTCACCAAGGCAGGTGCGGCCGAAATGGCCGAACGCGTCAACGCAGTGCTGGCGAGTTGGGTGCGGATGAAGCCCGAGGCGCTCGCCGCGGACCTGATCGCGATCGGCGAGGAGCCGACGCCTGAGTGCCAGGCGCGGGCGCGGACGCTGTTCGCGAGCGTGCTCGACTGCCCGGGCGGTGGGCTCAGGATCGACACGATCCACGCCTTCGCCCAGTGGCTGCTGTCGGCCTTCCCTGAGGAAGCTGGGCTGGTGCCCGGCACCCGGGCGATGGAGGACCGCGACCGCGAGCTGCTCGCGCACCGGGTCCTGTCGGACCTGCTGGTCGAGTGGGAGGAGCGCGGCGAGCGCGAACCGGTCGAAGCGCTCGAGGAGCTGAGCCTGAGGATGGGCCCGGACAAGGCGCGCGCCTGGCTGATGCGCTGCGCCGAGGCGCGCGACGTCTGGCTCGGGCCCGGCGGCTGGCAGGAGCCGATGCGCGAACGCGTCGAGCGGCTGGTCGGGCTCGAGGCAGGCTCGGGGCCGGAAACGGTCGCAGCCCTGTGCGCCGACGAGGTGTTCGACTGCGCGGCTTTGCGCCGATGCCTCGAGATCAACCGGGCCTGGGGGACGGCCTCGGCCGCCAAGGCGCTCGACGCGATCGAAGCCTGGCTTGCAGGTGACGGGACCGCCCGGGCGGAAGCCTGCGAGAAGCTCGCCAAGGCGCTGCTGACCCAGAACGGCGAGCCGAAGTGGCTCAAGAACCTCGAGAAGTTCGACATGAACTATCGGGGGATGGTCGAGCGCGTGCGCGACTGTATCGAGGCTGTACGCCGCCAGCGGGCATTGCTGGCGCAAGTCGAGGTGCTGACGCCGGCACTCACGGTCGGTCGCCGGTTCGCGCTGGCGTGGGACGAGGCCAAGGCGCGCGAGGGGCTGGTCGACTTCGACGACCTGATCCGCCAGGCGGCTGCGCTGCTGGCCACGCCCGGGCTTGGCGAGTGGATCCGCTACAAGCTCGACCGGCAGATCGACCATGTGCTGGTCGACGAGGCGCAGGACACCAACAAGGCGCAGTGGGACATCATCAAGGCGCTGACCGACGACTTCTTCAGCGGCGAGGGCCAGCGCGACGGCAAGTTGCGCACGGTCTTCGTAGTCGGCGACTACAAGCAGGCGATCTTCCGCTTCCAGGGTACCAGCCCCGAGAACTTCTCGCTCGCCAAGGCCGAGTTCGCTCGGGCGATCGATGCCTGGGCGGAGGGTCTCGACGCGTTGAGACTCCCGCGGGGGGCCCGGCGGCTGAGGGACCTCGGGCTCGGGCGCTCATATCGCACGTCGAAACCCGTGCTCGAGTTCGTCGACCGGGCGATCGCCGCGATCGGGCCGGAGAGTTTCGGCCTCGACAAGGCGCCCGAGCCGCACATCGGTGACGACCGGCCGGGGCTCGTGACACTGTGGAACCCGGTCACCGCCCGGCCTGACGACGAGGATGACGGCGAGGGACCGGAAAGCTGGCTTTCCGAACCCGAGCGGCGGATGGCGGACCGGATCGCTGCGCAGATCCGGGCGCTCGTGGGCAATTTCCCGCTCGCCAAGGGCGAGCTGCGGATGGCGGGACCGGGCGACATCATGGTCCTCGTGCGCAAGCGCCGCGAGCTTGCCGGGCTGATCGTCGCGCGGCTTCACGCGGCAGGAATCCCCGTCGCCGGTGTCGACCGCCTGCGCCTCGGTGCGCCGCTGGCCGTCAAGGACCTGATGGCCGCGCTGCGCTTCGCCGCGCAGCCGCTCGACGATCTCAGCCTCGCGAGCCTGCTCGTCTCGCCGCTGGTCGGATGGAGCCAGGAGGACCTGCTCGCGCATGGCTATCGTGCCAAGGGCGTGCCGCTGTGGGATCACCTGCACCGCTCGGGCCACCCTGACGTGCCGATGCTGCTCGAGCTGCTGCGCCGGGCCGATTTCGAGCCGCCGCAGGCGCTGTTGCACTGGTTGCTTGTCGGCCCGTGGGACGGTAGGCGCAAGCTGGTCGCGCGCCTCGGGCGGGAGGCCAACGATCCGATCGACGAGTTGCTCAACGCCGCGCTCGCCTATGCCTCGGCGCACACGCCGAGCTTGCAGGGGTTCATCCAGTGGTTTGACGCGGGCGAGGGCGAGCTGAAGCGGGAGCCCGGCGCGAGCGAGGGGCTCGTCCGCGTGATGACGGTGCACGGCGCGAAGGGCCTGCAGGCGCCGATCGTGATCCTCGCCGACGCCACGGGCAATCCCGAAAGCTCGCCGACCCGCGGGCTGGCGCTGATCGAGGAAGCCTCGGGCCTGGTGGTGCCGGTGCCCGACCTGCAAAAGGGGGAAAAGGCCGGGCGCGTCGCCGAAGCCGAAGAGAAGGCGAAGCGCGAAGAGCGCGAGGAGCACTGGCGCCTGCTCTACGTTGCCATGACTCGGGCCGAGGAGGCGCTGTTCATCGGCGGCGCGCTCGGCAAGCGTGAAACCGAGCCCGCGCCCGACAGCTGGTATGCGCGGCTCGCGCCGCTGATGACCGGCGAGCCGCTGGCGGACCCGATCTGGGGTGCCCGTGTCGAGTGGGGCACGCGCGCGCCGGTTCCGCCCGAGAAGGGGCGGCCGGGGCCCCAGGCTGCGGTGGCGTTGCCGGACTGGATGTTGCGCCCGATCGGGCCCGAGCCGCGCCCCCCGCGTCCGCTGGCGCCATCGTCGGCGGGAGAGGAGCAGGGGGCCGAGCCGCCGTTGCGGTCGGAAGCGCTGGCCGTGGCAGCGCGGCGCGGGGTGCTGATCCACCGCCTGCTCGAACGGCTGCCCGTACATCGTGCCTGCCGAGCGTCAGGCCCGGGCCTGGGCCTGGCTCGAACGCAACGCCGGCGACCTGTCGGAAGCCGAGCGGGCCGAGATCCTCGGCCACGCGGTGGCGGTGATCTCGGAGCCGCATTGGGCCGGGCTGTTCGGGCCCTCGGCGCTGGCCGAAGTGCCGCTCGCGGCGACGGTCGGGGGACAGGTCATCGCCGGCACCGCCGACCGGCTGCTGGTCGAGCCCGGGCGCGTGCTGGTGGCGGATTTCAAGACCGCTCGCCGACCGCCGACGTCACTCGCCGAGGTGCCGCTGGCGACAATCCGGCAGATGGCGGCCTATGCCGCGGCACTCGGGGCGATCTATCCGGGGCGGCAAATCGAGGCGGCCGTGCTCTACACGCAGACGCCGCAGTTGATTGCGCTGCCCGCGGACTTGCTCGAAGCGCACAAACCCGGCTTGATCGGCGCCGAGGAAAGCTTGGGTCGCTGATCGTTGCCTGCGCGCGAACGCGCCCTAGATTCCGGGACACGACATCAGGAGCACTATCATGGCCACCAAGACCGTCACCGACGCCAGCTTCCAGGCGGACGTCCTCGATTCCAGCACGCCGGTTCTGGTCGACTTCTGGGCGGACTGGTGCGGCCCGTGCAAGCAGATCGCCCCGGCGCTCGAGGAGATCAGCGACGAGCTCGCAGGGCGCGTGACGATCGCCAAGATGGACATCATGGAGAACCCCGAGACCCCGGGGAGGATCGGCGTGCAGTCGATCCCGCTGATGGTGCTCTACAAGGATGGGAAGCCGGTCGCGCAGAAGCTCGGCGCGGCGCCGAAGAGCCAGCTCAAGGGGTGGCTCGAGAGCGTGCTGTAACGGGAGGCTGGCGGCAAGAGAGGGACCGTCCCTCTTTTTGCCGCGCCGCTTGCGAAAAATAGGGACTGTCCCTCCTTCTGAGCGCTACGACGGTCCAGGGAGAGCCGCTTCGCTTCAGATCCCGCCAAGCCGCTCCGCCATCGCCTCCCACAGGGCAGGGCTCGCTGCGCCGATCAGGCCCTTTCGCGCCCATTCGTCGACCCGATAGGGCGAGCCGTCTAAGCGCGCGGCCTTGCCGCCGGCTTCGTTGAGCCAAAGCACTCCGGCGGCGTGGTCCCACGCCAGCGTGCGCTCGAAGATCGATACGTCGTTCACGCCGAGGGCGAGGCGCGGGTATTGCTCGGCCGCGCAATAGGGGACGTCGACCAGGCGATAGTCGGAAATGGCTGACCTGACGGCCTCTCGGCGGGCGCCGTCCATGAAGATCAGCGACACGGCCGCGACAGGAGGCGTCTCTCCGGTCGGGCGGGCGACGATCCGCTCGCCGTCGACGAACGCGCCTCTGCCGCGCTCGGCGACGCACAGGCGGCCGCTCAGGCAGTCGTAGATCCACCCGGAGTGGGCCTCGCCGCCCGAGGCCATCGCGACGAGGATGCCGAACGGCGGCCTGCCGGCAGCGAAGTTCCGCGTGCCGTCGAGCGGATCGACAATCCAGCAGTCGCCCGAGAGCCGGTCCTGCACCGAAGCGTTGGCGAAGGCCGCTTCCTCGCCGACCACCGGCAGATCCACGATCGTTCGCAGACCTTCTTCGAGCAGGGCCTCGGATTCGTGATCGGCGACGGTCACGACGTCATCCGCCACCTTGGCGGTTATCTCGTGCGCCGCGAGTTGCTGGTAGCGGGGGAGGATCGCTCGCTGCGAGACATCGCGCAGGAGCGCGCTGACGGCTTCATGGAGTCCCGAAGAGGTCATCCCTCACGACCTCGCGGGAAACGCGGGAGGGTGTCGCAGGCCTCGGCCCAGGCGATGTGGCTCGCGTAGTGAAAGTGGGCTTCGGGGGCGATCGCCTCGGGCCGGTCGAGCGTCGCAATGCTGAAATCGTGGGTTTCGCCGTCGAAGTCACGCACCAGCAGCGGTGTGCCGCATCTCCCGCAGAACCAGCGCTCCGCGATCTCGCTCGAAGTGTAACGGCGCACTTCATCCTCGCCGCTCTCGATGATGAAGTCCGGCGAAGGGACCTTGGCGAAAGCCATCGCCGGACTGCCCGAGTTGAGCTGGCACATCCGGCAATGGCACCAGCCCGCGTCGAAGGGGGCGCTGGCGAGCCGGTAGCGCGACGGCGCCGCACGAGGCATCCGCCCGTCAGGTCAGCTACGGTAGTCGGCATTGATCGCGATGTAGCCGTGGGTGAGGTCGCAGGTCCAAACGGTCGCGCGGCCGTCGCCGAGGCCGAGGTCGACCTCGATGTCGATCTCGCGGCCCTTGAGGTGCTCGGCGACCGGCGCCTCGTTGTAGTCGGCGAGCGGCAGACCCTCGCGCGCGGCCCATACGCCGCCGAAGCCGATCGAGAGCCGGTCGCGGTCGGCCGGCTCCCCGGCCTTGCCGACGGCCATCACCACGCGACCCCAGTTGGCGTCCTCGCCGGCGATCGCGGTCTTGACCAGAGGCGAGTTGGCGATCGCGAGGCCGATACGGCGGGCACTCTCGTCGCTGACGGCGCCGGTCACGCGCACCTCGATCAGCTTCTGCGCGCCCTCGCCGTCGCGGACCACGAGCACCGCGAGCTGGCGGCAGACGTCGTGCAGCGCCGCGGCGAAGGCGTCCGCGCCGGGATCGTCGAGCGAGGACAGCGGCGGGTTGCCGGCCTTGCCCGTGGCGAACGCCAGCACCGTGTCGCTGGTCGAAGTGTCGCTGTCGACGGTGATGCACGAGAAGGTACTGCGGTTGGCATCGTCGAGGCACGCCTGCAGGAAAGCCGGGTCGACAGCCGCGTCGGTGAACAGATAGCCGAGCATCGTCGCCATGTCGGGAGCGATCATCCCGGAGCCCTTGATGATCCCGGCGATCGTGACCGTGCGCTCGCCGATCACCGCTGTGGCTACCGCGCCCTTCGGAAAAGTGTCGGTTGTTCCGATGGTTGTGGCCGCTTCCTCCCATGCGCAGGGAGGAGCGCCGAGCGCCGCCGCAATTCCGGCCTGGGCCTTGTCCTTGGGCAGCGGGACGCCGATCACACCCGTCGAGGAGACGAACACCTCACTCGGCGCACAGCCGATGTGCTGGGCGACCTGAGCCATGATCTGCTCGACCGCCTCGCGCCCGCGGTAGCCGGTGAAGGCGTTCGAATTGCCGGCATTGACCACCAGCGCCCGCGCCTTGCCGAGCCGCGCCTGTTCGCGGCCGAGCTCGACCTCGCTCGAACAGCAGACGTTCTTCGTGAACACGCCGGCCACCACGGTTCCCTCGGCCAGTTCGACGTAGGTCAGGTCGCAGCGGTCCCATTCCTTGTAGCGCGCGCGGGCGACGCGCAGCGTCACGCCGGCGATCGGTGGAATCTCGGGGAAGGGCAGGGCGAGCGGCGAACGTTCGAGGTCCATCTCGGCCCTCTAGTCCGAGCGACGCTGCGGGACAATCTGCGCTTCGGCTTTACAGGTGGGGGGCCGGCGAGTCATGTGACCGGATCATGCGCCCCACCGCCCCGGTCGCCGTCTTCGTGTTCGCCAGTGCAAGCCTCGCATCCGCTCAGCCGGTCAACACGGCCAAGGATGCGATCGCGGCCATCGAGTCGGCCGAGGCGCTCGAGGCCGCCTCGTCGCAAGGGCCATCGCCGCCGAGGCCGGCGTCCAACCCGGGGACCTGGATTCATCCCGAGGACTACCCTTCGTGGGCGGCTGCCTACGACGTGGGCGGGACGGTGACTGTCCTCGTCGACGTCGACGCAGAGGGCGCCGTAGTGAACTGCGCGGTCCGCGAGGGCAGCGGGATCGCCGACCTCGACCGGCTGGCGTGCGAGAAGATCACAGAACGTGCCCGGTTCGTGCCGGCCCGCGATGCCGAGGGTAATCGCGCCCCGANCCAGTCGGCAAAACCAGGTCGTGTGGGTCGCTCCCGAAGCGCAGGATGTCGCTTTCGAGAATGTCCCTGAACCGGGAGAGCTGACCGTCAACATGGTGATCGAACGGGACGGGACGGTTTCGAAGTGCGCGGTCGAGCGCGCGACCGGAGGACTTGCCCTGCCCGGAGCGCAGTCCGCCTTCTGCGCCAATCTCGGCCCCTTCCAGCCTCTGCTCGGGGCCGACGGCAAGCCCGAACGACGGCGCATTCGCCTCCGCTCGAGTATCGAGCACCTCCCTGCGCCCTGAGACCGCCTGGGATCGCTGCGCAGCCTCGCCGGGAAATCGTGCACTTCGGCTGGACGTCGGGCACTGTATGAATTATCTAACGCACATGCTCCGCAAGCTGCTCGCCCTGCTTGTTCTCGTCACCGGCCTCGCCGCAGCGGGTCAGCCTGCGCACGCGGTCGTGCTCAAGGTCGACAACGTGCAGGCGGTGGATGCGGGCTTCGCCTGCAGCTCGCAGCCGGCCCAGCGGAGCAATCCCTCGTCGATCCGTCGCGATCGCGAGGACGTGCAGCCCAAGCCGTGCCCGAAGCCGCCGCGTATCGTGCTGGTGGTGCCGACGGTGATGCTGCATGCGGATCGCGCGCGCGAATAAGCGCTTGCAACTCATAGATTCCGCGTGATTTCCCGGCCGCGCCTGCGCGGCTTTCCTTGCATATTTGGACCAAGACAGGACACCGCTCCATGTTCGGTGCGCTCGCCAAGGCGGTATTCGGATCCGCCAACGACCGTTACGTTCGCTCGCTCGAGAAGATCGTCGCCCAGATCAACGCGCTGGAGCCCCAGCTCGAGGGATTCTCGGATGCCGAGCTGACCGCCCAGACGGACAAGTTCCGCCAGCAGCTTGCCCAGGGCAAGACGCTCGACGACATCCTTCCCGAAGCTTTCGCTACNGTGCGTGAAGCCTCGAAGCGCGTGCTCGGCATGCGCCACTTCGACGTGCAGCTGATCGGCGGCATCGTCCTTCATCGCGGCGAGATCGCCGAGATGCGGACCGGCGAGGGCAAGACGCTCGTCGCCACGCTGGCAACCTACCTCAACGCGATCGAGGGCAAGGGCGTCCACGTCGTCACCGTCAACGACTACCTCGCCCGGCGCGACGCAGAATGGATGGGGCGGATTCACAAGTTCCTCGGGCTGACCGTGGGCGTGATCGTGCCCAACCTGCCCGAGTATCAGCGGCGCGAGGCCTACGCCTGCGACGTGACCTACGGCACCAACAACGAGTTCGGCTTCGACTACCTGCGCGACAACATGAAGCGCAACCGCGCCGACCAGGTGCACCGGCCGTTCAACTTCGCCATCGTCGACGAGGTCGACTCGATCCTGATCGACGAGGCGCGCACCCCGCTGATCATCTCGGGCCCGACCGAGGACAAGTCGGACCTCTACATTGCGCTCGACGCGCTGGTGAAGACGCTCCCGAAGGAGCTCTACGAGACCGACGAGAAGACCAAGAACGTCAGCCTGACCGAGGAAGGCATCGAGCACGTCGAGCAGAAGCTGATCGCCGATGGCCTCCTCGCGACCGACAACCTCTACGACGTCGAGAACACGCTGGTCGTGCATCACCTCGAGCAGGCGCTGCGTGCCAACGTGATGTACAAGCGCGACATCGACTACATCGTGAAGGACGGCAAGGTCGTCATCATCGACGAGTTCACCGGCCGCATGATGGAAGGGCGTCGCTGGTCGAACGGCCTGCACCAGGCGGTCGAGGCCAAGGAAGGCGTGCGGATCGAGCCCGAGAACCAGACGATGGCCTCGATCACCTTCCAGAATTACTTCCGCATGTACCCCAAGCTCGCCGGCATGACCGGCACCGCGGCGACCGAGGCCGCCGAGTTCTGGGACATCTACAAGCTCAACGTCGTCGAGATCCCGACCAACAAGCCGGTCCAGCGGATCGACGAGGAAGACGAATTCTACAAGAACACCGCCGACAAGTTCCAGGCGATCGCCAAGGCGATCAAGGAGAAGCAGCAGATCGGCCAGCCGGTCCTGGTCGGCACGGTGTCGATCGAGAAGTCCGAACTGCTGAGCAGCTACCTCGAGAAGGAAGGCGTGCCGCACGCGGTGCTGAACGCGCGCTTCCACGAGCAGGAGGCGCACATCGTCGCCCAGGCCGGCCGCCTGGGCGCGGTGACGATCGCCACCAACATGGCCGGCCGCGGCACCGACATCCAGCTCGGCGGCAACGTCGATTTCCGCATCGAGGACGAACTCAAGGACATGCCCGAGGGGCCCGAGCGCGACGCCGCGATCGAGCGGATCAAGGCCGAAGTCGCTGCCGAGCGCGAGAAGGTGATCGCCGCGGGCGGCCTGTTCGTGCTCGGTACCGAGCGACACGAGAGCCGGCGCATCGACAACCAGCTGCGAGGGCGTTCGGGCCGGCAGGGCGACCCGGGCCTCAGCCGGTTCTACCTGTGCCTCGAGGACGACCTGCTCCGCATCTTCGGACCGGACACGCTGTTTGCCCGGATGATGAATGCCAACCTCGCCGACGGCGAGGCGATCGGCAGCAAGTGGCTGTCGAAGGCGATCGAGACCGCGCAGAAGAAGGTCGAGGCGCGCAACTACGAGGCGCGCAAGCAGGTCGTCGAATTCGACAACGTGATGAACGACCAGCGCAAGGTGATCTACGAGCAGCGCGCCGAGATCATGGACGCCGAAGCCGTCGACGAGGTGGTCGTCGACATGAGGACCGACACGATCAACGCCATCGTCGGCACGTTCTGCCCACCGGGCTCCTATCCCGAGCAGTGGGACGTCGCCGCGCTCAAGCAGCGCATTCTCGAGATCACCGGGATCGATGCGCCGCTCGAGGCCTGGCTCGACGAAGACACGGTCGATCCCGAGATGATCGAGGAACGGCTGGTGGCGCTCGCCGAGCAGCGGATGGCCGAGCGCACGGCGCCGATCCCCAAGGAAGAGTGGCGGCGCATCGAGAAGGAAATCCTGCTCGACCGGCTCGATCACCACTGGAAGGAGCATCTCGCGACGCTCGACGCGCTGCGTCAGGCGGTGTTCCTGCGCGCTTATGCGCAGAAGCAGCCGATCAACGAGTACAAGCACGAGGCGTTCGGCCTGTTCGAGCGCATGCTCGAAGGGATCCGCGAGGACGTCACCCGCGTGCTGATGACCGCGCCGCTGCGCATGGCTCCTCCTCCGCCGCCGCTCGACCTGCCCGAGCTGCCCGACTTCCTGACCGGCCACGTCGAACCCGTGTTCGGTGCCGACGGGCCCGCCGGCGTCAACCCGTCGCCCGGAGCTGAAGCGGTGATGGGGGCGCTCGGCCGCGGCATCCCGGCGATGGCCGGGGCTGCGGCAACAGGCGACGAGCCATTTTCCGGTGCCGAAATCAGCCGCAATGCGCCCTGCCCATGCGGATCGGGGAAGAAGTACAAGCACTGCCACGGCGCGGCGGCGTAAGGCGCGCCTCCCGGTTGCGGCAGGCTTGCTCCGATCGTAACACCCGTTAGGATCATCGCCGGGAGGGACCGGCGATGAGGATCACGCGGCTCGAGCTGCCTCGCTGCAGCGTCGGTGAGGGACCGGTGTGGGACGTCGCCGAGCAGGCGCTGTACCACGTCGATATCCTCGAGAAGCGCGTGTTCCGCTGGGACCCGGCGAGCGGCGAGCACTGCGGCTGGGCGGTGCCGGCGATGATCGGTTCGATGGCCCTGCGCGAAGCGGGTGGGGCGATCGTCGCGTTGCCCGACGGAATCCACGCGCTCGATTTCGCCAGCGGCGCGGTTACGCCGTTCGCGCTGCTGGATCCGCCCGATCCCTCGATCCAGCTGGCCGACGGCAAGGTCGATCGCGCAGGCCGCTTCGTGTTCGGTACCAGCCATCGGCAGGCGAAAGAGCCGGCGGGCGGGCTCTACTCGCTTGGGACCGACGGGCGCATCGTCCAGCTCGACCGCGAGATTACGCTCGGCAACGGGCCGTGCTTCTCGCCTGACGACCGCACCCTCTACCACGCAGATTCGATGCGGCAGACCGTATTCGCCTACGATTACGACCTTGCGACGGGCGGCGTCTCCAACCGGCGGGTGTTCTTCAACAGTACCGCCTACGGCCCGATTCCCGACGGCGCGACGATCGACGCTGCCGGCGACATGTGGCTGGCGATCTGCGAGGGCGGAGTGGTCCTCCGCCTGTCGCCGGCGGGTGAGGTGAAGCAGGTCATCGAGATGCCGACGAAGCTGCCCGCGAGCTGCATGTTCTTCGGCCCCGACCTGGACCGGCTGTTCGTGCCGAGCATCGACCCCTCGTTCCTCGGGCGCGAGCCGGCCGAGGCGGACGGGTGGTGCTACGCGGTCGACGGACTCGGCGTGCAGGGCCTCCCGGAGCCGCGGTACCGTGGATAGGCGGCTGCCGCCGCTGCTCGTCGCGGTGTTCATCAACATCGCCGGGTTCAGCCTGATCCTTCCGCTGCTGCCGTTCTACGGGCAGGTATTCGGGGCCGGACCGTTCGGCGTCGCGCTACTGTTCGCGGCGTACAGCCTCGGCAACGTCTTTGGCGAGATCCACTGGGGCCGGCAGTCGGATTCGTGGGGCCGTCGGAAGGTCCTCGCGGTAACCACGTTCTGCGCGGCGCTGAGCTACGTCGCCTTCGCCTGGGCGCCCACACTCGAGCTGGCGATCGCGATCCGCGTCGTAAGCGGCTTCTTTTCCGGCACGCTGAGTACCGCCCAGGGATTCATCGCCGACGTCTCGCCACCCGAGCACAGGGCAAAGACGATGGGCTACTTCGGCGCCGCATTCAGCCTCGGCTTCGTCCTGGGCCCGGTGCTCGGAGGAGTGTTCGCCGGGGAGGAAGTGGCAGCGGCGAGCTTCCGGTTGCCGATCTACATCGCCGGCGCCCTGTCGCTGCTCGCCTCGCTGTGGTGCTTCGCGATCCTGCGCGATGCGTCGCCGCCCCGCGGTAAGGGCTCCCTGCCGGCCTACAGCGAGGCGTTCCGCTTCGTCGGGGACCAGCCTCTGCTGCTGCGGCTGTTCGCGATCTCGTTCTGCGGGATCGCCATGTTCGCCTCGATGGAGGCGATCTACGGCCTGTGGAGCGAAGCCAATTTCGGGTGGAGCGCGAACGACCTCGGATTTGCCTTCCTCGCGATCGGCGGGGGAGGGCTGTTCGCCCAGTTGGTGTTGATCGGTCCGCTGGCCGCGCGCTACGGCGAGGCGCGAGTGATCGTGATCGGGCTCGTATGNCTCGCGCTGTCGATGGTACTGCAACCTGTNATCCGCANGCCGCTCTCGGGCGTGGCGCTGATGGGGCTGCTGATGGTCGGCCATTCGCTCGCCTTTCCCTCGGCAGGNGCGCTGCTCTCGCGCAACACGCCGCCCGAACGCCAGGGGAGCACGATGGGCCTGCTGATGGCATCGAACGCGGTCGGGCGAATCGTCGTCCCGCCGGCGTTCGGCCTGATCTACGATCGTGCCGGTCACGACGCGCCGTGGTATGTCGGGGCGGCCCTGATCGGCCTGGTGGTGCTGATGGCGCTGCAGGCCGTGCGACTGGCGGAGCCGGGGAAACCCTAGCCAGCCCGGGGGCAATGCAATAGACTGGGCATGACGGGAACCGGAGGTCTTGCGATGCCGGAAACGAAAGCCGAGCGCGAGCTCAGGCACCAGCTCGCCAACGCCGAACAGCAGAAGCGTGCGCTGCAACAGCTTCTGCAGAGCGCCTCGGACGAGATCGAGGAGCTCGTCTCGGGGGAATGCACCGACGAGGACAAGGCCGGTGCGATCAAGGCGGCCAGGAAGTTCCGCCGGGCGGCGACGCTNTAGGCCGTACCANAACCGAGGAGAGATTGATGCGCAAGATTGCCCCGCTCATGGCCGTGGGCCTGGCTTTGGCCGCCACTGCCGGCCTGGCCCAGTCTGACGTGCCCGCGGCGATCGCCGCCGCGGTTGCCGATCCCGGGCGGCCGGCAGCCGACACCGCGCGTGATCCGCTGCGCAAGCCCGCTCAGATCGTTGCCTTTGCCGGGGTGAAGCCGGGCGACAAGATCGCCGAGATTGCCCCGGGCGGCGGCTATTACACGCGGGTGCTGGCTAAGGCCGTCGGGCCGGAGGGCAAGGTCTATGCCCTGATGCCGGGGTTCTTCGCCAACCGTCCTGGGGGGCTCGATGCAATCAACGCGCTCGCCGAGCAGTACGGCAACGTCGAGGTGGTCGTGGTCGACTACGCCGCCACGAAGCTGCCTGAACCGGTCGACCTCGTGTGGACCACCGAAAACTATCACGACCTCGCCAATGGCGACATCGGCGCGGTCAATGCCTGGGCGTTCGCCGCGCTCAGGCCCGGGGGGACCTATTTCGTCGAAGACCATGCGGCACCGGGCACCGGCACCAGCGCCACCAGCACGCTGCACCGGATCGACCCCGAGGCGGTCAAGCAGCAGGTGACCTCAGCCGGCTTCACGCTCGAGGCCGAGAGCGACCTCCTGCACAACCCGGACGACCCGCACGACGTGAGCCCGCGCGAGGTCCAGCCGACGAGCGACAAGTTCGCCCTGCGGTTCCGCAAACCGGCCTGAACTGGAAGAGAGTGGCTCCGAGTA
>Ga0065721_10050972_pt1 | contig 16796 bp, 13 predicted proteins | sample Mesricmetagenome_FD_59108 | JGI IMG/M metagenome (GOLD analysis project Ga0065721, IMG submission 59108) | Mesophilic microbial community from rice straw/compost enrichment Sample: eDNA_1 v2 (version 2) | ecosystem: Engineered > Solid waste > Grass > Composting > Bioreactor | place: USA: Davis... | reverse complement strand
CCCGGCCGCCGCCGCTCAGCGTGAAGCCCGCCAGGCGGCGCGGCGGGCCATCGCCGAGGACACCGCGGCCGAATTCCTTGCCCGCGCCCGCCTGGGCGCCGGGACCGATCGAGGCTTCGCCGAGCGCTGGGCCCTGTTCTGGTCGAACGCGCTCACCGTCTCCTCGACCAAGTTCGCCTCCGCCGCCTTCGTCGGCCAGTACGAGCGCGAGGCGATCCGCCCGCACGTCTTCGGCAAGTTCGAGGACCTGGTTCTCGCCGCCGAGCAGCACCCGGCCATGCTGCTGTATCTGGACCAGGTCCGCTCCATCGGTCCGGACAGCCTGGCCGGGACGCGCCGCAACGCCGGTCTGAACGAGAATCTGGCGCGCGAGATGATGGAGCTACACACCGTCGGCGCGGACGGCGGCTACGCCCAGGCCGATGTCACGGAGCTGGCGCGCGCCCTGACCGGCTGGTCCATTCCCTCGGCGCGCGACCAACGGATGCAGCCGCGCCGGGTCCGCCGGTCGGCGCCCAGGATCGAGGTCGGACAAAACGGCTTCGTCTTCCGCGCCGACGTGCATGAGCCCGGCCAGCGCATCGTGATGGGCCGGACCTATCCCGCCGCCGGGCTCGCCCAGGGGCAGGCCATCCTGCGCGACCTGGCGCGCCATCCGGCGACGGCCAAGCGCCTGTCGCATCGGATCGCCGCCCATTTCGTCGCGGACGATCCGCCGCCCGCCCTGACGGCCCGGCTGGAGGCGGCCTGGACCCGTTCGGGAGGCGACCTGGCCCAGGTCGCGCGCGCCCTGGTCGAGGCGGACGAGACCTGGTCGCCCCAGCCGGCCAAGGTGAAGACGCCCTATGACTTCGTCGTCTCGGCCCATCGGGCCTTCGGGACCCAGCCTCCGCGCATCCGCCCCCTCCAGCAGGCCCTGGTCCAGATGGGCCAGCCGGCCTTCGCCCCGCCCTCGCCGGAGGGTTGGCCAGACACGGCGGCCGACTGGGCCGGGCCTGACGCCCTGGTCAAGCGACTGAACTGGGCCAAGCAGGCCGGCGACCTGGCCCAGGTCGCGGATCCCGACGCCCTCGCCGCCCAAGCCCTGGGCGCGCGCCTGTCCGAGCGCACCCGCCTGGCGGTGGCTCGGGCCGAGAGCCGCGCCGAGGCCGTCACCCTGTTCCTGATGTCGCCGGAGTTCCAGCGCCGATGACCCACCCCACCCTTCACCGCCGCGCCCTTCTTGGCGTCGCCGCCGCGGGGGCCGCCATCGCCTTCGCCGGGCGCGTCTCCGCCCAGGCCGGTCCCCGCAACAAGCTGGTCGTCGTTATCGCGCGCGGCGCAATGGACGGGCTGTCCGTCACCGTGCCCCACGGCGATCCCGACTACCTCTCCCTTCGCGGCAGCCTGGCGATCGCCGCGCCCGGCCACGACGGCGGCGCGCTGGACCTTGCGGAGGGCTTCGGCCTCCATCCCGCGCTGCCCACCCTGCACGCCCTCTACGGCCAGGGTCAGATGCGGTTCGCCCCGGCCGTGGCGCTGCCGGTCCGCGTCCGGTCCCACTTCGACGCCCAGGACGTGCTGGAGAACGGCGGAGAGGGCCTGCGCCAACAGGCCGACGGCTGGCTGAACCGCGCGATCGTCGCGGCCGGCGGGACGTCGCCGCGCGGCCTGTCGATCGGCGCCCAGACGCCGCTGATCCTCCGCGGCGATGCGGCGGTGTCGTCCTGGGCGCCGGGCGGAACGGTGCGCGGCGAGGATCGGATCGCCTCCCTGTTGCAGGACCTCTATGTCGAGGACCCGATGCTGGGCCAGAACCTGGCGCGGGGATTGGCGACCGAGGCGCTGGCCGCGACGGGCGGAGACGGCGCCTCCATCCGTCGCAACGACGTTCAGGGCCTGGGCCGCGCGGTCGCCCGGCTGATGACCGGAGAGGATGGCGCGGACATCGTCGCCGTCTCGCTTGACGGCTGGGACACCCACGCCGGCCAGCGCGCCCAGCTACAGACCCGCCTGACCGGTCTCGACCAGCTGGTCCTGGGCCTGAAGGACGGCCTGGGCGACCAGTGGGCCCGCACCGTCCTGGTCGTCGCCACCGAGTTCGGCCGCACCGCCCGCGCCAACGGCACCCAGGGCACCGACCACGGCACGGCCTCCTCCCTGCTGCTGGCCGGCGGCGCAGTGAAGGCCGGCGGGCCTATCGGCGACTGGCCGGCCCTGGCCCAGAACAGGCTGTTCGAGGACCGCGACCTGGCTCCGACGCTGGATATCCGCTCGGTGTTCAAGGGCGTCCTGCGAGACCACATCGGCGTGGACCGCGCCGCCCTGGATTCGCGGGTCTTCCCCGGCAGCGCCGCCGAGGCGCCGGCCCTCGACGGTCTGGTCCGGGCCTAGATGCGCGAAGGGGAGGAAGCCAGGCTTCCTCCACCACGACGCCAGGCGTGACCGGCGGGATCAGTTCGCGGCTTGCCGATCCGCCTTCCAGCCCCAGGCGTCCATCATCACCTGGAACAGGTGGGTGTTCGGGAAATAGCCCCGCACGCCTTCCGCGCCGGCGCCGATCGCCAGGGCAGGGACCTCCTCGCCGGTGTGGGTCCGGTTGACCAGGACGTTCTTCAGGCGAACGATGTCGCCCTCGGCGTCATCGCCCTCCTGCCGCCGGGCGGCCTTCCACTCGTCATAGCCTTCCAGAACCGGCTCGCCGCGACCGCCGCCGTCGACTTGGAGGCCGAAGGAGTGGTCCGCCGTGAAGAGCAGCAGCGTGTCGCTCAGATCGACGCGGCTCTGCACCTCGGCGATCAGCTTGTCGAAATCGACGACGTTCTGCAGGCCCCGGCTGGGATCGCTGGTGTGCGCGTCCCATTCGACCATCAGGAAATAGCCGTTGGGCGAGCGCTGCAGAATGTCCAGCGCCTGCAGCGTGGCGGCGTGCACGTCCATGCTGTCGGCCACGACGATCGGGCGCGGATTGGACGCCGGAACATCCGCCAGAGACGCATAGACCGGCCGGTCGTGCGCCTGGCTCAGGGTGTCGAAACTGGTTCCCAGAGCGGCCAGCTTTTCGCCGATCTTCTCGCGGCCGGCGCCGATCAGCACATCCACCCCGTCGCCGAAGCGGGGCGAGAAGGCCTGGGTGAAGATCCTTCCCCAGTCCGAGCGATTGTTGACGTGGGCGTAGTTCGCCGCCGGGGTCGCGTCGGCGATGTTCTGGGTGCTGATGACGCCGGTCACAAGGCCGCGCTCCTCGGCGTATTCGAGCAGGGTCTTGGTCGGCGTGCCGTCCGTCCGGCCGCGCACGGCGTCCGGCCCCTGGCTGATAACGCCGTTGTGGGTCTTCACGCCCGTCACGATCGACGACATGCCGTTGGCCGAGTCCGAGACGAAGTTGTCGACCGGCGAGGTCTCGCTCAGGCCCAGGTGCGGCCATTGCTGGATGTGCAGGCGCAGGGGCTCGCCATAGCCCAAGAGGCTGGCGGCGTGGATGACGGGCACGCCGCCGGCGTCGGCCAGAAACAGGATGACGTTCCGGGCCCGGGCCGGCTGGACCGCCGCGACCGGCTGGGCGTTGGGGGCCGCAGGGGCCGACTGGGCGAGGACCGGCGCGGCGGACAGGGCCAGGGCGACCGCGGCGACCGAGGCGGTCAGGTGACGCAGGGTTTTCATGATGATGCTTCCTTTGATCAGAACTTGTAGCCGAGGCCGAACGTGAACTTGCGGCCCGCCAGGCTCGCGTCTTCGACGAACTGGCTGTAGCCGGAGTAGGAAACCTGAGCCTCGTCGGTCAGGTTGGTCACCGTGGCGAACGTCCTCAGGCCGGTGGCGAAGGTGTAGCTGGCCTCCAGGTCCACGCGCTGTTCGGCGTCGTAGAACTCGTCGCTCTCGATGCTGTCGCCCAGGCCTTCGATATAGGCGTCGCGGTACCGGTAATCGCCGCGCACCTCGAAGCCGCGCCAGGCCCAGCCCACGGTCGCCGTGAACATGAACTTGGAGAAGCCCGGCACCGGCAGGTCGCGGTCGTCGTCGCGATTGGGATAGGTGGCCTCGCTGTCGGCGAAGGTGGCGCTGAGCGCCATGCTCAGGCCCCGCAGGGCGCCGGGCAGGAAGCCGAAGCGCTGGCGGGCGATCAGCTCGACGCCATAGTTCTTGGCGGCCGACCCGTTCCGGGGCACCTCGTATTCCAGGTCGCCTTCCGGATCGAAGATAGGGATGCCGTTCTCGTCCAGCTCGTTGAAGTTATAGACCTGGGTGTACGAGAAGTCCTTGATGTCCTTGTAGAACACCCCGATCGAATAGAGGCCGCCGCTGTCGGTGTAATATTCGACCTGGGCGTCGTAGTTGTCGGACAGCGCCGGCTTCAGCTTGGCGTTGCCGTCGGTGATGTCCCCGTCCTCGTTCACGAAGCGGCCGGCCGTCAGCTCGCTCAGCCGCGGGCGGCCATAGCTGCGGTTGTAGCTTTCGCGAAGGATCAGGTTGGGGATCAGCTCGTGCCGCAGGTGGATGCCCGGCAGCCAATAGCCGTAGGAGTCGCCCGTCTCGACCGGAACCACGCTCGCTTCCTCGTCGAGGTAGCTGACCTGGTAGTTGGTGTTGGTCCAGTCGACCTGTTCGTAGCGGACGCCGCCCAGGATGGTGTGGATGCCGGCCCGCAGCGTGCCCATGACGTAGCCGGCGGTCGTTTCCTCGGTCGCGTCGTAGTCCGCCGAGCTGCCGTCCTCGAGCGAGTCCTCCGCCTCGAACTCGAACAGTTCGGGGTTGCTGTTCAGCAGGGCCACGCCGTTCGCGGGAATGACGTCGTAGTACTTCAGCCCGCCCAGCAGCACCTCGTCGTTGGGAACCACGACGTCGGCGTAGGGGAAGGCCTCGTCCATCGAATAGACGTTGGCCACGCGGTCGAAACGCGGCGTGCTGCGATTGTACTTGGCGCCGGTCTTCACGGTGAAGACGCTGGAGCCCAGGTTGAAGCTGCGTTCCCAGTCCAGCTTGGCGCCGAACACCTCCTCGGTCTTGACCGAGGTGTTCAGGATCAGCTCGCCTTCGGTGACCAGCGACAGGTCCGTCTGGTCCTGTCCGCCGACCTGGCGGATGTCGACCTCGCCGCGCGACACGTCGATCAGGTCGTATTCGAACACCAGCCAGGGATCGTCCGGCTCCATCAGGAAGTTCAGCTCGTTGTCGCTGACGATGTTCTCGCGGTTGCGCGAATAGAAGACGTCGTAGGTCAGCAGCGCGTCCGGCCGCTCGTGCCGGCCGCCGAAGTTGATCGTGTAGAGCTGGTTCTCGCGGCGGTCGTCGGTGCCGATCCAGCCGCGCGATCCGCGCGATCCGCTGCTGCCCGGCGTGCCACGCCCGTGCGTCGGCGTCAGCTCCGCATAGGTCTTGCGGCCGCCGACGGCGTCCTGGAAGCGGGTGTCGATGTCGATGTCAGTTTCGTAGGCGACGCCGTGACGCTCGGCTTCGCTATACATCAGGCGCACGTAGTAGGAGTTGAACTCGTCGGTCCTGAAGTCGAAGTTCGCGTTGATCGTGTTCGTGTCGGTGACGCGGGTGTTGTACTCCCAGTGCGACGCCTCCATGAACCAGACGGGCTCGTCGTACTGGTCCAGCCCCAGGGACGGATTGTTCTCCGGCGTCACCTGGACCCAGTCCATGTCCCGGTTCAGCGAATAGCGGTTGGTCCTGTAGTTGCCGAGCGACAGGCTGACGCCGAGGTTCCGGTCGCCGCCGCCCACGCTGAAGATGTCGGAATATTTGGCGTCGATCTCGTGACCCCACTTCTCGGGCAGGTCGCTGTAGACGCCGCCCGCCTCGATATCGAGCTCCCGCCCGGACCGCTGGAAGGCGCTGCGGCTGACCACGTTGATGATGCCGCCGATGGCGTCGCCATCCCGGTCGGGGGTCGGCGCCTTGACCACTTCGATCCTGGTGATGCCGCCGGCCGCCAGCTGGCGGGTGTCGAACCCGCGTCCGCCGCCCGAGGTCGGAACGCGGTTCCCGTCGATCTGGAAGGAGTTGTAGTCCGCCTCGACGCCGCGAATGTTGATGCCCGCCGCGGAGCCGTCCTGATCCATGTCGACGCTCAAGCCCGGCAGGCGCTGCAGGGCGTTGCCGATGTTGCCGTCCGGCATCTGGCCGAAGACTTCCTCGGACACGATGTTGACGATGCCGCTGGCCGTCTTCTGCTGGTTGATCGCCAGGGCCTGGCCGGTCGCCGCCGCGCGCACCACGACGTCGCTCAACTGAAAGGCGCCGGTCGACAGGCCGATGTCCGCCGACGTGCTGCCGCCCGCGGGCACCGAGACCGTCAGGGTGCTGGCATCCAGCCCGACATATTCCACCCGCAGGGTGACCTCGCCCGCGGGGGCGACCACCTGGAAGCGGCCGTCCGTGGTCGTGTAGTCCTGGGCGTTGCCGCCGACCACGCGCACGACGGCGCCGCGCAGGGATTCGCCGGTGACGCCGTCGAACACGCGCCCGGTGATCGTGCCCTGCGTCGCCGGAACCGTCGCGGCGGTCGTCGCCGAGACGCTCTGGGCGCTGGCCACGCCTGCGGACAGGGCGATCGCCGCCGTGGACGCCAACAGGATTAGAGTTTTCGCAGTATAGTTCTTCGTCATCTGTACCCCCGATGAGACGCGCGAATAACCGGCACGAGGCCTGGCTGACGGGGGCGGGAGATATCAGGACGAACTTCGCCGTGTGTGTGAAATTATTATCAACGATTACGACACTTTCAATGAATGAAAGCGAAAATCAACTTCAGTATTCTCACAATCATTCATGTTTACACGCATGCAAAAATCGCTTGCGTCAATAAACGCAGGCGTTGCACAGGCATGTTGCGAAATGACGTGTACAGCAAGGTCCCTGACAGCGGCCCGATGGGGTTCGTCAGGAGAATGTCAGCGACGGTGGCCATATAGGGCGGCCATGAGTCCTCACTCCCCCCTCGCCGGCATGGCGGGCGCAGCCGCGCTCGCGCTGGCGCTCGCCCTGGGCCCGACCGCTGTCGGCGCCCAGTCGCCTGACTACGACCAGGAAGCGGCGCGCCAGGCGCTTCGCCGAGGCGAAATCCTGCCGCTCAGCCGCATCCTGGCGATCGCCAATACGGCCGTGCCGGGCGACGTCGTCCTTGTCCGCCTGATCCGCCAGGACTACGGTTGGCGATACCGCATCAGGATATTGACCGAAACTGGCCGCCTGCGGCTGGTGAGGATCGACGCCAGTTCCGGCCGAGTCATAGAGATCGTGGACGAGTGATGCGTTGCCTGGTCGTCGAGGATGATCCGGATATCAGAAACGACCTGGTCCACGCCCTGAAGACGGCGGGCTTCCAGACGACCGGCGTCGGCGACGGCGAGACCGCCTGGTACGTCGGCGATGTCGAGGACATCGACATCGCAATCCTCGACCTCGGCCTGCCGCGTCTGGACGGACTGTCCACGCTGCGGCGGTGGCGGACGGCGGGGCGCGCCTTCCCGGTGCTGATCCTGTCCGCCCGCGGCGACTGGACCGAGAAGGTCGAAGGCATCGAAGCCGGCGCCGACGACTATATGTCCAAGCCCTTCAAGTTGGGCGAACTGATCGCCCGGGTGCGGGGCCTGATGCGACGCCAGGCGGGCCGAACCTCGAACGTTGTCGTCCTCGGCCGCCTCAGGCTGGACACCCTTCGCCACACCGCCGAGGTGGACGGCGTGCCCGCGCGACTGTCCCCGCTGGAGTTCCGTCTGCTGGACCATCTGGCCCATCAGTCCGGCCGCGCCGTCTCCGCCGCGGAGATCGCCGAGCACCTGTACGGCGGCGCGGCCGGCGGCGGCGACATCAACGCCGTGGAGGCGATCATCGCCCGGCTGCGACGCAAGTTCGGCGCGGAGATCATCACCACCCGCCGCGGCTTCGGCTATCTGGTCGAAAACCGGCAGTGACGCCGCGATCGCTGCGATGGCGACTGCTGGCCGGCAGCGGGATCGCGGTGCTGGCCGCCCTGGCCGTCGCCTGGGTGCTGATGAGCCTGCTGTTCTCGCGCCACCTGGAGCGACGCCTGATCCTGGAAATGACGGGCGACGCGAACCGCATCGTCGCCGTCCTGGACTTCGACGCCCGGGGGCGCCTGGTCCTGGATCGCCCGCCCCTGGATTCCCGGTTCGAGGGACCCGCCAGCGGACATTATTGGCAGGTGACCGACGGCGTCGGCCCCGACCTGCGCTCCCCCTCCCTCTGGGACGCCGCGCTCGCTCCGGCCGACGACGCCTCGCCGCGCGAATGGCGCCTAAGGCGGTCGGCGGGACCGTTCGGGAAGGGCGTGTTCGTCCTCTATCGCACGATCGGCCTGAGCGACGCGCAAACGCCTCGAACGGTCCAGGTCCAGGTCGCCCGCGACCAGGCCGAAACCGCCGGCGCCCAGACCGAGTTCGACCGGGAGATGGCCCTGTTCCTCGCGATCCTGTGGCTGCTTCTGATGACGGCGGCCTGGCTCCAGGTGCACCTGGGCCTGCGGCCCCTGAGGGAAGTCGGCCGGGAACTGAACCGCCTCCGCGCCGACCCGGGGCATCGCATGGCGACCCCACGTCTGGCCGAGCTGATCCCCCTGGTCCAGGCGATCAACGACCTGGCCGAGGCCCGCGCCGCCGATCTGAAACACGCCCGCAGCCGCGCGTCGGACCTGGCCCACGGCCTGAAGACGCCGGTGGCGGCCCTGATGGCCCAGACCGCCCGCCTGCGCGAGCAGAGGATTCCGGAAGGCGTCGAGGGCCTAGACCGGGCGATCCATGCGATCCGCCTCGCCATCGATTCCGAACTCACCCGCAACCGCTTCGCCGTCCTGGCGTCGGGTTCGGCGGCGGTGCTGGAACCGGTCGAACAGTTGATCAGCGTTCTGGAACACACCGAACAGGGCGGCGCGGTCGCCTTCGGCGTCGAGATAGCGGACGACACCGTTGCGCCCCTCGCGCGCGAAGATCTGATCGAGATGCTGGGGCCGCTGCTCGACAATGCGGTGCGGTTCAGCCGTCGCCGCGTGGTCGTCGCCGCCCGTCGGACCGGGTCAGGCCTGGAGCTGGCCGTCGACGACGACGGCCCCGGCATCTCGCCCGACCACATGCCCGCCGCCACCCGGCGTGGCGTGCGCCTGGACGAACAGGGGCTGGGCCAGGGCCTCGGCCTGTCCATCGCCAAGGCGATCGCCGAGGCCTCGGGCGGAGAACTGCGGCTTCGCCCTTCCCCGCTCGGCGGCCTCAGCGCCGTCGTCAGATGGCCTGCCGGCAAGCCTTAGGGACGGGCGTCGCCGTGCGGGCCTTCGCCGGCGGCGCAGACGTAGGTCGGGTGGGCGTCCGCCTCGGCGCGGGCCTGCCGAACGGCGCTTTTCCAATCGACGAAGACGCCCGCCAGTCGCCACATGCGGCCGTCGAAGGCGACGAAGATCGGGATTCGTCTCATGTCGCCGTATCCGGCCCTCGGTGGATCAGACCGTCGGCCTCTCGCTGCAATCGGCGAGCCAGCCGTTCGGCCGCGGCCCGGGCCGAAAGCGGACGCGTCGCGCAGCCGTTCACGGTCACGCGCCACCCGCCCTCGGCGGCTACGACGCGATAGCGCCGCGGCTCCGGCCGGCTCCGATGGCTGTCGGACGGATAACCGCACATCATCTCGGCGCGCCGCGCGAAACGCCGAAGGCGGCGGCGATCATCGTCAGGGTCATCGACCAGACGTCCGGCCGCCTCGGCCGGGCATGCCGCGTGGGCAGGGACTGACGAACCAGGTGGGAACGGCTCATGAAGGCCTCCTTTCAACGCCGACAGTCCACACCCCTGGCGCATAAGGCCGCCATGCGAATGACGGAGGTCGGCCATAAGCGCGACATAAGCCGCCGCCCCGTCCTTATGCTTTCCTTATGCCGCGCCGCCGATCCCGTATGGCGCGCTTATGCGCTTCGGGTGTCCTGAACGGCCTCCAATCGAGGAGGCTTCGGCATGGCCGATCTGATCTTTCTGGCGACGGGCGCAGCTTCGTTCGTCGCCTTCGCGGCCCTGGCCGCGGCGTTGAGGCGGGTGTGACGATGGTCGTCGGCATCCTGTGGGGGGCCGGGGCGGTGGTCGTCGCGGTCTATATGGTCGCCGCCCTGCTGCGGCCCGAGCGGTTCTGAGCGAGCCGGGACAAATCCAATGAACATTCAAGGATGGGGCGAGATCGCCCTGACCCTTGGGCTGGCCGTTCTGCTCGGCTGGCCCATCGGCGTTTACATGAGTCGCGTCTGGGACGGCGAGCGCACCTGGCTGGACCCGGTGCTGAAGCCGGTCGAGGCGACCTTCTACGCCTTTGCGGGCGTCGATCCGAAGAAGAACCAGGGCTGGCTGGGCTACGCGGGGGCCCTTCTGGCCTTCAACCTGGCGGGCTTCGTCCTGCTGTACGGCATCCTGCGGCTGCAGGGCCTTCTGCCGATGAATCCGCAAGGGTTCGGCGGCCTCTCGCCGCACCTGGCGTTCAACACCGCCGTCAGCTTCGTCACCAATACCAACTGGCAGAGCTATGGCGGCGAGACGACCATGTCGACCTTCAGCCAGATGGTCGGCCTGACGGTGCAGAACTTCGCCTCCGCCGCCACCGGCGCGACCATCGCCGCCGCGCTGGCGCGGGCCTTCCTGGCCAACCGCGGCGAGGGCGTCGGCAACTTCTGGGCCGACCTGACCCGCACCACCCTCTATGTCCTTCTGCCCCTGTCCTTCGTGCTGGCGATCGTCCTGGCGGGGCTGGGCGTGGTTCAGAGCCTGGCGGCCAACGTCCAGGCCACGACCGTCGAGGGCGGAACCCAGACCCTGCCCCTGTTCCCGGCCGCCAGCCAGCTGGCGATCAAGCAGCTGGGCATCAACGGCGGCGGCGTCTTCAACGTCAACTCGGCGCACCCGTTCGAGAACCCCTCGGCGATCACCAACCTGATCACCGCCGTCTCGATCAATGTACTGGGCTGGGCGGCCTTCTTCGCCTTCGGACGGACGGCGAGGGCCGGGCGCGACATCAAGGCCCTGGCCGCCGCCGCCCTGATCATCCTGACGGTGTCCAGCGCCGCCATGTATGTGATCGAGACCCAGCCCGCCCCGGCCCTGGTCGCCGCCCATGTCGACGCCTCGCAGAACATGGAGGGCAAGGAGGTGCGTCTCGGCGTGCCCGCCTCCACCGTCTGGTCCGTCGTGACCACCGGCGCGTCGAACGGTTCGGTCAACTCGATGCACGCCAGCTTCCTGCCCCTGGGCGGGGGTCTGCAGATGTTCCTGATGCAGCTGGGCGAGATCCTGCCCGGCGGCATCGGCTCGGGCGTCGCCGTCATGGTGCTGATGGCGCTGCTGTCGGTCTTCTTAGCGGGCCTGATGGTCGGCCGCACGCCGGAGTACTTGGGCAAGAAGGTCGAGGTGCGGGAAATCCAGTACGCCATGATCGCGGTGCTGGTCCTGCCGCTGGCCATCCTGGGCTTCGCGGCCGTCGGCGCCGTCCTGCCCGAGGCTCTGAAGGGTCTTCTGAACGGCGGACCGCACGGGCTTTCTGAGGTGCTCTACGCCTATACCTCCGCGGCGGCGAACAACGGCTCGGCCTTCGCCGGCCTGACCGCCAACGCGCCGTGGTGGAACACCACCCTGGGCCTGGGCATGCTGATGGGCCGCTTCGTGCCCGCCATCGCCGTCCTGGCCGTCGCCGGCAGCCTGGTCGCCAAGCCCAAGCTGGCGCCGTCGGCGGGCACCCTGCCGACCGACACCGGCCTGTTCATCGGCCTTCTGATCGGCGTGATCATCATCCTGGGCGGGCTGCAGTTCTTCCCGGCCCTCGCCCTCGGACCGATCGTCGAGCACTTCCAGATGCTCGGCGACCTGGCCCGGCTCTGATTCCAGGACATCCTGAAATGACCCCTATGACGTTCGATAATCCGGGCGCGGGAGGCGGCGCGTCGCCGCTGGCCCGCGGCCTGTCCGGCGGCATGCTCGCCCGGGCGCTCGGCGACGCCTTCGTCAAGCTGAACCCGGCCCGGCTGCTGAGCAATCCGGTGATCTTCGCGACCTGGATCGTGGCCGCCCTGGCTACCATCTCGGCGGCCTTCGCCCTCGGCGCCGGTCAGTCCGCGGGCTTCGCCCTCCAGCTGGCGCTGTGGCTGTGGGCCACGGTGCTGTTCGCCAACGTCGCCGAAAGCATCGCCGAAGGGCGAGGCAAGGCGGCGGCCGACTCCCTGCGCGCCAGCCGCGTGACGACCAAGGCAAAGCTGATCGTCGATCCCAAGACCGGCACGATCGTTCCGACCAATGCGTCGGACCTCGACGTCGGCTCCATCGTCCTGGTCGAGGCCGGCGACGTGATCCCGTCCGACGGCGAGATCATCGAAGGCGTCGCCTCGGTCAACGAGGCCGCCATCACCGGCGAAAGCGCGCCGGTGATCCGCGAAAGCGGCGGCGACCGGTCCGCCGTGACGGGCGGGACGACGGTCGTGTCCGACTGGATCAAGGTCCGCATCACGGCCCGGCCCGGCTCCACCTTCCTCGACCGCATGATCGCCATGGTCGAGGGCGCGAACCGCCGCAAGACGCCTAACGAACTGGCCCTGGCCGTCCTGCTGGCCGGCCTGACCCTGGTCTTCCTGATCGCGGTCGTGACCCTGGTGGGCCTGGGCGCCTATTCCGGCGTCGATCTGGACCCGATCGTGCTGGGCGCCCTGTTCATCACCCTGATCCCGACGACGATCGGCGGTCTGCTGTCCGCCGTCGGCATCGCCGGCATGGATCGCCTGCTGAAGGTCAATGTGCTGGCCACCTCGGGCCGCGCGGTCGAGGCGGCCGGCGATGTCGATACCCTGCTGCTCGACAAGACCGGCACCATCACCTTCGGCAACCGCATGGCCACCGAGTTGATCCCCGCCCCCGGCGTGCGGCCCGAGGCCGCCCTGAACGCCGCCTTCATGGCGTCGCTGGCGGACGAGACGCCGGAAGGCCGTTCAATCATCGAATTGGGCCGCAACGCCGGCCTGTCGCCCGAACTGCCGGGTGAGGCCAAGGCCATCCCCTTCTCGGCGACGACGCGCCAGTCCGGCCTGGACATCGGCCAGAAGCGCTGGCGCAAGGGCGCGGTGGACGCCGTGCTGAAGGACGCCGGCCTGACCGACGAGACGACGCCGCAGGCGTTCCGGCAGGCTGTGGAGCGCATCGCCCGCTCCGGCGGCACGCCTCTGGCGGTCACCGAGGACGGCGCCCTTGTCGGCGTCATCCACCTGAAGGACGTGGTCAAGCCGGGGGTGAAGGCGCGCTTCGCCGACCTGCGCCGCATGGGCCTGCGCACCGTCATGATCACCGGCGACAACCCGGTGACGGCGGCGGCCATCGCGTCCGAGGCCGGGGTGGACGATTTCCTGGCCGAGGCGACGCCCGAGGACAAGATGCGGCTGATCAAGGCCGAACAGGCCAAGGGCCGCTTGGTCGCCATGTGCGGCGACGGCGCCAACGACGCCCCTGCCCTGGCCCAGGCCGATGTCGGCGTCGCCATGCAGACCGGCGCCCAGGCCGCCCGCGAGGCCGGCAACATGGTCGATCTGGACTCGGACCCGACCAAGGTCATCGAGATCGTCGAGGTCGGCAAGCAATTGCTGATCACCCGTGGGGCGCTGACGACCTTCTCGGTCGCCAACGACGTGGCCAAGTATTTCGCCATCATCCCCGCGATGTTCGTGGTCGCCCTGCCGCCCTTGGGCACGCTCAACATCATGGGGCTGTCCAGCCCCGAGAGCGCCATCCTGTCGGCGGTGATCTTCAACGCCCTGGTCATCGTGGCCCTGATCCCGCTGGCGCTGAAGGGGGTGAAGTACCGCCCCATCGGCGCGGGCAAGCTGCTGGGCCGCAACCTGATGATCTATGGCGTCGGCGGCCTGGTCGCTCCCTTCGTCGGCATCAAGCTGATCGACCTCGTCATCTCCGGACTGGGCCTGGCCTGATGCGCCAGCAGATCATCCGCATCCCTGAGCCCTCCACCCCATTCAAACCGAGCACCCTCATGCGTAACCGCTTTTCCAAGGCCTCCGGCCGAAACGACGCCTTCTTCGGCGCCGCCTGCATCCTGGGCCTCGTCGGCCTGGGCCTGTGCAGCGAAGCCAGGGCCCAGGAGGCCTCAGGCCCGAAAATCTCGGCCAATGTCGCCGTCACTTCCGACTACGTCTTCCGCGGCGTCAGCCAGACCCAGGAGGACCCCGCCCTCCAGGCCGGCGTCGACCTGACCCAGGAAAGCTTCTACGCCGGCGCCTGGGCTTCCAATGTCGACTTCGGCGACGGCGAAACGGACGCCGAGATCGACCTCTACGCCGGCGTCCGGCCCGAGTTCGGCGGCTTCGACTGGGACTTCGGCGTCGTCGGCTATCTCTATGCGAGCCAGCCGGACGGCGCGGACTACGACTACGCCGAGTTCAAGGCCGCCGCCTCGCGCGCGGTCGGTCCCGCGACCCTGGGCGCCGCGGTCTATTATTCGCCCGACTTCTTCGGCGCTTCCGAGGACGAAGCGACCTACGCCGAGGTGAACGGCGCCTTCAGCCCGGCCGACAGGTGGACCCTCTCGGGCGCCGTCGGCCGCCAGTGGGTGTCGTCCGATTTCGACTACACCACCTGGAACGTCGGCGCCTCCTACCAGCTGACCGACAGGCTGGCGCTCGATGTCCGCTATCACGACACGGACGAACACGACTTCGGCGACATCTACGGCTCCCGGGCCGTGGCGACGCTGAAGGCGGCCTTCTGAGGAGATCGCCATGCTCAACCAGATCCGCCCGGCCGTCGTCATGATCGGCCTCTTCACCCTGGTCCTGGGGCTCGCCTATCCGATGGCGGTGACCGGGATCGCCCAGGTCGCCTTTCCCAACCAGGCGAACGGCAGCCTGGTGCGTGACCGCGACGGAACGGTGCGCGGCTCGGCCCTGATCGGCCAGGTGTTCGCCGCCCCGGTCTATCTGCACCCGCGCCCGTCCGCCGCCGGCGACGGCTACGACGCCTCCGCCTCGTCCGGCTCCAACATGGGTCCGCTCAACGAGGACCTGAAGGCGCGGGTCGCCGAAACGGCGGCCGCCATCCGGGTCGAGGACGGCCCGGGCGTCATCCCCGCCGACGCCGTCACCGCCTCGGGCTCGGGGCTCGACCCCGACATCTCCCCGGCCTACGCTCGGCTCCAGGCCGCGCGGATCGCCCGCGCCAGGGGCGTGACCGTGCAGCAGGTCCAGAGCATCATCGACGCCAACACAGAAGGCGCCTTCCTGGGCTTCATCGGCCAGCCGCACGTCAATGTGCTGCTGACGAACCGCGACCTGGACGCCCGGCTGCCGACCACGTGAGCCCGGACGCGGCCCTTCCTGCGCCGGAAGCCGCCCCTTCGCGAAAGCGGGGGCGGCTCAAGGTGTTCCTGGGCATGTCGCCCGGGGTGGGCAAGACCTATGAGATGCTGCGCGCCGCCCGCCGCCGAAAGGCCGAGGGCGGCGACGTCGTCGCGGGGGTGGTCGAGACCCACGGCCGCAAGGAGACCGAAAGCCTGTTGCGAGGGCTGGAGGTGATGGCGCGCGCGCCCCTCCCCCACCGCGACCGCACCCTGCTGGAGTTCGACATCGACGCGGCCCTGGCGCGCAGGCCGGATCTGCTGCTGGTCGACGAGTACGCCCATTCCAACGCGCCCGGCTCGCGCCATCCCAAACGGTGGCAGGACGTGGAGGAGATACTGGGCGCCGGCATCGATGTCTGGACGACGCTGAACGTCCAGCACCTGGAAAGCCTGTCCGATGTCGTCCTGCGCATCACCGGGGTGCGCCAGCGCGAGGCCGTGCCCGACAGCGCCCTGTCGCGCGCCGACGACATCGAGGTCGTCGACATCACGCCCGAGGATCTCCGCGCCCGACTGGCGGAAGGCAAGGTCTATGTGCCGGAAACCGCCCGGCTGGCGTCCGAGCGCTTCTTCAAGCTCGAGAACCTGACGGCCCTGCGCGAACTGGCCCTGCGCCGCGCCGCCCAGACGGTGGACGACCAGCTGACCGCTCGTCTGCGCGAACAGGGCATGCAGGGGCCGTGGGCGGCGGGCGAGCGCATTCTGGTCCTGATCTCGGGCAACGCCATGGCCGCGCCCCTGGTGCGCGCCGGCCGGCGGCTGTCCGACATGATGATGGACGCCCCCTGGACCGTGGCGCACGTCGATCGCCCTTCCGTCGGCCGCCGGGCCGCGGAGGCCGACGCGCGGCTGGCGGGCGCCTTCAAGCTGGCCGAGCAGCTGGGCGGCCAGGGCGTGGTCCTGACCGGCGACGACCTGGTCCACACGGTGATGGACCATGCCCGGCGGATGAACGTCACCCAGATCGTCGTCGGCAAGAGCGCGCGGGGCCGGTTGGGTCAGCGGCTGGGCCGATCGCTGGCCGTCGAGCTGCTGCGCCACGCCCAGGGGGCGGCCATCCATGTGGTGACGGACGCCGCCGGCGAGAGCGAGCCCGCGACCGCCGCCGCTCCCCGTCGCGCGCCCATCCTGAGCGAAGGCCTGGGCCATCTGGCCGGCGCGGGCCTCGTCGCGGGGGCGACGGCCGCCGCCCTGATCCTGGATCGCGTGTTCGACCGGGCGGACCTGGGCGTCGTCTATATGGCGGCGGTTCTGGCGACCGGCGTGCTGACGGGCCTGCGACCGGCGCTGTCGGCGGCCACCCTGGCCTTCCTCACCTACAACTTCCTGTTCCTGCAACCGCGCTACAGTTTCGCCATCGGCTCCCCGACGGACTTTCTGACCCTGCTGGTCTTCTGGGGCGCGGCGCTGGCGACCGGCGCCCTGGCCGGCCGCGTGCGCGGTCA